>ERZ857982.819-NODE-819-length-37046-cov-4.183153_pt1 | contig 37046 bp, 37 predicted proteins | sample MGYA00519955_ERZ857982 | MGnify/ENA primary metagenome ERZ857982 (study PRJEB31778, sample SAMEA3449416) | human gut metagenome | biome: human gut; feature: human-associated habitat; material: faeces | place: United Kingdom | collected 2010/2012 ... | reverse complement strand
AGGGAAGCCATACGCCTGCGGTAAATATGAAGCTTCAAAATCCGAAACAGCTTTTGATGACTCATTATGAGTTTGAAATTTTTGCCAGTTCAAAGCGATACCCCTTTTATTCTAATTATAATACAAATATGTATATTAAATTTTGTGTAAGAAAACATAGCCTTCAGTTTTTGTGATACTATAGAATAGTGTTATAAGAGGGTTAAAATGAAGAAATTATCGCTTGCAAAGTTAGAAACTTTTTTAAAAAGTCAATGTGATGCATTAAGAGGCAGTATGGATGCTTCAGAATACAAGGATTATCTTATTGCAATGATTTTCCTTAAACGAGTAAATGACCAATTCAGGGTTGCTCAAGAACATTTTAAAAAAGAATTGAAACACTCATATCCTGATATATGTGAAGAAGATTTACTTGAAGCAATTGAAGATCCACTAAGAAAAGATAAATATGATTTTTTTGTTCCACCTCTTGCAAGATGGAAGATGGAAACATTGCCTAAGGTATTTGAGCAAGAGCAATATGAAGCTATAAAAAAAGCTGAAGAAATTATATCTAACCCGAAGTGCACAGAACAAGAAAAAATAGGAGCAGAAAATGATATAGAGTGTGCCAGAAAAAACTTGTCTTTTAAAGGATTATTATTTGAAACAGAAGACATAGGAAATTCGATAAATATAGCATTAAAAGCATTGGAAAAATCAAACGATGCAATTTTACAAGGAGTTTTAACTGGTAAAGAGGGAAATAGTACTAACTTTAATGAAACCAATACTAATGGTGAAAGAAAATTGTCAGATGAAGTCTTATCAGAAATGATAAATGATTTTAATAACTACACCTTGACTGACGATAACTTTGAATTCCCTGATTTAATGGGTGCTGCTTATGAATTTTTGATTAAATATTTTGCAGAAAGTGCAGGTAAGAAAGGGGGAGAATTTTATACCCCTCATCAAGTAGTTGAATTAATGGGAAGAATACTGAAACCTGCAAAAAATGCCCAAATTTGTGACCCAACAGTAGGTTCAGGTGGCTTGTTAATAAATATGAAAAATTATGTTGAAACTGTTTATGGTTCAGCTAAAGATTTATTCTTATTTGGACAAGAAAGTAAAGAAGGCACTTATAAAATGTGCAAGATGAATATGATTTTTCACGGTATTAAAAATGCTAATATTCATCATTGTGATACATTGTTAAATCCAACATTGGTTAAAGATGGCAAATTACTTACTTATGATATAGTAGTTGCTAACCCTCCATTTTCGCAAAACTACACAACTAAAAATATGAAATTCACCGATAGATTTTCATTTTGGATGAGCAAGAAAAAACAAGCAGATTTCATGTTTGTTCAACATATGATATCAACATTGAAATCAGAAGGTAGAATGGCTGTAATTATGCCTCACGGAGTTTTATTCCGTGGAGGAGAAGAACAAAAAATGCGTAAATGGCTAATAACAGGTATAATCGGAGAATCTACTATTACCGAAAACACCAATACACCTTGCATTCTTGAAGCTGTTATTGGCTTACCTCCTAGTTTATTTTATGGTACAGGTATTCCTGCTTCAATATTGGTTATCAATAAAAAGGATGCCTTTGATAGAAAAGGTGTACTGTTTATAAATGCTGACAGGGAATACAAAGAAGGAAAAAATCAGAATATTCTAAGACCTGAAGATATAGATAAAATATCTTATGTTTATACAAATAAAGATACAACAGATAAGAAATATTCAAGACTTGTAACAAAAGAAGAACTTGAAGCTGAAGATTTCAACTGTAACATAAGACGTTGGGTAGATAATACTCCTGAGCCAGATAACCAAGATGTAGAAGCACATTTAAATGGTGGTATGCCAAAACTTGAAGTGGATGCTTTGGATAATCAATTCAATTCATTTTACGATTTAAAAGAATCAATGTTTGAAAATCTTAAAGAAGGCTATTATCGATTTAGTGATAATGTAAAAGATAAAGAATCTGTAAAAGATTTGATTATAAATTCAAAAGGTTATAATTCTGTTAAAACATCTTATCACAAAAGACTCGATGGTGTTTGGGAAAAATGTCAGGAGACAATAAATAACTTACCAAATCAAAACAGCATTCAAAGCTTTGTAGAATGCATTAGAAATGTCTATATAAACGACATGTATGACGATGAATATCCTGTACTTAACTTATATCAGGGTCGTGGTGCTATTGCACAATTTTTTACAGAATTAAAATATGACTTTATGTCTGTTGTATCAAGCGGTTGGAATGCAGAACTAATCCCAGAAGATGAAATTCTAGAAAGTCAATTCCCTGAAGTATTGAAAGAGTTGAAAGATGCCGAATCACGCAAAGATGAAATCCAGGCTCAATTTGATTCTGTAAATGAAATGGAAAATGAAGAAGGATGGAATCCTGAAGAGTTTGATCTATCGAATGTAGAAGTGATTCCAAAATCAGTTATTAAACTTATAAAAGATGATATAAAGAAGAATAGTAGCGAAAAACGTTCTTTAGAAAAAGAATATAAAAACATTGAAAAAAGAATTAATGCATATAAAAAAGACTTAACCAATACTCACGGTCCCAAAAATATTGGCGAAACAAAAGTTCAAATTGCTACATTAGAGCAAAACAAAAAGACTTTGGATAATCAAATCAAAGAATATAGCGAATATATTGAAGAACAAGAAGCCAAAATAAAAAAACATACTGATTTAGAAGAAGAATTAAAAGAATGCAGAAAAGTAATCAAAGCAATAACTCAAATAAAAGACCAACTTGTTGAGCAAGCTAGAGAAAAAATAACGGATGAAGAAGCAGAAAAACTTATTGTTGCTCGTTGGAACAAGACTCTTCATTCAATAGTTGATGCTTATATTGAAGACTTTGCAAGAAATCTGCAACTTGATATTGAACATATTTATGAAAAATATACGGTAACCCTAAAAGATATTTTGTTGGAAAGAGATAAAGTAACAAATGAGCTTAACTTATATCTAAAGGAATTGGGTTATGCAACAGTGTAAGATAAAATGGAAAAAAAAAATATTAGGGGACTTAGGTTATACTTATTCAGGATTATCAAATAAAACAATTGATGATTTTGGAAGTGGTGAAAATTTTATTCCATATCTGAATATTTATAAAAATCCTATAATCAAAACAGATGAATTTGAAAAAGTAAAAATAGGATTAAATGAACGTCAAAATCAAGTTCAAAAAGGAGATGTGTTTTTTACAACATCTTCTGAAACACCTGATGAAGTTGGTTTAACCTCTGTCTTAGTTGAAAAGATAGATAAACCTTTATATTTAAATAGTTTTTGCTTTGGTTATAGGTTAAATAATGATAAAGAATTTAACAATAAATTTTTAGCATACCTATTAAGAGGAGAAATTATTCGTTCTCAAATATCCAAAATGGCTCAAGGTTCTACAAGATATAACTTATCTAAAACACAGCTCTTGAGTAAATTGAATTTATATTATCCATTTGACACAAAAGAACAAGAAAAAATTGCTCAGATTTTATCAACTTGCGATAGTGTTATAGAAAAAACGGAAGAAACCATTGAAAAATACAAGCAGATTAAAGCAGGCGTAATGCAAGATTTGTTTACTCGAGGCTTGGATGAAGACGGCAAACTAAGACCTAAATATCAAAATGCTCCAGAATTATACAAATATTCAGAAGAATTGGGCAGATATATTCCAAAAGATTGGGAAGTTAAAACTTTTAAAGATATATGTTATGTTAATCAGGGTCTGCAAATTGCAATATCTAGCAGACATAGAAGAATTGCCCCAAACAGATATTTATACATTACAATACAATATTTAAATACATTAAAAAATCCAGAATATATAGAAAAACCACAATCATCAGTAATTTGTTCTAAAGAAGATATTCTAATGACAAGAACTGGAAATACTGGATTTGTAGTTACTGGAGTTGAAGGTGTCTTTCATAATAATTTTTTTAAAATAAATTACAACAAAGAATTATTAGATAAAAATTATATTATTTATTTTTTAAAGCAAGAAGAAATACAAAAAATGATTTTGGATAAAGCTGGCCTAACAACAATACCAGATTTAAGTCATGGAGATTTTTACTCATTACCCATCTTACTTTTAAAAAAATATGAGCAAATAAACATATCAAATATTTTATTAGATATTGATAAAAAAATATGCTTGGAAGATCGCTTTTTGAAGAAATACAAACAAATAAAACAAGGTTTAATGAAAAAGTTATTGACACCACCGGCAGATGCTGAGATTGTTGAGGAATAGTATGGCAGAATATGTTAATGTAGAAAAACCATTTTTAGAAAAACTTAGAGAATGCAAGTGGACAGTTATTGACCAAGGTACAGGCATTCCTGTAGACCCTCAAAAATCTATGCGTTCATCATTTGATGAAGTTGCTCTTAAAGAAGAGTTTATAAAAAGTGTTGGAGCTATCAACCCTTGGGCAACAAGAAAACAACTTGAGTGGTGTTATGATAGAATTTTATACAGCCATGGAAATGAAAACCTCACAGAAATAAATAAAAAAGTTTTTTCTTATCTTAGAAAAGGCATTCAAGTCGACAAAAATGAGCAAACAGGAGAAATTAATCCTACAATTAAACTTGTTGATTTTGGTAAAAGAAACGAAAATGGGGAGTGGATAAGCAAAAATTCATTTATTGCAATAAATCAGTTTAAAGTTAATACTATAGGTATGGCAAAGGAATTTATTATTCCTGATATCGTTTGTTTTGTGAATGGTTTGCCTTGGGTAATTATAGAATGCAAAGATTTTGACGTTGCAGAACCTCTAAGTGATGCGTATGAGCAGATTAGAAGGTATTCTAACCAGAGAAAAGAAGATGATTATTTTGCAGATGATGAAGGGAAAGAACAACTTTTTTATTCAAATTTGTTCAATGTAATAACTTTTGGAACAGAAGCTCGTTTTGGTTCAATTAGTGCAGAGTTTGATTATTATTACAATTGGGCGGATATTTTCCCAGAGATATATAAAACTCCATATTTAAAAGAATTGATTGAAACAAAGGAAGATATAAAAAACAATATTAAACCTGGAGCAGTAAGACAAGAAGTTATTATTGGCGGAATGTTTAATCATGAAATATTGATTGATGTTTTGAGAAATTTTACTCTATATATGGCTGCTGGAGAACGAGAAATAAAGGTTATATGCCGATATCAGCAATATAGAGTTGTTGGCAAAATGATAGACAGATTAAGAACAGGTTCTGATTGGCGAGAGAGAAGCGGTGTTATTTGGCATACACAAGGGTCAGGAAAATCTTTAACAATGGTCTTCTTAGTCAAAAAAATGAGAAGCGAGTTTGATTTAAAAGATTTTAAAATACTTATGGTTGTTGATAGATTAGATTTAGAAAATCAATTATCCGAAACAGCAGATCTAACTGACGAAAAAGTTAATCAAGTTAGCGATAAGCAATATCTTGTAACTCTTAAAACAGACACACCAAACTTAAACCTTGTAATGATTCATAAATTTGCAGATAATTATGATGAATCTCAAGATATTCTTTATAGAAGAGGAATTGTACCTAAGTTTCAACCATTGGGCGAATTAAATACTAGTGAAAAAGTTCTAATTCTAATAGATGAAGCACATCGTTCTCAAAATGGAGATATGAATAATAATCTATTTATGGCATTTCCAAATGCTACAAGGTTTGGTTTTACAGGTACACCTCTTTTAACTCCAAGACACAAAGTAACAACTGCTGAAAGATTTTGTGATACTCCAGGTAAGTTTATAGATACTTATAAAATGAATGATGCTGTAAGAGATAGAGCAACAGTAGATGTAAAGTATATTGGTATGAGTACTTCTGACGAAATCACAGATAAAGAAGCTTTTGATTATGAATATGAAGAAACTTTTAAACAACACACGGAAAAAGAACGTCAAGAAATACAAAAAAGATATGGTGATATGATCGCATATCTTGCAAGCGAATATAGAGTAAAAGAAATTGCCAACAAAATTATGGAGCATTATATTTCAGATATTCTTCCTAACGGTTTTAAAGCGATGGTAGTTGTTTCTTCTATTCTTGCAGCTGTTAGATACAAGGTTTATATAGAAAAAGAACTTATTCCTAAATATATAGCTACAGAAGAACAGAAACCTGAAAGTGAAAGAGATGAAGATTTACTAGCTAAATTAAGAATATTGAAAGTCCGAGCAGTTGTTTCTTCATCGGGTAATAACGAACCCGAATATATTACAAAGGCAAGAAAAGAAGGAGCAGGAAAAGCAGTAACGGATGCCTTCAAAAAAGATTTTGATCCGGAAAATGATATTACAGGTATTGGTATATTGTGTGTATGTGATAGGCTTTTAACTGGTTTTGACGCACCTATTGCTCAAGTTTTATATATGGATAAAAACCTTCGAGAACATGATTTATTGCAAGCTATTGCACGTGTAAATAGAACAAAAAAAGGCAAAACTCATGGTTTGGTAGTTGATTATTTTGGAATAACAAAAAATTTAACCAGAGCCCTCGGAATATACACCGATACAGAAAAGAAAGAAGCTGAACAAGATTTACTTGATTTTGGAGAATATTTTAAAGATATTCAAAAAGAAATTCCTGAATTAGAAATGAGATACAATAAACTTGTTCAATTGTTTGAAAATGGTGGAATAACTAATAGCCAAGACTTTTTTAATCAAAGAATTACTGACTTAAAAGAGGATATGGCAGTAGTCGAAAAAGCAATTGAACTTGCAGCTGATATGAAATTTAGGGCAGAATTTGATACATATATTAAAAATTATTTTGATCGATTAGATTTATTATTTAATGAAATTGAAGTACAAAAAAATCATTGGATCAGAGCTAAACGCCTTGGATATTTGATGACAAGAATAAGAATTCATTATAAAGATGAAACTTTAGATTTAAAATGGGCAAGTCCAAAAGTTCGTAAACTTATTGATAAATATGTTAGAAACCTTAACGTTGAAGAAAGGGTTTCCGAAGTTTCAATCTTATCTGAAGATTTTCCAAAAGAAATAAGAAAATATACAAAATCAAAATCACAAGCATCAGCTATGGAGCACGCAATAAGACACCATATAAAAGTTAACCTTGAAAATAAAGATCCTGCTTTATATAGTCGGTTTAAAGATAGACTCGAAAGTATAATACAGAGATATCAAGGCAATTGGGATCAAATGCTTGTTGAATTGAAAGAATTACAGAAAAACATCTCTGAAGGTCGAACAAGAGATTCTCGTTTTAAAGGTATTCAAATGCCATTTTATGAAGTTTTAAAAATGACTTTTGATGAGGAACCAGAGGAAGATGTTGATAAAAAATTAGTTGTAATTACAAAAAATATTTGTAAAGATATTGCAAATGATATGTCTACAGCATATTTCTGGGATAAACAGGATGAAGTTGATTCTCTAAAAGGTAAATTGGTAGGACATTTAAGATTTAGTGGAATTCCAAAATTAAAAGAAAATCGTGTAGATATTGCTAATAGATTAATGTTGCTTGCAAAATATAATTATAGAGAGGTTGTTAACCATAAAGATGAAATGGCAGAATAAAGATATCACAGTAAGAAAAACTAACAGAAAGAAGACTATGAATATTGTGATTGAACGCAATGGAAGTCTTGCTGTATTGGTGCCTGAACATCTTGAAGAAAATAAAATTCTTGATATATTAGACAAAAAACAATATGAAATAACAAAAAAAATTATTCAGTGGGAAGAATCTCATCAAAACAAAGTTATAAGAAGATATGTAGATGGTCAGTCTTTTATGTATCTTGGGAAAAACTATTGTTTACAGTTTGTTGAAAATCAAAGAATTAATTTGTTGCTAAAAAATGGTAAATTCTTAATGAGTTCAAATGTCGATAATCCAAGATTAGCTTTTATAAATTATTATAAAAAACAAGCTAAAATCAAACTTAAAGAAAGATTTGATTATTATAAAACATTATTAAATATAACTCCCAATGGAATGGATATTAGAGATATTCAAAACAGATGGGGTTCATGTACTCCAAATAGAGAAATATTTTACCATTGGAAATGTATGATGGCCCCTTTAAAGGTTATTGATTATTTAGTAGTTCATGAATTAGTTCACCTTGTTCATCCCAACCATTCAAGAGAATTTTGGGGTAAGGTGGCACTGGTATTACCTGATTATGAAGCCTCAAAAACTTGGTTAACAGAAAATGGGATTAAATTAGATATTTAAATATTCTTATGTTAATACTTTATGGATTTCTTCTTCTGTAATTTTTTGTTGATTCATAATTCTATATTCATATTTTGTAAACCAAAAATTGAAATATTTAACCATCCACATTATTTTTTCTTTTATTTTTTCATTGTTTTTGTGTTTTTTAAGTAATTCTAAAAGATTAATTTTAAATGCTACATCATCAAAAGTATTACATAGATGAAAAACATTTAAAAACACTTCTCCGTCACTATCTTTCATAAGGTAATACAAGTTATTAGGGGTATTAACTTCTGTTTTTACAAGTATTCGCGGATATTTTGCAACATTTTCTTCTAATTGAACAGCTTCAACGAGGCTTTTTCCATATACAATAATATCGTTATGAAAAAACTCGCCTTCAACAATTGCTCCTCGCATTAAATATCCATATCGTAGAATTTCATTATATATATTTGCGACAGTATTAAATAATGCTGCAATTTTATTGTCTTTTTGTTCGTCATTTTCTTTTAATTCTATGGCTAGTAAAATATTGTCAGAGAATATTTTTATATAAATTTCTTCTTTTTTAGGGAAAATTCCTCCTCCAGATTCTTCAATTGCATCTTCCATAAACATATTTAAATGATTCAGAAAATCAAAATTATTATCGTTGCATATCATATCCTTTGCTCCAAGTATGTCTAAATATGCAATGATATGATTTGAAGTTTTGTAATTCGTCCAAGGCTTTCTTGCTAAACCTGTTCTTATAACCATTTTAAACTCCTATTTTTTTTAATTGTATCAAAAATATAAACTTGATTTTGTTCCGACTTTAAGTGATGAATACGATACATAAAAAGGAGGTCGTATGAGTAAGAGTAAGAAATACAAGATTAAACAAAAAGATTTTAGGAAGTTAGAAAAACTAGCTGAGCGGATTTACAATACAGTTACTGTTGTTGATTATTTTTGCAGGACTCAACAAGAGATTGAAGAGTTGTATAATCTTACTCCAGTCGTCGAAAATTTAAGACGAGATTCTGATACAATAAACGCTTATTTTATAAATTATCCTGACAACAAAAATTTTTAGATGGTATTTAAAACTTGTTTTAATACTGTTCAAAAAGTGTTCAAAAAATGGATTGTGTCTGAATGATACATTTTGAAAGAGTTTGCTTGATATTTTACTCATTAAGAGTGATGAATGTCATTGCTGATAAGAGGTAACAATGATTGAATTAGGCAAAAAATACAAACTTAAAAAGATTAAAGGTTTTGAAAACTATGATAATGAGTACTACAAAGTAATTGGTTTCTACAACTTCGACACTGTAATTTGTGAAAACTTCTACGGAGAAAGATTTGTATTTATGAAGGAGTTTTTAATCGATCCACAAAAGCCTGATGATATCTATTCAGATTTGATACTTGAAAGGAAAGAATGATGACAGAAAAAGACTATGCACTTTATGGCACAAAGGTTTTGAATTTAAAAACACAAGAAATCGGATTACTGATTTGTATATGGAAAAACAAGTTTGCCGATGCTGAGATAGATTACGCAACTTGTGTTGATAAGCAAGGTAAAAGATACAATATAGAGCTTGATAACATCCGAGGTTTTGAAGATGATTTTGAAAAATAAGCTAACAAGAGAAAACTTAGAAATAACATATCCTGAATTTAGAAAAAAGTTTGTAAAGGAACTACAAACAGCTTTTGAAAGTTATCGAAGAACACAATTAAATAAATATTCTTATAACTTTAAAGATGATAATTCTATGGAATACAATTTTTATTTCCAATTACAGTGGAATTTCAATCACTTTGGAAATTCCAATTGGTATATTGAGGATTTATAATTCTACAGGCAAATCGTCTTTATTATTTTTATTTTCTGTTTGTATATTATTAACTTTTTCTTTAGCCTTTAATATTGCAAGCGTTTCCCGATAGTCTTTTGCTTCTGCAATTTTTGTAAATTCTATTTCTGCATAATTATCTTTTACAACTTTTTCAATTTCTTCAAGAGAAACTCTGAAAAATTCTTTTTTCATATTCACCATATTAACACTTTTGTCTCTAAATGTTTCATGTAGTTTATTTTCTAAAGCTGGTGCATCTTCTGAAAATATCATTGCGTGTACATCAAACTTAAATGGTACAGAAGCATCTCCTAGTTCATTGATTCTTTCCATTGGGTCTAAACGTCTTGTCATACCAATTTTATAGACATTTTCTCCAAAAGAACCTATATTGGAAATTACATATATGTGTCCACATTTAGTCAATTGTGCCTGTGATATTGCCCTTTGTTTTCTCTCTTCTGCTTCTTTTAACTCTTGTTGTAATTGGGCAATTTGTGCTTCATATTTTGAACGTTCTTCGGCATTTGCTTTTGCTAATTCTTCATGTGCTTTTTGTAAAGCTTTTTGGAAATCAGCTTCTTCTTTTTCAGCTTTAATCCTTGCTGCTTCTAACTCTTTTTGAGCTTTTTGTTCTTCTCTTATTTGTTCTTGTATTCTTTTTTGTTCTTCCTTTTCTTCTTGCTTCTTTACTTCGTATTCATAAGTTAAATATAATTCTTCTAATTTTAATTGAAGATATGAATGTTGAATATCTATCTGATTTGGCTCTCCTAATTTATTTATATCATCAAAAGCTTTTTCTATTCTGACTTCCATTTTATCAATGTTATTCCATTTTGTTTTTGAAATTATAGAATCACATTCTCCATTAAAGGCTTTTAGCATTAACTTGATATTTCTGTTAATCATTTGTTGCCCTTTAGATTTGCTACCTTCAACCGTCCATTCTGTATGACAAATTATTGCTTTTTTATTTTTGACTAAAGCTTTCTGCTTTTCAAAATTTTTAGTTATGGCATTTTTATATGTAGATGAATCATCAAAATTAAAGTGAGGTTGATATAAGCCTACTACCATCATTTCGACATCTTCCTCTAGTAGTTCTTTTCTTTTTAATAATTCATCGTAAATAGCTTTATTACTTTTATAGTTTGTTTTTAAATTTGCAATTTGTTCATTTAAATCTTCTAATTTTTTAGAAATTTCGTTGTGTCTATTATTATCTTCTTGCAATCTTTTTTCTATTTCATCATCAATATTAATAATAGATGAATACTTTGTTTTTAAATTTTTTGTTGATAGATAAAATTTTATTGCAAACACTGTTGTTACTATTAAAAAGAGAATTAATGAGAAGAATGCAAATGTAAAAATATTATTATTACTAAAAATTTCTTGATTTTGATTGAAACTGATATTGAATGATAAATATATTAAATATAAAAATAAACAACTAATTCCTTTATATAATCCATAATTTTTTAAGTTAGTGACTTTTTCTATTTTTTTACTTAATGGCGGAGTTATTAATATTGCAAACATTAGAAGAAATATAAAGTACATTTTCCCTTCTATTGCCTCAGCTAAAACGATAATAAAAGAACAAATTGAAAATAGCCAAGCAAAAATATTTAGAAATGTTTTTCCACAACCATCTAAATTATCATTATCTTTTTTAGGTCTAAAATTATTGTTATTTGAATTATTTGTCATATTCATCATAATTTGCCCCCTTTTCTACAAGGATAGCATAAAAATTTGCAGGAGTTATTCTATACCTAAAATTTCACGCTCGATTTGGCGGATGAAGTCTGGGGAAAGTTCAGTTTTTATTTGCGGTGTTTCTGTTTGAGTATTGTTTTCTTTCAATTCTGGGAGAAAGTTTAAAATATTCACAAGGGAATAGTATTCTGCTTGGCTTATCTGGCTGTTAGTTTTATTACTGTTGGAGATTTTATCCATAAGCTTTTGGGCAAACTTTTGCAAGTCCTCTTTGAACTGTGATTTATCATACATTGATTCTTTTCGCTTTTTATCCCAATCATATTGCTTTTTCCAGTAAAACAAAGTCCTTTTTGCAATCCCGAGTTCTAAAGAGATTTCACTAACTGTCGAGCCTTTTAAATACATTTGCTCTGCTTGTTTAAATAATTTCATTTTACTCATTAAAATCCCTCAAAAATTAAGTTTTCTATTCCAAAATGGTTTTTATCTTGCACTTTTTTAACCTGATAGACGCAACTTCTATCAATTACTCCAAGGTGTTGGAAATATTTTATCAGTTGGTTTAGAAGTGCCATTGTGTTTTTAATTCTGCGGGGCTTAAGGCGTCTTAATTCGCAGACCTTAAAAAGCTCTTTTATCGACTCAATATCAATTTCGTGCAGGTAATAGCAGTTTATAAACGGTATAATATTAAAATTAAAAATCGCGTTATAGTTTCTATAAGTCTCGAATTTGCAGTATTTTTCGACATAATTTTTCATAAAATATTCTTTTGCATCTTCTATACTAATTTTTAGGTGTTTATTCTTTAGCGGACTGAATATTTCATAATTTTCACCTGTTTTTGTTTCCTCATTGTATTTATAAATCCCGTTTTCAAAAAGTATTTTATTGCTGTTCAAAAGCTGTTCAAGTTTTGTTTTGCAATCGCATTCTAATATCAATTCAATATCATCAAGGGTAAATTCTTTTAATCTCTTAGCTAATTTTTCAATGTTCATATAATTTGCTCCATAACTTCTTTTGTAATTTTTTCTAAATTATTTTCTTTTGCAAAACTTTCAAGTTTGCTTATAAGCTGTACTATTTGTCTGAACCTGTTGTATTTTTTGTGGATATATTCTATCGAATCAGGGGTAAACGGTATTTCAGAGAGTTGATTAAAAATTTGGCTCAAATCTTCTATTTCAAAGGTCTCAAATTTTACAATCTCACTAAATCTGTCATACAGGTGCTTGTATCTTTCAAGTTTTCTAAGAGCCAAACCCATTCCAACAAAGATTATCGGGCAATCTGTTTTATCGTGGATATCTCTTAGGGTTTCAACACTTTTGTAATTGTTCATCAGGTAGTCGATTTCATCTACAAAAATAATTTTTGGCTTTTGAATAAGTTTGCTAATCACTACATTAAAGTTGTCCGAGGTCAAATACCGAGGAAGTTCATCCATTTCTCTAACAATTTCTTCAACAAGCCACCTGCTTGTCATAAGGTTTGAGGCTCGAATATAAATCCCGTCATACTTGCAGGCTAGCCAAAGTGCCGTTTGAGATTTTCCAAGTCCCGGCTCGCCATATATAAGTCCCATTTTAGGAATGGTTTTGGGTTTGTTTTTCAGGGCTTCAACTAAGCCTATAAAATTCCTCACATTTCGGGTCTTTATAAAGATTTTTTTCATTTTATCCTTTCTTGGTTGCTCGCAATAAACGGGTATGGCTTCGCCTTAGACCCACTGCTTGCAATCCGCTATTCATATAACAGTTTGTACTCCTTTGTTTGTTTAAATTCTGTAATCCAAGCGTCGCTTAGGTTATGTTTTATTAAATATTCGTATTTTTCTGAATTGTTTTTGAAAATCGGGAGTGATTTTTCTCCGTTGTTTATTTTTTGAACCCCATTTGAACGAGGTTTGAACTCTTTTTGAAAATTGTTAGAATTCTCAAGCTCTTCTTGGTTCGACCTTGCTTCAATAAGTTTTATTTCATCATTCGTCAATAATTTTTTAACCGAATTTATAGTTTTTCGTTTAAGTTTTTGTTGTTTTTGGATTTTTTGTTTGTAATCCTCTAAATCCTCGACCGTTCCTAAAATCTTTGCCATCGGGTGAGTTTCGGTTACTCGCTCTGCTGTGCATAAATATTCACCTTTCGGGGTAAAAACTTTTACGCTTGTTAGATCAAATAAGTTGTATTTTACTAAAACTTTTCCTCTCAGTCCGTATAGTCTTTCGTCAAAATAGTCACAGTTTAATAACCTTACGCCATTTCGCTGAATTGTTTTGACTTCAGTCGCCAGCATCAAGTCATCAAGCAAGCTTTTATCAATATTCTGTTTTTTACGATTTTCCAAAACCTCTGCGATTGTCATATTCGGTGCATTTGTGCAGGGCTGAGAGTTCTTGAACTTAAGCCACATATCAATCATTTTCATTGTTTCTTCTATTGTTGGAATATAATCATTATGCAGGTTCGAGTGGAATTTTTCGTTTCTTTTCAAGTATGCAGGTTTGTTAATAATTGATGAACCAACATAGCTTGGCATTAGTTTTTCAAATCCTTCTTGAAATTCTTTAAAGAACCTCTCAATAACTTTTGACCTTGCATTATATGGTCTTGCAAATACCGTTTCAATCCCGAGTTTTGCATAGAGTCCATAAAAACCTAATTCTCCAAATCCTTTATCATCAGTGAAGTATTTGGCTCTAAACGCTCTGCCGTTGTCTTGATAGACAATTTTCGGTATCATATCTAGGTTTATTATTACGTTTCTTAGGGCACTTGCGATACATTGGGTATTTTCTTCAAGCATAATTTCATACCCGACCAGTGCTGTTGATTTCCAGTCCAAAAATCCGACTAAAGTTGCTCGACAAGGCTTGCCCGTAAAGGGATTAATCACTTGAAACGCAAGTTTATGCCCGTCTGCAACTAAAATATCCCCGACATCAAGCAGGCTCGCGTCCCTTTTAATATAAGGCTCGACTTTGTCAGAAAGTGCTTTTTCACCATCTCGAGCGAGCACCCATTTGTCGTAATTGTTGTCCTTAAACCATTTTGCGTAGCGTCTAAACGTAATATCCGCAGGGATAAAACTTTGGTCTTGCTCTTTGAGCTTGTATTTTGTAAGTGCGATTGCTTTGCCGATACAAATTCTATTCGGGTGCAGGAGCAAGCCCATAAATATTTTGATTTCTTCATCCGTTAGACATGTTCTGTATTCATTTACAGAAACGTATTTGTAATTAGGGATTAATCTTGTGTAATCCTCTGTTCCGTCCAAACTGGCTTTCCAGCGGTGCAGGCTTCCTCGTGAGATTTTACCTAAAACATTGAAAAGGTAGGAATTTGAATTATTATGCAGTTTGACAAAATCATAGTCTGCTTGAAGTTTGTTGACAGCTTTACGGCGAAAATCTTGCCATTTGCGGATTAAATCAAGTTTTGCAAGAGCATTTTGTTTTGCCTTCTCAGGGGTGTATTTGAATGTCTCAACTTTGTTTTCCATTGTCTCAAAATCCTTGTAATGCGTTGTACAACACATTCATCACTCGTTTTGAGGCAGAAGTCAAGTGGGGGTAAATATTTTAAAGGAGTTTGTTGTTATAATTATTTTTTAGCAGTTTTAATATTTGTATGTCATTTTTCATTTTTTGAACACAAGATTCTAAAAGTTTTATATTTTCTTGAGCATATTTACCATCTTTATTGTGTTTTAAAAAGCTTATAGCAGAATTAAGCTTGTTTATATTTTCCATGTCATTTTGTTCAACATAGAAAATGTCAATGTTTTTTATATGGTTTGGATTATATTGAATATCCATTTGTTTTTGCTTATTGTATTCTATAAAATAACCCGCTGAATTATATAGATTGCCAATTAATAAGTTTTGAAATATTTTATTAGCAGAATAAAAATCTTTTATATAAATATAGGCAATGCCCTTTTCCAAAATAGATGAACTATTCTCAATTTCATCAAAATACTTTAAAGATTTTTTATATTCTTTTAAGTAAAAATATGAATATGCTAATTCGTTAGAATATTTATCAGGCGATATTTTATTTATATTTCTTGCTAAAGTACAAGTTAAAATGCATTTTTTATAATTTTTAGAATTATAATAATTTTTACAAACGTCATTTAATTTAGACATCGCTAAACAATATATTGATATTATAAAAAATAGTATAATTACAAAAAAAGTTCCTATAACAGAAATTTTAAACAATTTACTATTTTTAAAAGATTTTATACAATTTTGCAACAAGTTTTTTGCATTAAAAAATTTGATTTCAGAATTTAAAAATAATGTAAATATAATCATAATTATTATATCTACAATGCACCATGTTTCCTCATGTAGCTTTATTAATTTTATAGGATTAAATAATATTGCAATTAATGCAAAGACTAATATAAATTTATTTTCACGATTAATTTTGTATATTTTCATGACTAAGCAAATAGATGTAAGTGTTATTAACCATCTTAAAAATATAAAGAATGATGTTGGTAAATTTATTTCTAGAGGGACATTAAGTATTGCTATCATAAGTAATATAAGGCAAAGAGCACAAGCTATATACTCATTGTTTTCAAATAAAGTTTTAAGTTTTGTTTTCATTTCTAATAAATATCCTTATTAATAATAAAGTTTAAATTTTGTAATTATTATAAAATAAAGTTTTATGAAATATAATTTTATTTTATATAAAAAATTGTTGTGAATTAGAAATTGCGTAAATATCCCAATCTCATTGATAGTTTTGGATATCTTAAATTGCAAGTGAAAATAAAATTGCACTTTTTTGCACTTTCTTGCACTGGGCTAAAACAGGCTTTGTGAGTAGGATAGACCCTGAAATAAATTCAGGGTGACAGGATTTTAGTGCAAAAGAGTGCAAAAATTGAGTAGTTTAGTGCAAAAAATGACCGGTACATCTCAATACTAAAAAACAGCCCCAAATAGACTGTCTTTTTGATTTTTTATTAAATTTTTGCTATCTTAATGTCCCAGAAACATATTACCCATTTAAAGGGGGTAATTCGCGGCCTGGGTGCAGATGTTATTGGTGCAATAGAAGGAAATCCAGCGTTAAACGAAGCTTACGAAATGGGCAAAACTATATCTTAATAAATAAAAAGGACAATGATTTTTTCATTGTCCTTTTTATATGGGCCGCAGTGGACTCGAACCACCGACCTCACCCTTATCAGGGGTGCGCTCTAACCACCTGAGCTAGCAGCCCTCGTATGCTATACCAGCTAATGTGAGAAGGGATTTTGTTTGATAACTCATCCCGACATTTTTTAATTTATCATAGACATTTTTTTAAATCAAGTCTTTTTTATCTATTTGAGAAAATGTTTTTTTTAGAGTAAACTTTTCTTGAGGATAATTTTATGACTATATTATACATATATATTACAATTTTTACGCTATATTACATAGTACTTGCCTGCTCAAACTTAAAGCCTGCAAAAAAAATCAGAGATAAATACACTAATAAAGATGCAAATATTTGTGTAGTTGTCTATGCTACAGGCCCCGCAAGAACACTGGATAATTTATTAAAACAATTAAAAACTCAAAATTATCCCAAACAGCGCTACACTATATATGCAATCCTTGATAGATGCGAAAAATCTTCTGATGTTACATTACAAAGTGATCTAGATATTAATGTTATCAGTATTAATAATCTGGAACCAATAGGAAAAAGTCAGGCTTATTCTATCCTTGCAGAGAAACTTTCCGAAGCACATAACCTTGATGCATATGTTTTTCTTGATGCTAAAAATTATGTTGATTCCGACTTTTTAACTAATGTAAATTATTATTTAACTAAGCATTCTGTATTCATGCCAATGATTAATTACATACAGGAAGAAAAACCTTTGACGCTGCTTGAAAATATTAAAGCTACATATTCAAGATATTGCGCAAAGTTTCTATACGCATCAAGAACAAGGTTAAAACTTGCCAACTTAATCAATACTGATGCATTTGTTATAAAAAAAGACATACTTAATAAAATAGAATCGTTTGAATTTCAGGACAAAGCAGCTGAAATTAAATATACAATTAAGCTTACAAATGAAGGTATAAATCCAGCTTTTATTGATGATTTAAAAGTTTATACAGGTATATCAAACTATGACTCCAGAATTCCATCACTTTCTAAAAGAATTAATATTTTCTGGAATAATGTAACTCACTGTCCGAATTTTCTAACACAGGAATATGTTTGCTCATTAATCCAGCCTAACTGGCTTGTTTGTATTCTTGCATATGCCATGCTATTAAAACATTCATATTCATTCCCGTTCTGGGTAAGTTATACAACAATACTAATTACATTCATTACACTTGCACTGGCGTTCTGCATCAGCCTTATGAATGTAAAATTGTATGCTAAAGAACATTTATATCTGTTTGCATATCCGATTTATTCAATAGGACACATAATTAAAAACTTCCCGCCAATAAGAGGTACACGCAGATTAATAAATAAACGCCATCATAAACATAATATTGAAAAAATGGTTACAAATATTATCGTAACTGATGGCAAAAAAGATTTTCAATGCCAGCTGGAATTAATTTCTGATGACGGACTTGCTAGAGTCAAATTTATTAATAAAGGAAAAACATATATAACAAAAAATAATCATCTGAGAATGGTTGATGCAATAAAAGAGCTTACGAAGAAACTAGATGACTACGGACTATCTCTAAAAATTTGCCAGTGCTGCAAGTATTTTCAGCCAATAGTTGATGGTTCAACTAATATGATAAAAGGCTGTTGTAACTGCAAATTTCAAGGAAGAGTCGAAGGTGATATCATTCCGACATTGGTGTGGAACACATGCCCGCGCTTTGAAGAACAAAATATTGTAGAACTATTTTAATCGATATAAACATCGTCCATTAGTTTTATACGAAATGCACTGCCCGCCGGAATAGAGACATGCCCGCCTTTGGAAAAGAATGCCGTTATTGGAGAAGCCAGAGTATTAAGTCCTAAACATATAGTTCCATATGCAAAAGGAAATGGAGATAAAAGAATTGTTGAACCTTCCCCGCCGAGGCTTACTGTCAGATTAAACATTCTGCCAAATAAAGTTCTGCCCCAATTTCCCTTTTTCCACAAAGTACTAAGATAAGTTCTTTTACCTTTTATGTTGTTTAGAAAAATCATTTTATCATCAGCTCTTGTTATATATGCATTTATTGGTATAGTCTGACCGTTATACCTCATACTTCTTACTCTTATAACAACAAGTCCTCCGTTACAGGTAATTTGAGGCTGATGTGTTTCAACAATTTCACCTGTAAAAACAGTATTAGTCGGAATTGTATATTTCCTTTTTATAATAGGCGACTTAGTGTAAAATTTAACAGTATTACCCTTTGCTAGCCAATCGTTTATTTTTGTTGAACTTACTACATTAAAAGAAGTTCCGCCGGAGATCTTTATATTTCCCGTTTTTATAACCTGAACCGGCGGATTTACCTCTTTTGAAACATTTTCTCCTACGGGTTCAGGCTGATTATATTTTGTAATTTCCGGCAGAGCAGGAAGGCTTTCATTCGCATCTTCTGTATGAGTATCTTTGATTAATTTTGAAGAATTATAATTTTTTCTTATATCATCATCAACGGTCATGTCTAAATCAAAGGCATGCGAACAATTTACAGAAATTAATAATAAAAAAATTGTTATAAAACTATTCCTATTCATTATCAAACCCAATAAAATTCTAACTCTTTAACAATTGTAACAAAATTGTTATAAACTAGCAAAAAAATTTTTTATTTGTTTTACTATAGATGTGTAGACAGTTAATTTAGATTGGAAACTATGATGAAGATTCATACAACGCAAAATCTAAACTCCTCTGGGAGAATGCAATCAACCAACAGTGTTACTATCCCTAATGAAGAGATTAGATTAAATTATTCGGAACGCATACGAATGCAGAAGACACAAGCTCACGCAGATACTTATGAAGGTAAAGTGTCTTTTAAACGAAAAAATGTGCTGAACACAGCAGCAAATGCAGTCAAAAAATCATTTGGAGAAAGAGTCGCTAACACGAAGGTATTTAAAAATATCGTGAATAGCGGCTCTTTTGATAGAATGCTAAAAATTGTAAGCGATCAAGAAGTAATGATACAAGCAGCAACAGCATTAGGCTTATGCTGTGTTGCAAGACCACTTGCAATATTATCGCTACCAAGTGGTAAAAATAAAAAAGATAATGCATACGCAGCAACTCACTCCATCTCATCAGGCGTTCTAGGTTTTATTATTCCTCTCTTATGTATAAAACCAGTCGCAAATGGTTATAGCCATGCACTTGCAAATGCATCAAAATATATAGAAAAAGATGATACACTAAAAAAAATATGGCCTCATCTAGACATAAAATCAGTGAGAGATAAGGCTGGAAAACGTCTAGAGCAATCTAAGTGGCTTGATATCGAAGGCAATAAATTTATTGCAGATATTAAGGACGTAAGAAAAGTTCCTTTACCAAAACACATTTCTTCTTTTTCTGAAACAACCTTAAAAAAGATTGTTCCAAATCTTGATATAGCTAAATCAAAGAACTTGCCAGTAAATGAATGGGTAGACACTAATGGTAAAAAACTAATTATTGAGAATCTCGATTTTAAAGACATATATATTGCAACACAAGAACACGGAAAAGAAACCAAATACTATCCTCTTATGCTCATAAAAGAAAATCTTTTGAAAGAATTCTATCCTGACTTGAATATAAATTCCATTAAAGGTGCAGATGGTAAAAGAATTCATCCTGCAAAATGGCTTAAAAATAATGGTGAAAAATTTGAAATGCCATTAGATAACGTATTCCTTTCCAGATGGGAAGAAAGTGATAAAGTAATACCTCTAATTATTGGAGATACAAGAAAAGAAGGAAAAAGTATTAAGGACATTTGTTACCAAAAAAATAACAATGAATGGGATCCATATTCATTAGGTACTGCAATTACATCAGAAATGACACAAGCTGATGTAGTAAATTCCATTAAGAATAAACTTGGAGGCTGGCTACCTGATATTGTAGTCGCATACCCAAGAGCAACTGCTACAATCGCATTAATACCATTTATACTAAAAAACATTTTAGGAATGGAAAAATCGAAAAAACCTGAACATTCAAATGAGATTCAATCAACAGAAAAAAACAATATGAAAGAGGTGGCATAATGAATATTTCACCGATAAATTATAATAAATATAATGGGAATAAAAATACTATAACCAATATAAAACAGAATACTGATATAACATTTAAAGGTAAAGAAGCAGGGAAAATAACGGAATTTTTTGCAAAAACATACGGTAAATATATATTAAACTCAGAGCAAGTGCACAAATTTTGTGAAACCTGTTCTAAAATAGACAAAAAAGATGCTTCCAGACACTTTCAAGTTATTGGTTCAGCTGTAACATCATTTGCATATATGAATTCAACAATGAAAAGCAAAGATATAGAAAAGAAAGATGCAAGAACCCTTGCCACAAACCAGTTTTTAGGTTTTATAATACCATCTGGTGCTGCTTATGGAGCCAATGCAAGTATGACAAAATTCAATAAATGCTTAGAATATAGTTATAGCGCAAAAAAAGAAAAAGAAATTGCACTTGGCAAATTAGATAAAATAGCCAAAGAAAAAGCTGTAAAAGATCTTGGCAAAGCTCTCAAGGGCTTCAGATGCTTGATTGGCATTATAACATTTACAACAATCTATAGATTTGTAACGCCGGTTGCAATCACTCCTATTGCAAATAAATTCGGAGCTTGGCTAAATGAAAGAGCTGATAGAAAAGAAACTCAAATGCAACAAATTAATACTGCGGCATAAAATAAATATTGTGTACTAAATAAAACAAGGCTTTTGTAATATTATAAAAGCCTTGTTAACTAATAATCATTAGAAAATTTTTCTCAACCAGCTCTTGGATAATTTTTATCATAGAACCATATATTTGTTCAAATGTATAATCACAAAATTCTTTTTTCAAATCATTTATGATTTCTTCAAGATTTTTTACACCATCCATTTGTGAAATAATTAAGTATGCAGCTGTGTTACCAACCCAAATTTCATCATTGTTAAAATTGAGTAAATAAAATCTATCAAGGCAATATTCCATACGTTTCAAAACATTTGGAGTTAATTTAAAAACGGTAAATTTATTCATACTGCTCCTTCAAATATTCCTGATAATATGTACATTCTGCCGGTGCCGCGTTTATATCACCATATTTCTTGTATGCACTTGCCATGCAGCCAGTACCGCACAAGGCAATGTATTTACAGTTTTTACATTTTGTTGTAGAAATGTCACGTTTTTGAAAATACGGAGTATTAAAACGATTTTCCCAAATTTCATAAAAATCTTTTTCATGTAAATTACCTAATGTAGTGTCATCTGATTCATACATAGAACATAAAAACACATCTCCTTTTGCAGAGATAACAATTTTATTGTGGTTATGACAACTTAAACATTGATTTTCAAGAATTTTAGGTTTATTTTCTTCAAGGTATGCATCTAATATTTTACGACCGGCGGCAATTTTTAAAAAGTCAAAAATGTCCACAATTTTTACTGCTGCAGATATATTAGGGTATTTTTTCATTTCCTGAAAAACTTTATGACTACAATAAATTAAGTCCACCGTACTTAAATCTAAATACCTGTGTTGTTCATTAGATACATGAAATCTGGATATTGAGAGTTTATCTACACCCAAACTTTGAGATAACGTAAATATATTTTGTATAGTAGGCGCGCTTATTGAGGTTAAGCATACGTTGATTTGAACAGGGAGACTATATTTTCTTAAAAGCTTAATTGAATTAACAGCTTTATTAAAAGTCCCGCTTCCACGAATACTGTCATGCGATTTTTCATCAGCCCCGTCTATACTAATGTGAATGATATCAGATTTTTTATATAGTACTTCGTTCAGTTGTAATGCAATTTTTTCATTCAACAATGTACCATTGGTTTGAATTACCAACGGTAGATATTTACTTTTGGCATACCTAACTATGTCCAGAAAATCTTTTCTTACAAAAGTTTCCCCACCGGTTAATGTTAAATTTATAATATTTAACTCATCTGCTAAAAAGTCAATCAGCTTAAAAATATCTTCTTTTTTACTATCATTATCACTGCTATACAAGTCCGGCTCTCCAGAATAAAAACAATGTTTGCAACGTAAATTACAGTTTGCTGTTACTTTAAGAGAAACAACATTAGGATAACTGTGACAATATCCTGATGGCAAACTTTTAAGATATTTTTGTACACATGAATAATTCTTGGGAGATTTGATTACTTTTTTGTTAACTAGTAACTCAAACGCAGATTTTATATATTTTTGTTCTAACATTATGATAAAAAAAGCTAAAATTTTTATGGAAATAAAGGTGTACAATAATCAACAGGCTCATAATCATCACAGCTATTCCGGTTTACCACAAACGTATCAGTCAATCCAGATTCTTTAATACTGTTTGCAATACCAAATGCACCTAATGTTCCTATAGCAATTTTTGCTGGCAACTCACTTGCTTTACCGATACTTTTAGCATTACCTTTCAATAAAAATCCATTCATTTTATTTGCAGGATTAAAACTATTAATACCTCTTACCATTAGCACCTCCTATATCTACACAATTATTATATTTATATAACAATTTATTGTCAATATAAATTAAATTTTATATTCCAACCATACATTTTTTGTATAATCATATCCATTATGATTATATATATCTTTTTCTATGTCCTCAAGATTTTCAGAAATTGGTTTACAACCGGCATGAAGATACAATGCAATCGGCGAATGCTTTGTATCACCGTAAGCCAACGCCTCTAAAAATACCCTATATATATTATTCACTGCACCAAATTCTTTCAAACAGTTAATTAACTCTGAAGAAATATTATAATACTTTTTTGAATTAAAATTTTTCAAATTATGAATATAGTAAAAACATTTTCCATTAGCTAAAATATTATCTATTTTATCATCAGAAAAAATACCACTTTCTTTCATTTTATTTTGCATAGCCCATCTATTATTTATATCTACAAAAACTTCTCCAATTTCATAATCTTTTATAACTTCTATGCACTTTTTATTAAGCGCATTAATTCCATCAATATTTCCCGTTCTTATAAAATACTTATATTGTTTTTTTAGTTTAGGAATATAATCTAAAAAATTTCTGTCATTTCTATACATTTTAAACCTAACCCCATCGTTGGTATTTGCAAATGTAACAATAGTAGAAATATATTTTTTTAGCTCACAATCGTATATATTTGAACATTTAATTACTATATCATTATTTGGAAGTATATCACCAGGTGTTAAATTAAAATCTAATCGGCTAAAAATCAATGAATCTATACTATACGTGTTTATTTTATTCATTAATAAAGCGTTGTTTACTGCATCATATTTTTTCACTAGACTTCTAAGTTTCTGAATTTCTCTTTTTGAATATCTAAATTCTGACTGATAATTAGAATTTTCAATCAGCCGTGAAAATTGTTCTAAAAATTTATTTTTTTGCAGCAACAAACTTTTAAAATCAGGTCTTATAAACTTTTTATGATATTCCTTTTCTTTATGAAAGTCGGAAGCTGTAGGCATACCAATAAATTTCATTACATTATATCTTTTATGATTTAATGGGTTATCGCTAATTTTTGAGGTATTTTTCTTATTCGCATTTAAAAAATGTTTATTTATAAAAGGTATTGTAATACTATAAATTTGATGGTCTAAATTTTGCAAAAAATCATTTTTACTAAAATTGTTATGACGAACATAATTCAAAATCTTTTTAGTAATTTGTGTTAAATATTTAATATCTGAAGTATTTATATTATTTTTCTGTAAAAAATTTTTTATATTTTTTTTGCTCAACTCAAAAAAGTCTAATGCATTTTCAGATTGCATTGAAAGCTCTACTCTCTTTTTCATGTAATAATCAAAATCTTCTTTTGGCCAAGTACCACACATTTTAATCAGATTATTGATACTGACAGATTTGTCAGTCCAATAATTTAATCTTACATTTCTATATGGTTGCAGTTTAATCACTGTCAGTTTTTATATTACGATACACAAATTTTACACTAAGATTATTATATATCAAAATAAAAATTTATTATATAATTATTTTATGGAATACTTTTTTTTAGAAGAGATTGACTCAACAAATAAATATGCAAAAGAGCATATTAAAGAATTATCTGATAAAACAGTCGTCTATACATACAACCAAACTAACGGCCGGGGAAGGTTAAACAGAAAATGGAGTAATCTTGGAGAGGATAATATTTATGCATCAATTGTCCTCAAACCTTCCGGACAAATGCAGGAAGTCTATTCAAATTTAACCCAGTATCTTTGCGTAATTCTTGCCCAAACATTTGAAGAATATGGAGTTATCCCTAATATAAAATGGCCAAATGATATACAGATAAATTCAAAAAAAATTTCCGGAATTTTAGCAGAAGGAGTAAATGAAGGCACTAAACTTTCTGGATTAGTTTTAGGATTCGGCATAAATTTAAACACAAAGATAGAAAAAATTTCTCAAATCAATCAGCCTGCAACCTCTCTGAATATTGAAACCGGTAAAAATATAGATAAAGAAATTTTCTTAAAAAAACTTTTAGACAAGTTTTGTTTGATGTATGATAAGTTCATTAAGGAAGGTTTTTTATTAATAAAAAATGATTATATAAGAAGAGCCAACTTCCTTAATAACGAAATTACCGTTAAAGTGTTTGACAAAGAAATTTGCGGAATAGCAGCAGGGATTACCGATAATGGAGCCTTGAGATTAATAGATAGAAATAACAATGAACACGTACTTTTAATAGGAGATATATTATGAATGATTTAGTAACACTATTGGAGCAGGGAGTTGCTGTAATGTGCATTGGCATGGGAACAGTTCTTACATTTTTATGTGTAATGATTGTTTCTATGTTTGTTATGGGCAAAGTTGTAAGAAAATTAAATGAACTTTTCCCTGTAGCTGCACCGCAAACTGCCGGAGCTCCTAAAACAGCCGCATCAAATGATGACGAAAATATTGCAGTTGCTATTTTAACTGCAATGCTAAAGGGCAGAAAATAATTGTCCAAATTTATTAATATTAATTAAAATTGTCAAAATAAAGAGAGGAAAAAACAATGACAAAAAAACTTATTAAAGTTATGGATACATCTTTTAGAGATGGTTTCCAGTCTGTATACGGAGCTAGAGTTTTCGTTGACGACTTTTTACCTGCGTTAAAATCTGCTGTTGCAGCAGGACTTAAGCATTTTGAAGTTGCCGGCGGTGCAAGATTCCAATCTCCAATTTTCTACTGCAATGAAAATGCATTTGAAACTATGGACAAAATCAGAGATGCTGTAGGCCCTGATATTAACTTACAATCATTAGCACGTGGTGTTAACGTAGTAGGGCTTGATTCTCAGCCTAGAGATATGATTAACTTACACGCAAAAATGTTTAAAAAACACGGCGTTACAACAGTAAGAAACTTTGACGCTTTAAACGATGTTAATAACTTAATCTATTCTGGTCAATGTATTAAAGACAACGGTCTTAAACACGAAGTTACTATTACAATGATGGAACTTCCTATTGGCTGCACAGGTGCTCACGATGTAGCTTTCTATGAAAGAGTTTTGAGAAGTATTCTTGATGCAGGAATTCCTTTTGACAGTCTGGCATTCAAAGATGCTTCCGGTACATCTGCTCCTAGAAAAGTTTATGAAACTATTAAAAGAACACGTGAAATTCTTGGTGCTGATGCTCACATCAGATTCCACTCTCACGAAACAGCTGGTACTGGCCTAGCAGCATACTTAGCTGCACTTGAAGGCGGCGCTGATGGTATTGACCTTGCTATGAAACCTGTTTCAGGCGGTACTGCACAACCAGACTTAGTTTCTATGTGGCACGCACTTAAAGGTACTGAATACGACTTAGGTATCGATATTAATAAAATTCTTGAAACAGAAGAAATCTTCAAAGAATGCATGAAAGATTACTTCTTACCACCTGAAGCGTTAGCAGTTAACCCTATGATTATTTCTTCACCATTACCGGGCGGAGCATTAACAGCCAATACCCAGATGATGAGAGATAACGGCGTTATGGATAAATTCCCTGAAGTCGTTGCTGCTATGAAAGAAGTTGTTGAAAAAGGCGGTTTTGCTACATCTGTAACTCCTGTTTCACAATTCTACTTCCAACAGGCATTCAACAATGTAATGTTTGGAAGCTGGAAGAAAATGGCTGAAGGATACGGAAAAATGGTTCTTGGATATTTTGGAAAAACTCCTTGTGAACCTGATCCTGAAATTGTTAAAATTGCGGAAGAACAACTCGGCTTGCAGCCTACAACTGAGTTGGTAGTTGACTTGAATGATAAAGACCCTAACAAAGGTATTGCAGCAGCTACAAAAATGCTTCAAGATGCAGGTCTTGATGTTAATGATGAAAACATCTTCATTGCAGGTGCTTGTAAGGAAAAAGGCATTATGTTCTTACAGGGTAAAGGACAAATCGGGGTTCGTAAAAACTGCCCACAACAGACTTGTGCTCCTATTTCTGCTAACGGCAGCGAATATACTGTTAAAGTTAACGGAAAATCTTACGCAATTAAGCTTGAAGGTGATAAGGCTTCTGTTAATGGAAAATCTTATGATGTTTCTGTTAAAGAAGGCATTGAAAAATCAGCTGCAGCTTCTACTGGTTCCGGTGCAGGTGAAGAAGTTAAAGCCGGCGTTCCTGGTAACGTATTAAGAATTGAAGCTTCTATTGGCGACTCAATTGCAGAAGGCGATGTAATTATGGTTCTTGAAGCTATGAAAATGGAAATTGAAGTTAAGGCTCCTAAGGCCGGCACTATTCAATCGATAGCAGTTGCTCAAGGCGATAAAGTTGTAACAGGTCAAGCTTTGGCTGTTATAGGTTAGGAAGAGGGAGGTAAAAAATTATGGATATAATGGAAGGTTTACACACCCTCTGGGATTCAACCGGTATCATGGGCTTCGTTCATGCGGCTCAAAATGCTGTTGCGGATCCAAACTTGCACGGTTTTGAACAAATCTTACATATGCACGGACAATGGATTATGATACTAATCTGCTTGTTCCTGCTTTGGCTTGGCATCAAGAAACAATTTGAGCCTCTTCTTTTGGTTCCAATTGCATTTGGTGGATTACTTTCAAATATTCCTATGCCTTTAGGTGAAGAAATTGCAGGGCCAAATGGTTTCTTAGGTATCATTTTTGAAGCTGGTATACACAAAGGATTGTTCCCGCTTATTATCTTTATGGGTGTTGGTGCAATGACAGACTTTGGACCGTTAATAGCCAACCCTAAGACAGCTCTTTTAGGCGGTGCTGCTCAATTTGGTATCTTTGGAGCATTGCTTATGGCTTATTGCCTGTTTGGTTTTACAATGCCTGAAGCAGCTTCTATTGGTATCATTGGCGGTGCTGATGGTCCAACATCTATTTATGTAACGACAAAACTTGCTGAACATTTACTTGGACCAATTGCTGTAGCAGCATATTCTTATATGGCTCTGGTTCCTGTAATTCAACCGCCAATTATGAAATTACTCACTTCAGAAGCTGAACGTAAAATTAAAATGACACAGTTAAGAGATGTATCTAAAAGAGAAAAAATTGTATTTCCTCTTTTAATTCTCCTTCTTTGTGTAATTCTATTACCTAGTGCTTGTCCTTTATTGGGTGCATTATGCTTTGGTAATTTATGTAAAGAATGCGGAGTTGTAGAAAGACTTTCTGATACTATGCAAAATGCCTTAATAAATATTGTAACAATATTCCTGGGCTTATCTGTAGGTTCAAAACTTTCTGCAAGCCAGTTCTTAACTGTTCAAACTTTATTCATTCTTTTACTTGGTATCATAGCATTCTCACTTGCAACAGCAGGTGGTGTGCTTATGGCAAAATTGATGAATTTATGTTCAAAGACAAAAGTAAACCCACTTATTGGTTCCGCTGGTGTTTCTGCTGTACCAATGGCAGCTCGTGTTTCTAACAAAGTTGGTTTAGAGGCTGACCCTCAAAACTTCTTGTTAATGCACGCAATGGGACCAAATGTTGCTGGTGTTATCGGTTCTGCAGTTGCTGCTGGTGTATTATTGGCACTCTGCCATTAATAATATCTAATATAGATAAAAAGGTGTTAAGCTTAAACTTAACACCTTTTTTGTTTTTATATTTTCTTTCTACTATAGAAGAATATTGCTTCTGCTGCTTCTTCACCGTATCTGGCAACAATATCTTTATAGCTTTCTGAATTTCTTATGCGATTTTGATGTTCTGTATCTGCAGCTTCTCCATTGAAAAATTTAGTTTCTTCTACTATTTTTTTAGGAGTGATTACAGCTTTTTCCTGTTTAATATCATGAATAGGCTGCTCAAACTTATTGTCTGTTGTATAGTCCATATAGTTTAATTTTGACTTCACATTTGAAACTTTAGCCTTTTGTTTACCTACTTGCTTATAATCACGAGCATCTAAACAGCTTTTTATATAATCATCAAGAGATTTTCTGGAAATATTTTCACCTTCAAAAACTTGAAAAACTTTGTAGCCAATGCTTTTTAATTTTCGCAGGAAAGATTCATCTTTTTCATTTGGAACAGATACCCTTGCATACCCTGTATTTCCTGTACCAACAAGGCCACCGTAAGAATCTATTAAACCTTTTAATTTAACTTTTTTTGCTTTATTTACACCAGGTTGTGTCACTGGTATTCTAAATGTCGAACCAAAATTTACTTCTGTCATGTAAGTGCCTCCTTAATTTAATAAACCCCGTAAATATAAATTTTGCTATTTGTGATAAAATTTTCATATGGAGTTTTTGGAAGTAAAGAAGGATGAAATAAAAGAACTTGCCCAATTGGCCGGGGAAATATGGCATGAATACTGGCCTTGCATTCTTACAGAGGCACAAATTAACTATATGGTTGAAAAGTTTCAATCTGAAAAAGCGATTATTGAGCAGATTTTGCATCAAAACTACTCATACTATTTTATTGTCGAAAACGGTATAAAATGCGGGTATTTCGGGATTTCACGCTGTAAAGATTACCTGTTTTTATCCAAACTATACTTAAAAAAAGAATTTAGGCATAGAGGTATCGGCAGAGTTGCATTTGATAAAATCAAAGAACTTGCCAAAAACTTTGGATATTCGTCAATAAGGCTCACTGTTAACAAAAATAATAAGAAAACTATAAACGCTTATTTAAAATACAGATTTGCAATCATTGACAAAGCCGTTACGGATATTGGCAACGGCTTTGTAATGGATGATTATATAATGTCCTACACTATTTAGAAGGTGTTACATTTATAAACGGCATTGACCCGCCAAGCATATATTGAGGCATCTTACCGTCCCATTTTTGTACAGCTTCGTACTGGACAAGAGATTTATTCTGACTTAAAGCTTTTGCTCGTATTGCCATTGATTTAGCTTCAGCTTCAGCAGCGATAACTTTTTGTTTAGCTTCTTCCTGAACCTGTACGGTTTTATTCTTCGCTTTCAAAGCTTCTTGTTCAGCTGTAACTTTACTTTCAATAGCTCTTTCAAACACATCTGAATAATTAATTTCCGTCATCTGGAAGTCAGTAACATTAATATAATTATCTGAAAGCTGGTTTTGGAGTCTAAATAAAATATCTCCGGTAGCCTTTTCTCTATTTGCAATTAAATCCTGAGCGTTCCATTTTCCGATAATGTCCTTAATAGTACCTTCTACAACTGGTGTCAGGATTGTTGAAACATAGTCCATTCCGACTTCCTGAAATAATTTATTTACTTTATCCGGCTGCACATTGTAATTTATGACATAAGTAATTCTTGCCTGCTGGATATCTTTTGTATAAACGGCGGTGGTTAATGTATTTCTTTGAGTCTTTACGTCCATAGTTCTAAACTTTTGAATAAATGGGAAAATTAAATGCAGCCCTTCTCCATAACATTCAGGTTCTACTTCACCTAATCTAATTTTAATACCTCTTTCGCCGGGACCGACCATCACAAACGGGTTGCACATTACAAGGAAACATACCAGAAGGCACAAAACCAGCACGGGCATACCGAAAAACTTTTTGTCCATTACAATCCTTTCTTTTTCTAACTAAAACTTTAATGCCAGCAAGGCTAATACGACATACAGGGCTGCCACTACAAAAACAAATGCACCAAAAATTATAAGCATTTGTTTGCCATATTTTTGGTACAGATTTTGTCCTGTTATATAGCATAAAGTTATAATACAAAGATTTACCAAAACTATAAGCGATACAAATAAAAATAAAACTCTTATGACCATTACAACCCTCTTTCAAAATTTATTATAAATTATAAAATAAAATCTGTTATCATTTAATAGGTTGATTTAGTTTTTCTTTTATAAAAGAGAGCATTTCTTCACAGCATTTTTCCCAGGTAAATTCTCGTGCTCTTATAATTCCGCGTTCTGCACAAAGTTCTCTATAGAAATTATCATAGTAGAACTTTTCATATGCATTAATTAGTTCTTCATCTGATTTCGGGTCAATTTTTATACCAGCATTTCCTATTACTTCTGGAAGCGATGATGTATTAGATGTAATAACCGGACAGCCGCATTTCATTGCCTCAAGTACAGGAAGTCCGAAACCTTCATACAAAGAGGGGTAAATGAACATCAAGGCATCTGAATACAATTTGGGCAGTTCTTCGTCCTTCACGTACCCTGTTAAAATAATTTTTGATTTGTCGTACTGTTTAAGAGTTCTATCCAATTCAGCCTCAAAAACTTTCCAATTGCTTCCGCCAAGTACAAGATACAAATCATCAATGTTATTTTTTTCTATAAAAGTTATAAAGTTCTTGATGGCAAAAATAATATTTTTTCTTTTACCAAGAGTGCAGAGCGAAAATACATATTTCTTCTTCTCGTCAGATTTACAGGGTTTAAAGTTTTCATTTACACCAAGAAGTGTTGTTTTTATATTTTCAGCATTAACAAATGGGAAATATTTTAGGACATCTAATCTTGTACATTCCGAATTTGCAAAATAGAAATCCCTGTCGTTGATAGTATTATAAACTTTGTAATACCACGCCTTAGCATTTTTAGCCATTCCTGTTTCAAGAACGGGAATAACATCATGCAGCATTCTGAATTTTGGGATTTGTGCCTCTTGAATATCTTTCGAAGGAGGCGTAAATGGAGAAAAATACAAATCAAATTCTTCAATTTCCGCAATGCTTTTTTTATTTTTTATATAAAAGTGAGCATCATAAATCCGGAATAATATTGTAAGTGCCGTTTTTATAATATAAGGAAAATCTTTTGCCTTATACAATATACGGGCTATTAATCTATTAATATGGGAATTAGAAGTTATCAGGCGAATATCTTTAAACTCAGATATATTTTTCATGAAATAATAGCGCCTAAAATCGCAATAAAATGTTATATCAATACCTCTGCGTTTGAGTTCATTGAAAAGGTTTAATGCAACATAAAACACACCGGCTCTGTGACCGTTATTTTCATCATAATAAGAAAGCTCTGTACAATCAAAAAGCATCCTCATCACTTTTTACCTTTTGCTATTATTTTATTCAAACGATTTTTTATTTTTACAAATATTAGATAAATTTCATACATTTTATTGAGCGGAAAAACTCTAAACTGCTTTGCCATACGTTGAAGCTGATATTTTTCACTGCCGGAAATAGATAGATATTCTGCAAACGGATATTTTGAATAATAATATTTACGGTTTGCTTCCAAATTTTGATTAAGCGTTTTTGATGTTACCGAGCCGAAATGGAAAAAGCAGGCTTCATTTGTCACAAAAACCCCGTATCCGGCTTCTATTGCTCTGTATTTAAAGTCATTATCCTCAAAAAATGCCTGTGTGTAATTTTCATCAAACAAGCCAAGGTTATTAAGAACCGTTCTTTTGGTGATTACACAGGAAAAGACGCATTCATCAAAGCTTTTTTCATATTTTTGTGCATACTTGAAATTATTTTTAAAATAGTTGATATAAGATTTTTCATCTGTAGTATCATAATGCGGATTAATATGTCTTGGCGAGATAAAGGCAGCTTTTTCAATCTTAAATACCTCTTCACAAGCTTCAAACCACGCAGGATAAAGCAGTATATCATTATTTAAAAAGCCTATATATTCCCCCTCTGCCAGCTCAATTCCCTGATTGTTACCGGCAGAAAAACCTTTATTTTCATTATTTAAGATAAGTTTTACATCTTTTAGTGATTTTAGAAATTCAACTGTTCCATCAGTTGAACCATTATCAACAATAATCAGCTCAAAATCTTTTGTATACTTATACAAACTTTCTATAAACTTTTTTGTGTACTCCAGCTTATTATAAGTTAATGTTATTACGCTCAATTTCATAAAACAATTTTACCTTAAATACACATTTTATGATATATTATACCTATGATGCCGCTTATAAGTGTAATTATACCAGTATACAATGTTGAAAAATATTTAAGAGAGTGTCTTGAGTCAGTAATTAATCAAACATATAAGAATCTTGAAATCATTTGTGTTAATGACTGTTCACCCGACTCATCCCCTGAAATTCTTGAAGAATATGCTAAAAAAGACAGAAGAATTATCATCAAAAAAAATCCGAAAAATATAGGATTAGGCCTCACCAGAAATGAAGGGATTAAGATTGCTTCCGGAGAATACATACACTGTCTTGATTCTGACGACTGGCTGGAACTTGACGCTTATGAAATTCTTGTTAAATATCTTGATAATGATGTGGATGCTGTTAGGTTTACCTACACTTCTCAAGATGAAATTACAGGAAAAAAAGAATATATAGGATACAGCATAACAGATTTTCTTTACAGAAAAGTTAATATTTATAATACCCCTGAATGTTTTAAAATATGGAAATCTAGTGCATGGATAAAAATTTACAAAAAAGATTTTATTCTAAAAAACAACCTCTGGTACAATGATTACAGATGTCTTGAGGATATTGAATATGCTATGCGCTCGGCATTAGCTGCCAAAAATATTATCTTTATCAAAGAAAACCTCCTAAATTACCGTGCAAACAGAAATGGTTCATTGTTAACTAAAAGAGCTCATTATATTGATAATGTCATAAAGGATACTAAATGGGCAAATTCTCTAGATATTGATAAAGAAGTAAAAGCTGAAATCTTAGATTATATATACGAACTGCTTGTTATGAACTGTTTGGATGCATACTACGTAAATGTACTTAAATACAAGCAAATGCGTAAAATCTTTAAAGAAAATATAGATATGGATGTTTTTTCTATACCTCTTGCTCGAAAATTAACTGAAAAAGTTCTATCATACAGCAGTTTCAAATTCTTTTTATCATATTGTGCAAGACGATTTATCAGGGAACATTTTCCAGAGCTTACAAAAAAATATTTTGCCATTAAGAAAAAGCTGCTTCAAACAAACTAATTTCCCCCTTTAAAACTTAATGGATTTATTATAATATACAAAAATGGATGAGAAAATTAGCATTTTAATGCCAAGCTATAATTATGCCTCTTATATACGAGAAGCTATTGAAAGCATCATTAAACAAACTTATACTAACTGGGAGCTTATCATAATTGATGATGCCTCAACAGACAGCTCACTGGGAATTATAAAAGAATATCTGAGAAAAGACCCCAGAATAAAGCTTGTTATTAACGAAAAAAATCTAGGCCTTGCTAAAACTTTAAAAAAAGGAATAAGCTTTGCAGAAAGTAGCTGGATTGCTTTTCTAGAGTGTGATGATATCTTCCAGCCAACTTCGCTTGAAAAAAAAATAGAAGCAGCACAAAATGGAGCAGAACTTATTTTCTCAGCAGCAGAAGGGTTTGATAATAAAAATAAAATACAAAAATTTGAGAAGCACATTGATGACATTAATAAATATATTATTAAGCTTGATAAATCAATGTTCATTGAAGGGTTTCCAAATTTCGTATATAAAACTAATATTATACCAACCTTTTCTGTTGTAATGGTAAAAAAAGAAATTTTGACCGGCTGTAATTTTAACCCGCTATGCGAAACCGCACTCGACTATTACCTATGGGCACAGCTGTGTTTTCATAAAATTTATTATATACATGAAAAGTTAACTCTCTGGCGCCTGCATAATGATAGCTACTTAAATCGAAAGCAGTATAGCTGGTTAAGGAAGTTTTTATTTAGTATTTCTATATTTGCTCAAACTGTACAAAATAAAAATAGGATACAACAATTTTTTATTATTGCTAATTCTATTCGAAAACGGCTTATTTATTTCAACATCAGCAAAAATCGTATAAAACTTAGCCTTTTCAATAATAGATATATTTTTGAGAAATTTCTACCCTAGCCTGTTCATGATATTTTGTCCGTAGTATTTCATAAGATTTTGAAGTTGTCTGTCATTGGCTCCTTTTGAATTATGGGCATACAGAGTTCGTTTGTGCTGAAAAATCTGCCTGAATATATCAGTACAAGCAAGTGTTCTTATGTGATTTTGTACAACTCTTATTTTTCTGTTATGAACAAGAGCCATAACCCATAACCATATATCATCAGCATAAGGAGCATATTTCAAGAAGATATCTTCTCTCAAAACTTCATTTGAAAAGCAAGCAGGCGGATACAGAACACCTCCGACACCTGTCAGGAAATTATCATATCGTGCACTTTCCTCTTCAACATGCTTTCTCCAGCTTTCATAAGGTTGAATTTGCCCATTTTTTAGTATTACACGATGTGCACGATGCAGTTGAATATCTTCCGGATGGGCAATATATGAGTAATAAAGTTTTTCTAACCAATCTTTTGGATAATAAATATCATCATCAGCAGTTATTATTACCGAATCTTTAAATTCTCTAAAAGCATAAATTACTTTTGTATAAGAACGAATATCTTTTACAAAGCAAATTTCAAGCCCGTTTTTTAGAAAACGAGTTATTTCATATGGTAAATCATTAAGACTCTTAAACTCGTCAGACAGCCATAAAATTATACGATCCGGCTTTAAAGTTTGTCTAAAAATTGAATAAAGAGATATAACTAAGTCGTCAAAACGTTCTTCATATGAGGTAAGTGAAACAATGACCGGATGTTTACGCGGTTTTTTATTAATGCAGCATTCTGCTCCCAGGTTATCTGCCATAAGTCTTATTAAAGGATTGAAAACAAACCTTAGATGCAGTTTTGTGTTTAATATTTTTTTCAACTCACTGCCTCTTTATAAATTTCATTTATTATAATACTTTCAATCGGCGTATTATTAGTCTGCTTCTCTGTTTTAAGCCTCTCAGCCCACTCTATAATTCTTTTTTCCGCTCTCGTTAATTCAAGATTATCTAAATTAAAGAACGATAAATAGATTAACCAAATGTGTCTGCCGGAATAATTTAAATTCATAAAATCCGGATGGCACTCAGGCAAATGAACAAACTTACCCAGTAATTTATAAATTCCTTCTGATGTAAATCGTTCATAAGCTTTCTGACTGTTAAGATTAAAAGTTTCTACAAGTTCTTTTTTCAACCTGTGATAACTCATATCATAATTTATATTTTTAAGATATTCTTTCTGAAATCTTGCAGTACTTTCATCAAGCGTAAATCCAAAGCGAAGTGAAAATTTCAACGCACGCAAAATCCGTGTCGGATCATCGATAAAACTTTCATTATGCAGAACTCTAATTTTTTTTGCCTTAATGTCTTCTTTACCGCTGAAAATATCAATAACTTCACCGTCAGTAGTTCGTTTCGCCATTGCATTAATAGTAAAGTCACGCCTTTTTAAATCATCTTTTAGTGCACAGCCAATGTTTGAAACAACAGGCAAATGACCTTTTTGGGGATAAAATTCTTCTCGTGTTGATGCAATATCAATTTCTTTATCTTCAAACAAAACCCGTACTGTACCGAAAGCAGGATTTTCTCTTAAAATATTCAACCCTTTTTGTTTAGCAAATTCTATTGCATCACCTTCATAGCAATAATCCG
>ERZ857982.810-NODE-810-length-37329-cov-5.979289_pt1 | contig 37329 bp, 20 predicted proteins | sample MGYA00519955_ERZ857982 | MGnify/ENA primary metagenome ERZ857982 (study PRJEB31778, sample SAMEA3449416) | human gut metagenome | biome: human gut; feature: human-associated habitat; material: faeces | place: United Kingdom | collected 2010/2012 ... | reverse complement strand
CCAAGCTCCGCCCGGTAACCGGATTACGTCAGGCCCTGCATTTTGTTCTACCCGATGAGCCTTGTTCCTTCGCCAGCAAACTACCACGAGTGATTCCCGCAGCAGCCTTCGGGCGAGTGAACGGAGTGAAGCGAATGAAAACCTACAATGGCATTGTAAAACTGACCATCGGTCCGCTAGCCGGAAAGACAGAAGTGGAAATCGTGAAGCAAAAGGCTGCCGAACTTCCCCAAACAATGCTGGCTTTTATGGGAGCAAGTGGTAAAAGCGTCAAGATATGGAGTTGCTTCACCCGTCCGGACGGCACTTTACCGCAAACAACGGAAGAAGCCGAAGTGTTTCAGGCACATGCTTACCGGCTTGCCATTAAATGTTATCAGCCTCAACTTCCCTTCAACATTCTATTAAAAGAGCCGAAACTGGAACAATTCTCACGTCTTAGTTATGATCCGGACTTGATTTATCGTCCCGCTCCCGTACCTTTCTATCTTTCACAGCCCATCGGTATGCCCGGCGAGATGACTTATCATGAGAAATCGAGCACTGAAGCATCTCCGCTGAATCGAGCACTGCCGGGGTATGACACGGAAGATACGGTAGCATTGCTTTATGAAGCGACATTGCGGAAAACATTCGAAGAAATGGAAACGGACTGGCATCGAAACGATCATGATTTGCAAACATTAGTAGTCCCGCTTGCCGAAAATTGTTACTACTCCGGCATCCCGGAAGAGGAGGTAACCCGACGAACCATCACGCGTTATTACAAAAGAAAAAATCCGATGCTGGTACGCGAAATGATAAGAAACGTATATAAGGAATGTAAGGGAGTGCCCAAAAGCAGCTGCCTGACTAAAGAGCAACGTCTTAGCCTGCAAATGGATGAATTTATGAACCGTCGTTATGAGTTCCGTTATAATACGCAGATCGGGGAAGTGGAATATCGGGAGCGTTTCTCGTTTCAGTTTTACTTTCATCCCATTGACAAACGGGCACAAAACAGCATCATGCTCGACGCACAATCCGAAGGTATTGGCGTATGGGATAGGGATATAGACCGATACTTACATTCCAACCGTGTGCCGATCTACAATCCGTTGGAAGAGTTTCTGTTTCATCTGCCTCATTGGGACGGCAAAGACCGTATTCATGCTTTGGCAAACAGGGTTCCTTGCAAGAATCCGCATTGGGAATTGCTTTTCCACCGTTGGTTCCTGAATATGGTTTCACATTGGAGAGGGGTAGATAAAATGCATGCGAATAATACATCGCCCATATTAGTGGGGGCACAAGGAACTCATAAGTCAACTTTCTGCCGTGAAATGATTCCACCTGCACTTCGCGCTTACTATACAGACAGTATTGATTTCAGCCAAAAACGGGACGCAGAACTGTATCTGAATCGATTTGCGCTCATCAACATCGATGAGTTTGACCAGATTACCCTGCCACAACAGGGATTTCTGAAACATATTCTCCAAAAGCCTGTGGTCAATCTACGAAAACCGCACGGTCGTTCGGTACTTGAATTGCAACGGTATGCTTCATTTATCGGCACAAGCAATCAGAAGGATTTGTTGACTGATCCTTCGGGAAGCCGCCGTTTCATTTGTATTGAAGTGACGGGAAACATCGACACTACACAGCCGATAGATTATGAACAGCTTTATGCACAAGCCATACACGAGATTTATCATGGCGAGCGCTACTGGTTTGACAGTGAGGATGAGCAGATTATGACGGAAAATAACCGTGAGTTTGAGCAGACACCGGCTATGTTGCAATTGTTTTATCAGTATTTCAAGGCTGCGCAAACAAAAGAGGAGGGCGAATTTCTTACTCCGGTTGAAATATTGAATTATCTGAAGAAGAAAAGCGGTATGTCATTGTCTGATAACAAAGTATATCACTTCGGGAGATTGCTGCAAAAATGCGGTATTCCTTCGAAGCATACTTATAAAGGTACTGTTTATCAGGTTATAAAGCTATCATAAGATATAAAAGTAAGGCTGACAATAAAAGTCGGGATATTTTATTGTCAGCCTATTATCAATGTTTATTGTCAGGCAGTAGAGTGTTGATATTCATTTATTTAGATGTTATCTTGACAGTTTGACAATAAAACTGGTACAAATTATTATGAGATTTAAATTTGATATTTTTGTTTCATAGATGAATAGAGGTAATCTTATTTAGTATCATCCGATTACCTTCTTTTTGAACTATCTGGTTTTTCCGGATAGTTGTATCCTTATCTACTTCTCCTTGCGAAGTATCTCCTATTTTATCTCCACTTTCGTCTGTAATCTTATGTCATCGGAAGCAGCACCAATCATTATCTGAAAAGTTCCCGGCTCCACAATCCTCTTTAAATTCCAATCGACAAGCGAGAAATCCTCTTCGGATAAAATAAACTTCACTTCCCGTTCTTCACCACGCTTCAAATAGAAACGTGCGAAGTGTTTCAATTGCTTCAACGGCTGCACTACTGAAGCATATTCATCTCTCAAATAAAGTTGAGCTACTTCTTCACCGTCGTACTTTCCTGTGTTCCGGACTTTGAATGAAACTTCGAAAGAACGTGGTGTCAGAGCTGACAGATGCAAATCCGAGTAATCAAAAGAGGTATAACTCAAACCATATCCGAAAGGATAAAGCGGAGAAGCAGACAGTTCTACATAATCATGGCTTTGAGGAGCTTTCTTAATTATAATAGAGTGGAATTTGTCCGACGGAACGGGGCACAGAGAATGGCAATCGTCCTGCCGGATTAAAATCGCCGAATAAAACATCGGCAATGGCAATCCCTCCTTCTTGTCCCGGGTAATAAGCGGTTAACACTGCATCTGCATTTTCTGATGCCCAGTTTTTATCCAAGGGACGGCCTTCAATATAAATGACTACCAATGGCTTTCCGGTAGCTTTCAAGGCGTTGAGCAGTTCCTGTTGTTTTCCTAACAAAGAAAGTGTTACACGGTCGAACCCTTCGCCACATTCCATATCGCTAATCGTCTTTTCGTCGGCAATGGCCGCACCCGTTTCTTTATAACTGGTCTTGAAATCACGGGCACTGGAACCTCCCACTACAGCAATAATGACTTCGGAACGCTGGGCAACTGCAATAGCTTGTTCAATATCAGTTGTCACAGTATCACGAATGAAGCAGTCTTTCACATATTCCACTTGCAACGGAGATAGTTTAGTCCTGATTCTATCCAATTCTTCGTAGCTAGCAGGTTGTGATTTGCTTTCAAATTAGTATCTTTGACCCATTGGAAACAACCTATTTACGCCGGACATGTTCGAACATGGGGTTGTGATTTGCTTTCAAATTAGTATCTTTGACCCATTGGAAACAACAATGACATTAAGAAGGGCGACATGTTGGAGTTGTGATTTGCTTTCAAATTAGTATCTTTGACCCATTGGAAACAACGAAAACATTTTCCACAGATCGCACTCTAGGGTTGTGATTTGCTTTCAAATTAGTATCTTTGACCCATTGGAAACAACATCTCGTTCTGCAACTTTAGCACCCTAGCCGTTGTGATTTGCTTTCAAATTAGTATCTTTGACCCATTGGAAACAACGTCCAACAGATAATTAGGATAAACCTAGTGTTGTGATTTGCTTTCAAATTAGTATCTTTGACCCATTGGAAACAACCTTGCTGTCTGCATCGCTGCCAGTCCGGGAGTTGTGATTTGCTTTCAAATTAGTATCTTTGACCCATTGGAAACAACAAACGGTTTTCGGGCGCAATTCCCGACATAGTTGTGATTTGCTTTCAAATTAGTATCTTTGACCCATTGGAAACAACAGAGGATTGTTGGTCAACAGTCTGTTCCAATTGTGATTTGCTTTCAAATTAGTATCTTTGACCCATTGGAAACAACCAAGGTGCGGGACGATCGCAATACGCGTATATTGTGATTTGCTTTCAAATTAGTATCTTTGACCCATTGGAAACAACGGTACTACATGGAGCTTGGAATTATACCAAATTGTGATTTGCTTTCAAATTAGTATCTTTGACCCATTGGAAACAACGAGGAAGCCAACGCCTATCAGAAGCTCATAATTGTGATTTGCTTTCAAATTAGTATCTTTGACCCATTGGAAACAACAACGTTACGAGGTTACCCCCGCGGGTACAATTGTGATTTGCTTTCAAATTAGTATCTTTGACCCATTGGAAACAACCCCGAACATAAGAGGGATCGCGAGCAAAGGATTGTGATTTGCTTTCAAATTAGTATCTTTGACCCATTGGAAACAACGTCTTTCCTAACCGTTGCCCGCCATCGACTATTGTGATTTGCTTTCAAATTAGTATCTTTGACCCATTGGAAACAACTTTAGTGATTGCAATAGTATTGACGTTTTTATTGTGATTTGCTTTCAAATTAGTATCTTTGACCCATTGGAAACAACCGGGACGTACGATACTAATCTAGTTATGGTATTGTGATTTGCTTTCAAATTAGTATCTTTGACCCATTGGAAACAACCCGATAACAAACTCGCAATACTCCCGTATAATTGTGATTTGCTTTCAAATTAGTATCTTTGACCCATTGGAAACAACACGCCTGTTATCACTAACGAAACGGTACGCATTGTGATTTGCTTTCAAATTAGTATCTTTGACCCATTGGAAACAACCATAGCTGTTGGCGGTTTCGCCCGCCTCTAATTGTGATTTGCTTTCAAATTAGTATCTTTGACCCATTGGAAACAACGCTATTTGCAGTTGCGCCAAATAGTATTCGATTGTGATTTGCTTTCAAATTAGTATCTTTGACCCATTGGAAACAACATATTCAGCTTTAAATGTGTCATTGATTCGATTGTGATTTGCTTTCAAATTAGTATCTTTGACCCATTGGAAACAACACTCGGCGCTCTAGGAACATGCGGCACGTGATTGTGATTTGCTTTCAAATTAGTATCTTTGACCCATTGGAAACAACAACTACCTCTAATACAGGGGCGCAATTAGTATTGTGATTTGCTTTCAAATTAGTATCTTTGACCCATTGGAAACAACCGTCTTGTCAGATACAAGTGTTACGTCTACATTGTGATTTGCTTTCAAATTAGTATCTTTGACCCATTGGAAACAACGCTCGGTTAGGTCTTGACCTTCTTTGCTAGATTGTGATTTGCTTTCAAATTAGTATCTTTGACCCATTGGAAACAACGAATCATGAAAGATAAAATTTTAATCATCGATTGTGATTTGCTTTCAAATTAGTATCTTTGACCCATTGGAAACAACATCTCAAAGTTTTTTCCGAAAACATTTGGATTGTGATTTGCTTTCAAATTAGTATCTTTGACCCATTGGAAACAACTTTGGATGATCGTAGAGTATACCGGAGCGGATTGTGATTTGCTTTCAAATTAGTATCTTTGACCCATTGGAAACAACAAGCGAGTTCTATGTATCTAGCAACATTATATTGTGATTTGCTTTCAAATTAGTATCTTTGACCCATTGGAAACAACGAGAATTACAAAAGCCCGTTAAAGGATGGATTGTGATTTGCTTTCAAATTAGTATCTTTGACCCATTGGAAACAACTTTGACCAAACACAGTTGGCGGCGTTCATGATTGTGATTTGCTTTCAAATTAGTATCTTTGACCCATTGGAAACAACCTTATCGCCTTTCTTATCCAAGTCCCAAACATTGTGATTTGCTTTCAAATTAGTATCTTTGACCCATTGGAAACAACCAACAGGGCAAAGTAACCGAGCTTGCATTAATTGTGATTTGCTTTCAAATTAGTATCTTTGACCCATTGGAAACAACCGGATCGTACGCGCCGTTTAGGTACTGCGATTGTGATTTGCTTTCAAATTAGTATCTTTGACCCATTGGAAACAACACCTTTTCGCTAGTTTCCGTTGCCTTCATTATTGTGATTTGCTTTCAAATTAGTATCTTTGACCCATTGGAAACAACGGCAGGAAAACAATATCACCGCGCTTAACAATTGTGATTTGCTTTCAAATTAGTATCTTTGACCCATTGGAAACAACCTGATACCCAAAACGGACTTATGAATACGGATTGTGATTTGCTTTCAAATTAGTATCTTTGACCCATTGGAAACAACTCGGATCGTACGCGCCGTTTAGGTACTGCGATTGTGATTTGCTTTCAAATTAGTATCTTTGACCCATTGGAAACAACCAAAGTATATTTAAACAGCCACTATAAAGTATTGTGATTTGCTTTCAAATTAGTATCTTTGACCCATTGGAAACAACGACACGATCGGGAAGCCCTTTTCAATCCCGATTGTGATTTGCTTTCAAATTAGTATCTTTGACCCATTGGAAACAACTGATCCAGCATAACAAAGTGTGTTTCAGTGAGTTAAGAAGATAATCAGAAAAAGAAAAAGAAGACTGTTTCCAACACAAAATCTCGCATTAATGCGAGATTTTGTTTCTTAGAATAACTCCAATTGTTGTCCCGGGGTATTGACACAAGACACTTTCTTTCCATAAAAAAGCTCTATATCTCCAAATTGTTTGTCTGTGATACACATGATTCCGACATGTCCATGCTCTGGAAGAAAAGATTTAACTCTTTTTATATGTACTATCGCATTCTCGCTACTGGCACAATGACGCACATAAATGGAAAACTGAAACATCGTAAAGCCATCCTTTTGCAGATTCTTTCTGAAATCCGCATAGGCCTTCTTTTCTTTCTTCGTCTCAGTCGGCAAATCAAAAAGAACAAGCACCCACATAACACGATATTCACTAAAACGATCCATTATCGTTCAGGATAAACAACTCGGCGAAGCTCCCCACTAAAACATTTATAAAGTGAAGCAGTAGTTTGCCCCACAGCAACCATCAACGGACTGCGCTTGCCTCCAATTATCACTTCCAATGTCGGAACAGTAAGCAACCGCGCTTTCACTTCTTTCACCAACTCCGCATTTTTTCCAAATTCTTGTGTCAAACTAAACACTAACTCATCCACATAAGGACGATAAGGTTCCATTATATCGTCTGCCAAACAATAAGCATTGTAGCGATTGTGATGATGGATACCCAACGTAGGAAGCAGCCCGCTTATCACCAGCCCACGCGCCACCACCGCACGAAGAATGGCATATCCATAGTTTAACAGGTTGTTGGGGGGAATTCCTTCACGCTCCCGAGTGAAACCATCAACATCAGCGAATAAAGATTTCCAATAATATACGGCAGCACGTGCTTCCAAATTGTCTGGGTCACCACTACGCACATCGGCAGCCCACACCTTCATACACTTTACCTCTTCGTCCATACAATCTTTGAGCACAGATGCCTGATTGTTGATCTTCGCTTGAATAGTTTGCTGCCAAAGTTGTTTCTTCAAAGGAAGCGAAGCATCCAATTGTTTACGGAAACGCTCATTCTGCGTAGTATTTCCATAAAGAGGAAGCATTAGTCCGACCGGCATACTCTTGCTATCACAAGTAATTACAGAACAATTGTTCTCAAGCAAAGCCTCCAGCACACCGGAAGTGATGGTAATCTGTTTGTTATCCAACACAACGATTCCAATGTCCTCTATAGGTTTCGTTATTTCCGCCTGCTTTTTCAACGTTTCCGGCAAAGCTGCTGCTTTTTCTACATCAGGCAGCTTGATGACCAGCTGCGCATTTCGTAACGATAGATAAACGGGATTTCCGAAATAAAGTGTTTTCTTAATCATGGCCCATTCCTTTTAACAGTATGTCAAAGTCCGATTCGTAGTTCTGAAGTTGTCTAACATGGAATTTGTCATATTCCTGTTCCGCTAATGCCTTGGCAATCTCGTGGCTCACCCACCCGCTATGTTGCAGCACGGCTTCTTCATTGAATTGCAAGAATGCATCCAACTTTTTCACCCAATCTCTCATGTACATCACTTGTCCTTTTTTCGCTTGACGCTCCGCATAATCCAGATACATCGAAACAATGCGGTTCAAATCATCCACTTCCATTTCATTGAGATAGTTTTTTGCAATAGAAACATCCGGTTTGCGTATCATTCCGTTGGGTGCATTCTTCCAAGTAGTCAATCCCATATTAGGCTTATCAGCATCTACACGGGAAACAATAATCTCAGCTGCCGTTTGCCCGGAAATTGCCCAATGCAACTTATTCTGAACAGTTGCAAAAAACTTCTTGGTTACATCGCTACCCGCTTCATAGTCGGCACTGCATTGTGAATAAATATCGGTTATTTTCTGATAGAAGCGTCGTTCGCTGCTACGAATGTCACGAATACGGGCTAACTGTTCTTCGAAATAATCCTTACCAAACAACGTTTGCGGATTCTTCAATCGCTCATCGTTCATGGCAAACCCCTTAATCAGATATTCTTTCAGCACACTGTTCGCCCAAATTCTAAATTGTGTGGCTTGAATGCTGTTAACACGGTAGCCTACGGATAAGATGGCGTCGAGATTGTAAAACTCAATCTGTCTTGTGACCTGCCTTGTACCTTCGGTTTGAACTTGTGCAATTTTTGCACAAGTTACCTCTTTTGATAATTCTCCGCTTTTATATACATTCTTTAGATGTTTAGTCACTACGCTTCTGTCCACTCCAAACAACTGTGCAATCTTGTCTTGTGGCAGCCAAACCGTTTCATTAAAGATATAGATTTCGACTTTTACTTCTCCATTGCTGTCTTTATAGAGAAAGAAATCAGATGGAATTGGGGGATTATTATTGTTTTTGTCCATAAGTCATTCATTATATTAATATTCTCCTACCGACACTATCTGACCAATGTGATTAACACGGACTTTAACAATAGCGTCCAAGCCTTTTGAACTACGAAAATCTATCCAAGTAATACCTTTCAAAATAGAACTTGTATCCTTGATTGTTGTTTCTAAATGGTGTCTAAAAACATAATTCTTATGAGCGAATTTCTGCACCCTAAACAAATTAGGACTTATCACCCCATAATTCTCCGCATCAAGCAAATCGATCTCTTTCGGATTAAATCCAGTCTTTTCATTTGGAAAAACAAAATACTCGTTTTGTTTCATACTGAAAAGGAATTGCCAGCCTTCACTCGTTTTATAATCCTTGTCAATAATCGGTTGACCAAGATTTGCCCTTGTCACTGCTTCAAAGAAACTAACTACAACCTCCTCCAGTTCATACTTGGGATTGCCAGCCTCATCAATCACCAATTGCCCCCTCTTATCTATAACCGGTCTACGATAAACTGCCACATGATGATTATTGCCTGTATTAACAAAATCCACAGGAATATTTCTACTATCCTCATCCAATATAGGTTTACCATCCTTATCCTTTTTCACATGCAATGACTGCGCATTACTGATTCCTGAAATTGTAACTCGCTTAATAGATATACCTTTCTCCTTATTCAACCAAATAGGATTTTCATCAAGATTGGAGAATGCTTTTTTTGCATCATTGCCATACTCGTTTAATCTGCCAGTTAGTATTTTACGGACACCTGCATCTATTACCTTATCAACTTTCAAATCAGGAGAGATTTCCTTACGTACAGTATAAATAGTTTCAAGTGTTACAGTTTTCACTTTCTCAGGCACTTTCCTCGTTTGTTCCTTATCTAGCCAAATGGGCTGTTTATCCAGTGAATTCTTGCCGGTAAACGCTTTCTTCGGATCATTATCATTTTCATGCAAACGCTTCAACAATACATCTCTATAAGCTGATTTACTTACAGTTGCAATCTTTTTCATATCAAACGAAGCATTCACCTTTTCTTCTTTTGTCAAATATTGCTTGCCACTACCATAGATTGTTTCCAAATGCAACTGCCCACGTGGTGTCTGTTGCAAATACTTGTTCACGCCACCCCTTTTCTTCGTCTTGTTAATATTACCGGTAACGACCTTATTCTTCGCTTTAATCGAAATCAAAGTATTTTCCAGATGTTTTTTGGCTTCCACGCGAAACTCTCTTAATGGTATAGGAGCAATCGCCCTGCCATTTTGAAAATATTTGTTCTTTATTGCATACTCATTTGTGTTAGAATTCAAACTGGCATTTTTGTTATTAAAATATTGAATAAATATATCCTTTGTAAATGCTACCGTCAACGCATCCATCGCATGATGACGATGATCATTCCGTTTCGTCCAATCCTTTATTCTACCTATTTGTCTCCCATCTTTATCTTCAAAATATTCAACCAACCCTAATGCCTTATACTTTTCCCAATTCAATTCTTTCATTACATCAACCAACTGCCAATCTTGACGCAACTTATCAGTAATTGTTCCACTTGTGGCAACCACACGACGAGAAATTTCATTCAACATAGACAGAGCCTTTTTGGCAATATATTGCGTATTACGGAGGTCGCGATTAATAAAACCGTCAGGAATATCCTGCTCAGCCATTTTCAGCTTATTGTATTTGGTTTTCGATATTTTTCCCGACTTAAACAAGTCTTCGATGTTATTTAAATAATGATCTAAACTATTGTCGGCTCCGCTTTCACCAAATTTTTCTTTCACAAAATCATATGCTGTTTTATTCCCTTTTTCAAGATTTATACTACGGGCTTCAAGTGTCTTATTTGAAAAACTATCATCGAAAAGCCGTGCTTGTGGTATGATGTGCTCAATATCAAATTCTTTACTAAACAGTTTTTCTCGTGGAATATACGTATTGGAATAAAGTGTTTTATATCCACACGACTCTAACTCTTTGTAAAGTTTGTAACGCAGAATATCAGTACGGCTTACATTTGTCAAGCCAAATTCACTCTGTAAAAGAATCTTAAATTCTTCATGCTTTCTAGTGGTTTCTGCAATGAATTTAGTCAATTCTTCCCTCTCCTTAGCGTTCTTCTTCAACTCACGAGCTAGTTCTACACGTATTTCATCCGGTTTGCCATAAGTGTCTATGATGGCATTGATTACATTTACCATCTGATTCAAAATCTTTTCCACTACAGGATTGCGCAAATTATTCTTGGGAAGAAGCGTTAGTCTGTCTTTCAACGCCTTGTTTGCTATCTCTTCTTTGGTTAATGACGATTCTGAATGCTTGTATCCGGCATACGCACAAGCCACATCATACCGATTGCCTTCTTTCAAATGAGGTAGAATCTTATGAATGGCCTTTGCGCTCAGACTACCATAATCATCTTGAAAAGTTACATTTGCCAGTATAATGGCGTATTCTTTTTCAAAGCCATATAGTTCTGTAATCTTTTGAACCAAACGAGCGTTTCCTGTTGGCGTATTGTCACCCTCAAAAGAATACAATAAGTGCCAGAGTTTGTAATAAGATTGATTGTCTAACTCTTCATTCGAGTTGAAACCCAGAATGTCCGTATTCCAATTAAGAAGATCAAAAACTGCTTTTACATGCTCAACGACCTTCTCAACCGTTTTTTTGAAGTCGACTGGTTCATGCCCGGACATCTCAATCATTTTGCTGTACGCCTGAAACAACGTATATCCCGTCTTATTGCCATCAATCGTTTTAAAATTTAAATCCAATTCTTGTGGATTATCAAACAACAATTTCAAAACATCCGATTTAGTCATCTTATCACGAACAAAAAGTTCTTGGGCAAGCAATTCTTTTTCTTCTTGATATAAATAACGACTTCCGTTCAGCTCCAATTGTTCCGTATCGTCAAGTCCGTCAAAAAGAGTAGGAGAATTGTCTTTCTGTTTTCTTCGTTTGCCTTTCTTGCCGACAACGGTTACTTCTATATTGTTTAGTATCTGCCATATTTTAAATTCTTGAAACAAGGGAGAAGAACGGGGTATCACCCGATTACCTACAGTTTTAATCTTTTTCTTGCCATCTATCTCTACCTCTATCTGTCGGCTTTCAAACTCACAAAAACCGACTAACCCTTTCTGACTCTTCAATCTACGCTGATAGAAAATGACAATATCACGGATTTCTTTTTTCAGTTCTCCCGTCAATTCTTTATGATATTCAGCTTGTTTCTCCCAAAGCGTATTAAACTCGTCTAAATAATCCTGACGATAGAACACCATATTTCGCAAACTCGCATTGGGATTCTTATCCAGCATTTCCATTTGATACTGCCCGACAGTCTGTTTATTGAAGTACAACTCCTTACTTCTATCACTGATTGCGCCGAGATAACCGCTTGAGTTATTGATTTGGATGTTCATTTCCTGCAAAACAATAACCAATTGTTCCAACGACAACTTTTCCTTCAAACCATTTACCCGCCATTGCAGATTCTCTCTTTTCGCTTCATCCCTTTTCCGTTTACTATAAATACCTTCCAGCTTATGTTCTCTTTCCTGTTGTTCAGTTTTGCCTTTCTCTTTGTTCCATTCCGTATAGTATTCTTCCCAAACGAAAGATTTGGCACAAATAGCCCAAACAGCATCACGCTTTTTCCCTCTCAATTCTTCTTTTAATACTTCAGTAAGAATCTCCGGATAATATTCTTTTTGTTTTTCCCAGATTCTGTCAAGTTCATTCTGCAAATCAGAACGATAAAAATCGGGCAAATATTTCTTACCTGCATCAAGAAGTTGCAGGCATAATTCACCAGGCGTAAGGTTGTTGTTATAAAGTTCACGAGCTATATCCATACCGTCAATCAACGTACCTTCTTCCGCCCCCTTTGCTTTCCTGCAACTTTTATAACCACGTTTTTTATTAATCATTAGCAATACACGCGCAAACTCTTCCAACGAGATTTTCTCTGTTGCCGCCTTTGCTCTTAATCGATATGTCTCAAAAGTTGTTCGGTTACCATTTTCCGAAAGTATAGTGTCCTCTGTTATCAATTTGTGTTCTTTCAACACTTCCATCAAAGTTTCACGACGAAGTTTGTAGCGTTGCAAATTACGCCGCATACCTCTCTTAAGTGTTCTATCCGCATTGGTCGTAATGCTCTTTCCTTTCTCGAAGTTGGTCAATTCATCTACCGTCAGAGGATTTACTCTCACACCAAGCTTAACAATTGATGACCTTTCGTCTTTATTTTCCGCCTCGTCTACCAATGCCCAACCGATACTATTAGTACCCAAATCCAATCCCAATATCCTTTTCATATTTGACCTGTTTTATTACAATTCCCCAAATATATTAATATTTTCCCATAAATAAACATTATAATAAAAATTATTCACTATCTTTGTATCACTAATTTGAAGCAAATCACAATAAGGATTATTCCGTTGTGAAAACATTTAGGATGGGGCATTTGCCTCGTCCTTTTTTATGCCATTAATCTGTGTGCAATATTCATTAAAAAGTTGTTAACAGGTAACAGACAACGAACTCACCATTGAGAAACGATGAAATCCCCGTCAGACAATAGAATTTCACTGTTACCTAACAGGGATTTCACCGCCTTTTCTACATTTTCTACAAAATATCTATATCCTATTTTACCACTACCTTTGCCTGTAATCTGATATCGTCCGAAGCAGCTCCGACCATTACCTGAAAAGTCCCCGACTCCACTACTGTTTTCAAATTCCGGTCTATTATCGTAAAATCACTTTCAGACAAAACGAACTTCACTTCCTTAACCTCCCCACGTTTTAAACAAAAGCGTTCAAAATGTTTCAACTGTTTTAGCGGCTGCACTACCGAAGCATATTCATCTCTCAAATAAAGCTGAGATACTTCTTCGCCATCATATCTCCCTGTATTCTTGACCTTGAATGAAACTTCAAAAGAATGAGGAGATATAGCTGATACACGCAAATCCGAATATTCGAAAGTTGTATAACTCAGACCATATCCGAAAGCATAAAGCGGAGAAGCGGACAGTTCTACATAATCATGATTCTGAGGCGCTTTCTTGTTGTAATAAATGGGAATCTGCCCTACTGAACGGGGAACTGTCAGTGGTAATCTTCCTGCCGGATTATAATCTCCGAACAGGACATCAGCAATGGCATTTCCGCCTTCTTGTCCCGGATAGTAAGCCGTTAACACTGCATCAGCATTTTCAGAAGCCCAGGTTTTATCCAAAGGGCGTCCTTCGATATACACTACAATCAACGGTTTCCCCGTAGCTTTCAAGGCTTTGAGCAGTTCCTGTTGCTTTCCTAATAAAGAGAGTGTTGCACGGTCGAACCCTTCGCCACATTCCATATCGCTGATCGTCTTTTCGTCGGCAATGGCCGCACCCGTTTCTTTATAACTGGTCTTGAAATCACGGGCACTGGAACCTCCCACCACGGCAATAATGACTTCGGAACGCTGGGCGGCTGCAACGGCCTGTTCAATATCAGTTGTCACAGTATCACGAATGGAGCAGCCTTTCACGTATTCCACTTGCGACGAAGAAAGTTTGGTCCTGATTCCATCCAAGACAGTCTTTATATTTTCTTCTTCCTGCGGAGCGGTATAATCCCCCAACATATTATAGCGATTATCAGCATTAGGTCCGATTAATGCTACTTTCCTATTTTTGTTCAACGGAAGCAAAGAGTGCTCATTCTTCAACAACGTGATTGAAGCTTGTGCTACCCGGCGTGCCAAAGTTACAGATTCTTCACTGCGCACTTCCTTCTTTGCTTTTTCAGGATCTACATAAGGATTTTCAAACAGCCCCATCTCAAATTTTAACCGTAGAACACGGGCGACAGAAGCGTCAAGTGCTGTTTTACTGATACGACCTGTGTTTACAGCATTCATCAGATTCATATATGCATCGCCTCCCAAATCCACATCTACTCCGGCTGATAATGCAAGAATAGCTGCTGCTTCCATAGTGGGCGCAACAAAATGGCTTTGATGAATACCTTCTATGCTGTATAAATCAGAAACGACGATTCCGCTGAATTTCCATTCATTCCTAAGAAGTTCGGTCAACAGAGAGTGATTGGCTGTGCAGGGAATACCGTCCATCGAATTATAAGAAGTCATAACTGATAATGCACCGGCATCGATAGCTTGCCTAAACGGGGGCAGGAAGTTCTCGTGCAGCTCACGTATACCGGCAAAAGAGGGGTTTCCGTTCTGTCCGCTTTCCGAGATACCGTAGGCGAGAAAGTGTTTGAGAGTAGCTAATGTGCTGTATGGATGTGACAAATCACCGCTCCCCAGTCCTTCCACCATCGCTTTTCCTATTTCACCCGTCAATACCGGATCTTCACCAAAGGTTTCTTCTACACGAGACCAACGCGGATCACGAGCCAAATCGAGCACAGGTCCATAGCTGATATGTCCGCCCTGCAAACGTATCTCTTTGCCGATTGCTTTTCCTACTTCACGGATAAGTTGGGGCGACCAGGTAGCAGCCATTCCGATTCCGGTTGGAAAAACGGTTGCACCAATTGCCATGTGGCCGTGCGGCGCTTCTTCCGCCAGGAATAAGGGGATTCCCAAACGGGTATTCTCTATTACATACCTTTGCAAGGCATTTCCGGCCTTTGCAGCCAAAGCGGGATTCAATCCGGTTGACAATGTTTTCTTTGTCCACGGGTCGGCGCGATAGGTTGCCCAAAGCATACCGGCCTTTCTGTCTTTTATGAGTTGCTTGAATTTATCAGAAGGAAAAACATCGTTTCTTTTGATTTCATACATCTCCCACCCCAAAGGACAAAGGAGCTGGCCGACTTTTTCTTCTAATGTCATACGGGATAACAAATCCGCTACTCTTGTTTCTACCGGCAAAGTCGGATTTTTATAGGTTACCACCGGAAGTTGCTGTGCAAAGGAATAAGAAACTCCTGTCATTATAGCCGTAAACAGTAGTGATTTACAGATTCTATTTAGCATAACTATTTTTTATAAACGAATAAGATATTAAAAAGAGAAGTCTGCCATCTCCCCGTAATGCTTTGCGCAAAACCGATTCGACAGCAGACCTCATCATACTAAAGAACAACCTCTATTTTACCTCTTTTAGAACGGACATTTCTGGTTGTCTACATAGGTGATGGTTCCACCGGGCACAGCATTGTGACCATGACCTGTCATATCAAGCACCGAACCATCATCCTGTGTTTCACCGTCAAAACGCCAGTAGGCTATGAGCCCTTCACTGGTTGGGTCTACATAACAAACACCATCTTCAATCTGTGCGGATGTACGCGCTACGTTCCACACACGACATTCGCTAATGTAACCATCAAAGAAACGAGCATTACCGGCTGAACGACCGATGGAGAATGTATCATTCCAAGTATGTCCATCATAAGCCATACTCAAGTTTATGCTCCCGCCATTTTTGGTTTCTACGAAGTGAATTTGCTCACCATCCAAATAAAGACGAAGATACTGACCATCATATACGGCAGCAAAGTGCAACCAATGACCGGTAGGAAACTCTTTCTCTACCCACGATTCATAATGGTCTTTCTTATCGGGATGTGAAGCCGAACCGATAGAACCTTTCACAAACTGCAATTTATTCACAGGATTACCGGCACCGTCGCCAAAACGGAAGAGGAAGTTTTCTTCGCATCCGCACAATGAGCTGATACCATTAGCACTTCTTTCAGAACCGACAGGGAAGGATACAGGAAGCACCTTCATTTCTAAGGTCATCTGTCCGAGTGCTTTCACCGGACTTTTTTCCTGATCGCCGAACGAAGGAATATTGAAATATCCCCGACGTGCCAAGTAAGCCGCTTTGATTTTAATCACTTTAGTGAGCATGACATAAGCCGTACGAGAACTTTCCATCACCTTCAGATCACTGTTCGATACGGAAGTAATAGATACGGGAAGGCAGTAGGAAACACCTTCCTGCAATTTATCTGCATCAGCAGTTACCTTGATTTGTGTAGACTGGTTTGATCCGGCAGGAATAATCACATCACCTGCTTCAAAACTATAACTGCCTTCGGGTGGCATTTGGCAGTTGCGTCCGGTAGAGGCATTGAAAGCTTCCAGTAATTGAGGAGCTACCTGTACGCCTACCGCTACGTCAGTTTCCGTTTTATCGGTGGAAGTCACAGTCAATCCTAAAGTAGACTGCCCCTCTACCAAGAATTTCACGTTCGACGAAGTCAGCGTGCCGGTCATGTATACGGCATCACTGTAATCCGGTTCGGTTTTGCAACCTGAAACACAGAACAACAAAGCCAATAAAGATAAAAGTGTATATTTCTTCATAGTCTTAATTATTATTTTGCATAAACATTAAATACACCACAATTCACAGAATAAGAGGTTGTTTCCACACGAATATAACGTGCAGTCAACGGTGCATAAAATACGATGAATTTAGAACTGCCGGTCACTTCTCCAGCACTCTTGAAGTTCGTACCATCATCGCTGGTGCTAATCTTTGTTCCGGCACTGATGGAATTATATTCTCCCCAAGAAGTCCCTCTGTATGCCACGATAGCACTAAAGGTGTAAGATTTCCCCATATCCACAGTAAAGGCTGCCTTATAATTCGACCAATCGGAAATAGAAGCAGTAGATTGCGGATTTCCATCGAACCATCTGTCAAGATTTGATCCGCTACCACTTAACACATTCACGCTCCATCCCGCCTGATTTGCTACCAACGTACCTGTAATGTCGGCTTCAGTAGCCTCATGATTTACATTGTCCTCCGTCACGGTAACGGTCAGGAAAGAAGGTGCTACCATATTGGTACTCAACTGTGTATTAGGTCCTTCTGCAGACACTAAACGCAAGGGAATAATGTATCCTTTTTCGCTCTTAAGCGTAGAAAGCACATTAGCGTCATCCGTAAGTTTTACGTGCACAGTGTCAGCAACTACCATTTTCCCGGCAGGGATAGTCATCTCGGCATTTTCCAACACGATGGCTTCGGCGGGCATAGCTTCAAACACGGTGCCGTGCTCTTCATTATAGGCAGCAATTAGAGAGTTATCCACTACGACCGTAGCTTTTATAGTACCGCTCGCTTTCTGCGAACATTTTGCCGGCCATTTAAAGTCTACATTGCTGACTGTACTAATAGGAGTCTGTACAATTTTGTATGCCTTGGAATTATCTGATATATACACTCGGTTAAACGGATCACCATAGACATCGTAAGTCTCATCATCATCACAAGCTGCAAAGCCGATGGCACAGAGGGCGAACATTCCTATATAAAATAGATTCTTTCTACTTTTCATTGTCATCTTTTCATTAAAAGGTTAATTAATGGATAGCCGGATTCTGTATTTGAATACACTGGCGGAACCGATAATAAGGTTCGGGGTTGTATTCATGTACATTATAGTCACGATGGATAAAGAATGCGCCAAAGCCTCCTTTACGTTTTCCATTCGCCGGCTTGTAGCGTGCTTGGTTGTACATAGACTGCATATCTCCCTGCCAGTTATCACCCATATTGCAACAGTACACCACTTTTTCATCAGGCCATCCGCCTGCTCCCGTACCGCCGCCATAAGCTTGAAGGAAGCAATAGTTACTATACGGAATAAGACTGGTCATGCTGGTACTGGTCTGGTCGATATTGAGCATTTTATCACAGCTACCTTCCCGCGAAGCGATCTCCTTACCATAACGTTCTTCGATAAGCTGTAAACGTTCTTCTCTGGTAATGTCCGGATTCGGTCCCATGTACTTTGCCATTGTTTGTAGAAATATTCAAAATTAGAGCCACTCAAAAAATCACCTTCCGGTTCATAGTCCGCATCAAAACCATCAAGGTCGTTCAGAAATACCTGATCGAGAAAATATTCGGCATACATTTCAAAAGAGCGATTGAGTGCGGCAGTCCGTTCTTCGCCATTCGGCATTGCCTTCGCTTCATTATAAGCCTGCTTGAAAGCATGGTCATCTGTTTCCGCATCGATACGGGTGATTGCCACACAAAGCATCTTGGTTCCTTTCACTTTCTGTACAAAGCGGATTTCTTCCCAGATTTCTGTATTTTCTGTTGATGGAATACCGCCCCACATAGAGCAAATATCGAGACTGTCAGGTAATCCCATAAAACGAACAGCGGCAGAGTTCTGCGCTCCATATTGCGCAAACCATCCAAAAGCTATTTCGTGATCGCTTTCTTTGTAGTCGCGTAAATTCTGGTAGTACTGGTCGTCGTAAGTCAGCGGCCGCTGAATAGTCAACGACTCAATGTCTGTATTACATGAGGCCATCATACCGCCTACAGTCAGTGCGGCCAATATGTATTTCATTGTTTTCATATTCTGATTACTTAGTTAGATTGTTCTACATTATATATCTGATTACCTTTTCACATCCCACCAAAGACGTGTGCCGGCAATGTCCGTACCGTTCAACAGGGAAACAGCAGCTTGTGTGTTCTCGCCATTGTCAGAATATTCCTTCGTAGGGAACTTCAAACGGCTGATGAGCTCTCCAGTGGCAACTTCTCCACCGGAAGCATTTGTGTTGATAGTCACAATGCCGGGATAACCAGTACGCCGCATCTCGCTCCACGCTTCTTGCCCGTCCGGGAAAAGAGCAATCCATTTCTGCACCATAATGCGCTCGAGTTTCTTATCATCAGAAACCGATTCATCCCACTTCACGGTCAAATTAGAAACCATACGACTCACATCGGTATTACGTCCGTTTGTCGGATCAATGAATGAAATTGATGGTACATTCACATCATTATCAAGATAACTCTCCGCACCGGAAGCACCTTTGGAAGAAAAAGAGGTCTTCACACCTTCTTCGTAATATTCCTTCACTGTTTTATCTCCCAAGTTTAAACGCAGTTTAGCTTCAGCCAAAAGGAAATATGTTTCAGCGGCATCCATCCAGAGGATAGAGCTAGCCTGTCCTACATTCATACTAGACGCTACTTCAGACAAAGTGCCCTGACTACGACTGGTTTGCCCGTTACGGACTCCGTGATATTCGCCATCTTTCTTAGCAACTTTGAAGTAAGCAGCCAAACGTGGATCCTGTAAGCCTTTCAAATAGCAATCCATAGTGGCACTCATTCGAAAATCATTGAAACTTTCATATGCTTCCCACCATTCATTGATGAAAGAGAACGATACAGACTGTTTTAGAACTGCATTATCACTAACGGAAGTCATCAGCCCGATACTATGGTCTATTGCTGCTTTAGCTTCAGTCTCTGCCTTTGTCTGATCTACATAAGAAATACGCATCGCCAGGCGAAGACGGAGGGTATTGGCAAACTTTATCCAATTCGCCACATTACCATTGTAAATATAGTCATAGTCTTCCAAGTAAGGCTCGGAAGTACGACTGTTGTAGCTGGTGAGCACCTCAATGGCATTTGACAATTCTTCAAAGAAACGATAATATACATCCTTTTGGCTATCGTAGGCTACTTGAATGCCGGTACCAAACTTTGAATAAGGGATGGGACCATACTTATCTGTAATACGACTCATACCGAACACCTTGACAATAGTAGCCATAGCGCGTGCGGGGGATGTTCCACTAGTACAATCCACGACTTTCCGCCATGGCTGCATCACCTCTGTATAAGCGGTGCTAAACGGAGAGTTGTACCACTGCGGATAGAGTTTGTAACAATCGTTGTCCTGCTCTCCGGCATAGTTCCATGTTTTAATAGGAGCACAGTAGCTGGCAAAAATATCACCGGTCAGCATTTGAGTCTCCTCAAACAAGCCACCTTTGTCTTTACCTACTACGAAAATACCTCTTTCCATCTGCGTGAAATAGGCTCCCGTCAGGAGATTATCGCGTTCCATCTGCTCGGGAGTTACTTCATTCGGATTGATATTCCAACTTTCATAATGGTCGGTACAAGCGGTAAACAACAAGCCTCCGGCAAGCAACACACCATTGAACACTTTCATGCATTTTAATATATGTTTCATCTTATCGATTCTTTAGAAATTGAGTTTAACAGAGAAACCTAAATTGCGTAAGCTCGGCAACATAAAGTAGTCCATTCCGCTGAAATGCGTGCCTGTACTTGCCGTCAGTTCAGGGTCGAAAGGAGCTTTGCAATAGAACATTAGCAGGTTACGTCCCGTGAAGGCTACATTCATGCCCTGTATCCAAGGAACCCACTTCTGAACAGGGATATTATAACCGAGAGACAACTCTGCAAGGCGAACGTTTGTCGCACTATAAACATACATAGAGCCGACGCCACTTCCTACAGTACTATAATACTTCTGTACAGCGGGTACTTTATAACCGTCAATCAGCACATAGCCCAAGTCGCGTGCCTCAGCAGTAGCTGTGGAAACACCGTAAGCATCCATCATCGCCTGTGTCTGTGAGACAACAATACCACCAATACGTGCATTAACCAGACAGCTCAATGTCAAACCCTTCCATGAGAATGAGTTGCGCCATCCCATCATATACTTAGCTTGCGAGTTACCGGCATAAATCCATCCGTCCTGGCGTTCGCCCGCCTTGTTGTCTATAGCTACTGTATTGTTGACATAGTCTACGTCAATATATCCATGGGAGTCGGTGCGAAGTGCAGTCACATACAAGTCACCAATAGAGCCACCTTCAAAGAGACGCGAATTCACAATTTCCAATCCGCCCAAATCCATCATATCCTGTTTGACAACTTCTCCACTTGATAAAGTAGTCGGTTTCAACAGTTTTTTAATCTTATTGCGATTGATGGTATAAGTAAAGGTAGAGTTCCATTTTACCGGTCCGAGGGGCTGGTTTAATGTCAGGCTTGCTTCGATACCCTTGTTATCCACTTGTCCGCCATTGATATAAATAGAAGAATAACCGGAAGAAGCGGAAATTGATGGGTTGAACAACTGGTTGTAGGTAGACGTCTTATAGAGAGAAACGTTCAATTCCAATTTATCATTCCAAAGATGAGACTGTAAACCAACTTCCCAGGCCTTGGTACGCTCCGGTTTAATATCCGTATTGGGATATGTGGTAGCTGTGACAGGAGAAGCCGACTCGTATGGATAAGTCTGATAAGCAATGTAGCGTGTAGGAGCATTACCCACCTCACTATAGGAAGCGCGTACCTTCAAGAAAGTAAGTACATCATTCTTGATGGGCAGTAACTCCGTCAAAATAGCAGAAACACCTACCGATGGGTAAGCAACTGACTTCGTATCGGTCCATGCCAAAGCAGACGACCAGTCGACACGCCCCGTTACGTCCAAATAGAGTTTGCTCTTCCAGCCCAACTGTGCTGTAGCGAAGATGGATTGCGTCTGATCGTGATAACCATCTTGCTGGAATTTCACGGCAGACTGCATCAGGTTGAGCATTGTGAATCCGTCTGCCACAGAATTCAAACTACCTCCCACATCGTAATACTGGTAGTTGACATCCTGAATACTGGTACCCAGCGTAGCGGTCAGTGAGAAATCCCCGAAGTATTTGTCGATATTCAGCATCACATCACCATAAAGCTGACGAGTGGACGCATCACCTTTATAATATCCCCCGAATTTCTGGCAGAAAATATTATCGGTAGATGCAGCATATTTCTTTTCGTACAAAGCCGATGTATAATCCATCTTGGCGCGTGCACCTAATGTAATGCCTTTCATGATTTCAAAGCTCAAACCTCCGCTCATAAGGAAACGGTTCTTGTGATTGATAAAATTGTCGCGGTTGACAATCCAATAGGGATTCTGCATGGCGATACCCTGATTACCCCAAGGCCAATATTGTGTTTTGAAGTTACGGGCTTCATTGTACATTTCAAACTGTTGAAGCATTTCCAAACTATAGCTCGGTGACATCAGATAGATAGGAACAATCGGATTGAAATATTGTCCCTGTGATACCATATTCTGTTCACGTACATTCATATAACTTGCACTTAGATCGAGACGCAAACGATCATTGAGCATGCTAGTCGTATTGCGGATGGTAAAATTATAACGATCCAGCGTGTTGTTCGGAACAATACCTGCTGCATTGGTAGCAGCCATAGAAAGGAATATCTGGTTCTTCTCATTGCCATTGCTGATGGTCAAAGAGTTGGTTTCGTTCCAGCCGGTCTGATAGAAATCCAACGGGTCGTAACTGCTGGCTTGTCCCAATTTTTGTCCCCAACTTCTTATTTCTCCTGTAGTCGCACCATAAGTGTTTTGAAACTCCGGAGTCACAAATGGATTGAAGAAGGAAGTATTATTCGCATAATTGACACGAAGTTTATCTTTCGAACCTTTCTTTGTGGTAATCATAATTACACCGTTGGCGGCATCACTACCATAGAGTGCGGAAGCGGCAGCACCACTCAACACAGACATGGTTTCAATATCTTCGGGATTAATCATGGAAGCACCGTCACCGGATTGGCCCATACCGGTCATGAAATCGTCCGGTTGCGTTGTTTCCAGCGAAGGCATTGGAATACCATCGATTACATACAGGGCGTTATTATTTCCGGAAAGAGATTTCGCACCACGCATCACCACCTTAGCTCCACCACCGATACCGGATGAACTGGAATTGATGACAACACCTGCTATCTTACCGGACAAGCTATTTACAAAATTGGCATCCTTGACTCCCACAATCTCACTGGCAGATACTTCTTGAACATTATAAGACAGTGCTTTCGCCTCTTTACGGATACCGAGAGCGGTAACCACCACTTCATTCAACACCTGGGAATCATCTTCCAAGGTAACATTCAATATCGGGCCGGAGACTGGCAATTCCTTTTTCTGATAACCCACATATGAGAATACCAATACTGGGCTGGCAGTCTGTGTGCTCAATGTATAGTTTCCGTCAAGATCGGTCACTGTTCCGCTAGTGGTTCCTTTCTCCATAATAGAAACCCCGATAAGCGGTTCGCCATGCCTATCTTTTACCGTACCTGTCACCGGTTTTGTTTTTTGTTGAGTTACTTTCATTTCTTTAGCCGTCAGTACAATCTTATTATCCAATATTTTATATTCGACATTTGTACCTGCAAAGACCTGTTCCAACACCTGAAAAATATTCTTTTCGGAAGCTGAAACCGATACCCGGCGATTAAGGTTAAGATTCTTGCTATTTATAAAAAAGCTGAATCCGGATTCACGTTCAATCTTGTGCAGCACTTCTTCTATAGTACAATCGTTTACTCGTAAAGTAATAGAAGTTTTTTGCGCATATCCATCTGATGCATACGCTAGTCCGGCTGAACAAATTAGGAGTATAAATAGTAATTTCATAGCCAATGATATTTCCTTTAAGGTTCGTCTAAGAGACTTTAATCCTCCAAGAAATTGGACGATACAATAATTTTGCATAAATTTGTAACGAGTTTAATTAGAAAATTGGTAGTTATACTTGTCGGGAAACAAGTAGGTTCACAATTACTGAAGCTCATACGGGAAGATACGGCCAATATCATCCCGTATTTTTTTGGTTGCTAGGGATCTTTGTTTTTCATGGCAATAAGTTTTTGGGAATTAAGGTTTTTATCTTTTAGTACTAAATAAATATCTCTATCTTTATTTTCTCTTTACCGGCATCTGCGTTATTATTCAGATAACGCCAACGAACTTTCGAAGAGGCACTGATAAAGTTAAGCACCTGTTCCAGATTCCGGTTGGTAAATGTTCCGGAGAACGAGTCGTCATGCGGTACATTCTCCTGTATGACAAATTCGGCATTGTATCTATCTGCCAAGATATCCAGTGCATCCCGCAAGGAAGTCTGCCGGAAAATGATTTTGCCATCCTTCCATGAAAGTTCTCTCTCACCGGAGGTTGTGTAAAGTTCCGTCTTTCCATTCTGGGAATAATAGACCAGCTTCTGTCCCGGAGCCATCACAATATACTGCGGTTGCTGACTAGCGTTGTTAAATTCAAAATTAACTTTTCCTTCAACTAAAGTAGTAATTACCTCATCTGCTTCTTTGTATGCCTTTACATTGAATTTTGTACCCAGAACTTTTATGGCAGACTGGTGAGCGGTAGAGACTATAAACTGTTTTTCCGGATTTTTCCGGACATCAAAATAGGCTTCTCCATCAAGTTCCACAGTACGTGTACGGGAAGAAAAATAGCTCGGGAAAGTCAATGTACTTTTTCCATTTACCCATACTGTAGTTCCGTCAGCAAGTGTCACCAATGTACGTTGTCCGGCTGGCACATAAACAGTCTGCATTTCTAGATCCTCTTTTTGGAGAACCTGTATCATTGCATAACTTAATCCGAAAGCTACAACAAACACTGCCGCAATCCGCAAGATTCGTTGTGTAACAGGATGCAATGAAATTGTCTTTTTTGTCTTCTTTGAGAATACGCCTGTGTCTTGCCAAATGAATGCATCATAACTCTTACGAAGAGAAATGAATTCTTTAAGATTGGCTGCATCTGCATCAATCCATGTAGCAACGTCTTCCTTTTCCTTTTGGGATGCCTTGCCTGCAATATATTTTAATAGTAATTCCTTATCCATACAATAAATAATTTATGAGTAATGAGAATAGAGGTATTATTCCCCTTTCATTAAGAATACCACTCACTAAAGAGATTCCCTAGTAAGATATGTGATTTTTTTTGTTATTGCTTAAAAAAATAGCAAGCAAGGAGGTATTTTCCTTCTTTTCAGATGAAAAAGAAAAGGAATGGAGCATAATCTTTTAGATTATCACGCAGTATTTTAACTGCTCTGCTAATATGATATTCTACTCCTTTTACACTAATGCCCAGTTCTTCGGCTATTTCTTTATGGGATTTTCCATCCAGGCGATCGCGGATGAAAGCAGTACGAGTTTTTTCCGGCATACTCTCCAATAATGCATGCACTTTTGCCCGTAATTCCTCTGATAATATTTCCTTCGGGTCACAGGCTTCCAATGTTGATATACGAATTTCCAATTCACGCTGTCCCTTATCAAGCAAAGTTTGAAAAACATTCTCCTGTGCTTGTATATGTTTCAGGTAATTGAGTGATTTGCTGCGAATATAAGTAATTAAGATCGCTTCAACACTTGGGATTTCCCGTTCTTTACTTAGTTCCCATAAATGGATAATGGCTTCCGAAACAATATCTTCTGCTACTAAGTCATTATGGACATAGGACAAGGTAAATAGGAAGGCTTTCCTATAATAAGCAGTATATATCGAGTTGAAGTTGATTTGAGCCATTCGCCAGTATATCCATAAGTATTAAATGTTGCAAAGGAATGCATTTTACTTATAATAATAAAACTTTTTAGAGAAAATTTAAATTTGGCTAAAATACCTTTTCTTATAAAGAGGAAAAGAAATGCCTTGATTATAATTTGCACGTCAGCATTAATCTTCCTTCTGAGGTACTGGAAAAAACATTCTCATAATGTTTATACCGCGTATGACGGGTATAATTCATATAATCTCCGGTGAGATACAATCCTTTTCGCAGTTTGATATCCAACCGCAGCCCTGTTGCATGAAGAATTGCCATTGAACGATCTCCCTGTGCATTCAGCGTTTTTGAGTTATAATGTTCCCAATCCATATCTTGTGGATAGCCTTTCCAAGTGAACATGTGGTAGACATCATAAGTAGTAGATATCGAGAACTTATCTTTCTTATAGATTAAATTAAAGCCTACTTTTGTACTATAGCCGCTTGCCAGATTATAATTACGCTCCTCCACCCTATAATAGTCACTAAGTGCACCGCCCAGAAGGATGGCATTGAGATGAGCATATCCATCTATGTCCCAACGCTTTCCACTTTTTCTTTTATAAATCAGTCCACCTCCAAAAGAGGCTGGTGTACAAAATTTATAAGGAGTTTTAGCCGACACACTGGATATTGTATCCGAATCATAATAATCAAAATGCTGATAAAGCCCCAGACTCAAATAATGTTTCCGGTTATCAACCAACTCCTTACCCGCAAGACGGCCAACGATATTGAATTGTCCCAACACTGGTTGTGAAGCTTGTATGTTCAACTTTGCTCTTACGGAGAAATAATCATAAGGTCTTCTATTATCCGCCTCAAAACGATCTCCATACTCTACATCAATCTCGGACGCAAACCCAACTCCTTTATCGAAAATTTCATCTTGCAGCTCAAGTGCTCTCACTCCTGCGGAAATATCAACACTGACATCGGGCACTCCGAATTGCTTACCGGAAGTGGAACGCTTTCTCCATGCATCTCCATTTATAATACGAGTAAGTCCGCGCATAGGAGAAACGACAAACGAAGCAAACTCTAACCCGAAACGGGATACTCCTGTTTTCCTGTCATCAAGGATTAAGTCGGACGCACGGTAGAACACTTCTCCCAGCGCCATCCCTCCAATTGGTGTTGCTATAATATCATTGGTAGATGGATATTCGTTTTCCATGAACATCTCCCACATAAAACTTCCTCCAAAAGCATATAACCCGGATTGCCAATAATTATATCCATTTGACCGGGCCGAATTAAAATACAAACTGCCATGATAAGGATGCATAAACATGTTTGTTCCCATTGCATCATTATCCCAAACGAAGCCGTGCTTGATATTGTCTTTAATTGTATGAAAGTCAATATAGGCAAAATCTGCTTTCCGAATATAGCGATCGAATGCCCATACTCCCATGTTAATGCCGAATGTCATCGTTGCTGCCCGCAATCCTTTCTTTTGAGAATAAAAAGAAATATCCAGTGAGTCTGCCGCTCTTGGAGTAGCAACCTGCTGCCGGATAGCAAACTGCGAATGAGCCAATCCGATAGACGCAAAAGATATAAACAGGACAAATAGTAACTTCTTCATGAAACAAACATAAATAAAAATATCGAGTTTATCTCCTTCACTCCTTTTATCGGACAATTTTGTTCTTTTTTAGACCAATTCGGAAAGTCAAACGGAATCTCCTTGACATTATGATATAAGCAAGGCGATTGAATTAAAAATGAAAAACCTGCGAATAAGTATTACTTGATTCGCAGGTTCCCTTCTCTTTTTTACCTAAAAAACTAATCCTAGTTTATTCAAGTTCAGCTATTATTTTATGCTGATTGATTCAAATCAGTTATTATTTCATAAACTGATGTTTGTCGTTAATTAATAGCTATCGGAGTTGGCAATGTTTCAATTGTTACCCCACTAGTTGTACCGTTTAAACGACCGGTAGCGTCTTTAATGACTCCACCTTCTTGAGTTTCTGATCCGTCCAGTTTATAATAGAGTACCAGACCATCCGATGCCGGATCAACGCCCAGCATATTCTGCTTAAGCTGATTTTCAGTACGAGCTACACTCCAAACACGGACTTCACTCATCTTACCATTCAACGGACGTTCTCCCCATGGGAATTTCGGAATCCTACCGATATTGAAACCGACATCCGAATTCGGATCGAAACCAGGAAGCCCCCAATCTGATCCAGCCCATTTCGAACCATTGACATAAATAACCGTTTTTCCCGAAGGTTGATCGTAAGTCAAAGCTACATGATACCAACGGCCTGTCTTCAATGCTTCCGTAGTATGATAGTTCTGTGTTCCTGCAGCTTCCAAAACATCTTTAGGAACACCAGGTGCATCACCAATACGGAAAATCATCACACCTTCAGTTCCCATAATTGTATTGTTACTAGCAAAGCTATTGACATAAATCAGCGCTTCGTAAGTGAACGATGAGAAATAAGTTCCGACCGGATATTTGATTGAAATGTACGTATTACTAAATTTTCCAACCTTGGTAATCTTTATCGGTTTAGAGAGAAAGAAATATGCAATGCTTGTCCCGGAAAGAGTCGGAACAGAAGCCGACTGTACACGCACTGGCAAAACATACGATTTTCCCTCTTTCAATGTTTTCAGACTGGAAAGCTCCATTTTTACGTTATCCGCATACAACTTTCCACTTGGGATTGCTGAAGTTGTACTACTCATTTTTACGTTTGATGCATCAAACATCTCGTAAACTGTTCCATACTTCGCATTGTATTCGTCCACTACGCTTGGATCAGCTATGGTATACGATACATCAACCTGCGAAGAGGTCATGGTAGAAAGTCTTGAGGTCAAGTCAAAAGTCAGTACATCATCATCTTCCACAGAGAGATTATATTCCTTACTTTCGAAATAAACCTTAGGTTCCAGCAGCTTACTTTCACTGTCGTTGCAAGCACCCAGCAGCAGCGCTATACCTCCTAATATCAAATAATTGAATATATGTTTATTCATAATTCTTCTGTTTTACTAATTTACAAATTGGCCTATTCTTGCGGCTTATTTTCTGCCTCATTTTGTTTAGCTTTCCATTCATTGAAAACCTGCTGGTTTATCTGAATAGCCTGACGCATAAACTTGTAATCAGGTGTATTGTCATAATCTTTTTCGAAGCGATAAGCCCCCACTCCGCCTTTATAGCCTTTTGATGGCATAGTAGCAGCCTGGCTCAACAGTGCGCCACCGGTAGGAGCGTAGGCTTCGAAATTTTCTGTGCAAATTATTTTCTTAGGATCAACTCCATAACCTTCAAGACCAGGTCTGGAAGAACCATAGCTCTGTATAATCCAATAATCGACATACTCATCCAATTCTCTGGTAAGACCACCGATACTACCATCAATACAAATCATCTTATGTCCTTTGCCTTCTGGGTCGCTCTTCGGACCAATGTAATTATTCATCTCCTTGACCAAATAAATCAAATGTTTATTAGCACTCAATGTTCCGTCCATATCGAATACACCGCTTCCGATTTCCCAGTCAACATCGTAACCGTCCCATTCGTTTGCGTATAGAGAGTCACAGAGGGCCTTGGCAAACTTAGCCAGACATTGATAGTGATTTTCACTTTCGAATTGACCTTCAAATCCCCAGTATTTCCAGCGAGCTTGCTTTTTAGCTTCTTCTAATTGTTTGTCAGTCCAACCTTCTGCCTCTGCCTGCTTTTCCGCATCAGCATATACCGATCCCGGAGTTGCCCCTTTACCGATATACGAAAGTAGACTCACTTGCAACAACTTCGTACCTTTCACTTTTTGCACAAATTCTTTATCTGCTTTCTGTTCGGGAGTAATCTCGTAGCGTCCGGGAGCACCACTCCACATAGAAACAATGTCCATACTATCTGGCATAGAGGTCAGATATCCTCTTCGATAAGCTCCGGCAGGAGACCAGTTGGAGTACCATCCGAAAGCTACGGGACGTCCGTAGTTCCAAGCGGTTGCCTTATAGGCACGCAAGTTGGCATAATATTCACCATCACCCAGCGTGTTATAGCCTCCGATATGCTCCACTTCCATATTCTCCACATCAGTACAGGAGGTTGTTGTCATCAACCCTGCCAGAGAAAGGAAATATAATAGTTTTCTTAATGCTTTCATATTTATTTATGTATCAAGATTTTGTTTTAGTTTAAAGTTTTTCATATGGAAAAAGTCCGTACGATTATTAGTTTTTCTTAGCCCACCACAAGTCAGTTGCAGCATTATCTACTCCACCTAGTTTTTGCACTGCATCTAGATAAATCTCATGAGATTGACCCGTTCCATTAAAGCTGTTCGGATAAGTCATACGACGCATACCTCTGGCTGCAGTGATCTGAGTTGAATTGTGATTTCCTCCTGATATAATAGGATTCAATTTGGGATAACCGGTACGTCTGAATTCCGTCCATGCCTCCTGACCGTTAGGGTACAGAGCAATGTACTTCTGAATGATAATCTTCTCCAGTTTCTGTTCCTGGGTTCCTTCAAACTTGGCGGTAGCTTGGCTGGGAGCTTGATAGTCGAAACCAAACTTGCTACTGGTGACTTTATTTGCAGCAGGCTTGTTGCCGGAAGCCATATAGGTATCTACGGAACCTGTCGCACCGTTTTCCTGGAATGAAGTTTCTATACCTTGTTTGTAAAGTGTTTCGGGATCACCTTTTCCGTATTCCGTACCCCAAAACAAGGCAGCTTCAGCACGCAAGAAGTACACTTCGGATGCACGCATCCAATACAGTGGAGTATTTCCCTGAATTTTCGGTTTGGAATAAAAGTAGTAGCTATCCGTTGGATCTGTATCCTTCGAACGAGTATTAGTATGACCAAGAGGAACACCTTGATACTTATTATTATCAAAAGCTGTTACTGCAACCGTACATTGGCTATTGGCAGGCTCGCAATATGCGCTCAGACGAGGATCTTTATATCCCATCAAGTAAGCGAGTATGGATGTACCTACACGTGCATCATTGTAATTATCAGCTATCCAGTACAACGGGTTACGAAGAGCGATTACCGGGCCCGGGCCAGCACCAGCTGCATCACCAGCTTCGGTCATCACACCGATGGAATGTTCTACAGCTTGTTTGGCATACTGTTTTGCCAATTCCGGTTTAACGCTACGAAGACGTATTGCCAGACGAAGCATCAGCGAGTTGGCATATTTCACCCATTTGGTTACATCACCGTTGAATACCAAGTCATAATCTGACATCACCTTTACGTTGTTTACCGCTTTCGGAGTCAACACCTCTACCGCTCCTGCCAGATCCTTGAGCATTTCCGTATAAACCGTTTCTTCCGAGTCGAAAGGAACGTCTATAGCCCCCTTTCCGGCAGCCGTATAGGGAATCGGGCCGAAGCTTTCCAGCACTTTATGCCATCCTGAAATCTTCAGGATCTGCGCCAAAGCAGCTATTTCAGGAGTATCATTCTCTTTGGCTGAAGCTGTCAGCTTCTTCCAAGGGTCAAGCAAATTAGTATAGGAGTTAGAAAAAGTTGTTGAAACCCAGCTATTGACTATCACGTAATTCAGGTGACAATTCCCTCCCTCAAAAGTGTTGTTTATTCCAATATAGCCGCTCCATGCATCAGCAGACAGATTGTATGCGGTTTGATATGCATTAACCGGACCTGTATCATCAGCCTGCGTTCCAGTAGGAAACACAGATTTCTGCATAGCCGTGATGTATCCTCCCACAACGATACCATCCATAACACCTTCTCCGTCAGTCATCTCGAAGGGATTGGTGTTAATCTCTTCATAATTACACGATGCTAGTGCCAAAACGGCGAAAGCAACGGCAAAAAATTTATATTGTTTTATTCTTTTCATAATGTAATGAATCTGTTAAAGTTTAAATTTCAATCCAAAACCGAAGCTGCGTACGCTTGGTTGCATAAAGTAGTCATTTCCTTGTCCATAAGTTGCTGTAGAAGGAGTCAGTTCCGGATCGAACGGAGCTTTGCAGTACAGCATCCATGGATTATTGGCAATGAAAGAAACCGATACATCTTTCAGTACATTACCAAACCATTTGTTAGGCATAGTATAACTGAATGTAAGTTCCTGTAGACGTATGTTGGTTGCGCTGTATACATAGTAGCCTGAGGTCTGATAGTTACCTGTACCAATCATTTGGTAATATGTCTTAGCATCTACCCGTCCTTGTCCCGGGAATAATGCACCTTCAGACTCTCGTGCATCGGCTGTGCGCTGAGACACTCCGTAACGGTCAAGAATTGCTTCTGTTGAAGATGTTACCACACCTCCAAAACGTCCATTAATCAGGAAACTGAGTCCGAACCCTTTATAAGAAATAGCATTATTCCATCCCATGTTGAAGTCGGGAGCAGTCTTGCCTAGATACACCGGATCACCATCCTCCATTTCATATTTTCCGTCACTACTTACCAACACATATCCCTGGCTATCTTTCTTGAAAAAGCGGGTTGCATAGATGTCATGAATGCTTCCACCTTCTTTCAGGATAGTGCGTCCTTTGTCTTTCAGTACTTCCGGAATATTAATGGAGACAGGAACTCCCATCACTTCTGTATTATAGTCTTTCACCATTTCCTTGATTTCGTTAATATTCTTCGAGAAAGTCAACGTAGAAGAAATCGAGAGTCCATTCTTGAAACGGTCGCTATAGCCAAATGATGCTTCCCAACCCCGATTCTCGACATTACCTGCCTGCAGATAAATGGAGTTATAACCGGTAGATTCAGGTAGGTTTCCTAAGAAAGTCTGGTTGTAAGTGTTCGACTTATAATAAGTCACTTCTGCATTGAACTTGCTAAACAAACGCAAACTCAGACCAAATTCATATGACTTGGTGCGCTCCGCTTTGAAGTCGGTGAACGGATAAATGTAGGTAGGTTTAAAGTTACCACCCACAATCGGAGTAGTGACTGTTCCCGGAGTCAACCCCGAACGTGACACCGGAGCACCAACTTCGGTATATGAACCACGCACCTTCAGATAAGAAAGAAATTCAGGAAGTTTTACCATTTCAGAAACAATTGCAGATAATCCGACAGAAGGATAGAAGAATGACTCTTCACTTGTGTTGACTAGTCGTGAGTTCCAGTCATTTCTTCCGGTCAAGGTGAGGTAGAGCATACTTCTCCATCCCAGTTCCACGTTGCCGAAGATAGCATGATTACGTACACGACTATCACCTCCTTTTTCTGAAATACGACCATTTGACGGGTCAATGTTTGAAGTTGCAAACTTGTTGGGAACTCCCAACAATGTTCCTTTATAGCCTCTTTGTAGTGCCCAATAGTTAGAGTAGTTCCATCCGAAGTTGGCAGAAACGCTGAAGTCTTGAATACGCTTATTGATATTCAACATAGCATCAGCATATTCCTGACGGTCGTTGTAGTTAATATATTCATAATGTCCTTTCTTACCTTCAGCAAAAACCTGATCGGAAGAAGCAGAAATTTTGCGCTCAAACAACACATAGGTATCGTCCATACGGTAACGGGCTGTAATATTCAACCAATCTGTAATCTTATAGGTCAAACCTACATTGAACATATAACGGCTCTTCTCATTGGTTGATACATTGCGATAAGCAGTCCAGTACGGGTTTTGTGAAGCATAAGTTGCATCCGAAACCGGCCAATACTGTACTGGTAGCTTACGACTGTCATCAAAACGTTCAAAAGTCTTAATATCTTCAAAGTCCTCACCTCTCGGAAAGAGATAAGCAGCCACAATCGGATTCCAGTAGAGTCCCTGTGAAACCATATTCGTATCGTCCTGCTTGACGTACGATGCCCCCAAGTCGAGTTGCAGCTTATCATCGAAGAAAGTTGCAGTGTTCCGGATAGGAAAGTTCAGACGATTATAACTGTTGTTCGGAACAATACCTTTGGAGTTTGTAGAAGAGAACGAAGCAAAAGTCTGATTTTTTTGCGTACCTGTAGTCAACGTCACCGAGTTGATGAAATTTGTACCGGTATTGAAGAAGTCATTTTTCGGATCATAACTAGATGGAGTGGGTAATTTTTCACCCCAGCTTTCGTAAGTATCTTTTTTATTTCCATAAGTATTCTGAAAGTCAGGAGTCATATAAGCTTTGCTGAATTCAGAAGAAGAAGAGAACTGCACGGAGAGTTTTCCTTCCTTACCTTTCTTGGTTGTAATCAGGATAACACCGCTGGCTGCACTACTACCATAAAGTGCAGCAGCCGAAGGGCCGCTCAACACAGAGATGCTTTCGATATCTTCTGGATTAAAGTCAGCGATACCTTCCGTACCAGCCTTTCCCTCACCCATAATACCACTATCTGTATTTCCCATGTCCGTATTAAACAGAGGAATACCGTCTACAACATACAGTGCATTGTTGTTACCTTCAATAGATTTGGCACCACGCATTACCACACGTGTAGCTCCCCCCACACCAGTAGCACTTCGGTTAATGCTCACACCAGCAACCTTACCATTCAATGAATTCACAAAGTTCGCGTCTTTCACAGTAGTCAAATCATCACCCTTAATCTGTTGTACATTATAAGACAATGCTTTTTCTGCACGCTTGATACCCAATGCCGTTACAACAACTTCCTCCAAGACCTCTGTATCTTGTTTCATTACAATCTGATAGAAATCTTTTTTTGAAACAGGGATGACTTGGGTGGCATATCCTATATAAGACACTTTAAACTGGGAATTATCCGGTGCTTTTATAGAGAAGTTTCCATCAAGATCGGTTATTGTACCTGTAGAACTGCCATCCACAGTTATATTTACTCCAATCAATGGTTCACCCTTTTCATCAGTTACTTTTCCTTTGATATCTTTTACTGTCTGTGCAACAGCAGTAGGCTTCTTTCCTGTAATTATAATGTAATTACCCTGAATTTGATAAGCGAAACCTGTTCCTTTCAAGATTGTATCAAGGGCTGCCAGTACCGATGCATTTTGCAAATTAAGATCAACAATTTGCTTCCCTTTCAATTCGGAATCACTATAGTTTATCGACATTTTAGACTGTTTTTCCACAGTTTTTAATGCATCAATAACAGTGATATTTTTTTGCTGGATAGTAATTTTACTATCGTTTTGAGCAAAAGCTTGGGTCTGTATAAGTAATAATAGACTTAAAAAAGTGAGAAAGACCCGCTTATGAGCTATTTGTTCTGCTATTTTTTCGTAAATTTGTAGCATCTTTTTAGTATTAGTTAATTGGTTATTATTCTGGGATCATTTAGAATAGCGTCAATATGCGCTAATATTGAAGAGAATTGATTTCACATCCGGAGGGAACGGGCATTCCTTCCGGATACTTTTTGGCATAGCATTTTATTTTTAATAGGTTCTACAACAGGTTTTATTTCTTATTCGTTACATAGCATTTATTTCCTTTAATTACATAATTTACATCTCCTACCACCTGTGATATAATTTCCATCACTTCTTCCAACGTTGCTTGATTTCGGAAACGGAAACTATATGTGTTCTTCTTCATACTATGAAGACTATATACAAAAGCATAAGGGAACTTACGCTCGAGATTAGTGAAAATATCCTCTAAATGCATATTACTAAAGACTAACTCTCCACGTTGCCATGCTGTCACATCACTAATCTCCGGCAATCGTAAATTATGTTCTTTAGTTTGTTTATTATATATTAATTGCTCGTTCGGCTTCAATATAACATTTGACATCAAATTATTGAATTCCACTTTCACACAGCCTTCCAGCAATGTAGCAATTAATTCATTACTTTCAGGATAAGCATTTACATTAAACTCTGTTCCCAAAGCTGTAACTTGATAATCATTCGCTTTCACAATGAAAGGATGCTTCTTATCCGGCTTTACTTTGAAATTTGCCTCACCAATCAAATATACGCTTCTGGTTGCTCCCGTAAATTGTTCCGGATATAGTAGTGTACTTTTTGAATTCAGCATAACATGTGTACCATCTGGTAATGTAAGTTCATGAATTTCTGCTGTCGGTATGTAACATTCAACCAAATCTTTTTCCGGTCGGTCCTTTTCTAACATCAGATAGATAGAAATGGATGAAACAGCTAACAAGAAAATAGCTGCAGCTCTCCATATAAGCAACTGGTAATTTCTCCGCGAAGTGACAGACTGCATTCCCAGATTCTGCCGCATTCGTTGTATTGATTGTTGCATACCATCAGGTACTCTCTGTCCTTCTGCTTGTTTCCAAAGCTCACGAAGAGCCTCATTCTTTTCATCAACATGCTCCTCATCAGCCAACCACTGTTGCACTTTCTTCTGTGTACCGGCTGAATAGTTATTATGGCCGAACAATTCTATGAGTTGTTGAATATAATTTTTCATGAATCTTTTTCTTTCTTTTTTGGCTTTATATACTAAATACAACTACTGCACACACACTACTTAAAAATATCGGAGAAAAAAATAAAAAAGAGAAGTACCTTCTTTAATTCGATCAATGCCAGATAAACCTGATGCTCTATAGTACGAATAGAAACATCTAGTTTATCTGCTATTTCTTTATGACTTAATCCCCGGAAACGACTAAGTTCGAATATTAACCGACGACGTTTCGGCATTTTTTCCAAGGTCAACTGAATAATCAGCAGCATCTCCTTATAATATACATTATTCAAGATCTCTTCTTTCTCTGTCAATTCATAAAGAAAAGTCTTTTCTATAACCTCCGCCTGATATTCTTGCTCTACCTGTTGATGCTTAAAGATGTTCAGAACTATATTTCTAGTCATTATAAAGATATAGTTGTCTAGTTCTTTATCATTATTCAGCCATAACTCTGGCTGCAGCCAAAGCTTACAAAAAACATCTTGAGCCACATCTTCTGCATCACTTTCAGATTTAAGCAGCATTTGAGCAAAGTTCTTTACTTTCGGAAAATTCACAGTAAAAAACCTCTGAAACTTTAATTCAATCTGCTTGTCGTTATTTTCCATCTCTCTCTAGTATTTTTCAGCGTTTACGGTTAAATCAAATATTACACATGTTAGGTTAAAGGAATAATCAATATAATATTAATCCTCGATTCATAATCTGAAAGCAAAATAAAAGATTAATAACACAATAAAAAAATATTATCACTATTTTTTGGTTTATTTTTTTCCAAGCACCTATTAAACAGAGCCTTCCAGAACAAAACAAATGTATATTACACACCCATAAAAATAAAAAAGGCTTTATGAATCAATGATTCATAAAGCCTATAAAGAATACTCGTACTCGAAGCGGGACTTGAACCCGCACAGCCGCAATGGCCAAAGGATTTTA
>ERZ857982.807-NODE-807-length-37447-cov-4.507274_pt1 | contig 37447 bp, 57 predicted proteins | sample MGYA00519955_ERZ857982 | MGnify/ENA primary metagenome ERZ857982 (study PRJEB31778, sample SAMEA3449416) | human gut metagenome | biome: human gut; feature: human-associated habitat; material: faeces | place: United Kingdom | collected 2010/2012 ... | reverse complement strand
AGATAGCAACGGCTTCCCTGTCCGACCTGATGAAAGAACACCCGGAACACCGGGCGGAAGCAAAGCAGGATTTACAGCTGCAGAATGACGGATACTGTAAACCGTTAGGATTAGCCATCTATCATCACCTCATTGTTTCGCAAATTCAAATCTTACGTCCTTGCCGCCGTAAGGATCTTTTAGCGGCGTAAAAAACTCTACGACTCTTTGTGAACAAGATTCACATAACTCTAGGCACAGAAACGCACTATCTTCTTTTTCCCAGTCAACTTTCTTTTTATACCGTTCAAGCGTAACTTTTAAATAATCCCCTTTAAATTCTCTCCCGCAAGAATCGCATTTAACATACTCAACCCTCATTAACTCCAGCCTCCTCGCACCTGTACTCCTTACATTCATCAAATCTAGCCCACTGACGGCGATCTTCGTCTAATGGTGCATTTTCCTCATGCCGATCGCAATCAGTGTTAGTACATGGTTTATCAATAAATTTGTTACTGCGGATACAGTAGGCTTTGTCGTTCATTGTTTGTCGTCACCTACTTTACCGTCCATCTTTGCGCCGCAGTTATAACAATACTTAATACGTGCTAATGCTTTAACATATTCTAATATTTTTGGTTTCAAAACATCTGCATCTATTAATCTCATAATCTATTCACTCTCACTTTCAAGCCAATGTTTTATACCAGTTTGACATGTTAAATTTTTACAGTTTTCACTGCCTTGTCTGTAAACACATATTTTATGACACGTATTTCTGCCTGCTGCCTCAACAAATGCTGCCATTTCTTCAAGGCTCATAGCTTTAATTCTTTCGTAGTTAGTCATTTCAACCCTCCTGTGAGCAATGCTATTCCAAATAACATAAGTGTTACAGCCCATATAGTGCAAGTAATGACATATAAATTACTATGTCTGTCACTGCTGTCAGTCAGAAGTACCAACATAGACCAAAGAGCTGACGCTATAGCCACAATAATAGATGCTGTAACGACACAATTCATTAGTAAATAAATAAAATCCATGCTATTCATTGTTCTTTACACTCCTTATATGCAACGGTCATATGGCGATATTTTTCGTTCATCGGTTCTAGCCTCACTTTCAAGCCACTTCTTAACTGCTTCTTGGCAACTACAGTCACCAGTGCAATACATATAAGCAGGGCAATCCTCACATTTTTTAAAAATTTCACGGCTAAAAAAATCGGCCAATTCTTCTATACTCCTAGACTTAATGCGTTCGGCATTTGTCAATATCCTTGAACCTATCATTTCGCTATTAAGCCATTTGTTGACTCTATCATCATCTGCTTTAAATAAGATCATTAGTCTTACAAAATCTTTTTCGGTGTAGCCAACTAGTAAGCAATATTCGTTTATAAAATCTTTGACTGATATATTCATTATGTAGTCACGATTAGTCATTTTCTTCACCGTCCCGCCTGTTCCATGCTTTTATTGCTCTCTGCTCCAACTCATCCACTCCTTCGCCAGTTTTTTTGTTTTCTACTATCTGAGCGGGACAATTTTTGCACTCTATTACACAACCTTCGGGTTCTTCGTCCCTACAATCTACCACGGCACCAGTATCAGGATCGATAACGGGCATATATATACCATCATCCCACATTGTTGCTTCACCGCCACAAAACGGACAAGGTTTTAATTTAGTCATTTTTCTTCACCTTAAATAAATAATAGGTTCACTGTCAGGCTCGTTAACGACTATGACGCTAAACAAGCTACGTCCGCTCGAGTGGTCAAGGTCTGTATAGTCGTCTATTTTATAAACTTGTGTTTCAGCAGGTAAACCCGATATAGCGTTCATTAGTTCTTCTTTAGTCATTTTTCTTCACCGTCTTTCTAAGGTTTTCCATTACTTTTTTGTTGCATTCCTCACAAAGCTCAAAGCTTTTATGTATACATGGTATTTCAAAGCTGCTGACTATACGTTTTATCTTTTTACAGCGGGTACAATGCCTGTATCTAACCATTGGTTATGTCGTCCTTTATCTCAATTAATAGGATTCCTTGACTACTGGCCTGCCTTGCCATAGCATTTAACAGCTGTTCTGCAAATGGTCAGTATCTCCTTAACGCTATTAATTCTTCCCTTAAACGTTTATTTTCTATCAGGATTCCACCAATGTTATCTTTTAAATCATCTATAGCATCAAGTATGCCATGTGGCGTCTGCGCTTTACCGTTATCATCTCTTGTTAGTATCTCTGCAATAAGCTCTGCATTTCTTCGACAATTCAACATCAACAGTATCTTTCGCTTTTTGTCACCAGCTTTTTCAAAAACACAATGGTATTTTAAACTAGAGCCAACATAATATTTGGTCATCTACTCCACCGCCTTCACCTTTGTTTCTAACCATTTATAAAAACCTGCGAAAATAGGAATACGGTTATATCTGCTCATCTCACCACAGAAACCAACAAAACCATTATCATAAAAAGTTATTCCTTCTCTGCCGTGAAAATATGTTCCATCAATTTCAACACCTTTAAACTCAGCTTTTTTCTTCTGCGTTTTTGTCATTTTGCTTGGATACACACTTATAATGATTGGATCTTTCACGGTTTTTCTGTATGGAATTAACTCAAGTTGAATAAAAGCTGCTAAGTCTCCCATATCATCCCACGTTAAAGATGTTACTGGAATATTGGCTTTATCCCATAATTCACGTGCATTATCGCTGTTTACGTCGATATTATAATAATCTTTCATTACTCCACCGCCTTAAACTTAATATGTTGTATAATAATTTTTTCTGGTAACGTCGGTAAACTCTTTATGATAAATTTCGTTGCACAAGTTTTGCAAAAATGTCGATTCTCTGCTACCTCTACTGCACAATCCTTGCACATTGGTAAATCACATGTATTTTTTTGCTGCATTGGTATCTTATCTCCTGTCTCTGGGTCAGGGAAATCAAACAGTATATTATTAGCAGGGAAATCACATAGAAATACCGCTCTTTTTTTACCGCAAACCATGCAACGGTCATATGGTGATACTTCCTCATTTGTTGCCATTACTCCAGCTCCTTTCATTTTCCGTGGCTTCCACCAAAAAAAGTCATTACTTTTTTAACGATTCTTCATAATCACTTCTACATCTGGAACGCTCCGAACCACAACTTCAAGCCCCAATTCCTTTATTACTGCGTCACTTATTAGCGGTGCCAATTCAACAATATTATTGACCTCGTAATGATATTGCTGTATCGATTCGGCAATAATCTCAATCAAACGATCTCGCAATACTTTTTCGGACATATCTCTCACCACCCGAACGATTTCATTTGCTTTAGGTGTTAGCTTTTTTGCCGTTTTTCGATTTTCCATCTACTCCACCGCCTTAGTCACATACATATTTTTTATTGACATACGCTTTGATATCTGCAGGGTCAAATGCTCTGTCACATTTTGGACAGCAGGGCAACATAGTCTTATCACCCCTGCCCATATTCTTTTCCATTTCTTTAAGTGCTACTCTGTATGGTTTATAGCTGTGGGCTATTTTCCAAAACCGTCTAGCACTTTCCATGTATCTACCCCATTCACGGTTTTGCCGTTCTTCAAAAATTGCGACCATGAGCATTGCTGCAAACGGATCTATAACTGCACCGCATCGGTCGCAAAATATGAGATGATTTTCTTCATCTATGCAAAGTTGTGGTTTGACATAATCAACACCATATTTATTATTTTCATAACATTTGCAGGCCGAAAAAAACTTCTTTTTTGATACCATACCTACAAGACTTCTAATTTTCTCCACTACTCCACCACCTTAAACTTCTCTAAAGTCAATGTCCGGGTAACGATATAGCAGCATCTTCTTTTTCAATAGATATACCGGTGTTTTCATACCCTTTGTATCGACGTAATAAACATGACCGCCGGCTTCCGTCACCTTAAAATCAGCCTTGTAAATAATCGGCCTTATCTTTTTACCTTCCCTCTTATAACCAGGCTGTAAAACAAATTTTGGCTGTAGCTCAACCTCTTTTACTGTACCTTCGCGCATCATCCAGTGTAACTGCCAGTAATAGTCAGCTTCTTTTTCGCTGTCGAAACGGATACCGTCTACCTCGGTAACTCTATTGCCATATTTCAGCACAGGTACAGCCCCGGGTAAATTCGCCGGCACCGTTACGCTGTCCGAACGAATTTTACTTACAAGGTGTGCCGGCAGTTCATTCCACGTCGTCATTTATTACTACCGCCGATAACATAATTTCTAGAGCTTTCTTCTCTCGCCTTAACCGGGCATTTTTACCGCCGAGCTGACTATTTTTCCGGCGCAAATGTTTGATTTCAGTCAGTATCTGCATAAGTACTGGTTTCAATACTGGTACATACTGATTGCCTGGTTCTTTTTCGATTAACGCCATCATAATTTTTATATTTATTGGTTTCACTATTGCCAACTCCTTATATTTAAAAGGCCGCCCCCTACGGGCTAATCACCTCCGCAGGGGTATACTTCCCTTTATGCTTGTATATAGTTAGTATGCGCGGCCGTTTTAACTAAAACAAATTTATCGGTATCTCGGCTTCCGCTGCCTTGCAGTATGCTGGATTAAGATCAATCCCGATATACTGCCTGCCATATCTATTTGCAACTCTGCAGCTTGTACCACTGCCGACAAACGGATCAAGTACAACGTCACCTTCAGCAGTACCGGCTAAAATACAATTAACTGCCAGCTCGTCTGGAAATGTAGCGTAATGATTTTTACTTCCTTTTCGACTGGTTGATGTTGATATTTCCCAAACAGAACGTTTATTGCGTAGCCCTTCCCCATTCGGTTTGTTGCCGTGGCTATCTCTTTTTATTTCTGCCGAATTATAAAACGTCTTGTTATTCGTGTACATCCCACCCCTAAAAGTTTTACAATTTCCTTTTCCAACCGCTTTCATATTTTTCGTTCCACCATGCGCACGTGCGGCTCCTGATTGCTTTTCAATGTCCTGTGCAAGTCTATCAATCGTACTATCAGCAATAGGCTCTTTTATCGCCTCAGCATTAAAGTAATATCTCTGCCGCTTGGCAAATAAGAAAATATACTCATGGCTTTTGGTACAACGATCTCGTACACTCTCCGGCATACAATTTGATTTATCCCAAATAATATCCTGACGTAAAATCCAACCATCATCCTGTAAGGCAAATGCAAGTCGCCACGGTATGCCAATTAGATTTTTAGCAGGTAAATCAAACTTCGCCTTTGTTATTGCCGCACAGCCCACACTTCCTACGTTGCTACCCTGTTTATATTTTTTAGCATTCTCAGGATATCTTGCAGCACCTTTACCGCTGCCAGCGTAACTATCAGCAATATTAACCCACAAAGTACCATCGTCAGTTAGTACCCGCTTAACTTCTGCAAAGACCTCAACAAGTCTGTCCATGTAATCCCGCAGTTTTGGTTCAAGGCCTATCTGCCCTGCAACGCCATAATCACGCAAGCCATAATACGGCGGCGACGTTACACAGCAACGGCAATATTTATCCGGTAAAGTTCTTAATACATCCAGCGCATCACCGCAAATAATCTCATTCATGCCAACCACCTCAAAACTCAAATCTCCCTGGCTCTATACATCGACATCAAATTTGAAATAACATCTGTGTTCATCGGCAAACGATACTTTTTCGCCATATCAGCAGCTCGTACCAACTTTACAAAAAAATCCTTCACCAGTTCACACCCACGATCATCTAACGCCTGCGACATATCAACACCAAGAAACTCCTTTTTTACCTGATTGCCAGCACGATGATTTTTATCCCAAAGCCTTTTTCGTTCCCTCGCACAGACCTTACTGCAAACACGACTGTTCCCAGCCGAAAAAAACTCCTTCCGGCAGATCACGCAAACATGTAACCGCAACTTCTTTTCGTTCATGTTCAATCACCATTCACAAGGCAATCCTGCTCAATACGCCTGATCTGCCTGCCCAACTTATAATCAACAACCTGAAGCACTCTATCTTCCAGTCCCAGCAAGTATTTAATCTGCTCACAGACAACAAAAACATCAGCCAGCTCACTAACTAAATTGTCAGAAATAGCATTCCTAACGACATCATTCGGCGCCACAAGGAATTTAGCGGCAGCCGTCGTCAGCTCTCCGCATTCTTCGCATAACTTAATAAGCTCTCTATCCCTACCGTAATAATCAGCAATTTCTTTTACCCGTTTATCCATTATCTATTCCCCTATCTGCTTTAACCCCAAACCTGTATCTAACAGGCCTGCGTTATTTCTGCCCAAAACATAATCGTTACGTTGCTTCTCCCTGCTCCTGCCGCAGGCATCCTCATACATCCTACGCACCTGCGCCCTTACAGTTGGCATTTTATCTGCCTCAGACAACTGCAACGTATTCCAACCGTAACTATTAACAGCCACAGTAATCTCCGGCCGACTAAACACCGGAGTTTTCCCCCACGGAGTAGCAAACATAGCCCGCTCAATTTCGCCCCACGCTTCAGCCCAGCTTTTAATCCTGCTGCTGTCATCAACGCTGCCCATCAAACTCTGTGCAGCTTCAACAATTTCCGACACACTCGGCAAAAACTTCTGCTCTAACACCAGCTTTTTTACAGACTTACTCAAAACCGCTACAGGTAAATCCTCAAGCAACTTTGCATAAATCGCAATTCGAGTTTCGTCGCTCCCCTGTCCATATGCCCCAAAAAGCATTGCCACAATCTTACAACGCTGATCGTTATCACAAGTCAATTACACCACCACTTTCAAGCAACTCCGCCGCTTTTGCCGCCCCGCTCGCAGGATCATTCTTTCTCGCACCCTGCTGATTCTTCCCGAAATCCTTAACGCCGCCGGTGCGAAGTATCGTACTGATATACTTCCATGCACTGGCATGATTAACGCCCTGCTTCTTCGCCCTGTCCACGGCAGCCCTAAAAGCAGGCTCATCAAACTCAGCGGCAAGAGCGGCAACGCAGTCACACTCTGTAACGCTATAAAAGGCATGAATGGCAGATTGATAATAATCCATGCAGCGATTGACCCTGCCAGCGTATTGGTCAGCTGTTTTTCCTTTTTCGTTAACCTGATCTTGATTTTGGGTTTGCTCGTGCGCGCGCGGAGTAATATATATATTATTCTTATACCCTTCTTTATCTTTTCTTTTATAATAGGAAGTTTGCCCAAAGTCTTGCCCTTTTGTTTGCCCTTCTGCTTGCCCTATTTTTTCAACCACATTGCCAAAAGCCGCATCATACAAGGCTTTGCAGTCCGTTTCCTGTTCGCCCTTTTGTTTGCCGTTCTGTTTGCCCAAAGTCTTGCCCTCAAATTCCTCGATTTGATATAGCTGCCAATTCACAATCGACACTACACTTTTGGCAATGGCCTTACGGCTCACCCTTCGGACAGATAAAAACCCTAACTTTTTAAAACGCTCAAAAGCCAGCCTGATCTTCTTAGTCGTAATTTCAGGCTTATCAATCTGCAGCCGTATATCCTCAACCGATGCAACAAACTCCCCTGGCCTTAGCCTTGTGATCTCCCCCTCAAACACATACTCCGAAGGTTGCCAATTAGCCAAACCAAGCAAGGTTATTAAAATTATTTGTTGCTCTATTGTGCTATCCCGCCAGATAGGCTTGTTGAATAACGCTCGGTGTATCTTAAAAAAACCGTTCAAGTGGTTCACCACCCCTAAAGCAAAGGACTGCCTAAAACAGCAGCCCTTTTTAGTTGGAGATCAATCCCGCTTATTATCCGAGAGATCAAGAACATGCACCTCAACATCAACATCGGCATCATTCAAATTTTTAAGCACATTTAAAAACGATTTCAAAACCTTTCCCTCATTTTTTCCCGCAGCCTCTCCTGTAACTCCATCTGCTGCGACCTTATTTATAGATTTAGCAAAAACAGGCTTCGGCAAACAACTTGCCTCAGACGTACACATCATCCCGCCGTCTTTGCTTTCACTACGCTCTAAAGTTCCAACCATAACATTGATAAAAGACTGTAAAACGATAGTTTTATCATCACTGATCTTCGTATCAGTAATCAACCGAAACGCAGTAGACTCCATCTCACGAATAAATTCATTCTTACTCATCATTAATTCCATATTATTTATCCTCACTTTCGTTTTGAGCAGCTTGCAACTCGTCCGCAGTAAAATCCTCGCCCAAAGTAACTTCGCCTGTTTCTGTGTCAACTGTACGCCCATCAGCTAGTTGTTCAGTAATAGCCGTTGCTTCTATTGTCGGAATATCTTCGTCATCAAACTGTCCCTTAGCAACAGATTCCGCAACAGCGATCATAGACGGCGATGCCACCTGATAATCAATACTCATAACGCCCCACTTGCCAATCAGCATACGCAAAATAGTCTTGCGGCACATAGCGTCTTTATCATCACGCCAACCCTTACCCATGTACTGGCCTTTACGGTTTTTAAGTTCATGTGCTTCAATCTGCTTGATAGTTTTATAAACAAATTTTTCCATGCCGTTTACCAAACGGAAGTACCCGCAGTAACCAATAATTTCTGCCTTTTCACGTACTTCCTCGTCCTCGATAAACTCAATTTCAATATCCTCTGTCAAGCGATCATATTTTTTTAGTTCACCTTTTCGTATATCAATAACATTCAATTTTTTATATGCACCTGTGCGCATAGCAAGTTGATACATTCCCTTATAGCCCATGATGAAACTTGCTTCCATACGAGTAGAACCGTCTTTTTGTTTATTCTTAAACGGAACCAAATATGCATACCCTAACCCCGGATCTATTGGCAAATCATAAGTAGCAGCTCGTAATCCTGCCTGAATAAGTGTTATCGGAGCCTCACGAAAAACCTGTTGCATATTAGCATCTGCATTTACCATACTCACCAAACTACCTACAAATTGCGGCGCTCTTTTCCCCAAAAGCTCATTAATCCGCCCTCTAATTCCGTCACTATCAAGCAATTCATTTAAAGCCATAGCCATTGTTTTTTGTTTCGCTCTTTGCAATTCATCGCCATTATTTTGTTTTGCAGTCATTAAACCACCGTTTTTTGCATTTGCCATTTTCTATTCCTCACTTTCTATAATCAACCAACCTTAAAAACTCTAATCGAATTACCGACTTTGCTGTACTTAGAATAAATTTCCGGTCGCTCTGCCTTCAAACGTTTGCTGTCAACAGTAATTCTGCCATTCTGAACCTTCCAACTGACTCTATCCTCACCGATAACACCAATCTCAGCATCACCCAACATCACCTTAAGCTCGTTCTCACTTAATTTTTTCTGTTCCTCAAGATTACTGATAGTTTCCTTGATTTCACTCAGCCGCTCAATACAATCCTTCGCCGCTGCAGGCAGCTCAATCTCAAGACCCTTCTGCCCCTTAAACTTCTCTGCCAAAGCACTACTGCAATCACTGCTTCCATCAACTGGCGGCATTGTTCCCGTAGTTACCATTTCCCAAAAATCAACCGCAGACTTCCTTAACGCTTCGATGTCGGCCGCATTACGTGGCACTTCCTTCCAAACAAATTTATTCCCTCCGATCAATACAGCGATATACCACTTCTCGCAGCCAGTAACCATCATGTACCACTGACATTGGATGTAGTAACTGTCCGGCAGCTCGTCATCAGCCCAAGCCTTATTATTAAAAGCGTTAGTTGTCTTACACTCAAGGCCAGCATTCTCGCCAACCACCATACGGTCAACGCTGGCAAGCATATACGGATACTCCTCGTCCTGCAGCATGCCCCGGCGCTGAACCTTCTTTCCTGTCAGCTCACAAAAACGATCAGCGACAGCCTGCTCCAACACATTACCCCAATAAACATACTCGTTATCACTCAAATCTTCCGGTTCAACCTGTCCAGTTTTTTCCATCCACAACTGAAAAGCCGACTTCCACGGATTAAGTCCCACGATCGCAGCAGCTTCGCTGCCACCAATACCAGCCTTACGCATTTCCAGCCATTTACTACGATCTTGCATTTCCTCAACAGTCATAATCAGTTTTGCCATTTTTATCAATCCTTTCTTCTACAACACAAATAATCTTCAGCGGGAGCGTATTCCGACAAAACGATAACCGGAACACCGTTTTTCTCACAAATATAGTCGCCTCCACCAATAGGTAAGCAATGCGAACACCCTTCACACGTCAGCTCTACAGCTTCACAGTCGCATCGTTCTCCTGCATCCAAATTAGCCCCACATTTAGGGCAAGTCTTAAAAGTCATAACGCCCCAAACTCCTCTCTATATCTCCATAAACTTTTTTAGCCATTTACAAGCTCCAATTCATTTGTTAAAATAAAGCCAATACAGGGTTATTCACGTGACCAATGTATTAACCTTGAACGATCAGCATTGCACTGCTGATCGTTCTTTTTTATTTCTCAAAACAGCACCATTAGCTTTCCAACGATAAACACTCAACTCATGTAAGCAATTAATAAGCCACTGGCGATTAACACTAACCTGCTCAGCAGGATTTGCTTTCAGCGCATTTAAAATCGGCTTAAGCTTTGTTTTTTCCATATCAGCACCCCCTTAATAAATGTGTCTCATTCTCATGCCAAGCGCTGTCTGCATCATGTCAAACGGCAGGTTATTTTTAACCATACAACCGCAATCAATGTGATACCAAACTCTCTGCAACGCTGCCCTAGTCAATTTACCCGCTGTCTTTTTCCTGCCAATACGATTTGCGCCATTATTTTTACTCATTCCATTCTCCCCTTTCAATTTTTACAACCCCATAGCTGCAAGCCTTACGTTAGCAACCATCATTATCCAAATAGCTTTCAACACTAACCACGACATCGCTGAAATAAGCAAAACATCAAACCAATTTTCTCTTAATTTCATGCCTAAATACCAGATCGGTCCCCAAGCCCAAGCAACTTTGTTCAAATTCACATCAACACCCCCTTAAATAGCATTTAACGCCGATAAATAATCAAGTCCCGTGCTATTAGAACTTGGGCAAACATACATTTTACGACGCCTCTGCTTAGACTGTCTTACTGCATTTTTTTCAGCCTGAGCAGATAACATACGTTCCTTAATAACCGTGTCAGCTACTTCCGCATCGATCAAATACACTTTCCCGCGCTTATCACACAACAACTCGCCATCCCTACACATTCGTCTGATAGCTTCCAACGGATAACCTGTGCGCTTTGCATAATCCTTAGCCGTCATAAACTGCATTTATTTCACCTCACTTTCACTTTTAAAACAAATCCCTAACCTCTACATCTAGTATTTTGGCAATTTTAATTAAAGTAGATATTTTTACATCACCTCCATTTTCAATAGCGATCAGAGTACGGTAATTTAAGCCGCTTTGCTTAGCCAAAGCATACCTGCTAACACCTTTTGCTTTCATTACTTTCTTTAGTTTGACCATTTGACATTACCCCCATATGTAGTATAATGATTATATGTAGTAGACGTATCGGACAATACATTCTCAAATCCTGCTGCAAATCTGGACAGAATGGAGGTGAAAATATGAAAAAGATATATTGCATCAACTATGACCTAAACAACCCCGGTCAAAAATACGAATCGCTTCATGATTTGATTAAATCTTGTGGAGATTGGTATCATATCATGGGTTCTTCTTGGCTTGTATACTCCAGCCGAAGCGCTAAGGGCATTTATAATGCGTTGCAACCAGCATTGGACTCAAGTGACAGTATTTTAATTTCGCATCTTGATGAAGATTATTACGGTTGTCTGGACAATGCTATATGGGAGTGGATCAAAGAACGCCTATAAAGGTTTCTCTAACACGCCGGAATAATCAACGCCTGCGACTTGCGACTCTGGTCGAAAGTCATTATCTTCACTTATTCGACTCTGAAGCCCTAAAACAAATACAATCTCGTTTTTTAAAGCTATGTAAGAGTTAATCAAGACCCAGTTTCCTTTTAAAAGTGCGTTCACTTCGTCAGGTGTCCGCACTTCTTTTATTTCCTTCACTTTTGTTAAATCAATGCCCCTACTGCCATTTTTTGTGTTCATTTATTTCATCTCCTCTCCATCATCTGCCAGTGCTTCCTCAAAATTTCTGATTGTAGATAACGGAATGTTAAATAGATCTGAAAGTTTTGATCCCAAAGAAATAGTCATATCTTTTTTGTAAATCCCACTCTCAAGCCGAGAATATGTATTTTGATTCATTCCAAGTTTTTGAGCAACAAATTCTTGCGTATACTTTTTTTCTTCACGTAATTTTTTCAACCAAATCCGCATACCTTCGCCCCCTTTCTATCCCGTTTTGGTATATTATACCGCTGCGGGATATTGTTGTCAACCATTTCGGGATATATATATTTACTTTTATCCCGTTTAAGGATAATATGAACTCATAAGGAGGTAATAACATGCTTCTAAATTTAGCTCAATTAAGAAAAGATAAAAACTTAAGTCAGTCAGACTTAGCAAAAATATTCTCTGTAAATCAAAACACTATATCCCGTTGGGAAAAAGGTGAACGTAGCCCAGACCCAGATCAACTGAAAACTATTGCACAATATTTTGGGGTTTCTGTTGACTACCTAATTGGTAATGAAGAACCTAAAAAGAAAATTCCTAAAGACCTCAAAAAACTGCTTGATGAAGAAGAAATTACTCTCAACGGTCGTATGGTAAGCCCTGAAGATAAAGAAAAAATGCTCCGAATAATCGAAGCACTTTATTATGATGCAAAAGAAGAAAATAAAAGAAAGAGCTGATTGCTATGGCCTACAATATACCGTTGCGTGTACGCAACCTTATTAAAAAGGCCGGCAGCAGTGACCCATACGAAATAGCCAATTACCTGAACATAAAAATAAAAGCCGTCAGCATGCCTGAGCATACTAACGGCTTTTGGCGGCGTGTATTAGGCCATAAATATATTTGTGTCAGTGATCGGCTTGATGAATGGCAACGCAAAGCCGTCATCGGTCACGAACTCGGCCACATTATACTGCACCCGCAGTATAAATATTTTTGCTTAGACAGCCGTACTTACTACTGTTCACAACGCCACGAAAACGAAGCTGACTTTTTCAGTATTGAACTTTGTTGTAAAACTATAGATGTAGAAGAAAATTTTATAGAGCTATTTCTCAAAGAAGGATGGAAATAAATCACAATGATTTATTTTTTTTAACACAATCATTTGTAATACTTTAAAAATAACTATATTAAGTATTAATTTCCCCTTGAAGGAAGGCTGAAAGTAATGAGTATTCTATATGGTATTATCTATGTTATTTTAGGATCTACACTTCTAACACATTTTCTATCTGACGGAATACTTAAAATTGTGGCATTAATTGCATTATCTGCATATGCCTTTAGTTGGAGTTCCGAATGGTACGCTTACTGCTGCACTGGTTTATTCTTAATGCAAGCTTTAGGTTCTCCTATGGTGGAATTAACTAAAGTAAGTCATTTGCGAAGAAATTATGGTCTTGTATTTGACATTTTAGGTACTGTATTAATAATCATCGGTAGTTATAAACTAATATTTTAAAATATCTAAAAGGAGTAAACAATAAATGAATGAATATATCAAGCCAGAATTTGGATTAGAATACTTTACATGCCCTGTATGCAATAAAAATCATCAGCAAAAGTGGTATAAACTATCAAAGACTCATATAAAAGCAAAAAATCTCGGGCCAAATCCAACGACTAATGATAAAATTTTTGCTGCGTTTAAAGATAGTCAAAACAATCACTTTCGGATATACAATACGCTCGAAAATTCTTCAGAACTTCCACAGTTCTATGTTTCAATGTGTCATTGTTCTCAATATACAATTTGGGAAAAGGGAGAAATAATTTACCCAAAAACTATATTAGTACCACAACCACATGAAATGATGCCACAAGAAGTAAAAAATATTTATCTTGAAGCCGCACAACTATCGCAAGACTCGTTCAGAGCATCTGCCGCTTTACTTCGATTGGCTTTACAATTATTATTAAAAGAAATTGGTGGTCAAGGTAAAAACATTAACGATGATATCGGAACATTACTCAAAGATGGGATAATACATGCAGAGGTACAAAAAGCCTGCGATACTCTAAGGGTTATAGGTAATGAATCTGTACACCCTGGTCAAATAGACATACAGGACACGAAAGAAATTACAACTGCACTTTTTCATCTAATGAACTATATTGTCAAAGAAACCATAGAAGCACCTGCTCAACGAGATGCATTATACGAGTTGCTCCCTAACAATGCCAAAGAAGGAATAGAAAATAGGAACAAACATAAATAAAAGCCGCCCCTTATTCGTGATCTCCCATAATATATGATACAAATGGTGAGCAAACATTAAAATATCATAGAACTTTTTACGAAATCAAAACAACACCACCTAAAAAGCTTTAATCAAAATCTTCATTTATCTAAAAATAAGCATAACAACTATTTTTGAAAGAAGGTTGAAAATATGACTAGTTCAAAATTTATTTTTCATTCATTTATGTGTGTAGGCTCCGTACTACTAATATTTTTTATATGTTGGGATTTATTACTTTTGTATGAACTTATTGTTAATTCAATCATAAAATTCCTCAATATCATCAATGAGCCATTTACAATAGGTATATTAACAGTATATTTCATCTTTACAGGACTTGGTATTACAAAAGAATATTGAAAAATAGCCCAAATGGATAAAACGTAAAGGAATGATCATATGCCAACTTACGATGTTGAAGCAACTTATGCTAAAATTTTTTCTAAAGCTGGGCTTTTCTCTGTAAATGGACGTCGCAATCGCAAGCCATTTTTCTTCTTAAATTGGGGAATCAATGTTTGCATAAATATCATGGATAAATTCGCAGCTGGTAGCCTTGTTATAGGTGTACTCTATCTAGTTTTTATTTACATTCTATTTACGAACTCTGCTAAAAGATTTCATGACTTAAATCATCCAACATGGTTCGCTTGTTATAATTTCATAGTATTCATACCCTTCGTATTCCCAACAAATAACTTTGATAATACAGTCATACTTCTCATAACAGTAATAATAGGCCTTTATACTACATTCAAAAAAGGTACTATTGGGCCGAATTTTTACGGTCCAGATCCACTCGAAAAATAAAAAAGCCGCTCCTTTTAGGAGCGGCACTATTTGCAACATCTTACCAAACATACGTTTAAGGAGTGAAACATATGGCGGGGAAAAAACGCATTAATGGTGAAGGTTCTATTACTTACGAAAACGCCAGGGAAAAATATAGAGCAGCAATAACTGATCCAAACGGCAAAAGAATCGTAAAAAGATTTGATAGCCATTCCGATGCAGACAAATGGCTATCAAATATAAAATCTGAAATTTTTAAAAACCAGTATATATCTCCTTCTGACATTACTTTAGGCGAATGGATACTAGATTGGCTTCAAACCTATGTACAGCCAAATGTGCGAGAAAAAACATATATCATTTATAAAGGCACAGCTAAACATATAGCTCCTTTAGCCAGTTATAAATTGCAATCTCTCTCGGCAACAATTGTTCAGAGATACTTAAATGAATTGCCGGAAACAATGAGCCAAAACTGCAAACATAAAATTTTCACTTTGCTAGCAGCAAGCATAAAAAAAGCATACCAGTTAGAAATGCTATCAAAAAATTTTATGGATATTTTAACAAAGCCAAAACTAAAGCAAAAACATATAGAAATCTTCACCCGTAATGAAATAACAAATATTTTAACCTTCCTAAAAAACTCTGAAACAAATCTTAGAATTCGAAGGTATTACCCCTTCATTTTGTTAGCAGTTTCGACAGGCGCAAGGTTAGGAGAACTTCTTGGGTTACACTGGAACGACATCGACTTTGAAAACAATGAAATCTACATTCAAAGAACACTAGAATATATTAAAGGTAAAAAAATGATTGAATCTCCACCTAAAACAGATGCCGGTAAAAGAAAAGTTAAAATTCCTATATCTGTATCAAAAGTTTTAAATGATCTTCGTGCCAAGCAGACACTCAGATCAATTGATAATAGCGATTATGTATTTAGAACACGAAACAATACCCCTATGAACTCACGTAATATGCTCAGAGCGTGGTCAATCATATTGCGTGACACTAATGTCAACTATAAAAATTTCCACGTTCTGCGGCATACTCACGCTACAGAACTACTGGCAAGCGGTATGCCTATCATCGAGGTATCAAGAAGATTAGGCCACAGCAAAGCCAGTATAACACTTGATATGTATGGTCAATTTCTTGAAAACTTTGATTCAAAACTTGCTGATGCTATTGCAGATATCTATGCCTTAAATTCTTAAACTAAAATCGGTTGGTACCACGTTGGTACCAAAACACCTTTAAGACCAACCGTCCTATTGGTACCATATAGACACAAAAAAGCCGCAACCTTTGGTTGCGGCTTGCTTTTTATTTGGTGGGCCCAGCTGGGTTCGAACCAGCGACCAACCGGTTATGAGCCGGTGGCTCTACCACTGAGCTATAGGCCCATAGTACCATGCGTTGTCTCAATGGTCAACAGTAATATTCTAAACAAATTTGGTCGAGTTGTCAAGCTAAACCGATTATTCCAAGAAGTCTTTTAACCGTTTACTGCGGCTTGGATGACGCAGCTTACGTAAAGCTTTGGCCTCGATTTGACGAATACGTTCTCTGGTTACACCAAAATGCTGCCCTACTTCTTCCAGGGTACGTGAACGCCCGTCTTCCAAACCAAAACGCAGTTCTAAAACCTTCTTTTCACGCACAGTCAGTGTTTCCAAGACTTCTTCCAACTGCTCACGCAATAAAGTGAACGAAGCAGCATCAGCTGGTGCCGGTGCATCATGATCTTCAATAAAATCCCCCAAATGCGAATCTTCTTCTTCACCGATAGGAGTTTCCAATGATACCGGTTCCTGTGCGATTTTCATAATCTCACGAACACGATCAACAGTAGTATCCATTTCCTTTGCAATCTCTTCCGGCATAGGTTCCCGCCCAAGTTCCTGCAGCAGTTGACGTGATACGCGAATCAATTTATTGATTGTTTCAACCATATGCACAGGTATACGAATGGTGCGGGCCTGGTCAGCAATAGCGCGTGTAATAGCCTGACGAATCCACCAAGTGGCATAAGTACTGAATTTAAAGCCTTTATTATAATCAAATTTTTCTACTGCTTTGATAAGCCCAAGGTTACCTTCCTGAATAAGGTCTAAAAAGAGCATTCCCCGGCCAACATAACGTTTTGCAATGCTGACAACCAAACGAAGATTAGCTTCCGATAAACATCGTTTTGCGGCTTCTCCTTCTTCAAAAACTTCTTCCAAAAGTTTTCCGTAATCTTCTTCCAACGTCATATAGCTATCAAAAACAGCAGCATCATTTTCTTCTGGTAAGCGGCGCTTGATCTCGTCAAGTAAAGTCTTGATCTCAAACAGCGCATGTACTTCTTTATCACTGGTCTGACGATCGACTACCATTTTATCACAGTCTGGGATCATCACATTGTGTTCCTGCATCATACGTTGTAAATGCAAACGCTCATCTTTAGTAAACTCAACAATAAGATCCTGATATTCAGACAATGTACAGGGAGTACCCGCTGCAGCCGCCCTCGCAATAATTCCAAGCACTTTTTCAACATTGCGCAGTTCACAGCTTTTATGTTCCTGTTCCAAATGCTTCTTGATTTTTTTGATCAGAGTAGCAGTTTTTTCTTTACCGCTGTAAGCAGGAACCAAAGCTGCAGGCAATGACGAATTCATCAGCCTTTCGGCCTGTTTTCCCTTATCCATACGTTTAGCAAGCTTGATTTCATCTTCGCCGATCAAAAGCGGTACACGGCCGATCTCCTTAAGATACATCCTGACCGGATCGTCAATGCTTACCCCTTCAGGCACACTGAGATTAGCCAGCTCTGCTTCATTGATTTCTTCCGTATCATCATCGTTGACCGGCAGTACATCATCATCGCTGTTTTCGTCGACTACGTCGATGCCTTTTTGGGCAATCAACTCATACATACTGTCCATATCGTCCGGAGTCATATCTTCTACGTTTTGCATAGAATCCATAATTTCACGATAAGTGAGAACACCGCCGTGAGATTTGCCTTTAAGTAATAATTCCTCTACCTGGTCGGCAGAAATTTTAGTATTAGCCATGGTGTTCCCTCCTTTCGTTGCTTAATATCTGCTGTTGTTTTTTAATATAATTTTTTGATTTCATCTTTAATTTTCTGGCTTTCCGCAAGTTCCTGCAAAAAGCGGTCATCCCCCAAACGTTCATATTCGTCGGCGCGCAGACGGTGCTCTTCATAGCTTCGTTCCAAAGCGCCCCTGCGCATCTGCCGCAGGCAATCATCTACTAGTTTTTCACCGTTTTCTTCCGCAAGATCTTTTGTCATAATCTGCGCCAGCTCCGTGGACGCTTTATTTGACAGTTCTGTAAAAAGCTTATCAGCAGCACTCTTACTGCCGGCATCAAGCTGCTTCAGCAATCCTTCATAGATTTCTCCGCGAAATTTTGACATAAAACCGACACTATCAATTTTATCTCTGTAAACAAGCGCCAAATCGGTATTTTTTAAAATAACGTAAAGCAAAAGCTGCTCTGCTAAATCTTCAGCTGAAAGTACGTTGGGCTGTATCTGCCATTTAGACACGGCTTCCCCACGATCATTTTTACGGCTTAGCTTACGATATTCACTCATGATGAGCCCTTCGTCAATTGTCAAACGTTGGGCCAGCGTTTTGATATGCTGTGCAACCTCAATTTCATTTTTGCACTCTAGTAGGAATGGTAGTATATTCGACACAGCTTCAACTTTTCCTGCTAAATTTGAAACATTATTTTGAGAAATGACATACTGCATCTGAAATTCTATACCTGAAACAGCTGTTTCAATCAGCCGTAGATAAGCATCTTTACCGTGCTTACGCACAAATTCATCAGGATCTTTCCCATCAGGCACTATGAGCACTCTGACTTTAAGCCCGGCTTCTTTAGCAATGCTTACTGCCCTTACAGTGGCCCGTTGTCCAGCTGCGTCGCTGTCATACGAAAAAACTACTTCATCAGCGGCACGAGCTAAAAGTTTAGCCTGCTCCTGCGCAAAAGCCGTCCCCATTGAAGCAACAGCCCAATCGATACCAGCAGCATGTAAACTGATTGCATCCATATAACCTTCAACAATCACGGCCTGCCTGCGTTTCTTTATTTCCTTTAAAGCCACATTCATCCCGAACAGAAGAGTTCTTTTGTTAAACCACTCTGTTTCACCAGTATTCATGTATTTTGCCATCTGTTGAGAATTTTGCTCTAAAATACGACCGCCGAAACCAACTACATGACCACGTGGATCCTGAATAGGTATCATCACTCTGCCACGGAACTTATCCATCGGCCCACGGTCATAGTTTACCGCCAGCCCGGCCTGCACCAACAGTCCAGCACTACATCCACGTTTTCCAAGTGCTGAAAGCAATGCGTTATAGTTCGGCAGTGCCACCCCGATTGAAAACCGCTCGATAATCTCAGGTGTAATGCCGCGTCCTGTGAGATACTCCTGTGCTTTAATTCCATAATCAGTCTTCGTCAAACAGGCCTGAAAAAAACGTGTCGCCAGTTCATTAGCGGCAATAACCTGTTTTGCCTGTTTCTCACGTTCCAGTTCAGCTTTAGTCTTTTCCTTTTCAGGAACAGCAATACCCAATTTATTTGCCAGAAGCTTTAAAGCCTCTGGGAACGTGCAATTTTCCATTTTCATCACAAAGGTAAAAACATCCCCGCCAACATGACAGCCATAACAATAAAAAAAGTTCTTGTCCGGCGTTACGGAAAAGGACGGTGTTTTTTCTCCGTGGAAAGGGCAGCAGCCCCAAAAACTGCCGCCGCGCTTTTTTAGCGGTACATATTCAGAAATTATCTCGACGATATTAGCTTGGGAGCGAACCTGCTCTTTAAAATCATCAAACATACCACTCATAATTATTGCTCCTGTCACCTCGAATACCATCTGATTTATTATATTCAATATTTAACAAAAAAATCCTCTTTTTAACGGTAGATAATTTTAGCATTACGACAAGTTTATATTATGGGAATGTAATGTTTATTAAATAGCTGCACAGCTCCTGCATCTGTCAGTCCACCCACAAAATCGACTACAGTCTGCTTCAACCCGAAACGATCTGCCAGTTCCCCATATTCTCTTGGCAACAGCTGCGGAGACTCCATATATAAATCCATAAGAGTCCTAACAACGTGTTCTGCCTTGTTATGTTCAACCGTCAGCTGGGGCGAACAGTAAATATAATCAAACATAAAATTGCGAAATTCTTCAACAGCTTCTTCATAATATTTATCAATAATAATTTGCGGCTGATTCAGTGATAATTCCACAATATTATGAACAAGCACATCCAATATCTGGCTTGGTTCTGTTCCTAAGCGCATAGCGACGATACCTGGCAATTTTTCAGGACCGATGATGCCAACTTTGCATCCATCATCGAAATCATGGCACAGATAAGCGATACGATCACAACGCCGCACCACTTGCCCTTCAAGCGTCTTTGGCATCGTACTGCCTGTATGGTTCACAATAGCATCACGAACTTCACGGGTCAGATTCAGCCCTTTCCCCTTCCGCCCATACAATTCTACGAGACGAAGGCTCTGTTCATTATGTTTAAAATGTCCAGTATAAGAATTAATTGCCCGCTCCCCTGCATGTCCAAAAGGAGTATGCCCAAGATCATGCCCTAAAGCAGCAGCTTCTGTAAGATCCTCGTTTAATCTCAATGCTCTGGCAATAGTCCTGGCAATCTGCGACACTTCCATGCTATGAGTAAGACGCGTACGGTAATGATCACCCGGACATAAATATACCTGTGTTTTATGTTTTAACTTACGAAAAGGAGTACTGTGGATAATCCGGTCCCGATCACGCTGGAAAGCCGTGCGCAGATCATCGGCAGCCTCCTCACTATCACGTACTGCCTGCGAACTTTTAGCCGCCCAGGGTGCCAGTGTTTCCTGTTCTATATTCTCGCTTATTTCTCTAACTGATAACATTATTCTTCACCTTTATTTCACTTTCAAGCATTGTCACCAGGCACATTAAGTAATATAATTACTCATGTGAGGTGAACTGAATGAAAAAAATTTTTATCTTTGTTTTACTGTTGCTCTTAGTTCCTGCAATTTGTCTGGCAGAGCCGCAGGTAACCAGTGATAAACAAACTTTTAACCCTTTTACAGGAGTTTATGATCTGCAGGGCAACGTCCATGTTGAAATTGGTGACAGAATCATCACCGGCGATGCCGCACAGGTAAGTATGTATAAACTTGAGGTACATGGACAAGGTAATATTACCCTGCGCGAAGGAGATATCACCTTCGATTGTGATACAGTCGATGTATACGGTAAAGAAAAAACTGCCTACGTAGCAGGTAATATGAACTTTACTCAAGGTGATATGATCATCAGCGCCGATACCGGCAGCTTTAACTGGAGCACAAAAAATGCTGTTTTTAACGGTAATGTAATCGTCAACGGTGAACCTAAAAATGGCGAAGTCATTTACAATGTCCGTGAAAAAGTTTTTGTAAATTAGTTTTACAGTTTAAATAACCCTCGCTTAGGCGAGGGTTATTTTTATTTAGCGGCGGTCTTTATTTTTCTGCACATACTCTAAGATCATACCTGCTGTTTCTTCGATCGCACGGTTAGATACATTGATAATAGTACAATGCAGACGACGCATAATACCTTTTGCATATTCAAGCTCTTCATTAATCCGTTTAACATCAGCATAAGCGGCACCATCTGTCAGTCCCATAGTTTTCAAACGTTCGCTGCGGATCTCATTAAGTTTAAACGGATCAATAAGCAGGCCAATGATTTTATGCGGAGGAACTTTAAATAATTCTTCAGGAGGCATGATTTCCGGTACCAGCGGTACATTGGCAACTTTTATTTGTTTGTGTGCCAAGTACATGCTGAGCGGAGTTTTAGAAGTTCTTGAAACACCTATGATAACAACATCTGCTTTGGCCAGTCCCAAAGGATTTTTGCCATCATCATATTTAACAGCAAATTCTACGGCTTCGACACGTTTAAAGTATTCATGATCTAAAGCATGGATCAATCCGGCCTGGTTTTTAGGCAGCAGTCCGGAAGTTTTTTCAATAGCCTTAAGCATCGGTCCTAAAACATCAACAACCTCTACATCATGCTCCATTGCTTTATGCGCAATATGTTCACGCAATTCAGGTGAAACTACGGTATAACAGATAATACCATTATTTTCCTTAGCCTCTTCAATAACCTTTTCAACCTGCGCCTTATCTTTAACATAAGGAACACGGATCACATCAAATTTTTCCTGTACAAATTGGCTGGTAGTAGCCTTTACAACAGACTCAGCGGTTTCACCAATAGAATCAGAAACTGCATAGATAATCGGTAATTTAGCTATGATAATTGCCTCCTTTGCCCTCTGCCAGATCCACTAACAGACGGGTAAAATTCGTTTTAGTGATACGTCCCACTACTTCGTAACTGCGCTTATCCTCGCCCACACATCTAATAACAGGCAGACAATCAATCTCATTATCAATAATTTTACGTGCTGCCGAAGCTACAGAATCTTCCTGTTTGACTACAATAAGTTTAGACAGTGGTGTCATCACCATTACAACAGGAATTTCACGCAGATCGCTGCCATTATTGATAGCAGCTTTAAGCAAGTCTTTACGCGATACCACCCCTACCAAAAGACCAGCCTCATCAAGAACAAATACTGTCCCTACATCCTCCAGGAACATAGTTACAACAGCTTCATAGGCGCTTTTATCCTGATTGACTGCTACAGGCACAGACTGCAGATCACGTACAAGGATGCCGGAAATTTCTTCCATCAACATTCCCAGCGTATTCTTGCCGGTAAAATAATAACCAACTTTAGGACGCGCATCTAAAATACCGCCCATAACTAAAATCGCCAGATCTGATCGTAAAGCCGCACGAGTTACATTCAGACGTTCAGCAATATGTTCGCCCGTGATCGGCCCATCCTGGCGCACGATCTCGGCAATACGTTTTTGTCTGTTACTTAAAGAAATTGTCCTCACACCCTTCCGAACTTACATTAATTTTTCCTATATTTATATAGTATACGCTATTTTATGCAAAATCCCTGCTTCCGGTCATAAATATTTTTAAAAGTATACAAAAATAACAGGGCCAAAATTTCGGCCCTGTTATTTTCATATATTTTCATAACTGCTCATGTTCCATTCTCTGGATCATAATACACAGCAGCAAAAAATAACGGTCTGTCATTTTAAAATAATTTTTTTGTGTTATTTCTTTGATTTTCCCCAACCGATAACGTAGAGTATTAATATGTATATGCTGTCTTTCAGCTGCATCCTCTAAACTGTTTTCCCGCAAAGCCGCTGAAAGTGTATCCAAAAGGCTCGATTGATAGCGTCTGTCATATTCCTGCAGTTTATCAAGCACCGTCGTCTTAATAAAATTATACTCCGAAGTATTGCGGCAGTGCATCAGCAAACTGAACGGCAGCCATTCTTCAGCCTTACGTACTCCTGAAATATGCAATTTATATAAAAGTCTGATAACGTTTACCGACATCTCATAATGCTCTTTAATTCGCTCCAGTTCTGTAAATTCAGGAGATATTACAGCTGCAGCTATTTTATTCTGTTCCTTATTATATTTTTTGAATATATTAATGCTCGTAAGAGCTTCTTTACTGCTGCATAACAAGATATAAAATTTTTCCTCTTCAATTAAAAATCTATCAATCAAATAATTGCTTATATTATGGCTTCCTTTAGAAAATAAAATCAAATTATATGCTTTTTGCTGCACAAATCCCAGATTAGCAAGCTTTTCAGCAATAACTTCTCCACTTTTGATTTCACCATTTTTTATTTCTTTCCAAAAACGTTCCACTGTTTTCTGCAGCGTTTCATAATGGTCCCACAGCTTGATGGCTAAAAAAGAAGCTCCCTGTTGCCCAATCAACCGTTCTTTTTCCGTTAACTGCCCCTCAGCAACAATAATAAACCTCCCTATAAGCTGACTACGGGCATAGCATTCGAAAATATGCAGCTCATTGATAAAAAAGCCCGCATCAGTATATATTCTTTCATTAAAACCAGTTTTAATTTTTTCTGTCCAATCAAGAAAATCCTGTTTACGAGTACCTCGTCTGCTCCAGGAAGCAAGTATCTTCCCTTCATGATTCAGGCAAAAACAATTCTTGTGAAGCTGATTTCCCAAAACATTCACCAGCGAAGCCAGATCATCTGAATTCAGTGAAGTATGAATAAGTTTTTGATAGTTTTTTTCTACTTCAATCAACATATTGGTTTGATAATTCTGGATTTCAGAAGTGATTGTCTGCACCAGTTCTCTAAACTTGACTGCAGTTTTCACTTCAAATACCGGCAGCCGGTACTGATCTGCCAACTGCAGTATTTTCAGCGGGATCTTATTGATAAAACGACCTGTTTTGATACCTATCGCTGATATTCGCGGAGCAAGCTTTTTAAAACCATCTTCCTGCAGGTCAGGACTTTTACTGAAGGCATACCAGGTAGTTAAAACAAACTCACCTCCTGTTACCCATTCGTGCAAATCAGGCCCTTCCATAATTGTTACATGTGTTATCTGATTGTTTAAGTTCCCATGCTTATTAACCAATGTCACACGTTCGGCAAAATCTTTGATTTCCAATAATTCATTTAAGGTCACCATTTTCTTGGACATTATCTCACCTTCTTTTCTAATGCCATATATTTCTTTTTCTCCAGAATATCCTGATTACGATTTTACTATTTAGTTATTTTTTTAGCAAATCCAAAGATTTCAAAAACTGTTATACTAAAAAGCTAAACTTTACCCATCGTAAAACCTTCTTGATTTTAAACCAGCGCCTTATTTTTCATTCCGGTAAAAAAATCTTGAGGCAACTATAAAAGCAGCCTCAAGATTATCAAATCTTCCATTAATCATTCACATAAAACTAAGTATTACAAAAGTTCCACTGATGATAACGCCGGAAACAATTGTCCAAATAACGCAATATCCCATAATATCACGCGCCGATAATCCCGCAACTCCTAAAAGCGGCAATGCCCAAAACGGTTGAATCTGATTAGTCCAGCCATCTCCCCAAGCAAAAGCCATAATTGTCTGCGGAATGTTCGCCCCCAATGCCTCAGCAGCCTTCATCATGATTGGTCCCTGGATAGCCCATTGCCCACCTCCGGAAGGAATGAAAATATTTACCAGCCCTGCCGATAAAAATGTATAAAGAGGGAAGGTATGTGCTGTAGAAATTTCCACAAACCACATGGAAATCATATCAACCAGACCAGAAGCAGTCATCATCCCCGACATACCAGCATAAAGCGGAAATTGCAAAATAATACCGCGGCTGGCACCGATTCCCTGTGCCACAGCCTTTAAAAAGCCGTTAGGACTGCTGTGCAGATATAAACCCAATGTTAAAAAAATCAAAATGACCAAATTCAAATTCAGGTCAAAACCAATCTTAGAAAAATTAGCTCCCAGATAAATCAATGGGAACAAACCAAACAAAGCGTTGAGCCAATAAGCATTTTCCAATCTTTCGGCAAATGTCATATCTTTTTTAGCAATTCTTATCTCTGGTTTTTCTTGTTCTTTTTCACTGTATTCCACTATTTCATTAGCAGGAGGTTTCATATTAAAATACACGATAAACAGCATAATTACGATGATAGCCGTCATTACCAGATTCCAGGAAGAATACAGCGTATCACCAACCGGTGTCAGTGGCAGTCCGAGCTTCTCCATAAAATTGCCTGGTGTTGCTGAAACAAGCGGAATCGAAGAAGACGGCCCGCGAATAATCTCACCGCCATAAGCCGCAGCTACCAACAGCGGAAAATGCAGGCCTTTAACCTTTTTGCCTACCTCTTTCGCAAGAACTGCACCTATAACAAGCCCAAATCCCCAGTTTATATAGCAAGACGCAATAGATACTAATGCAGTCAACCCAAGAGCCTGCTGTGGAGTTTTAGGAATACCTGTTACCTTGTTCAAAATCTTTTTAGCCAAAGGTGTCAATGCCAGTACATAACCTGTCAATAAAACTAAAACCATCTGCATCCCAAAAACAAACATCGATGAGTACCCTCTGCCCCAATATTCTATCATTTGCAGAGCACTCTTGTTCATTAAAAACATTCCGCCGCAAAATACAACAAATGTTAAGAGAATAGCCAAAATAAAAGCATCCGGAAGATAATTCTGCACCATCTTCAGACAGAACTTTGTTACAGTCTTCATAAAAATCCGCCTCCTTTTCCCATTTTCTTTTTCATTTACACCAGCTCTAAAACCGTAGCTGATCCTAGCCCTCCAGCAATACATAAAGTAGCCAAGCCATATCTGACCTGTCTTTTCTGCATTTCATGCAATAAAGTTACTAAAATCCTTGCTCCAGAGCAACCAATCGGATGCCCCAGAGCAATTGCACCGCCATTTACATTGACCCTGGTCAGATCAATTTCCAGCTCCTGTATGACCGCTAATGATTGTGCTGCAAATGCTTCATTGATTTCTATCAGTCCAATATCTTCGATCCTTAGCCCTGCCCTTTTCAGCGCCAACCTTGTTGCAGGCACAGGCCCCATTCCCATATATGCCGGCGAAACACCTATTGAAGCCTGGCTGATTATTTTAGCCATAGGCTTTAACCCTGCCTTTGCAGCCGCACTTTCTTCAGCAATCAGCAACATGGCTCCACCGTCATTTCGTCCTGATGCATTGCCTGCCGTTACGCTGCCGTCCTTTTTAAAAGCAGGCTTCAATTCTGCAAGTTTTTCTATCGTTGACAAACGTGGATGCTCATCAGCAGCAAACATCAAAATCTCTTTTTTCTTTTTTACTGGCAAAGGTTCAATCTCATCATCAAAGCGTCCGCTTTTTATTGCAGCCTGAGCTTTTTCCTGACTTTCGCAGGCAAAATAATCTTGTGCCGTTCTGCTGATAACATATTTTTCAGCAATATTCTCTGCAGTCATACCCATTGTCAGGACTCCATACTGGTCAGCAGGCTGTGACCGTGGCTGACTTTCGGTATTAGGATCCAGCAAAATCCCGTTACCTACTGCATAACCCCTCCGTGCCTCTCTGAGATAATATTGGGCATTACTCATACTTTCGACACCACCAGCTAAAACGAAGTCAGCATAACCGCACATAATCTCCTGTGCCGCATTCTGGACAGCCTGCATACCAGAACCACATTGTCTGTGTACTGTATAAGCCTGTACTTCAAGCGGAAATTTTGTCATCAATGCAGCTAATCTTGCAATATTAGGCTGGTCGCTGCTCTGCTTTGCCTGCCCTAAAATTACTGCATCCAGAAGTCTGATATCTAAATGACTACGTTCACATATTTTCTGCAACAAAAAGGCAGCAATTTCCTCCGGCTGTATGTCCTTCATTGCTCCGTTCAGTTTTCCTATAGGCGTCCTGATTCCATCTATGACTACCGGCTGCAGCATATCTATACCTCCCTTATACTAATTTTTTCAGCCAGCTCATAATGAGCAGATGTCATTGCTGCAATTTCTTCCAATGTAACATCAGAAGTATGTTCCAGTAAAAACATCATTCCGTCCTTAAACTTAAATACAGCATATTCTGTGACTAAAGTATTAACTACCTTCCGCCCAGTCAGCGGCACAGTACAATCCTTTACCAGTTTATGCCTGCCATTTTTTGCCGTATGAGATGTCGCAACGATCACCTCTTTTACTCCAACGACCAGATCCATTGCTCCCCCTGGTCCTAAAACACCTTTGCCCGGCAAAGCCCAATTTGCCAGGTCTCCCGCTTCATTTATCTGTATGGCTCCGATAACTGTAGCATCCATACGCCCACTTCTGATCATTGCAAAAGATGTAGCACTATCAAAATAACAGCATCCGGGCGTTTCAGTAACCGGTGTACGACTGGCATTAATGAGATTAGGAATTATTGCCTCCCCGCTAAGTTGTTTAGGCCCAACACCCAGCATTCCATTTTCCGTCTGAATATAAATATGTTTATTTGCTGGTAAATAATCAACCGCCATTGTGGGAATACCTACACCTAAATTGACAAAACCACCGTCAGGCAGCATTTCCGCAACTCTTTTAGCAATTCTTACTTTTGTTTCCGCTTCTGACATGTTTCTCATTTAACTGCACCCCGATTCTGCGTTACCAAAACATCCACATAAATATAAGGTGTTACAATCTCTTCCGGCGAAAGCATACCGGTTTCTACAATCTCATCAACCTCCACAATCGTCAAAGCGGCTGCTGTTGCCATAAGCGGATTAAAATTTCTTGCTGTTTTTTCATAAACTAAATTCCCCATAGCATCCGCTTTTCTGGCATGTAACAAGGCTACGTCTGCTTTCAAAGGATACGCCAAAACATAGGCTTCGCCGTCAATAACTTTTGTTTCACAATGCGCAGTCAGCTCTGTGCCAGCTCCAACCTTTGTATAAAACCCGCCAATTCCGCAGCCTCCTGCACGGATACTTTCTGCAAATGTGCCCTGTGGCATCATCTCTAAATTTAACTTTCCATCAAAATATAATTCTGCAGCTTCAGTATTATAGGTAAAATAGGTACCTATAGCTTTTTTCAGCATCCTATTCCTTACCCACCTTCCCAAGCCTACATTAGGAGTACCAAGATCATTGGCAATAACAGTCAAATCATGTATGTCTGTATCTGCCAGTAAATCAATCAGCCTCTTTGGATTACCGACATTTCCAAAACCTCCGATCATAACAACATCACCTGACCTGACAAGCTTAACAGCTTCCACAGCTTCTACAATCTTTGCTATGATAATCACCTCCATATTTAGTTCTTTGATTTCAGTATACAAAGCTAAAGACGAGCCTAATATGTAGAAACCTACAAAAATAATCTGATTTTTTTGCATTTTTGCACAAAAATAGCCCTTATAACAGTTAGATAACTGTTATAAGGGCTATAAAAAATAACAGGACCGAATATTCGGTCCTGTTAAGTTAATTATTCATTATTGAAGCAGTTCGCGTACCATTTGATTGATACGTTTACCGTCGGCTCGGCCCTTAGCCTTCGCCATAACAGCAGGCATTACTTTACCAATCGCTTTCGGTCCTTCGGCACCAGTCTCGGAGATAGCTTCAGCAACCATAACACGCAATTCTTCATCGCTAAGCGGTTCAGGCAGATATTTTTTGAGAATCTCAATTTCTGCTTTAGCCTGCTCGGCTAATTCACTGCGTTCGGCTTTTTCGAATTCTACCAAAGAATCCTGCCGCATCTTGACCTCTTTCAGCAAGATAGCCAGAACCTCATCATCATTCAGTTCCTTCTTCTCATTGATTTCGACATTTTTAATATTAGCACGCACCATACGAATAACCGATAAACGCAGCTTACCTGCTTCACGGTCCTTCATGGCCTGTTTCATATCTTCTGTCAATTGGTCTTTAATAGACATACAGCACGCCCCCATTATCTGGTTTTACGTTTTCTGGCTGCTTCGGATTTTTTCTTACGTTGAACGCTCGGTTTTTCATAATGTTCGCGCTTTCTAACTTCAGAAAGAATTCCGGCCTTTTGGGTTGCTCTTTTAAATCTGCGCAGCGCACTGTCCAATGTTTCGTTTTTGCCAACTTTAATTTCTGCCATCTGATCTCCCTCCCTCCACACACTTAGGGAAGTGTATATATGCATTTCATGCGTTTTTTGCACTATTGCTGACTATCGTCAGACCGCAATTACCGCACAATATTACCAGTAAATTATATCTTATGATAGGCCTTTTGTCAAGGTATCAGCAGGGTGGCCACCCCAATGCTTTACCGCCTAAAAGATGGATATGCAAATGCTTAACGGTCTGCCCTCCATCATCACCGGTATTGGCAACGATGCGAAACCCTTTTTCATTAACACCAAGTTTCTCAGCCAGTTCCTTAACTTTCCCAAACATATACAGGAGCAGCTCCGGTTCTGCAGTAATAATATTTTCAGTATGAGCTTTCGGTATCATTAAAACGTGTACCGGAGCAGCAGGAGCCACATCACGGATTACGATCATTTTGTCATCTTCATAAACTCTTTCAGACGGGATCTCTCCGGCAATAATTCGGCAAAAGATACAGTCGTTCATTTCTTTCCCCCCTTAGTGATCCTAATTTTATAATATTCGTCAGAAAATTTAAAAGTCCTTTTTCTATTTACTCTGTTCACAATTTATTTTCAAACTGTAACTAACAAAGTAAAAAAATCTTTAATAAAACGCTTGACTTATAGTCAACTCCAGCCATTATACTGAACTTAAAGTATTTTTAATCATTTATCTAAGAAAGGAGAGTTTACAGTGAAAAAATTTTTATCAACATTACTTTATACCGCTGCCGCAACTTTATTATTCAGCGCTTGTGGAATGACTGCCAATACAGTTTCTTCTCCTGTTGAACCAACTGTTAAAAGTAATGAAAAAACAGCAGTAAATAATACAGCTCTCGTTTATTTCAGCAAGGATATCAGCCCTGTAAGTCTGATCAAACTATATGATAAAATCAACCAGGATATACATGGTAAAGTAGCTATCAAAATCCATACAGGAGAAAAGAACGGTCCCAATATACTCCCACGGGAAATAGTGATGGCTTTGCAGCAGCATGTACCTGACAGTAATTTAGTCGAAACCAACACTTTCTATAAAGGTGACCGTTATACCACCGCCGGCCACCGCGAAACATTAAAAGTTAACGGCTGGGATTTTTGTACTGTAGACATTATGGACGAGGAAGGAGCAGTAATGCTGCCAGTAAAAGGAGGCAAACATTTTCAGGAAATGTCGATCGCTAAAAATATGCTTAATTATGATTCCATGATCGTTTTGACGCATTTTAAAGGACACACTATGGGAGGATTTGGCGGTTCAATGAAAAATATAGCAATTGGCAACGCAGATGGCAGGATCGGCAAAGCCATGCTGCATACCTCTGACTCATCCAACCCCTGGGAATATAGCCAAGAGCGTTTTATGGAAAATATGGCTGAATCAGCAAAGGCTACAACAGATTTTTTTGGTAAACAAATCATTTATATCAATGTATTGCGCAATATGTCTGTTGACTGCGACTGTGCCGGGCTTGCTGCGGCACCGCCAACAACTCCTGATATCGGCATCCTTGCTTCTACAGATATTCTTGCCGTCGATCAGGCTTCTATCGACCTTGTTTTTGCTTTACCAGATGCTGCTAAGCATGATCTCCAGGAACGGATCGAATCACGTCGCGGTCTGCGGCAGCTCAGTTACATGAAAGAACTTTCCATGGGTAATGATCAATATGAATTAATTACCATTGAATAAAAGAAAAGCTGCCGTTAAACGGCAGCTTTTTTATTATTCCTTCAGCAATTCTCCGATTAAAAAACTCGTCTCAGCCTTCAATAATCTCACTTTTCTTATCTTACCACATAGTTCAGCTTCCGACCGAACATAGACCCGTAAATAATTACTGGTCAAACCTTCTATATAGCCATCCTCAACAGTCTGTTCAAACAATACCTCCACAGCACTGCCAACAAAACGTTCTAAAAATTTCTGCTGCTGCTTATGATCAAGCTCAGCAAGTTGTGCACAACGTCTTTGCTTAACAGTTTCAGGAATTTGATTGGGCATTTTTTCGGCCGGAGTTCCCTTCCGTTTGGAATAAGGGAAAATATGCATTTTACTGAACCCGCAGTTTTCTGCAAAAACCAGTGTAGATGCAAACTCCTCTTCCGTCTCACCCGGGAATCCGGCAATAATATCAGTAGTAATGGCAATATCAGGAATACGTTTACGGATATCGGCCAAAAGTTCGGTAAAACGTCGAGTGTCATACGGCCTGTGCATTCTGGCTAAAGTTGTATCACAGCCTGCCTGCAAAGGTAAATGCAGCTGTCGGCACAACCGTTTATCTTTTTCCATAAGATTAAGCAGCCTCGCTTCGACCTCCACTGATTCCAATGACCCCAACCGCAGTCTCTGCAGACCCTCTACACTTAAAGCTGCCTCAACAGCATCAAATAAAGTCAGTTTTCCATCATGTTCTTTACCATAGCAGCCAAGGTGAATACCGATAAGCACTATTTCTTTATAACCAGAAGCTACAAGCTTTTTAACTTCTTCCCTGATGCTTGTCAGACTACGCGAACGCAACGGTCCGCGGGCAAAAGGAATAATACAATAAGTACAGAATTGATTGCAGCCTTCCTGTATTTTTAAAAAAGCTCTGGTCTTATCACTAACATCACCTGCACTCAGTTCTTCAAACTCAGTGTTGGCACTCAGCTTACGCACGCTGTCTATTGTATCAACAGACTGAAAAGCAGCAGCTTCTTCTACCAACCGTACGATATCTGCTCTATCCTGATTCCCGATAATAAGATCAACACCAGGAATTGTCTTCACTTCTTCTGCCGCCGTCTGTGGATAACAGCCAGTCACAACCACGAAAGCAGTTGGGTTTCTGCGCACAGCACGATTGATCATCTGCCGCGATTTACGCTGCCCCGTATTGGTAACAACACAAGTATTGATCACATAAATATCAGCTTCGCAATTAAAACCAACTACAGTATAACCATGACTGCGAAATATCGCTTCCATGCTGGCAGTATCGGCCTGATTGACTTTACAGCCTAAAGTGTAAAATGCTATTCTTTTCATCAATCAGCCTCCTAAATCACCAGTTTCATAAAATATTGCGGCCGCAGCTACTAATGCAGCTGTTTCCGCACGTAATATGCGCTTGCCTAAACTTACTACCAATGCCCCAGCTGTCCGGGCCTGCTGTAATTCCGTCTCGGAAATACCGCCCTCCGGGCCTATGATCAGCAGCAGCTCCTTCAAAGCCTGCTCCTTTTGCAGCGCAGCCTTCAAACCAAGCTTATCCTCACATTCATAAGCTATCAGTTTACAGTCACAGGGATTATCAGCAAGCATCTGTTCCATCGTCTGTACTGGCTGCACCATTGGTATAATATCACGCTTACTCTGTTTCGCAGCCGCTTCAGCAATTTTCTGCCAGCGCTCAGCTTTCTTAACAGCTTTATCACCTTCCAGGCGTACGACCGAATGCTCCATAGCTACTGGTATAATCTCACTGACTCCCAGTTCTACAGCCTTCTGGATAATAAAATCCATTTTTTCACCTTTAGCCAACCCTTGTGCCAGTACGATTCGCACTGAAGGCTCATGACTTTCCGCCAGTACCTCCAGACATTTGACTGTCACAACACTTTCATTAGCATCAGCAATTTCAGCAAGAGCCGTGACACCATCATCACTTACAATCTGTACTCTGGACCCGTATTGCATCCGCAGTACAGTATAAATATGCCTGGCATCAACACCCATTATTGTCATCGTATCACTGTATGGCTGCGGTATAAAAAATCTATGCACCGTCAGTCCTCCTTACGCATCTGCATAACAACCCAGCCGCCTTTGGCATCAACAGCTTCGACACACAAACCGACTTTGGAGGCAGCTGCTGATACATCATTCTGCCGTTCTTCAATAATACCGCTGGCAAGGAATATTCCTCCGGATTTTAACTTACCGGGAATATCCTGCAGAAGCATAATAATAATATCGGCAATAATATTAGCAATGATAATATCAGCCTTACCTTCTGTACCATGCAGCAAATCACCCTGTTGCACACTGATTTTTTCTGTCAGTTCATTGCCGGCAATATTTTCAATAGCTACTCGTACCGCAGTAGCATCAATATCCACCGCTTTAACTGTTTTAGCACCAAGTTTAGCAGCAGCAATAGCCAGAATTCCAGAGCCAGTACCAACATCAAATACTTCCATATCAGTACGCAGAACTTTTTCCAAACGTTCCATACACATACAGGTCGTATGATGTGTTCCTGTACCAAACGCCATACCTGGATCGATTTCAATAATATGTTCACCAGCTTTAGATGTATATTTTTCCCAGGTAGGCTTAATCACCAATGTTCTGCCAATATGCGTAACATGGAAATACTGTTTCCATTCGTTAGCCCAATCCTGCTCGGAAACAGTACGAAAACGCGTATTACCAAAGCGACATTTACCAATACGCGTTTCCAAATTTGTTAAGTCCTCATCAATCTGTGTAAGACGTGGCTGCAGCTCTTCATCCTCCGGATAATAAGCAGTTATCGTAACCACTTCTGTGTTTTCCTGCTCAGGAATATCGCATAATTCCCAAGTACCTGAATTACGCAAAGTGTTTATCAAAACCGGGTCCTCAATAGCAACACCATTGTTTGCACCTGCAGCACGCATAATTTCGGCAACCAGATCAGCTGCCTCATGTGTAGTTTGTATACTTACCTCTATCCATTGTGACAAAGCGCTCACTCCTTAAATAACTATCATATATATTAAACACAAAGCTTATTCTAAAATATTTTACCATATGAAAGTGTTTTTCTACCAGTTTGAGAAGATATTTCAATGCCAAGTGCTCACATTATATCATATTTTTTGGCATAAAAAAATAAACTGCGGTGTTCAAACCGCAGTTTATACAAGTCATTATTTAAATAAATCTTTAATCTTATTCAAAAAGCCTTTTTCTTCAGGATTAATGTTATCTTTACTGATCTCGGCAAATTTACGCAAAGCATCTTTCTGTTTTTCATTCAGCTTCTGCGGCACAACAACTTTGATCCTGACTAACTGGTCGCCGCGTGTACTGTTACGCAAACTGGGAATGCCTTTGCCCTTCAAACGCAGTACCTTTCCAGGCTGAGTTCCTTCCGGAACCTTCATCACAACCTGTCCATCCAGCGTAGGAACCTTAATCTCATCACCCAAAGTTGCCTGTACAATATTGATCGGCACTTCGCAGTAAACAGTAGTACCATCGCGCTCAAAAAACTTATGCGGTTTAACATACAAATATACATACAAATCACCGCTTGGTCCGCCTTTAACCCCTGCTTCGCCTTCTCCGGCTACCCGCAGGCGGGAACCGTTGTCAACACCTGCAGGGATCTTGACTTTAAGTTTTTTATTCTTTTTAACAGTGCCCTGTCCGCGACATTCCTTACATGGTTCGCTGATGATCTTGCCTTCACCATGACATTTAGGACATGGCCGTACATTGGTCATCTGTCCGAACATAGTGTTTTGAGTAAAACGGATCTCGCCACTTCCGTGACATTCAGGGCAAGTTTCAACTTTAGAACCAGGTTCCGCACCATTCCCATGACAATGCGGACATTGTTCGTCACGATATAAACTGATCTCACGTTCTAAACCAAACGCAGCTTCTTCAAAAGTGATTTCCAGGTCAAAGCGTAAATCAGCACCGCGCTGAGGACCGGCATTAGAACCACGCGAGCCGCGGCCCTGCCCGCCGAAGAACATATCAAAAATATCTTCCATGCCTCCGCCGCCAAAACCGCCGAAACCTTCAAAGCCCCCAAATCCACCAGCACCGCCGGCACCGCCGTTTTCAAAAGCAGCATGTCCAAACTGGTCATATTGGGCACGTTTCTGCTCATCGCTGAGTACACTGTAAGCCTCGGACGCTTCTTTAAATTTCTCAGCCGCTTCCGGATTATCTTTATTCACATCAGGATGATACTGACGTGCCAGTTTGCGGTATGCTTTTTTAATTTCATCTGCTGTAGCGGTTTTAGACACGCCTAGCACGTCATAATAATCTTTTTTACTCAAAGTTTACACCATCCTAAGCCGATTATTTTTTGTCTTCGTCAACCACTTCGGCGTCAACAACATCGTCATCAGCTTTTTTTGCGCCCTCGGCTGTTTCAGTACCTTCAGCACCTTTAGCAGCTTCAGTTTGTTTGTACAGCTCTGCGGAAAGTTCATAAAGAGGTTTGGTCAAAGCTTCAGTATCTGCTTTGATTTTTTCCATATCTTCGCCTTTCAGAGTCTCTTTTAAAGTATCAAGCGCTGCCTGTACTTTTCCAATCAATTCTTCAGAGCCTTTGCCTTCCATATCTTTAATGGTCTTTTCGGCTTGATAGCACAGGGAGTCAGCATTATTACGTACTTCAACGCCTTCTTTACGTTTTTTATCAGCTTCAGCATTAGCCTCTGCTTCTTTTACCAGACGGTCGATTTCGTCTTTTTCCAAAGTACCTGAAGACGTAATAGTGATTTTTTGTTCTTTACCGGTACCAAGATCCTTAGCGCTTACATTTACGATACCATTAGCATCGATATCGAAAGCAACTTCGATCTTCGGTACTCCACGAGGAGCAGCCGGGATGCCGGAAAGCTCAAAACGTCCCAGAGTTTTATTATCGGCAGCCATTTCACGTTCACCCTGCAGTACATGGATATCAACTGAAGGCTGATTATCAGCAGCAGTAGAAAAGACCTGCTTACGGGAAGTCGGGATGGTAGTATTACGTTCAATGATTTTTGTGAACACACCACCCAAAGTTTCTATACCCAAAGACAACGGAGTTACGTCAAGTAAAAGCACGTCTTTTACTTCACCTGCCAAAACACCGGCCTGAATGGCAGCACCAACTGCAACACATTCGTCAGGGTTTACACCACGGTAAGGCTCTTTACCGATAAATTTTTTCAAAGCTTCCTGTACAGCAGGAATACGGGAAGAACCGCCTACCAAGATAACTTTATTGATATCAGAAGCAGACAAGCCGGCGTCAGCCATAGCCTTGCGGGTCGGCTCCATTGTGCGTTCAACGAGATCAGCAGTCAATTCGTCAAATTTTGCACGAGTCAGATCCATATCCAAATGCTTCGGACCTTCAGCACCGGCAGTAATAAACGGCAGGTTGATATTAGTAGTCAAAACACCGGATAATTCGATTTTTGCTTTTTCAGCGGCTTCACGCAAACGCTGCATAGCCATACGGTCATTACTCAGATCAATGCCTTCATTTTTCTTAAATTCAGCAACCATCCAGTCAACGATTTTCTGGTCAAAATCATCGCCGCCTAAATGAGTATCACCGTTAGTAGCTTTTACTTCAAAAACACCGTCACCTACATCAAGGATAGATACGTCGAAAGTACCGCCGCCAAGGTCATAAACCATAACGGTATGGTCGTCGCTTTTATCAATACCATACGCCAAAGATGCAGCAGTAGGCTCGTTGATGATGCGCAGCACGTTCAGGCCTGCAATGCGGCCTGCATCCTGCGTAGCCTTGCGCTGGCTGTCGTCGAAGTAGGCGGGCACCGTGATGACCGCTTCGGTCACCGGCTCGCCCAGATAGCTCTCGGCATCGCGGCGGATCTTGGTCAGGATCATGGCGCTGA
>ERZ857982.788-NODE-788-length-38347-cov-4.859788_pt1 | contig 38347 bp, 36 predicted proteins | sample MGYA00519955_ERZ857982 | MGnify/ENA primary metagenome ERZ857982 (study PRJEB31778, sample SAMEA3449416) | human gut metagenome | biome: human gut; feature: human-associated habitat; material: faeces | place: United Kingdom | collected 2010/2012 ... | reverse complement strand
TATTATCCAATCTACCTATTTGAATAATTTTTGGGTGGTCGGTAGTCCTGACGGTGCGTATGGTTTCTATGATGAGCAATGTGTTGCCGACTTTGAGTATGATAGAGTTCACGATCCGGACTATTACAATGTGTACGCATTGGGAGAATGGGGTGTCATTCGTACCGGTAGTGAGTTCTTCGGTTCCTTCAATCGTGGCAAACATTCCGGTGAACATAAGTATGTTCCGGACTTACCTATTCATATCTCTGTCGATAACAACGTGCTTCCGTATATCAGTGTATCATATTGGCAGGTCGATTTCACAACTGGTACCAAGGTTTGGCAATTCCATGAAACGTGCGCTGAAAGCCCAAACAATACAGTAAAGAAAGCCTCCAAACTTGTTGCAAAGTATCTGAAATCTATCCAATATTCTGATAGGTTATATGTACATGGTGATGCATCAACGAAAGCGGCAAACAGCATTGACGATGAGAAGCGTTCCTGGATGGACTTATTCATAGATACATTGCAGAAAGAAGGATTCGAGATTGAAGATAAGGTAGGCAACAAGAATCCGAGTGTTGCCATGACCGGTGAGTTTGTTAATGCCATTTTTGATTGTACTGTTCCCGGTATAGAGATATACATTGACGAATCATGTTCGGTATCTATTGAGGACTACATGAGCGTACAGAAAGATGCTAACGGTGCCATTCTTAAAACTAAGGTCAAGAATAAAACTACCTTGCAGACTTATGAGGAGCACGGGCACCTGTCTGATACGTTCCGATATGTCGTTGTGGATTTGTGTAGTGAGCAGTATATAGAGTTTAGTAACCGGCGAAAAAGAAACTTGTATGCTTGTAATGGCACTATTAATTTCTTCAATCCAGATACCGAATGTAAATACACTAAGAAGATTCTATATGTGATGCCGAATGTTAATGGGAAATTTGTCCTTATACAAGCGTTTAGATGTGGGAATAAATGGCATGTTGTTGATGTAGTATTTATGGATACTACTTCAACAGAAGATATACGTTCTTCTATTTTGTCCCATGAATCTGATTCATGTGTAATTGAATGTACGGATGCTTATTTCCCTTTTATCCGGGAACTCCGTTCTAGTACAAACAAGGAGATTCGTGTAATGAAAGAGTTTCCGGATGTAGACAAGCGTATTGCTGCAACATCTGATTATGTGAAAAATAGTATTCTTTTTTCTGCATCAAAAGTAGAATCTGATACAGAATATGTTGCCTTCATGAATAACCTGATGGACTATAATAAAGATAGTGAAACAAAAGAGGCCAGTGCAGTTTTGAGTGGGCTAGTACAGTTCGTTGTAAAATTAGGTTTGAATTGAATTACGTTATATATGATTGAAAATAAGGATGTTATATTGTTGGTATTATGTTTTCGTAATTTCAAGATTTTAGTGTTTTGGAAAACGGTTTTCCTTTTTACTTAGTTTTGCTCAAAAAGGAACCCAATGAATATTTTTTTTGATAATCTATTTGGAAAGAAATCTAAGACTAAAGGTGAAGTTGAAATAGTTACTTCATCTGAAAATAAGGATATAGATACTCAAAGTGGCAAGGCTGAAAAATGGTCAGTTGCATACATTGAGGACCTTACTAGTCCTATTGTAGCGGGCAGTAACTATCTAACGCTATTCAGTACGATACCTGAAGTCTTTTTCCCGATCGATTATATTGCATCGCGAATTGCAGGTGCTAATTTTCAATTGAAGAAAACTAAGGATGACAGTATAGTATGGGCGAATAAACGAATGAATGGCATACTTAGTCGTCCTAATTGTTTGATGCGTTGGAAAGAATTGATTTATCAGCACCATATTTATAAATTGTGTACAGGGAATAGCTTTATTCGTGCCGCTATGCCTGATGTCTTTTCTACAGCTGAAAAATGGAGATATTGCGATAATTATTGGGTGCTACCTTCTGATAAGACTATTGTAGAACCTGTTTACGGGAATATGCCATTGTTTGGTATTGCCCAAACAGAAGATATTATTCGTAGCTATCGTTTGGAGTATGGTTGGAATGGTAGTTTGGAAATTCCTCCATACCAAATATGGCATGATAGAGACGGAAGTGCAGAGTTCTATTCAGGGGCTATGTTCTTGAAGTCCAAAAGTCGTCTTGCTTCCCAAAATAAGCCAATGTCAAATCTAATAGCTGTATATGAAGCTAGAAATGTGATTTATGTAAAGCGGGGTGGATTGGGCTTTATTGTAAGTAAGAAAACTGATGCTACCGGTTCAATAGCGTTGACTGACGATGAAAAGGAACAGCTTTTGAAGCAAAATTTTGAGAAGTATGGTGTAAGGAAGGGCCAGGTACCTTATGGTATTTCAGATGCAGATATTGACTTTGTTCGTACTAATCTTTCTATTGCAGAGTTACAGCCGTTTGAAGAGACTTTGGCTGATGCAATAAATATTGCAGGGGCATACGGCATCCCTGCCGTTCTTGTTCCGCGAAAAGACCAGTCCACATTTAGCAATCAGGCTACTGCTGAAAAGAGCGTATATTGTTCAACTGTTATTCCTATGGCCAAACAATTCTGCAAGGATTTTACAGCTTTCCTTGGTCTTGAAGGAGGGGGATATTATTTGGATTGTGATTTCTCTGATGTTGATTGTTTGCAGGAAGGATTGAAAGAATCCGAGGACGTAAAGACAAATATAAATAAACGTTGTCGTGAACAATTCTCATGTGGGCTTATAACGCTCAATGACTGGCGTGCCCAAATAGGTGAAAGTATGATAGAAAATCCCTTGTTTGACAAATTGAAATTTGATATGTCAGATGAGGAACTGGATAAAGTAAATCGAGTTTTTAACACTAAAAGTGGAGATGAAAAAGATGGAAGAGAAAATCAAAAGCCTTCAGTACAAGACAAAGGCAAATGATGTTGATGAGAAGGGTATCGTTACCGTTGCGGTGAATGGTATCGGTGTGAAGGACTCACAAAATGACATATCTATGCCCGGCTCATTCAATAAGACATTGAAAGAAAATATTGGTCGGATGCGTTGGTTCCTGAATCATCGTACAGACCAGTTGTTAGGTGTTCCGTTGAGTGGTAAGGAAACAGAAGGTAATTTGGTTATGGTCGGTCAGTTAAATCTTGAAAAACAGATTGGCCGTGATACGTTAGCTGATTATAAACTGTTTGCAGAGAATGGCAGAACACTTGAACATTCTATTGGGGTCAAGGCCATTAAAAGAGATTCTGTTGATCCCTGTAAAGTGCTTGAATGGCGTATGATGGAATATTCAACATTGACAAGTTGGGGGAGTAATCCACAGACGTTCCTTGTGAATATCAAGTCTGCTACTGCTGACCAGGTAAAGGAAGCTGTTGATTTCGTCCGGAAAGCGTTCTTGCAGCATGGATATAGTGATGAACGTTTAAAAGGATACGATATGGAATTAAGTTTATTACTGAAGAGCCTCAACGGTGGTGCCGTTGTCTCATGTCCTCATTGTGGTTATCAATTTGATTATGATGCAGAAACAGAGCATACCTTTGCCCAACAGGTATTAGATTATGCTGCTGATTATCAGAGATGGATAACACAGGACATTGTAAGGGAAGAAATGGAGAAGCTCACTCCGGAGATTAGAACCCAAGTAATTTCTCTTATTGATTCTGTCAAATCAGAAAAGAAAGAATTTACTCAAAAGGGTCTACAAGACCTTATGAATTATGTAAGATGTCCCCACTGTTGGGGAAAAGTATATCGTTCGAATGCTATTCTGCAAAACACTTCTGAAAATACCACCGGAAAAAATGAGCCGTCTGTTGACACTCAAGAAAAGAATGACGGGGAAAATGGGAACGATGAAGTAACGATTAAAGCCGCTGATAATGGCACTTTACTCGATTTCAAGAGTTTGAATAGCTGTTTCGAGAATAAATAACTTAAAATTTAAATTTTATGCCTAAAAAATTTACAGTATCAGATTTTAATCTGAAAACAGACGGTCTGCCGGCAGAACAGAAAACTTTCATGGAAAACATTGTCGGCATGATGTGTGAAGTAGTTAACAAGTCACTTGAAGGATTTGCCTCACCGGAGGAGGTAACGAAACAGTTTGGTGACATCAATAATCTATTGAAAGCCTATGATGGAGAAAAGTTCCAGCAATTGGTAAAGGACAACGAGCAACTTGTAGAACAAGTTAAAACTCTAGGTGAAAGTATCGAGAAAATGAAGCAGAAAGGTCTTTCTATGGATACTATCAACAAGTTCGATGAGAAGTTGAACGAGATGCTTGATTCTGAAAAATTCAGAGATTTCGCAGAAGGAAAAACACGCAAATCAGGAGAATTTGACGGCTTCTCCTTGAAAGATGTCGTTTCCATGACTGACAATTACACCGGTGATTTGTTGATTACTCAACAACAGAAACGTGTTGTGACTCAGGTTGCCAACAAAAAGTTGCATATGCGTGATGTATTAACGACGTTGACTGCTGATCCTGCATACCCTCAACTTGCCTATGCACAAGTATATGCTTTCAACCGCAATGCCCGTTTTGTAACAGAGAATGGGCGTTTGCCTGAATCAAGCATCAAGGTAAAAGAGATACAGACAGGAACTAAGCGCCTTGGTACTCATATCCGTATCTCAAAACGTATGTTGAAATCAAGAGTGTACATTCGTTCCTACATCTTGAACATGCTTCCTGAAGCTGTTTGGATGGCAGAAGACTGGAACATCTTGTTTGGTGACGGTAATGGTGAGAATTTGCTTGGTATTATTAATAATACTGGGGTGACTTCTGTAGAGAAGATTATCAGTACAGCCATTGTTACAGGTGCCGCCGGTGCTGTAAAAGCTATTACCGGATATAACGGTGATAAGGATGTGATTGTAGAGTTTGCAGAACCACAGGATTTGATTCTTGATGGAATGAGTATCACGTTCGCTGGTGCCGCTGTTCTTACAGAACTGAACAAAACACACGCTCTTGTGAAAATGGAAGATGGTCGTATCCTTATTCCTGGTGTCGCGTTCTCCGGTGCTGAAACGGCTACGGATAAAATGACATTCAGTGTTCATGAAGCCGGCTTTAAGAACATTGAGGAACCCAACTCTGAAGATGTAGTGAAAACAGCTTTCGCCGCAATGACATATGCCCAGTATTTTCCGAATGCTATTATTCTTAATCCAATGACTGTTAACGGTATGGAATCAGAAAAAGATACGACAGGACGTAATCTTGGTATCGTTAAAATGGTTGATGGGGTGAAATATATTGCCGGTCGTCCGATTATCGAGTATGGTGGTATTCTTCCAGGTAAGTATCTTTTAGGTGACTTTAACCAAGCCGCAAATTTGGTTGATTATACCACTTTGACACTTGAATGGGCTGAAGATGTGGAGACCAAGCTTTGCAATGAGGTTGTGCTGATGGCACAAGAAGAAGTTATCTTCCCGATTTATATGCCGTGGGCTTTCGCTTATGGGGATTTGGCCGCATTGAAGACTGCAATAACTAAAGCGTAGGATTATGGATTACATACTTAGAGGTAACGATAAGGATGTAACCAATGTGCTTAAAGAGCAACGCATTCGGATTAATAGAGGGATGATTCAACTCATCCCTATTTCCGAATGTGGTCTTGTTACAAAAGAAGATGCCCGAAAGACATTGGAATGTATGCTTGCAGAAAAAAATGAAGAGATTGGCAGGCTTACTGCATCCATTGCAGAGAAAGATAAGACAATTGTTGAACTGACAGAAGAGCGTGAAACAATGAAAGCTCGCATTGCAGAACTTGAAGTACAGGTGCCTTCTGATGAAAAGAATCTTCCGGTTGCCGATTCAAAAGATTTGCAAGAGGAAGATGCCAAGGAGGTAACTGTTACAGATGATAAAGCCGTTTCCGTAGAAGATGAAAAGAAAACCGGGAAAGGCAAGACTTCTAAATAACTATCGCTATGTTGATTGATGTTTCATATTTTATGTCAGGTCCCAGGCATATTGAGAATGTTTCGGTCGCTGAAATGCCTTCGCCCCAATCTCTTGCTGTGAATGAGGTGATAAATGGGTATATTAAGGCATTTCAGCCCGAATTTCTCCGGAATGTTGTTGGTGTGACTCTTTCCCAAGCTATCACAGATTATTTGGAGCTTATTGAACGGGAAAAGGAAGATTCTTCAGATGAAGTTGATATTTCAGAAGAGAAGGAAGCCCCCCAGTCCGGATATGCAGTATTATGCGAGAAGCTGTGTGAACCGTTCGCTGACTATGTCTTTTATCATATTCTTCGTGACGCAAACACCCAGGCTACAATAACCGGGCTTGTCCGTTTGAAATGTGCTAATGAATATATAGCTCCTTTGAAGAGACAAGTAAGCACATGGAATAGCATGGTAGAGAAGAATAAACAGTTTGTTGAATGGGCTATGTCGAATGATTGTCCTTTCGATGTGAAAATAACCAAGAATCTTTTGACCCCAATTAATGCTTTCAATTTATGATAGATTTAGATATAACAGAACTGTTTGAGGAGATTGTAAAGGAACTTCCAGAAGGGCTTGAAATTCTCTATCCAAATGGGAAAGGGGGAACTAAAGTTATGAAGTCCCCAAGGTTGAATTACATCTTCGGTAGCAGTCAATATATCAAAGATATTTTAGATGAATACAGTAAGTCTTCTGCCCAGTCTGAAAGGAAGTTTCCATTGGTTGCACTATTCACTCCAATTAGTGAGGATAGAGGTGATGCGGATTATTTTTCAAAAGCAAAGGTTTCGTTAATTATAGCATGTTCTTCTTGTAAAGAGTGGAGCAATGAGATGCGCAGAACCACATCTTTTAAAAATATCCTTCGGCCAATCTATAAACGTTTATTGGAAGTATTATATGAAGATTCTCGGTTCGACTGCGACTATGACGAAAAAGTGAAACATAGTTATTCAGAAAACTATTCATATGGCAGATACGGAGCCTATACAGATTCCGGTGAGGCTGTGAGCGAGCCGATTGATGCCATAAATATACGCTCGATGGAAATAAAAATTAATAATCTTAATTGTAGAAGAAAATGAGAAAGATTAGAACGTGTAAGGGTTCCCGGATGAACACTGGTAGTTCTGCTTGTAGCATTGACTGGAAAAAGGTCAAAGGTGCTATCTTGACAGAACATGGTGTCAAACTCCCTGCTGATATAACAGGTGAGAAGTTGCTCGAATTGTGCCATGCAGACCGTCCCGGGCGTATTTACCCTATTTTGCCATTCCTGGAGTATGCCAAGAATGGTGGAGAGCCTCAAGTTAATCCTGTAGGGTACGGTGCAAGTGAATACAACGGGCTTAGCGCTCAAACAGACACCTTCACTTTGAAGAAATTTGATGAGGTTTTGAATGCCCAGCTTCTGAAATGTGCCAATAAAGGATGGGACGTTTACTTTTGGAATCAGGATAATATGTTGATCGGTTATAATGATGACACTGATATCCTTGCCGGTATTCCGATGTCTACTGTTTACCCGACCGTGACACAGTACCCGACCAGTAGTGCTAAGTCTGCGATGACTGTTAGTTTTTCACATGAAGATGTGGAAGACAGCCAATTGCACTTTGACTACGTGCAGTTAGACTTCAATCCCAAGAATTTCGTTAAAGGCTTGGTTGATGTTGTGTTTCAAAAGTTGGAGGCCGAAAATACTTACAAAATAGTTGAAGTTGTTGGTGGTTATGACCGTACAGAAGAATTTGGCAGTCTTATTGCTGATGGTGCTGCTGAAGTTATGAATAACGTAACTTCTGCTACATATTCGGATGGTATCATTACCATTGTTCCTAAAGCCGGGGCGGTTCCTTCGTTGAAAGCTCCTTCTGTATTGTATGAAAAAGGAATCAGAGGTATCGAGCAGGTGTCATGAAGGTAGATAATGTTACGTTCGTCGAGGTTGCTGTGAAGGGCATGACGAAGGAAGAGTTTATTAATGCGCACATTAAAGTCGTGTGGCAGGAACTGAAGGAAGCTGACCGCAAGAAGAAGCTCTCGGAAGTGTACGATGCGATAACTAAGTAACCGACGGGCTGGGGTGTGATTACAGCCCGGCCCGTTATATTTTTACTGTATGGCAGATTTTGATGAATTACATAGAGTTATTCATTCCATTGCATCCGGGTTTGAAGAGGAATGTATTAGGTGTATGGAAGAACATAAGAATGTGCTCGTTGATTGCATTCAGGAGCAATTATATTCCGGTCTGGACGGTACTGAACATCTATTGAATCCTGATTATGATACTGACACCTATTTTAACGAGCCCGGTCCCTGGCAGAACCGTGCGGAACAATATAAACGATGGAAGGAGAGGATAACTCCACCTCTTAGAAGTGAGATGCTTTATTTGCCACCGCGTCCGGTTGAGGTACCTAACCTCTTTATTACTGGTACTTTCTATGATAGCATAACTGCCGATAGAATTGATTCCGGGCTTCGATTCTCAACGAAAGGATTTACGGACGGTAGTTCTATTGAGAAGAAATACGGTGAGCAGATTTTAGGCATTGGTGATACAGCTAAAGAGTACTTTAATATTATGTATCTCCGTCCCTGGATGGAACGTTTCTTTTCAGAATGTGGATATCGGTAGAAAATGGCTTGTAGTTGCGAAATAAAAAAGATGCAGAGTGAACTGGAACGTATCAGTGATCTTGCAAAGAAAGCAGCTGTCTTGGATGGTTGCATGTATGTCGTTTATCAGAAAGAAGATGGTACCTATGCTTTTGATAAACTAGGAGTTGAGATAAAAGGAAAGATTGTTGAATATAGACATTACCTGTAATTATGGCAGATTTAAAATTAAAAGATTTCGTTGATGAGAACGATTTGCAGAAATTGGTGGAGCTTGATAATACTATTGAGCGTGTGAGGGCTGATTATGTTAATGCGGCCAAAGAATTAGCAAAAGGTTTGAAACTAAATGTAGAAGGCGTTGCTGATCTTGAAAAGTTGAGTAATCTTTATAATACTCAAGCAAAAACGGCTGGTTCTGCATCTGCTGAATTAACCGAGGCTCTTAGAAAACAGTCTGAAATAACTCAAACTGTCAGTAAGAAGATAGAGGAAAAGCTAAATGTAGAGAAATTATCTGCTGCTGAATTGAAGAAACTAACCAAGGCAAACTCGGATAATGCTGCGTCCTTGGAAAAGGCCGCTAAAGCGGAAGCTAACTTGACAAAAGCGCAGAATGCCGGTAATACTACTCGTAAGAAAGCTGTTTTATCTGAAGAAGAACGTTTAAAACTTATCAGAACTGCTATTACCTTGACTAATCAGGAAGTACATAGCCGTTCACAAGCAAAGGAAATGAATAAGCAGCTGCAAAAGGCTGTTGATGTTTTGAAAGATACGGATGAAAACTATATTCGTACACTTGCCCGTCTTAATTCTACTATTGGAATCAACACTGATTACATAAAGCGAAATTCCGATCGATATAGTCAACAGAAAATGACAATTGGTGCATACCGGGAAGAAGTGAAGGCTGCATGGGTTGAGATACAGAACGGTAATAAGTCCATGCAGAATATGGGTATTATTGCCCGGAATGCAGGAAGGATGCTTAAAACGGAGATGGCTCCTGGGCTAAGCCAAGTTAGTGCAGGATTGAAAGGATGGGCTGCTGGATATATTGGTGCACAAGCTGTTGTTGGAGGGATTGTTAAGATGTTTACGCAACTGCGTGAAGGTGTTGGTTCCATTGTTGAATTTGAATTTGCTAATAGCAAACTTGCAGCGATTTTAGGTACGACGGCTGACAATATTAAAGAATTAACCACTGATGCGCGTCAATTAGGAGCAACAACGAAATATACAGCTGCACAAGCTACTGAACTACAGATAGAATTAGCCAAATTAGGTTTTACACGTCGTGAAATATTAGATTCGACAGGTGCCATCTTACGATTCGCACAAGCAACTGGAGCTGAACTTTCGGATGCAGCCGCATTGTCTGGTGCTGCATTGAGAATGTTTAATGCTAGCACTAAAGAAACAGAACGTTATGTATCTGCTATGGCTGTTGCTACATCAAAGAGTGCCTTATCTTTTTCTTACCTAGCTACTGCCTTGCCTATTGTTGGTCCGGTTGCAAAGGCATTCAATTTCCAAATAGAAGATACTTTGGCATTGTTAGGAAAGCTTGCAGATGCAGGTTTTGATGCTTCAATGTCTGCAACAGCCACTCGTAATATTTTGTTGAATTTGGCTGATGGCAATGGCAAATTAGCTAAAGCACTTGGAGAACCTGTAAAAACATTGCCTGAGTTGGTTGTTGGCTTAAAGAAACTGAAAGAACAAGGTGTAGATTTAAATACAACTTTAGAATTAACAGATAAACGGAGTGTCGCCGCTTTCAATGCTTTTCTTACAGCTTCTGATAAAATTGTTCCATTGAGGGACCAAATTACAGGCGTGGATAAAGAACTAACAGATATGGCAGATACCATGAGTAACAATGTTAAAGGTTCTATTGCGGGACTTTCTTCTGCGTGGGAAGCATTTATGTTATCCTTCTATGATTCCAAGGGTATAATGAAGGATGTCCTGGATTTTCTGGCAAGAGGGTTGAGGAATGTTGCTACACAGCTGAAGGGGTATTCTGAATTACAAGATGAAGCAGACAATAAGGCTGTTGCCTTTGCACAGAAAGAGATGATGAAATCTGATATTTTGGAGAAGAATGCTAGAAATATGCAGAGGTTGTATAAAGAATATATAAATTCAGGAATGTCTGCTGATGAGGCGGCCAAAAAGGCTAAAGAAGATTATATTGAAACATTGAAGTCTCGTTTGGAATATGAAAATAGTGATTATCAATTAGCTATAGATAATCGTAAGAAATTGGAAGGAGAATTGAAAGACAGGGGATTCTTTACAATTCTGACCTCATGGAGACGCACAAATAATGTCATTAAAGATGAGATCGATGTTGCAACTAAAGCTGCTGCAGGTAAGAAGGCTATTTCATCAATAACAGAATCTCTTATTGAACAACTTGATACCATTGATTTGAAAGAGAATGGTGGTACAAAGGGGAATTCAGTAAAGGTACTTACTGATAAAGAAAAACGTGAACAGGAAAAAGCTCTCAAAGAGAAGCTGAAAATTCATGAAACTTATCAGGAGTCAGAACTAGCTCTTATGGATGAGGGACTGGAGAAAGAACTTGCTAAAATTGGTGTTGCTTACTCGAAGAAGATTGCTGTCGTCAAGGGTAATAGCAAAGAGGAAATTGCTACACGTCAGAATTTAGCTAAGGAAATGCAGGAAAAGCTAGATGAGTTTACTATTAAGTATAATTCTGATCGTGAGAAGAAGGATGTTGAGAACGCTCTTGCTGTTGTAAAAAAGGGGTCCCAGGAAGAACTTGATTTGAAATTGCACCAGTTGGAATTGCAACGTGAAGCAGAAATTGATACAGCAGAGAAAACAGGTGAAGATGTTTTTCTCATTGACGACAAATATGCAAAAAAGAAACAAGAACTTTACGAAAGACATGCATCCGATCAGGTGCAATTAATAGCAGAGAATGCAGCGCATGAGCAGGAAATCCGGGATGCTGCATATGTTATGGATACGCTTGCTCTTAAAAAACAGTTAGCATCCAAGCTAATAACAGAAGAGCAATATGCGATAGAGGAATACAATTTACAACTTGAATATGTACATAAGACTACTGAAGCAGCGATTGAAGCTTTGGAACTGGAATTAACCGTTGAGAATATTACTGCTGAAGAACGTACTAAGATTGTTACTCAGTTGTATGTTTTGAAGGCTGCTCTCGCTAAAAAGGAGGCAGAATTACAGATAAGTGCTATTCAAAATATTACTAAAGCTGAAGATAAAGCGTTAAAAGAACGCCAAAAGAATCTCAAAAAATGGTTGCAAACTGCATCACAAGCTGTAGGGACTATTGGAAATCTTGTTTCTACACTTTATGATGCTCAAATTGATAAGATAGAGGAAGAGCAGGATGCTAATGATGAAAAATATGACAAAGATGTTGAACGGGTTGATAAACTGGCAGAGTCAGGTGCTATTTCCGAAGAAGAAGCAGAAGCGCGTAAACGTGCTGCAAAATCTTTGACAGAAGCAAAAAATGCTGAACTAGAAAAACAAAAACAAGAAATGGCGCGTAAACAAGCCATTTGGGAAAAGGCGACTAGTGTTGCGCAGGCTGGAATAGCTACTGCACTGGCAATAACTGAAGCATTACCGAATATTCCTTTATCTATTGTTATTGGTGCCATGGGAGCAATTCAGGTTGCAACTATTCTTGCAACTCCTATTCCTTCTTATGCAGAAGGTACCAAAGGAAATGATAGACATCCCGGCGGTACCGCTTTAGTTGGTGATGCTGGTAAGCATGAAGTTATTATGTATTCCGGAAAAGCATGGATTACTCCTGCTACTCCAACTTTAGTTGATATTCCTAAAGGTGCACAAGTCTTTCCTGATGTTGATAAGGTAGATATCTCTAATTTTGATATGCCGGATTGGGACTTTCCTACATTTTCACCGACATATTTTGCATCCTCTTCCGGTGATACCACTGTTTTCAATGATTATTCCCGATTAGAAAAAAGGGTTGATAAAACAAATCTCCTTTTGATGAAGAGTCTTAAAATGCAGCGTCAGGATGCGTCTAACCGTGAATTTGAACTGTATAAGTTGTCTAAACTGAAATAGCTATGATTGAAAGATTAAATCAGATAACATTGAATGATTTCATTGAGCTTTCATGTGGAAACTATGCTTGTTTGCTTTCGGACCGCGGATCTATGTCTGAAAGCACGCTTAAAGAGATGGCATCTAAATTAATTATCGAATACAGAAGCATTGTTAATCCTTCAGGTATGCAGGCTATGATTATGGACAAAGAGGATATGGTGAAGGAACGTGCCAAACTATTGAGCCTTCGTATATGTCAGACTCTTGTTTCTCTTGGCTTTTATGATGATGTTCGTCAGGTGTTGGGTCAACTAAATGTAGATATCCGAAATATGAGTGATGAGCAAGTTATATCGAAGCTTGATTATTTGCTTCATTCTGCAATTTTTGAGCAAAAACGGAACGAGGAAAGACGCAGTGAGGAACATAAAGGAAGTAAGGCTACTCCTGAACAAATTCGTTCTTCTTTTGATGCCGAGATTGCTTTTCTAATGACATTCTTTAAAATGAGTATTGATTCCCGCGTAATTAATGCTGCTGTCTATGCGAATATCGTTCATCAAGCTGATGTTGAAATATCGATCAGAAAAAGAAGCACATGATAATATTGGTATTACATATATGCTGTAATTCGATTAATTTTTAATTAAAGCGAATTATTTCATACAGTCGTTTGTACATCTCCTTTAGAATCACAAACGACTTTTTTATGAATAGAAAAAACAGCATCCATTGTATAAATAGGCATTTATACAATGTCTTATTGTCAGAATTACGTACATTAGAGACGAAGTGTAATCGGATAACGGCAGAAGTGTCCGAGGTAAAAAAAATGATTGCCTTATTGCCCCCCGATATAGGCACTCTTATTAGTTCAATCGAGCGTTCTGCTAAGGAAATGCACGAACAAAGTATCATGCACCGGAAATATGTGGAAAGGTGCATTAATGGCGAACCGAAGATACACCTAATAAGGAGGGCTGACGATGGACTTTGAAAAGGAATTATCAGAAATATATCCTTGGATATTAAAGGTGGCAAGAAAATTCTGCTGTTCCATGCAAGATGCTGAAGACTTAGCCGGTGATACAGTTTATAAGCTACTTGTGAATCGTGATAAATTTGATTGTTCTAAACCACTTCAACCGTGGTGCCTTATTATAATGAGGAATACTTATATAATAAGATACAATAGAAATTCCCTTATACATTTTACAGGGCTTGATATGGTAGACGGAAGTGCCATTTCTAACTGTACAGCTCATTCAATACTGTTTGATGATTTGGTTTCCACAATACAACAGTGTGCTAAAAAATCCCGTTGTATTGACAGTGTGATGTACTATGCAGAAGGGTATTCTTATGAAGAAATAAGCGAAATATTAAATATACCAGTTGGAACTGTTAGGAGCCGTATTTCCTCTGGTCGGAAGTTTCTTCTTCAAGAAATAAGTTCTTAAACAGTTAAATAGCGTTTGAAAAAGGTTGCAGAAGAAAGAAACTTTAGATAAGTTATGTTATAGCGTAACTTTTGGCTATATTTGCAATAAAATTAAAGTGATATATTTGAACGTTTTTTCTAGTAGGAACTTATTATGTATTCATTAAATGTAAATAAAAATGGAAGCTCAAGATTTGATAACTATTATTTTTTCATTTTGCAGAAATAATGCTGGCTGGCTTTTTTCTGGAATAGGCGTAAGTCTTTTGGGATTTATAATAAAGAAAGTATTGTCGAGAAAGAAAAAAACAACAATACATCAGGAAGCTAATTCTAATAAACAATCTAAAATTACACAGGTAGGAGGGCATTATGAAAGACACTAAGCAAAATGCAAATAATAATACAAATACTACTGTTATTCAAGTGAATGGTGATTATTATTCAGGAATTACAGAAAGCCAGGCCAAAGAGATAGCCCTTGCTACTGTTAGAAATGAATTTTCCATATTATATGGGGAAGCCCAAAATATATTTGAAAAGCGTGTTCAAGAAATCGTCGATGAATCATTACTTAGAATACAACATGATAGCCCAGAATCGTTTAAAAGATTTAATGAACCCGCTATCCAAATGATTTTAAATACTGTTTATAAAGAATATGCAAAAAGTGGAGATTCTGATTTAAAGCAAAGATTAATAGATTTGCTTATTGCTAGAATTAAAGTTTCCGAGCATACTTTTACCCAAGTTCTTATTGATGATGCTATAAGAATAACTCCTAAAATAAGAATACAACATTTACAATTTCTGACATCTTTATTTTTTATATATAGTGGTTTGGTAACTTTTACTTGTATAGCAGAATATGACGAATGTATAACTATGTTGGCTAAGAATTATCCACTTTATCCTAAAGAAGCTTCTCTTTTCAATGTAAACGATGTCTATTTTCTTGCACTGTTAAAACATACCGGCTGTATTACGTATGCAGAAAGTTCTTCTTCATTAGTAGAAGAAGAAATATTAATTTGCTTTGGAGGTATTTTTAACAAAGGATTTAAAATATCTGATATAGATTCAGCTTTAAAAAAAGAGTTGGAAGAACATAATTTAATATGTACTAGTGAAATACAACCTGGTAATGTAAGAATAAATACACGAAATGAATTTGTTCTTCGTTTGGATGTTAATAAAATATCGAAAAAATATAGGAAAAATATGTATGATTTATACGTCAACAATTGTAGTACAGTAGAAGATTTAAGAAATTACAATAAATCATTAGATAATAGAGTTCACGCTATGTTTGAATCCGTGAATTTCCTAAATAGAACGGAACATTACAGTTTATCGGAATTTGGTCTTTTCTTAGGACAACAGAATTTTTATAAAATGTTTCCTCGTTATTATACTTCTTTTGATTAGAGTTAAACAATGTGCCTTTGGAAACAAGAATCTGAAAGAGGTTAGACAGGTTTGCCCTACTTTAGGGTGAATTGTCGTTCAAGAATCATATATTTGTCTCAAAATACTATTTATGATACGTGAAGTGATATTAGAAGCTCTTAAAAAGAGAGGAATAAAACAGATTGAATTAGCCGATCATTTAGGGATAAATAAAAGCCCTTTGAATGCTTTTTTGAAGGGAAAAGGAAAGATTAGTATGGAGAACATTGAAAAGTCCTTTCTATTTCTTGGTATAGATATTATTTTGAAAAACAAATAGTTATATCATATTTTAGCAAAGCGTGATTTTCAAGAATTTAGCCAATCGGAAAACCGGTTGGCTTTTTCTATATATTTGCTCGTGAACGTTCAAAAGGAGTTAAAATGCTTTGTAAATATGTACTTACCGTTGATAGTATTTCCTATGATATTCCCAAATCTTGTATTCAGAATTGGGATGAAATAAAGTTTTCCCGTAAACGCTCCGGACTTGAAGGAATAACTAGAACCTTTACTTCAAAATTCCAGTTTGTTGGAGAAGCCTATGATCTCATATTGGAGGAGTATTTGAGCAAATACCTGGCTTCCAATGCTAGTATCACCGTTTATACTATAACTAATTCTCATACTTATGAAGAATTCTTCAGTTGCCGACTGGATTTCGGTTCATTGACCTATGATGGAAATACTGTTTCTATTAATTTGATAGATGATAGTGTCGCTAGTATCATAAAAGCCAATAAAGGTACACAGTACGAGTATTTGGTAGATGAGATAAAAGATACATATCAGCTTTATTATGATAGACTACCGTTTAATTACTACGCGAACTATATATGTGGTGGATACTCTTTAGAAGATGGAGGGCAATATGTTGATTTCTCAAGAGATATAACAGGAAAAACTATATTCCAGTCTCTTCCATTGGAAGTCGTAGAAAAAGACTTACCAGAATCAGATAGTCCTGTAGAAATAAATTCTGTGACTTTAGATACTTCTGTACCTGCTTTTTTAAGGGCGCATAAACCAGTCAAGGTATATATAACTCCCGAATTCAACTTTTATTTAGGCAGAGGAGATGTAATGTTGACACTTGCTAAAGTTGATGGGAACGGTACCACAAGCACTATTGCGAGTTGGATAAATACCGATTATTCAGGAAATGCACATACAACAGAAAAAGACACTTATAGACCCGAACAATATCGGGATGTTTATGCAATAGACCTTCAAGATGGTGAATGTCTTCAATTTGTCATACATGATCCGATAGGTAATATGAATGTTAACGGACCTGGAAAGGTGTATTTTTCTAAATATTCACTACAGGTTAAATGGACTTCAATAGCATCACCTATCAATATAGATGTGGTAAAACCTATTACTGTTCTGAATAGTTTGCTCAAAAGTATGAATGGTGGTAAAGGGGGTATAAAAGGCGAGATAGCTTCCGGTGTAGACAATCGGTTGGACAATTGCCTTATTTTGGCTGCCGAAAGTATTCGTGGGATATTGTCTGCTAAATTATATACCTCATATACGAAGTTTGTAGACTGGATGGAAGCCTGTTTTGGCTTTGTTCAGAAGATTGAGGGGGATATTGTAAAGTTTGTCCATCGTGACAGCTTATTTACTTTTAATGGTAATAAGAATATATCAAGAAGCATTTCAGATTTTCAATTTAAAGTAGACAGTTCTAGGATATATGCACGAGTTAAAGTTGGTTATGATAAAGTTGATTATGAATGCTTGAATGGTCGTGATGAATTTCGATTTACTGCTGAATATACTACTGGATTGCAAGTAACAGACAATACACTAGAGTTAGTGAGTCCTTATCGTGCAGATGCTTATGGCTTGGAAATCGTGTCACAGAAAAGGGGAAGTAGTTCTACTGATAACGAAAGTGATAATGATGTGTTTATCGTTGGCGCAATGCTCGCTTATAATAAGGTTATTGGGAAAGCGGAATATGTACTAGAAAGGAATGCGGATTGGAAGATTGCAGGTGTTCTAAATCCTGATGCAATGTTTAATGTTATGTATTGGCAGAAAGCTATGTTGAAAGCTAATGCTAAGTATATTGGCATGTTCGCTGATTCTCTTCATTATGCTTCTTCGGATGGGAATAGCAATGTTATAGTCAATGATGTGAAATTAACTGATGACTTTATACTTGAAGAGCATTTGGTCACTTGTGGAGATGTTTCATTTACAACCTTTGATGAGGATATTCCACAAACAGATGATGGAACGATTAAGATTCAAAAAGGTGGCCTTGTTTACGAAGGTTACATCAAAGAGGTGAGTAGTGTGGTTGAGAGAAATGAGGGAGTGAAGTATGATTTATTTGTCCGTTCAATAACAAAAGCCTAGAATATGATTATAAGCCCGTTTACCCCACTGTTTTTTTCTCCGTCTACCGATAAGTTTGGAGCGAAGAGCAAATATGTGCAGTTATTTGCACGTACAGACCGGATTTTTGTTGAATTGATTTTGACGCCCAGAGAGCAGGAGCCTATTGTTTACATTAATAATCTTTTAAGTAATATATCTACACCTGTATCATTAAGCTCATGGAAGATGAATGATGATAAGATTCTTTATTTCTATAACATTTCATTGCTTCCATGTGGATACTATACTGTAACAGTTAATGGGAATACGAGTGAGATTTTTAAAGTTACGGACGATGAATGTGAGTTATCAGAAACCAGCCTTATTCAGTATTCAATGAAAGATAATAAGCAGCGTCTTGATGCTGTCTGGTGGATAGATGGGATGCAATACTTTTTTGATTTTCGCGTTCCTGGTGGTTTCAAAGATAACGGATGGACGTTCGGTGTGGATAATGAGCAGTTCGTGACCTCTGATGAGGATATTGTTGAGCTATTCAGCCACGAATATACAACAGTATTATTCACGCTTGGAAATGGGATGGGATGCCCTGTGTGGTTTGCTGAATTATTGAATCGTGTCTTATGCTGTAATTACGTCTACTTTGATGGTGTTCGATATACCAGAAAGGAAAGTAATGTTCCGGAACTTAACCAGCAAATAGAGGGATTGAAGAGTTTTGTGTTCAATCAAATGTTACAGAAGGTAAGAACGATGAATCCAGTTTTGGAATGGAATAACCAGCTTGCTATGAGGTGTGTACAAAGCGGTGCTTATAGGATAGCAGATGATGAAGGAATGCGTAGTATCAAGTATGGTTCAGAAAGTGGGGTTGCAGAGGTCGGAGCATATATCAATATGACTAAGGCTATTCCTAATACTGGAGTTTCTATTAATAGTGATACTATGGTTACTGTCAACAGTATTCATCACCCAGGTGTTGATGAAAATTCATATTGGGATTTGATTGCAATCAAGACGACTGACATAGATAACAAGTATATTGGTAGAAGAGGTTACGGTAAACTTACAGTTAATGGACTGGATAGACTAAAGAACGATTTGGACAACGGTTCGATAAATTTGCGTGCTGTACTATATAAAGGAGATTCGTATACTAACCTCATTGAAGGGAGTGTAATCAGTAGGGATGGTGTATGTGTCTTGAAAGGTATTAACGGTGGAGATATTGGTGCTCTGAAGGAGTTCCAACTTTATCTTGATAATGTCTATGATTGCGACATAGATAATCTTGGTATGACCATTGAGCTTGTATGGGTATATGAAAATGATTAAAAAAGAGAATTATGACAGAAACAGAAAAACAACAGATTATTAGCCTTGTGTTACAAGCGTTGAAGACAAACAGTCTTACAATAGAGCAACTGACTGATACAACAGAGCTATCCAAAGATATGTACGTTGAAGTTAGTGGCGGTCGGAAAATATCTATTGATTTACTTTCAAGTACCATTGCTAAAATGGTGAATGGTGATTTTGATGCATTAGTGGAGAATGTCAATAAGATTGCAAAAGATTTATCGGATGGAGACGCCGAGTTATTGAAACGTATAACAGGAGTGTCTGATAAATCCAATCCTTTGACTGACCCATTTAAAAGTATTGGCTCTTTTACTACTATTGGTAGCTTTAAAGATAAATTAAAAACAATGTATTCCGGGGATTCTTCTATTGGGAATTATCGGTGTATTTTGTCTGTTGATTCGTCTAAGATTCCTGTAAATATACAAATTGAACGGTTGGAGCTTAATAAGGTTTGTCAATCATTCACTTCGTGTATACAACTGGCTACCATGTCAGACAATGCCGAAGGTGTATATTTAGGTACAGTTTGTACAATCTCACGAATAGGTATTGTTTCCAATGAGAGTGTTGCATGGGGCAAATGGACTTCTGTAATAAATGACTTTGAGGAAAGGATAGGAAAAGCGAACGGTATCGCTCCTTTGAACGAAGAAAGTAAAGTTCCTTCTGAATGTCTGCCTGAACCGTTGTCTCTTGGGGAAGGTGAAGAAGAAGCTTTCCCCGGCAACCGTGGAAAGTCTTTGGAAGATACAATGAAAAATATCCCTTCCGATATAATCAAACCGGGTTCTTTCTCCGTCCTGTCTGACGCTTCCTATCTCGATGTGTATTTTAAGAAAGTGTCCAAAACAACCGGTAAAGAAACGGATGACAGCTTCCGTCTGCCTTCTGCTACCCTTGAACAAGCCGGCCTTTTGTCCGCCGAGGATAAGCAAGCCCTTGAGGATATGAAGAGCGGCACGCCCGCTGACGATGTAACACACCCCATCGTCATTGTTGATGAGATCCGCCCATTGAAAGACGGCTACTATACCCTTGAAACCGCTATTGCAGCCATTGTCTCCTATCAACAGGAATCTGGCGTCAAATATGAGCGAACGGGTCTCATCATTACTTACAAAACAGGCGAGTATGAAATGGAAACCCGGCAGTTCCAGGGTGCTGTGTCCGATTTTGCGACCCCTTCTCTTTGGAAACCCTTCGGGAATGGTGGTGGCGGTTCCGTTTTTGAAACTTCCGATGAACCGGCGGAAGGGGGAAAGGACGCCTTTTCAACTGGTGGCGCCTATGCCTATGTTCCGGCCAACCTCGACGTAAACGTGGAAACAGAAGGCATTGTAAAACTTCAGATGAAGAACGCTGCCGGTGAAACCCTTGGCGATGAAGTGCAGTTCGCTATCGGCACGGGTGGCGGCGGTCAAACTGGTGGTACCATTGTTGCCATTGCTTTCCAGTCGACACCTGTCTATGGCTCTTACGGCTCCACGCTACGAACCTTTGCCGCCATTCGTTCCGTGACCTCGAACGGTGTCGAATCCTCTGACAACCTGATTGAGAAACTGGAACTCGTAGACCGTGAAAGCGGGCTTACCGTCTGGACTGAAACCGTCAACAAAGCATCTTCCGGTGACATGAAGGACTTCTCCTTTGAACTGGACTTCACCACATACTTTACGGCTGCTGGTACTCGGAAATTCAAGCTGATAGCCACTGACGAAAGCGGCAACACCGGTTCCAAGAATGTCAATGTAACAGCTGTTGATATTACCTGTACCTGTGTGCAGGTGCTCAACTATACCCCTGAAACTCTGCTTACTCCGACAACTGAAAGTTTCAGCCTTCCACTCTATAAGTTCGGAAACAACACCTCTGATAAAGGTATCAGTGCCCAGGTTGACATCAAGATTAATGGTGAATGGCAATCCCTGTCTACCACCGTTGTAAATGACAACTACTCGCACTCCGTTGTAATCCGCCCTGCTTCCCTCGGCCTAGAACACGGTACCTATCCCTTGCGCATCCAAGGAACGGATGTCGCATCCGGAGTGAAAGGAAATGTCATCTACACGGCTGTCATGGTAATTGACCCGAATAGTTCCACACCTCTTGTCGCCTTGAGATACGATGATAAAAACGGTGGAGTAGTCCGACTGTACGAAACCGTAGAACTTGATGTTGCCTGTTATGACCCGTTGGAAATGACTTCACCCGTCAGCGTGAAAGCCAATAACGTGCAGGTAACACAAATTGCTGCCAGTCGTAACAAAACCTATCAGGTCAAACAACAACTGCAGGGCTACAAGGCTGACGGCACCGATACGGTCAACTATACTGCCGTATGCAAGGACGTGACTAGCGAACCTGTCCGGGTGACAGTTAGCGGTTCCGCCATTGACGCCGCCATAAAAGAAGGCGCCATCTATAACTTTGACTTCTCATCCCGTACCAATCAGGAAACTGACCATAGCATTGTCAGCGGTAATTATGAAATGAAAGTGGACGGTGCCAACTGGACTACCAACGGTTTTGGCACATTCTTGGGTGAGAACTGCCTTCGCGTAGCCGAGAATGTGGGCGTGTCATTAAACCATGCCCCGTTTGCCGGCTCGTCCATCGAATCCAACGGTGCCGCCATCCAGTTCGCTTTCGCTTCCAAGAACGTGACCGATGATGATGCCCTGCTCCTTAGCTGCTATGACGAAACGTCCGGTGCCGGCTTCTATGTCACCGGCCGGGTGGTCGGCATCTTCTGTAACAATGGCGTTTCCCGTCGTGAAGAACGCGCCTATCGACAGGGTGAAAAGATAACCGTAGCCGTGGTTGTTGAACCTGCAAGCAACTACGTTGAACGTGACGGCACACGGTATTCCATGATGAAACTCTTCCTCAACGGTGAGGAAGTCGCCTGCCTTGGTTATGTTCCGGGCGGCGGCTCCCTGATTCAGACCAAGTATATAACGATGGACGGCAAACTGGGTGATTTGTATCTTTATTACATGATGGCCTGGAACTCCTATATGGAATGGGCACAGGCGTTCAAGAACTACCTTGTCCGTCTGACCGATACAGAGGTAATGGTGAAGGAATACGCCTTTGAGGACATCCTTAAAAGCCAGACAGCCGAGGGTAGTACCCAAAGCCGCCCGTCGGCTGCCGAAATCTATTCACGCGGTATGCCTTACATTGTCGAATGCCCCTATGAAGGCTCCGATATAGAAGCACTGGACGGCACCACTTCCACCAGTACGAAGATATACATCACGCTCTATTACTTTGACCCCGAACGCCCGTGGCGTAACTTCAAGGCCGTGAGTGTCCAAACCCGCAACCAGGGAACCACCTCTGCCAAACGCCCGGTAAAGAATAAACGCTACTACCTCGCCAAGAGCAAAGGCAAAAACAAGGACACTCGAATCATACTACTTAATCCGGACGATACGACGGAGGAAGGACGCCGTGCAATAGCCTTGGCTGCCATCAACAAGGTACAGGTCGGTGATAATACAATCCCGGTCGATGTCATTACCGTAAAAGTCGATTACTCCGATTCCGGTAATGCGAACGACTGCGGCGCCTGTGAAATGATGAACGTTACATACCGTGCCTTAGGTGGTAACTATATGACACCTGTCCAACGTGCATTTGACGGAACATTTGACAGCGGTGACTTGCATATCGAAGACTTGCAGATGAACCACTCTACCGCCAATCACCCGGTAGCCACCTATCGGTGTAAGGATGACAGCCTGCAAAACGTCTATTTCCATGCCAAAGGCAACTGGAAAGAAGACAAAGGGGAACAGTTCGCCCTCGGCTTCAAAGATACCCCCGGCTATAACAAAGGTTGCCTGAATTATGGTGACTTCATAGAGTTCTTCGGTACTCCTGACGAAACTTTAGACGCAATTGAGATACGCTTCAAACAGACTGACGGACTCGATACGGACAGCGTGTACCTGCTTTCCCTGTATTGCGGTAGTTCGTACCGGATAATGAGGTATCAGGACAGCTCATGGAAAAAGCAGTCCGGTTCCATGAAGTATGAAAACGGCAAATGGAATGTCACCGGTGACGTCCTGAATCCGGTTGAAGGTTTCGAACTTCTTAACTACCAAGGTATGGACTGGTTTCAGGGCGTTGGTTCTGTTCAGGATATGATGGCCATGAAAACGGACAAGTCCTCATGGGTTCAAAAACTCGTGGATAACGGAACTATCTCTGCTGATACCTTCCCGGCATGGACTTACTACTTTGAATCGCTTGTCGATGATGACCAGCTCGCCATTGATTACGCTTTGGGTAAGAAAGTGCCCTATAACCTCTACCGATGGTTGCGCTTCTGTGATTCCTGCGATTACTCCAAAGGCGGGAACTGGCAAAGAACATGGAAGGAAAACCTGTATAAATACGCCTGCCCGGAAAGTGTCTTGAGTTATGACATCTTCACCGACTACCTTGCCGCCACTGACCAACGCGCCAAGAATATGCAGCCGATGTGGTTCTTGGAAGAGTATGCTTCCGTAACAGACGGTGTGTACAGCTCCGAGGATGCCATGCGCATGTACCTGAATAAAATCTATGACTGCGATACGCTCAATAGCAAGGACAACGACGGTGGTTGCACGGTTGATGCCGAGGTGGACCCCAACCGGACGAGCGATGAAACATTCACTAACCCTTATGCTGGCTACGGCTCCGTTCTGTTTAATAACATCTATCTCCAGCAAGTAGTGTGGACTGACTCATCCGGTACGGAACTCTCCCTGCGTACCGTTGCCGCCGCCATGCGTAACGTTCAGGCGACCATTGACGGCGTCACCCTGCACCCGTTCTCACCCGAAGGAGCTACGCATTTCTTCATTGACAAACGGCTCAAAAAATGGCAGAAACTGGTTAGTTCTTACGACGGTGAACGGAAATACATCTCCTATACCGCCACCTCTGATGCTATTTACTTCTATGCCCTGCAAGGTCTTGGACTTACCGCCCTTCCGTCTTTCATCGAAAGACGTTGGCGTATTCGTGACGGCTATTTCCAAACTGGTGATTTCTTCAGCGGTGTAATTTCCGGGCGCGTATCTTCCAAATCAAACGCCACCATCCGGATTGTCGCTGCTAAAAACGGTTACTTCGGTGTCGGCAATGACGCTAGCGGCAACCTTTCCGAAAGCTGCTTCCTTGAAGCGGGCGAAGAATATGTATTCACCAACTTCTCACATGAGGAAGGCGCCTTGCTGTATATCTATCAGGCTGACCGCATGAAGCTGCTCGACCTGTCTGAAATCTCCCTGTCAAGTACGGTGAGCTTCTCCGCCATGCAACTTGTGGAAACCCTTATCTTGGGCTCTGACACCCATACAGAACAATCCATCGGTTCTTACGCACCGCTTACCTCGCTGAACTGCGGCGAAATGCCCTTCCTCGTATCACTCGATATCCGGAACACACAAATCGCTACGCTCGTTACCGACAAATGCCCACGTATCGCCCATATCAATGCGTCCGGTAGCAAACTGGAGAACATCACTCTTGCAGAGACTTCTCCGATTAATGACATCTCTCTTCCACCAACAATGACAAGCCTCCGTTTTGTCGGTCTTCCTGAACTGACCTATACCGGTCTTTCCGCCCCGTCCGGCCTGCATATAGAATCCATGCCGAACGTCCAACGCCTGCGTCTTGAAACGTCGCCTCAACTTGACGCCATTCAGATGCTCCGTGACGTCCTCGCTTCACAAGCGGCATCCCGTAAACTTTCCATGCTCCGTATCTCGAACATGACCCTGAAGGCTGACGGCTCCGAGCTTCTTGCCATTCTCGAATATGGAGTTGCCGGAATGGATGAGGACGGCAACAGACAGGATAAACCGGTAGTCAACGGCACGTATGAACTGACAGTTATCCGTGAAACGGATGAAATCGAATCCCTTGAATCCGGTATTGACGGCCTTGTCATCCTTACCGTCATAGATGCCTACATCGACCTGATCAACTGGTTCAATAATGAGTCTTATGGCGGAGAACCGTACTACGATAACGTAACGCTGGACAACATCAATGAAGTCCTTGAATATTATAACGGCGAAACCTACGAAGAATATCTCGAACGCTTCGCTGAAGACAATATGGATATTAATGATTTAATCAACAAGTAACTATGACGAATGAACAAAGCGCAACGCTGCTTCGCTTGAATAAACAGGCACAAGTGGCAGCACTGAACGCCGTGGGCTTCTCGGATGTCACCGAGAATTCCCGCGCATCTGAATTTGGACAACGTATCAAGTGGGCCGCCGGTCTGCTTGATCTGCATCTTGCCTGTAATCGTATTTCGGATAACTCCAAGGCATACTTTACTGCTGCCGAATGGAACTCCCTTACGCTCGCTAATAAGCAACTGTATATCAAACGCGGGCTTCGTATCCGTGCCCATGGACACTCCTTCGTAATCGCCGCCCAGGAGTGCTATAATGCCGATATGACTACTACCTTCTATTGGGGCGGTCAGGGTAAAGCCATAGACGGCCTGAACCAAAAAGGACTGGGTGCCATGTACGGCTGCTTCACGGGTGAGGAAGATACCGACCTGATTATCACCGGCCTGAAAGACCAAAACAATAGCGGTGTAATCGGTGCGCCGGCTGCCGAAGCCGCCCGTGCATACCGTGCCTACACTTTGGAAAGTGACGGTATCGAGGATGAATCCAACTGGTTCCTTCCTTCATCTGGCCAAATGCTTCTGATGTACCGCTACCGCGATAAAATCAATGAGATGATGCGTACCTTTTGGAGTAGTGACAGTATGCTGATGACTGATAAATACTACTGGTCATCAACAATTTGGGATACTAACTCCGCCTGGGCGTTCGAACTGAATACCGGGCGTATTACGAATCAAAACAAAAATTCAGCCCTTCTTCATGTGAGAGCTGTTGCTTCCGAATAGTATTAACTTAATATTATACAATAAAATGGATAAAAATATCGCCAACGCCATGCTTCTGCGCTTGAATAAACAAGACCAGATAGAAGCCTTAAAATCAATAGGTTTTACAACCGTGAATGAAAACACCCCCGCAAGCGACATCGCCAAATATATGCAATGGTCAGGTACGCTTCTTGACCTTTCTTTGGCTACGCTCCGGATTGAAGACGGTGAACAAGTCTTTTTCACGGCTTCCGAATGGAACTCCATGAGCGCGAATAATCGCTCCAAGTATATCCGTATCGGCATCCGACTTCGCGCCGAATGCCACCAGTTCATTATCGCCAAAAGCGACTGCGTTGACGCAGGCGGCAATAAAACGTTCAAATGGGGTGGCTACGGTACCGACCTACGCGGCCTGAAAAACTACGGCAGTGGTAACCAAGGACTCTATGATACCTTTGACGGCAAGGAAAATACCGATGTTATAATAGAAACCCTTGCAGGCGTCAAGGACACCCAGGGAACTGTCGGCGCCCCTGCCGCCGAAGTTGCCAGAGCCTATAAAGCCTGTACGCTTGAATCTGACGGAATTGAAGATACAACCGTGTGGAACCTGCCCGCATTGGGTGAACTTATGCTTATGGCCAAGTATAAAACCGAAATCAATGAGCTCATAACTTCTATGTTTGGCAATCAAAATATATTTACAAACGACTGGTATTGGTCTAGTACCGAATATGACGCTTCCAGCAGTTGGAACGCGAACTTCAGCAGCGGCGGCGTCACCACGACCAGCCGCCAGGGCGCGTACCGGGTTCGTCCCCTCGCCGCAATAAACGCTTTATCCCTTTAATTCTTTATCCCTTAGAGAGTTAGCTAAATAAAAGCCCCGGTAGGGGCTTTTCAGATTCACTTTTTTGTGCTAAAATTGTGTTAATTGCTTTACAGTTATTAACTTTGCGCCCTCTAATATATACATTAAAATATCAAAAAATTAACATGGCACTTACACAAGACCTTCCTATATCAAATTCGATGTATAAGCTTCTGAACCTTATCATTGATGCCCGGCAACAATTCCCCAAGGCGTTCCGGTATGAATTTGGTACGGAGTTGATGATGCTTGCCGTCCATTGTTGCGAATATATCCGTTATGCAAATACAGATATGAACCTTGAGCACCGTGCAGATTATCTGATGAAGTTTTTGTGTGAGTTTGATGCATTGAAATTACTGCTAAGAGTGTGTGAAGAACGACATTTGACCAGCCTGACTCAAACTGCCGAAATCTGTCTGCTTGCAGAGAGCATCGGTAAGCAAAGTACCGGCTGGTACAAAAAAACGGTTGCAGATCTCCAACGGCAAAAAGCTAACGGATCGCAACAAGTCGCAAAGCCGGAGTCATAATCGCCAAGGGGATTATGAGTGAGCAATTAGAATTATTTATTGGGCATCCCCCCGGTGATGAGCCGGGAAAGACTAAGATAGCGGATGCAACGGCTTCCAGCAGTTGGAACGTGAACTTCAACAACGGCAACGTCAACACGAACAACCGCCAGAACGCGAACCGGGTTCGTCCCCTCGCCGCAACAGGTAATATAATCTATGACATACTTCTTAGCAGTATTTTCGAAGCATCCGAAGATTGTGCCAGGCAGAAAAGAACGAGTACGGATTGTGTTGAGTTCTATAATGATTATCAGTCCGCATTGGTGCGGCTATGGCATTCTATTATTTACGGTGAATATGTACCGGACTTTTCAAAAGTATTCATACGGACTTACCCGGTATATCGGGAGGTTTTTGCCGCCGCTTTCATTGATCGTGTTGTCCATCACTGGATCGCTCTTCGTATCGAGCCGATCTTAGAGGAACGCTTCCGGGAACAAGGAAACGTCTCCAAGAACTGCCGGAAAGGTGAGGGATGCTTGTCTGCCGTGCACTATCTGAATAACATGATAGTCGAGGTCAGTGAGAATTATACTGCCGATGCGTACATTTTCAAAGATGACCTGTTCAGTTTCTTCATGTCTATCTCGAAATCGTTGGTATGGGAAATGCTGAACATATTCGTAAGGGACAATTATAAAGGCGATGATATTGAATGTTTGCTTTACCTTCTAGCCGTTACTATCTTTCATTGTCCACAAAATAAGTGTATCAGACGCTCTCCCGTCTCCATGTGGGACAAACTTCCCAGTAATAAAAGTCTGTTTCATAATGACCCTGACAGGGGAGTGGCTATCGGGAACCTGCCGTCGCAACTCATAGCCAACTTTCTGGCGTCTGTATATGATTATTTCGTGATGGAAATACTGGGATTCAGACATTATGTACGCTTTGTTGATGACTTTTGTATCGTGGTGAAATCTCCGGAAGAAATATTGTCCAAAGTCCATCTTCTTGCTGGTTTCCTGAAAGAACAACTCCTTTTACGGTTGCATCCACGCAAGCTGTATCTTCAGCATTATAAGAAAGGAGTCTTGTTTGTTGGGGCGTTCATTTTGCCGGGTAGAATTTATGTATCTAACAGGGTGGTTGGTAACACATATAATGCTGTCAGGAAATTTAATAGAATAGCTGAAAATGGATTTGCAGAAGCGTATGTTGAGAAGTTTGTGAGTACAATGAACTCTTATTATGGCCTGATGAAACACTTTGCAACGTACAATATCCGTCGTAAAATTGCAGCGATGTTACTTCCTGAATGGTGGGAATATGTTTATATCGAAGGACATTTTGAAAAGTTTGTATTGAAGAATAAATATAACCATAGAAAACAACTAATTAAACATATCAAAAAACATGGATCAAAAAAATATCTTACCGCGTGGGATTGCTAAGCCTATCGAGCAACAGCCGGACGGAACTTGGATTGTACGTCATCACTTCCGGGTGGTTGGTACCAGTGAGAATGGTGAAGAACTGGTAACTTTTGCCAGTTCGGAATATCCCGAGAAACCTACCTTGCAACAGATTCAAAGAAGTATTGACCGTTATCGGGTGTGTCTAACAATGTATGGAGATACAATTTCAGACGAAATAGAAAAGGTTGATCTTTCCGTGTATATGTTTACGGATTAATAGTTCAATCTGTTGGTTGTTTAGGGGTGCTTATCAAGCATCCCTTTTTTATTTATGGAAAAAGTGAAAATTATAATGTCTTGTTTTATAGATATTTATCATAGAATTGATTTCCAAGATTTTCCATTTTTGTAAAACTCGTTATTATACTCAATACATTTGTTCCATACAGAATATTTTATTAATAATTAAACGCTATGAGTATGGGTATAAAAGTATTGTATGATTGGCTTTTGCAATCTAACCGACCGGCACACGTCAAAGCCGGGATGTTCGTCTTTGTTGTAATGCTTGTTTTCTGTTTCCTTCTATTAGGCATTGATTTCTGTAAATCTGCTATTGTTTCTTTAACGACAACCGCCATTGCCGCAATAGTGGTTGAGTACATTCAGAAAAAGTGCGGGTTCATCTTTGATTGGCTTGACGCATTAGCTACTGTTTTGCTTCCTGGGCTGATTACTGTGTTTTCAATATTGGTAGTAACTTTATGATTAATATTATGAGATGGTTATATGAGTTATTTAATGTAGACCAGATACGAATTATTTTCGTTTCGATGTTCAGTTCTCTTCTTGCTTATTTAACGCCGACTAAAGGTTTTCTTATAGCATTAGTTGTAATGTTTGGATTTAATATTTGGTGCGGAATGAGGGCTGATGGTGTTTCGATTATACGTTGTAAAAACTTTAAGTGGGATAAGTTTAAAAATGCCTTGGTCGAACTTCTCCTCTATCTTATAATCATTGAAGTAGTCTTCTCCTTTATGAGCTTGATAGGAGATGGTGAGAACTCATTGTTAGTTATTAAGACTATTACGTATGTATTTTCTTATGTATATCTTCAGAACGCATTTAAGAATCTGATTATTGCTTATCCAAGAAACAAAGGGTTTCGTATAATTTACCATGTAATACGTTTTGAATTTAAGCGGGCTACGCCTACACATGTACAAGGAATTATTGATAGAATCGAAAACGAACTAGATAAAGAGGAAAGATATGAAAATATTGATTGATAACGGTCACGGTAGTAATACTCCGGGTAAGTGTTCTCCAGATGGCAGGTTAAGGGAATACTCCTATACCCGTGAAATTGCTGGGCGTGTAGTATTTGAATTGCGTAAATTAGGTATTGATGCGGAACTGGTCGTGAAAGAGGAAATAGATGTTCCTTTGTCAGAACGTTGTAGGCGAGTGAATGAATATAAAACTTCTGAAGCAATTCTTATTTCTATCCATTGCAATGCAGCCGGTAATGGTTCAAATTGGATGCAAGCACGTGGTTGGGAAGCATGGACCAGTGTGGGACAGACAAAAGCCGATAAGCTGGCTGACTGTCTGTATGCTACTGCTGAAGAATGTTTGTTTGGAATGAAAATACGGAAGGATATGGCAGACGGTGATCCAGATAAGGAGAGTAGTTTTTATATCTTGAAACATACGAAGTGTCCGGCTGTTCTGACGGAGAATCTGTTTCAGGATAACAAAGAGGATGTGGATTTCTTGCTGTCAGAAGAAGGTAAACGGACTATTGTCTCTCTTCATGTGAAAGGAATTTGTAAATATCTGAAAGTATGAAAATGCTAATCTATATAACCATATTCCTAGCATTAGGAATATGGTTTGCTTCATGTAAGACTTCTCGCAATATTGAGATGCAAAAACAGGTGGATTATTGGGGGGAATTTCAGTTTCTTCGAAATTCTATTGAGTCGCTAAAAACTGATGTAAGTAAACAAACAAAGATTACGACTGACAAATTGAGTGATTTGAAGATTGAAAATACAACTGTTTACTTATCTGCACCTGATTCGACAGGGAGCCAATATCCAGTCAAGGAAAGTACTACTACTGCATCCAAATTAGAACAGGAGCGAATAGAGGTAAGTGAGGAACTATCTGTAGCATTACAACGGTTTTCCAACAGATTAGATTCATTGAGTAATAAGGTAGATGTAATATTGAACCAAAAGGATATGGTAGTTGAACTTTCATGGTGGAATTTACATAAATACAAGGTTTATTGTGGTATTTCTTGTATGTTAATAATCGTATGGCTTATATATAAAATGAGATAGAAATAATACCTTTGTACAATAATATGTAGATGAAAAATATATGAAACGGAGATTAAAGCGTAATGTAAACAAAAGGTTGGCAGGTAAATGCCATCCTAAAACAGGAGCTCTTTTTGTTAAGAAGGATATATATTGTGGGTGGGGTATACTTGAAGACTTTGTTGGTCCAGAGTTTGAAGGGGTTAAGGTTGATATTGGATTGACATTAGAACAAGCGTATGAAAAGTTAGGTGGTACGGATAGAAAATTTTATAATGGAACAATGAGTTTGGGCATAATGTGTATTAAAGAACAAATTGAAAATAATACGTTATCCGATAATCTATATTTATCTCAAGAAGATATTGATATGATTAAAAAAGGGAAATTACCACAGTGCAAAACAATGCATCATTGTCCAGAAACTACTAAAGAAGGAACTATAGTTATGCAATTAGTAGATAGAGATATACATCATAAGACGAAGCATACTGGTGGATCTGCTACTCTTAATATTGAAAATTCATATGCGGTATCAGATGATTTTGAATAATATAATAGGAATAGGGCATTTATGAAGAAATTGGATGTAAAATAGAGGTAGCCGATAGCTACCTCTTGGTTTTGTAAGCCTTCCCATCAACAACACATGAATCAACAAACTCTCAAGAAGGGTTACATAAGGTAGTACTAATGTATAATTGAAAAGTTCGGTAAGGATATAAAAAAGTGAGGATTTATCTTGTTTGCTGTGATAACTGGAAACAAACTTTAGTACCTTTGGAATCTATTATTACTGGAAATATTTTTTATTTATCAAAATCATGATTATATTTGAATTGATAATATTGTTTTAGGACTAATTAGATTTTGGTTTATGATAAGAATGAAAAGGTATGTAAAAGATTGGCTCGTTTTGGGAACTGTCATCCTCACATTAATCATAATAGTCATTTTAGTTTTCTATTTTATCCAGACCCAAGGTAAGTTTGCGGATAAACAGACCGACTGGGGTGAGTTTGGAAGTCTATTAGGAGCGATTGCAGGATTAATAGCATTCGTCGGAGTTTTATTTACATTAAGACAGAATAAACAGCAATTCTTGAATAGCGAGGATAGAGCTGTCTTTTTTGAGTTGCTTAGGATTTTCATTTCATATCGGGATGCCTTGCAAGTGAAAAGAATAGATTGGGTATATGATGAAAAACAATGTGAATGGAAAATAACTCCTTACAATGAGTTTTGTACACCAGAAAAAACTTATCGACAGATTTATGTAGAGTTATACCATACTTTCTATTTGGAAATCAGAAGAGGTATTCCTGAGAATTTTTCCAAAGAGGAATTTGTAAGGAGGATTATTCCCCAGAATATGTCTAGAGAGCAATGGATGTTTATGTATGGTCAATTGAATGTTGCCATTAACAACATTTATTCAGAGCATGAATTTGGAATACATAAAGGAAAGATTAATATTTATCCTGTACATATAAACACCTATGATTACCTCTGTTTAAATGCGATTAAGATCTATTTTGAACAGAATAATTTCAAGCCCATAGCTGAAGCTTGTGCTAAAGCCGCTGATCATTGTTTTGCCCCATATAAAAATCAACTTGGTACATATTTTAGGAATGCTTATTATATTTTGGAAATGACTTCGGAATTCACTTCGCCCCTAAAATATTCGAATATATTTCGATCGCAACTGTCAAAGTATGAACTTGTGTTGTTGTTTTTTAACTCATTTAGTTCATTATCAACAATTGAGACACGAAGGTTATACTTGAATGCCGATTTGTTCAATAACCTTGAGTTGAAAGATGTGCGATTGAAAGAGGGGATAAATGATGAATCTGTATCCCGCCGAATGGAATATATACATTTTCCACCAGTCTTGTTTCAAAAGGCAAACAAAAACGAATATATGTCTAGTGATTTGTTGAAAAAATTATACAATGTGATTCTTTCAGAAAATAATATACTATAGAATGTTCGGGAGAAATAAAAAAGTGAGGGGAACCACCCCCTCACCAAAGTCAAACCAAAATAATCCGAATTATGTCCGTATTATCTTGATGTTGCAAAGATACTACTATTTTTTGATAAAGCAATAAAAATCCCTGCATCGGCTCAAATGCAGGGATGGTGTCAAATAAGAGCTTAACTGATTTTTAATGATGTCTGATGAATCATTTCGCTAACATCGTTCAAAGCGTTCAGGAACGTTTTGAGTTCATTGTCAGTAAAGCGAGCCTTTTTCCCGTTGACTATATTCCCGTTAATACGCTGATATAGCCAGTTTCTACTTTTACCAAAATATTTCTTTGCAATATAACTGAATGAGATTGCTTCAGGCAATTCTCCAAGTTTATCACGTAATATGGCTTCTTCCGCTCTTTCTATATAATCATTGCAGGCGTTTACCGTTGCTTTTAGCCCAGCTTCAGATACTTTTTTGTAGGCTTCCTTTTGGGCTTCCGGTAGTTTATTATATTTATCCTGCATTTCCTTTTTGAAAGCTTCTTTTTCTTCTGTGGTTTTTAGTTCTTTGAATCTTTCAAAGTCAGCCTGCATTTCTTTTGTTGGCAGGCAATCATTCCAATCTATCATAGCTTTTAATGTTTGTCCCTCCCCGAAGGGAGGGATGTTAATTACAACTTTTTTAATTTCTCTTGGATTTCGTTCATTCGATCGAGTATGTCATTTATAAGCGCTTCCCGTTCTTTGGCATTTTCAGGAACCCCATAGGCCTCGTGAAATGAAGCGAGAAGTTTTAAATTCTCATACTCTTGTTCTAATTCTTTTTTTTCTTCATCTTTCATCAGTTAAACATTAAAATTAAGAACTCTTATTTGACACTACAAAGATAATAAGCATTTGGTTATTATGCAAATTCTTAGTGATTTATTTTATATGTGATTATTCATTTTTCAAGTTGTCAAGTATTTCCCTGATTGCTTTATCAGCGTGTTTTCTCATTATTGTGACATAGTTGAAGATTGGTCTATCTTCTTTCATTGATTGCCCGATACAGTATTCCAGTGTACTAAGAGGAATTCCCAGGTCATATCCATGTTGGACGAAAGATTTGCGGGCTGAATATAGGGTGAATTTATGCCTGATTCCTGCCACCTTGCCTAATTGACTGATTTTCCTGGCCAGCAGGTTATAGCAGGAGGTATAGTTCTTGTATTTCCCGAATATGATTTTCCCTGTATTCTTTTTCATATACTTTTTTATAATGGGCTTTGCTTCTTCGGGAATGGAAAAGGAAATCAGGGAGTCCCCCTCTTTGGTGTTTTTGGTCTTTTTTCGGATGTAGTTTATTTCATCCGTCCGGAAATCGTATGCTAGTATGTCTACTAGGTTCATGCCGGCAAGATAATAAGTAAGCATGAAAATGTCCCGTGTGACGTTGAGATTGTAATGCTCTAAATTGGCGTCCCTGATTGTCTTGAGTTCTTCGACGGTGATTTGCGTTTCCCTCTTTTGGGCTGATGGAATTCTGGCTGTGATGAAAGGGTCGATATCGTAGGTGACGTATCTCATCTTTATAGCATAGTTAATGATAACCTTTAGCAGGGTTATGTAGATGTTGATTGTGGTGCTTGACAGCTTTGTCTTTTTGAGCCATGATATGTACTGGTTCATTCTGATAGGGGTAATATGTTCCATGAGAGAACCGTTCCCGATGAATTGCATAAACTTGTTTGTGGCCAGCCGATAGAGTTTGTATGTCTTGGTACGTTCTTCTTCATCTATTTGGGACAGATATTCATCCACGATATCCTCGAACTTACGATGCTTTTCTCCGTTTAACGGGTTAGTTATCATTTTGACTAATTGCGTGCACGTGAGCGAATCAGGGTAGTCCAGTTCCATGTATCGCTTGAAATAAAGGTTGTATAGCTGTTGTAATTTTGTATTGAGAAAATCCTTGTCTGGACGGTGTACTATTTTACCGTTCTTAAACTCGTTTTCCCTTACCACTATATCCGTGGTGATGAATCTCGTTTCAGAGTTGTGTGCGACTCGAATTCTTATTTTGTGTGTCCCGTCTGATAACCTTTTTGCGGGAACTATTACCAATGTTAATGTAGCCATAATTTGTGTTTTTAGGGTAAAAATGGCGTTTTCGACCATTATTTTTTTAACATCCTATTGTAATTTACTTATAATCAGATTCTAATCCGGGAATTTTCCGACCATAATCCGACCATTTTATAGCGTCAAAAGTGACGTTTTTGCTCTCTATTATAGACTACTAATTGATAGGAAAAATAGTTCGATTGTGCTTTTAATATGCTGTATATCAATAAAATAAAAATCGGAAGCTCATGCTCGCTCGCAGGCTTCCGATCAACACAAAAACTAAACTAGACTTAACTAAACTATTCTATTCTTGGAATTTCACAATCCCTTTCTGTTCGTTGCAAAGGTAGATATAAAACGGGTTTTGACAAACTATAATCGACAAAATTCACTTTTTTACCGATAAATTCATGAATAATTAGCTCCTTTCGTCAAGAAAAGTCTGAAAAACTTGCTTGTAACTATCGCTGATAGGAATATATGTCTTGTCAAAAACAATACGGCCGCGGTCAATCACACGTATCTTATCTTTTTGTACGATGAATGAGCGGTGCACGCGTATGAAACGGCTGGACGGTAAAAGTTCCTCCATTGCTTTCATACTCATCAGTGATAGAATAGGTTTGGAAGCATCTTCCGTATATATTTTAATATAATCTTTCAGTCCTTCGATATACATGATTTTCTTCAAGTCCACTTGCACCAGTTTGTAGTCACTTTTCACAAAAATACTGTCTATCTCTTCCGGTTTCTGCACAAGTTCGAACCATTGGAGGGCCTTGTTGGCAGCTTGCAGGAAATCGACGTAGGAGATTGGTTTCAGCAGGTAATCGAGTGCATTGACACGATAACCGTCGATGGCATACTGTCCGAAAGCGGTAGTAAACACAATGCGGGTGTGCGGATCTACCATCTTCGAAAACTCCAAACCATTAAGCTCCGGCATCTGGATGTCCAGAAACAGGAGATCGACCTCTTCGCCAGGCAATTCTTTCATTGCCTGAACCGCACTGGAATACTTTCCTACGAGTTGCAGGAACGGGGTTTTATTCACGTAACTCTCTAACAAGCTAAGAGCTAACGGCTCATCGTCAACAATTGCACAACGTAACATCATACTATTTTATATCTAAAGTTTTTATATCCAATGTTTTGAAATCTATTCTCTGATCTTGATACTTAATCTCGATTCATATACTTTTTCATCTTTTGAGATGCCTTTCGACCAGGTATAAGCCCCGGGATAAAGAATCTCCAACCGGCGGCTGACTTGCTCCAGTCCCACACCCGAGCCACTTTTATCCTCCACTGTCTTTGGATGATTACTGTTGCGGATTTCGCAAATCACTTCCTTATCATTCTCCGAAAGATGAATACTGATGAAACTCGATTCAGTAGGGGAGATGCCATGCTTGAAAGCATTCTCTATCAATGAGATAAAGATAAGCGGAGCAATAAGTGTCTGACTGTCAGGCTGAATATCAAATTTAGTAATCATCTGTACATTGGCCGACAGGCGGATGCGCATCAGTTCAATGTAATTTCGGATAAAATCAACCTCCTTACAGAGAGGAACGTACGTCTGCTGGTTATCATATAACACATAACGAAGCAGTTTGCTCAACTCCTGAACTGCTTGTTGCGCTTTGTCCGAATCAAATGCAATCAGTGCATAGATATTATTCAGGGTATTCAGCAGAAAGTGAGGGTTCAGTTGGTTTCGCAGATTTTTCAGTTCCGCTTCCGCACGGTTTCGTTCCGCTTCTTTGCGGGCAGCTTCATTTTGCGTCCATCGCGCACTCATACGAATAGCGGCACTTAGGCCGATAGTAAATACGAGGCTCAACATATCTCTAAGGAAGAATAGCCATCCCGGAGGCATACCCGGTCTTTTGGCTTTGGGTGCAAATGACGGATCGAATGTCAGGCTTTGCCAGAGATGTAACAAAATGCCGATGACACATAAAAAGATAATGTTGTAGACGATATATCTTTTGGCCTGACTCTGAAACAGATAACGGGGAACAAGAATGAAATAATTCACGTAGAACGCAATCATAAAAGAGAGTGGTACAGCAAGATGGCGTATATAGGCCATCCAGTTAATGTTCCCGTTTCCACGTTCAACGAAGAAGAACGGGAAACCGAACATAATCCCCCAGCTGATAATGTGTATCAGTATCTCCAGGGGACGACGTGCGGATGTAAAGGTTTGTTTCATAAAGACAAAGATAATTTTTTTAATTGACAACCGACGGTTGTCAATCAATTATTCGTATCTGATGGCTTCTATCGGGTCTAAATCTGCTGCTTTCTTAGCCGGATACCATCCGAAGAAGACGCCCGTAACGGTACATACTGCGAAGGAAAGGAATACACTCCACGGCTGGATATAGATAGGCCAATGCGCTACGCTCTTGACAATCCAGCTGGCCCCGCAACCGATAATCACTCCGATGATACCTCCCGTGATACTAATCATGATGGCCTCGATAAGGAATTGGCTTAGAATATCGACTCCACGTGCACCGACAGACATACGCAGACCGATTTCACGGGTACGTTCCGTAACGGATACATACATGATATTCATAATTCCGATACCACCTACTACCAATGAAATACCTGCGATACAAGCCAGCAGGGTTGTCATCAAATCGGTGGTTGAGTTGAGCATTGTACTCAATTCCTGTTGGGTACGGATAGTAAAATCATCGTCATCCGAAGCTTTCAGCTTATGGTTGCGACGGAGGATCGTACTGATTTCGTCAGTAGCATAATCCGTCATATCTTCGGTAAGGGCAGAGGCAAACACTCCCTGCAAATACGTAACGGCAAGCAGACGTTTCATCA
>ERZ857982.787-NODE-787-length-38445-cov-9.100104_pt1 | contig 38445 bp, 31 predicted proteins | sample MGYA00519955_ERZ857982 | MGnify/ENA primary metagenome ERZ857982 (study PRJEB31778, sample SAMEA3449416) | human gut metagenome | biome: human gut; feature: human-associated habitat; material: faeces | place: United Kingdom | collected 2010/2012 ... | reverse complement strand
CTCATTGTAAGTGAAGAGATTATAACATACTTTTGAATTTGACGACACTATCTAGGTAGCGCAGGAGGGTCCGGGGGGCAAGCCCGCCCGGTACCGGCATATTCGCGGACGATATTTCTTGATTTTTTCTAGACAATGCCCGGGGGGACAACTACACTGGCGGCATGAATACCGCTCCTTCCGCCTGTGACCTGACCCGCAGGGACCTCATGGACATGGACGCCCTCCTGATGCAGGAACTGGGCAAGTTCATCCAGTGTTCGCACCATGCCCTGTACTTCCCCACCACCCATGCGCCGCGCCAGCCGGAACTGCTGCCGCGCGAGCGTCGTTTGCTCCTGCCCCTGTACCGGCAGGGGAGTCTTTTGGGCGTGCTGATGCTGCATGGCGTCAAGGTGAGGGATGCCCGTGTCCTGTTGCCGCAACTCCCTGCCATCGCTGATCTTTGCCTGGAACTTCTGGCCCGGGTCAAGGCCACGCGCGTGGATGCCGTCACCGGCCTTGCCACGGAGAACGTGCTCTACGGCTCCATGGAAGACGAGGCCGCCCGGGTGCGCGAGATATTCGCGGACCCCTCCCGCAGGGACGGACAGAGCTCCCCCCTGCACCGGCTGTGCATGGGGCTGGTGCTGCTGCATTTTTCCAACGGACGCGAGATCGTGGGCCGCATGGGCTTCCGCTTTGCCGATGAGCTCATGCGCCGCGCGGCCGAAGCCTTGCAGGAGGAGCTGCCGTCGGATGTGGTGGCCGCCCGTGTGGGGCGCTTCGGCATGGCCCTGCTGCTGCCGTCGGTGAGCGGCCGCAGCGCCTGCCAGAAGGTGGCCGAGGCCGCGCTGGCCCGCATGGCCGGGGCCGCCATGCCCGCCCCCCTGACGGGCAGGACCATACGTCCCCGTCTGAGCGCCGGACATGCCGTGTACCCGCAGGACATGGAAGGCGCCGAGCTGCGTCTGCCCATGTTCGAGCAGGCCCGCATGCTCATGGAACGTGCCCGGCTCGCGGCCCGCATGACCTCCCAGCCGGGAGCGCCGCGCGTCATGCCCTTTGCCCGCATCCTTCAGGACGGCGGTACCGTGCTCCGGGCCTTGCCGCAGGGCCGGGTGCGGGTGGGGCTGGGGGCCCAGGCCAAGGCCCGCGAAGGCATGCGTTTCGCGGTCTGGGGGCCGTCGGGACAGGAAGGCTCCGGCAACCAGTACAAGGGCGAAGTGGTGCTCCTGCAGGTGCGGGAATTCCATTCCGTGGCCGAGACCGTGCATCTGGCCGATGCCACGGCGCCGCTGGAAGCCGGGGACAGACTCAGCCTGCTGGAAGTGCCCTCCCTTGCGACGTCGCATCCCCATACGCCGGGCGGCAAGACCGCTGCCGCCGATGCATCCGGCACGCCCGGGCAGGAAGGGACGGCCGCGGCGGATAAGGAAACGGAGGAGGCTTCCTCTGCCGGGAGCGTGCAGGAGGTACGCGCCCGTATCCCCGTTCTGGAGGACGGCTCCTGCGCGGGCATCTACGGGCATGGGGACTTTTTGCATCTTTTTGCCCAGGAGAAAGAGCGCACGGGGCGCTTCGTGCTGGCCATCGTGCGGGTGGATGTCCCGCATGACGCACGGCAGGAAGCGGCGCTGGGCGAATGCCTTGCGGCATGGCGGCAGATCCCCGAACTGTGCGCCGGGGAACCGCTGGCGGGGCTCTATGGCAGCAATGCCCTGATCTTCTTCCATGCGGACAGCAGCGCCGAGACGCTGTTGCCCTACTATGCGGCCCTGTGCACCCGGCTGGAAGGGGCCGGACTGCCGGTCTCGGCCGGTCTTGCCGGGTATCCCCTCCTGCACTACCGCAAGGGCGAGATGCCCGACTGCGCCCTCAAGGCTCTGGAGTACGCCCAGCTGCTGCCTTCGCCGCGCGCGGGCCTGTGCAATTCCCTGGCCCTGAACATCAGTGCGGACCGCCGCTATGCGCTGGGGGACGTCTTCGGCGCCATCGACGAATACAAGCTGGCCCTGCTGGCGGATGCGGAAAACGTGCTGGCCCGCAATTCCCTGGGGGTCTGCATGGCTGCTCTGGGGCGTTATCACGAGGCCCGGCGGCATTTTCTGGAGGCCCTGCGCTACAAGGGCGATGCCGGGCCGGAACGGCAGGAGCGCATCGCCCAGACCCATTACAATCTGGGCACGGTCTGCCAGCAGCTGGGCGAGCGCCGTGCCGCGGCCCGCTATTACCGGGAATGCATCAAGGACGCCCCGGAACACGTCTATGCCCACCTGCGTCTGGGGCAGCTGTGCGAGGAGGGCGGACGCCGCAACGAGGCCCGGCGCTTCTATGAGCTGGCCGCCGCCATCGAGGACAGGCAGGCGGAGCAGGCCGGGGAGCAGCGGCCCAGCCTTGCCCGGCGCTATCTGGCCCGGCTCGCGGCCCGGCAGCGGCATGGCGGCGAGGCCCGCGAACTGCTGCACGATACCCTGCTGCGCAATCCTTTCGATGCCGCGGCCATGCTCCTGCTGGCCCGCCTGTATCTGGACGGCGACGAGGATCCGGCCATGGCCGAGCTGCTGGCCCGCAAGAGCGTGGGCCTGCGCGACACGCCCGAAGGCTGGCAGGTGCTGGCCCGGGCCCTGCGCGCCCTGGGCCGTGAAGAGGAAGCCAGCCTGGCCGAGGCGCATGCCTCCGTGGGCTAGCGGCAACGTACGGGCAGAGAAGGAAGAGGCCCTTGCCTCGTTCTTCTGTCTGTGCTCGTGAGGGCAAGGGGACGCCCGCGCCTTTGGGGCGCTGCCGGCGGCCCGGCAACTCTTCCTCCGGACGGGCCGGGAAGGAAAAAGGATGGGCGGCCCTTCCTTCATCCGGGAGGGCTGGAAGATATTTCTCCGCTTCGTGTGTCCGGCGGAGAGGATGCGGGACGGATCAGCCGTACCGTGCATCGTGAAGAGGGGGGAGCCTGCGGGCCCCCCTCTTTTCGCATTTGCGGCGGACGGGCATGAAAAAAGGCCACCCGCATGGCGGATGGCCCCGGATGTTCGCGATGTGTGGAAGGCCAGGCCTAGCGGCCCAGCAGGGCCTTGCTGGCCGGGGTCAGGCCGCGCAGGCTTTCCACGACCTTGGCCGTGCCCAGACCGGCCGGATCCTGTTCCATGATGATGAGGATGCGGGCGTCATCGGCGCTGACGCGGGTCAGGGTCTCCATGGCCATGGCCCGGCTGCGGGGCGTGCCGCGGAAGGTCCACATGGCGCCTTCCTGCTGCAGGTCCGTGGGAGCGTCCTGCATCTCGCGCATGCGGGAAGCAAAGGTCCTGGCGTCCATCTTGTCCTTGTTGGGCAGGATGAAGATGGTGATGTGGGCCTCCACGGCTTCCTCGCCGCGCTTGCCCAGCAGGAGCATGTATTCGTCCGGGTGTCCGCTCTGGAAACCGGGACGTTCGTCACTGGTCCAGCCGTCGGGCAGGTCCACGGCGAACTGGCTGAAGGTCTTTTCGGCGGCCGGGGCACTGACGGCGGCGGTCAGCAGGAACACGAGAGCAAGAAGAATGTGGCGCATAACGGATCCTTTGGAGTGGGATAAGATGTCCTCGCCAGCATAGCCCGCAGCGGGGACGGGAGCAAGCTGGTCAGGGCCGCGGCAGCTGGGTGAGCGGTACGGCCATCCGTATGAAGAGGAAACACCAGGGCAGGAGCTGCAGCACAAGGCTGCGGGCCTTCCGGGGCCGGTACAGGAAGACGCTCCAGCTGATGATGGCCAGGGCGGCCAGCACCGACAGGATCAGGGCGTTCATCTGGGGCATGATGTCGAAGGGGACGCCGCTGTGCAGGCTGCGCAGCAGGGCGGCCAGCAGGGTGCTCCAGAAATCTATGATGGAAGGCAGATATCCCACCACGGCCCAGACCGCGCACCAGCGGACGGCCAGGGTAAACGCCCTTTCGTCCGTCAGCGGCGCGCGATGGCGCAGATACCAGAGCCAGAGCAGGGCAGCGCCGCCCGCCAGCGAGAGGTAGCGGAAGAGCAGGTGCAGGGCCTGACGGATCTGGAGCAGGATGAAGTTGCTGCGCTCCATGCCCTGCGGCGGCTCCAGCAGCAGGCCTGTGGACAGCAGGCTGCCCAGCAGGAAGAGCAGCAGGGCCAGCAGGCAGCCCCAGAGCGTCAGGCGCAGGTCAGTGGTGCGATAGGCCGTGATGGCCGGATCCGTGGCATCGGGCCAGTGACGGGAGGCACGCAGCAGGCCCCAGAGCAGCAGGGTGGCCGGCAGCCAGGCCAGCAGGGCCACGCTGGCGGGCTGGACGAGAAGGTCGGCCAGCGGAGGCATCTGCGGTTGCCGCAGGGTTTCCAGCAGGAGCATGAGCGGGAACAGGGGCAGGGAGAGGGCGGCACAGAACAGGCCCAGACGCAGGAGCTGGCGCCCGCCCCAGAGGCACAGGGCCGCGTTGCCCTTGCGGCCGGCCAGCAGGGTCATGAGGATGAGGAAGGGCAGGGCCTGGGCCGTCTGTGCGAGCAGGGCCTGCAGGTTGCCAAGCCAGTATATGAGGATGAAAGTCATTTGCATGGGATACTCTCCTGCCCGCTATATAAGCGTTGCCCGTGCGGGCTGCAAGAGGAGGGCGCCGGGACAGCAGCCTTTGCCGCGGGCCGTCGGGATGCGGATCTGCCGTGCGGGCGCGTGATCGTGGCTGCCGCGCAGGAACGCGGACGTGGTTTCCGGCCCCGGAGCCTCCTCCCGGCCGGGGATGCTGCGGCGGAAAACTTGCCGCCGTCGTGCGCTTGGGGTATGACTCGTCTGTTTCACCTCCGTCAACCTGCGGGATAATCATGTCATTTTTTACTGTTTTTCTGCTGGCTGTGGCCCTGTCCATGGATGCTTTTGCCGTGGCGCTGGCCTCGGGATGCGCCATCCGCGAAGTCCGGCTGCGCCAGTATGTCCGGGTCAGCGCGGCCTTTGGCTTTTTCCAGTTCTTCATGCCGGTGCTGGGCTGGTTCCTGGGGCAGTCGGTGCATCATTTCATCGAGGCCTGGGACCACTGGCTGGCCTTCGTGCTGCTGGCATGGATCGGCGGCAACATGCTGCGCTCCGGTATCGGTGGCCTGCGCAAGAACGAGCCCGTGTCCTGCCCCCAGAGCGACCCCACCGCAGGCTGGAACCTGCTCCTTCTGGCCGTGGCCACCAGCATCGATGCCCTGGCCGTGGGCCTGACCTTTGCCATGACGAATACCAATGCTTTCCTGCCTTCCTGTCTTATCGGGGTGGTCTGTGCCGCCATCTCGGCCTGCGGGCTCTTTTTGGGCAAAAAGCTGTCCTCGCTGCCCATGCTCAACGGCTGGGCCGAGGTGCTGGGCGGCGTGGTGCTGCTGTGCATCGGCCTGAACATCCTGCACGAGAGCGGTGTCATCTAGCCTGCCGGGAAGGCCGCAGGCCCCTGCCGGATGGTTGCCGAGCCGCGCCAAGATGCCCTATAGTGCCGGAGGCCCGGAGACCGTCCGTGCCTCCGGCATGTCCGAAATCATCCGGCATGCCGGAGTGTTGAGAGGAGACCATGATCAGTATCTGCCGTTATCATGATATTTCCGTGGGACACCGCATCTGCGGGCACGAATCCCACTGCGCCCGTCTGCACGGGCATAATTACCGCATCCATTTCACCTGCACCGCCGACGAGCTGGACGTCCTGGGGCGCGTGCTGGACTTCCAGGTGGTCAAGGAACGCCTGTGCCAGTGGCTGGAAGACCACTGGGATCACCGCTTTCTGGTCTGGGACAAGGATCCCCTGCTGGAAGGCCTGCGGGCGCTGGATCCTTCGGTGAGCGTCCTTCCCTGCAATCCGTCCGCCGAGAACATGGCCCGCTATCTGGGCGAAGTGGTGGGGCCGGCCCAGCTGGAAGGCACCGGGGCCCGTCTGGTGGCCGTGGAAGTGGAAGAGACCGCCAAGTGCAAGGCGCGCTGGAGCCTGTGATGCGGACCCTGGCGGTCAACGAATTTTTCGTCACTCTGCAGGGCGAGGCCTCCTTTGCCGGGACGCCTGCCGTGTTCGTCCGTTTTCAGGGCTGTCCTGTGGCCTGCCCGTGGTGCGATACGCAGTACGCCGCCCGCCTGGACGGCGCGACGCTGGATTTTGCCGCAGTGCGTGCCAAGCAGGGGCCGGGAGCGGGCTATGCCGATGTGGAGCCCGAGGCGTTGCTGGCAGCCATCCGGGAGGCCGGGCCGCGCCATGTGGTGCTGACCGGCGGCGAGCCCTGCCGCCATGACCTCACGGAGCTGACCTCCCGGCTGGTGGCGGAAGGTTTTCGTGTCCAGATCGAGACCAGCGGCACCATGCCCATCCGTTGCCATGCGGATGTCTGGGTGACCCTGAGCCCCAAGCTGGACATGCCGGGGGGGCTGGCAGTGCGTCAGGATGCCTGGGAGCGGGCCGGAGAGATCAAATTCCCTGTGGATACGGCCGCGGATCTGGCCCGTTTCGAACAGGCGCTGGCAGCGGCCCGCAAGGCGGCTGCCCGGCCGCTGACGGAGCTCGTCTGGCTGCAGCCCGTGAGCCAGGGGAAGGAAGCCACACGACTGTGCGTGGAGGCGGCCTTTGCCCATCAGTGGCGTGTGAGCGTCCAGGTCCACAAATACCTGGATCTGCGCTAGCTCCTGTGGCGCAGAAAAAGACATAAGGAAGATGAAAGGCGGCATGCATGGCATGTCGCCTTTTTCTTTGGGCTGGTACAGGGAGGATGCGGGAACGCTGGGCCAGGCCTTGCCAGATGAAGCGGTTGTCGGCCGATACCATCGTGCTTTCGGTATCATCCGCGGGCGTTTCGTGGCAGATGCGGGACAGGCTTGTGGGAGATGGCATCCATGATACAGAGGGATACGGCAAGAGGGCGCCTTCCCCGGCAGCATACCGGCAGGCCCTTGGCATCCATTCGTTATGTGAAGCGTGTGCGGCAACAAAGTAGAGGGGCTCGCCCAAAACGAAAAAAGCCACCCGAAGGTGGCTTTGTCTATCCTGTAAAGCGTGCGCCCTAGTGGCGCTTCAGGCGCTTCATCTCGTCCTGCATCAGCTCCAGGCCGACCAGGATGTTGCGGCGCATGGCTTCCATGAGTTTTTCTTCATCCTTTTCGCGCATGGCGGTCAGGATGTCCTTGTGCTGCTGGATGAAGAGCGAGATGTCTTCGGGAGAATAGCGGCGGGTATTGAGGAAACCTTCCACATAGTCCAGCAGGTGGCTGTCCACGGCCAGCAGATGGTGCATCCGCGAAAGGGAGTAGAGCTGCAGGTGGAAATCCCTGTCCTTGTGGAAGAAAAAGTCGGCATCACGGGTATCGGCCAGGTCGCCGGCCAGCTGTTCCAGCCTGTCCATGTCTTCGGCGGTCGCCTGCTGCATGGCCTCCTTGGCCAGGGCACATTCCACCTGGATGCGCAGGTTGAAGATGTGCTCGATCTCCTGGGAAGAGGGCGGCATCATGACGATGGCCCCCTTGTAGGGGATGTTCTGGACCAGACCGGATTTGTCCAGGCGCATGAGGGCATCACGGATGGGGCCGCGCCCCACGCCGAGCTTTTTTTCCAGATCAACAAGGACAAGACGGGTGCCGGGCAGGGCCTCGCCGGACAGGATCATGTCGCGGATCAAATCGTAGGCCGCCAGCGATTTGATGGTAGAAGCAGTACTCATGGAAACTCCTTCTGTAAGGTACATATTTTGATAAATAATTTATAAAATTATGTCAAATGGCCCAGAATGGCAAAAAAGGAGCAAACTCGCCCGTATGGCACGTTTTTTTGCGGTCCGGGAGCAGGACGGGGAAGCCTTCGGACAGCCGTGCAACAGGGAAATGCTGACGGGGGATGTGTCCGGGTACGAAAAAAGGGGCTTTCTCCAAAGAGAAAACCCCTGAATTTGCTGGAGCGGGAGACGGGATTTGAACCCGCGACTTCAACCTTGGCAAGGTTGCACTCTACCACTGAGTTACTCCCGCGCGGGATGCGGAATTATCCGCTATGGAAAGGACCTCATAAGAAGTCCGTGTCGGCTTGTGGAGCGGGAAACGGGACTTGAACCCGCAACCTTCAGCTTGGGAAGCTGACACTCTACCGTTGAGTTATTCCCGCCCGAAAGGGCAGTTTTTTGTGGAGCGGGAGACGGGCTTTGAACCCGCGACTTCAACCTTGGCAAGGTTGCACTCTACCACTGAGTTACTCCCGCACACTGGCACGGTATTTTGCGATCGTTTTTTATGGAGGCGACATCCAGATTTGAACTGGAGAATGGAGGTTTTGCAGACCTCTGCCTTACCACTTGGCTATGTCGCCTTATGTTGTGGAGCGGGAGACGGGATTTGAACCCGCGACTTCAACCTTGGCAAGGTTGCACTCTACCACTGAGTTACTCCCGCGCATATGCACGGCATATCCACCGATCGTTTTTTTGGAGGCGACATCCAGATTTGAACTGGAGAGTGGAGGTTTTGCAGACCTCTGCCTTACCACTTGGCTATGTCGCCTCATTTGTTGGAGCGGGAGACGGGATTTGAACCCGCGACTTCAACCTTGGCAAGGTTGCACTCTACCACTGAGTTACTCCCGCTCAACGAAAAAGTGTTCTACGCTAGAGGCCCCCTTTCTGTCAAGCAGCTTTTTTTATTTTGTCGAAAAATAAAAAATTTATTTTCCAACATGCTGCTTTTATTCTCTTTATTCTGTGGGCCGCTTGTCGATGATACGCTTGGCCTTGCCCTCGGAGGGCTGGATGGAATGCGGTTCCATGAGGCGCACCTTGGTGGTGACGCCCAGGAATTCCTTGATGCTCTTCTGGATGGAGCTTTCCAGGCTCTGCAGCTTGCGGATCTCGTCGGCAAAGAGGGTCTCGTTCATCTCCACCTGGACTTCCAGGGTATCCAGGTTGTTCACGCGGTCCACGATGATCTGATAGTTGGGGCTCAGGTTCTGGTTTTCCATGAGCAGGGCTTCGATCTGCTGCGGGAACACGTTGACGCCGCGGATGATGAGCATGTCGTCGCTGCGGCCCCGGATGCGGGTCAGGCGCACATGGGTACGTCCGCAGCGGCAGGGGGTGTAATCCAGGCTGGTCAGGTCGCGGGTGCGGTAGCGGATCAGCGGGATGCCTTCCTTGGTGAGCGTGGTGATGACCAGTTCGCCCACTTCGCCCTCGGGGAGCTGTTCGCCGGTGACGGGGTCGATGATCTCGGGCAGGAAGTGGTCTTCCCACAGGTGCATGCCGCACTTGGATTCCAGGCATTCCATGGCCACGCCGGGGCCCATGACTTCGGAAAGGCCGTAGATGTTCAGGGCATTGATGCCCATTTTCTGCTCGATGTCCTGGCGCATCTCTTCGGTCCAGGGCTCGGCACCGAACACGCCGGTACGCAGGGGCAGGTCACGGAAGTCGATGCCCACTTCCTGGCCGGCTTCCCACAGGTGCAGGGCGTAGGAGGGTGTACAGCACAGGGCCGTGGCGCCGAAGTCGCGCAGCAGGTAGGCCTGGCGACGCGTGGCGCCGCCCGAGGCCGGGACCACCGTGGCACCGATGCGCTCGGCACCGCCGTGGGCGCCCAGACCGCCGGTGAACAGGCCGTAGCCGTAGGCCACATGCACGATGTCCGTCTGGTTGACGCCGGCGGCGGACAGGCTGCGGCCGGCCAGTTCGGCCCAGTTGTGCAGGTCGCGGGCGGTATAGCCCACCACCACGGCCTTGCCGGTGGTGCCGCTGGAGGCGTGCAGGCGGACGATGTTGTCACGCGGCACGGCGAAAAGACCGAAGGGATAGTAATTGCGCAGGTCCTGCTTTTCGGTGAAGGGCAGGTTCTTCAGATCGGCCAGGCTCTTGATGTCGCCGGGCTTGATACCGCTCTCGTCGAAGCGTTTGCGGTAGAAAGGCACATTGGCATAGACACGGGAGCAAAGGTCCTGCAGACGGCGCAATTGCAGGGCTTCGATATCTTCGCGGGGCAGCGTTTCCTTGTCGATATTGAAAATCACGGCGTTTCTCCTTGAAATCCTGAGTAGTCTATGGATGACGCAAAAGCCCCCCAAGGTCAAGATATCTGCTTGAAAAACATGGATAACATATTGCAATGCAATGTCTTTTTTTATGCCCGGAACAATGCGCCGGGCCATCCCCGGGCCGGGCGGGATTGTTGCCCTCGGGTACGCTTTGAGGTATGGGAGGGACATGCAAAACCTTATCTCTACCCCCAAGAAATATTCGGAACTGCCTACGGCGGAAAAAATGGCCGTCATCAAGGCGTGGCTTGAGGAACACAAGGCTGTCGACGTGGCCGAGATCGACCTGGCCGGCCAGGGTGCCTTCACGGACGCCCTGCTGGTGGTCAGCGCCACCTCCGTGCGTCATGCCCAGAGCCTGGCGGACGGCGTCTCCGCCCTGTGCCATGAACAGAACTACGAATACCTGCGCATGGAAGGCTACAACGCCGGCCAGTGGATCCTGGTGGACTGCAACGACATCGTGGTCAACATCTTCCAGCAGTCCGTGCGTGACCTTTATCAGCTGGAGAACCTGTGGGGCGCGGCTGCCGCTGCCCTCAACAAGGAGCCCCGTGCATGACCCCCACCCTGTTGCTCATCCTTGACGGCTGGGGCCTGACGGAAAAAGGGGAAGGCAATGCCCCCTGGGTGGCAGCCACGCCCCATCTGGATGACCTGATGGCGCGCTGCCCCCACAGCCGCCTTGCCGCCTCCGGGCGCGAAGTGGGCCTGCCTGCCGGCTATATGGGCAACTCCGAGGTGGGACACCTCAATATCGGTGCGGGACGCATCGTCTATCAGGACATGACGCGCATCGACGTGGCCCTTGAGGACGGCTCCCTGTTCCACAACCCCGTGCTGCAGGACGTGCTGGAAAAAACACGCCGCAGCGGCGGCCGTCTGCATCTGGCGGGCCTGCTCTCCGACGGCGGTGTGCACAGCCACATCAACCATCTGGTGGCCCTGTGCGCCATGGCTTTCGCCGCCGGTGTGCCGGTGCGCATCCACTGCTTCATGGACGGGCGCGATACCCCGCCCCAGAGCGGCGCCTCCTATGTGCGCAGCCTGCTGGAACAGATCGTCTCCATGAAGGACGTGCGTGTGGCCAGCCTGGCGGGGCGCTTCTATGCCATGGACCGCGACAAGCGCTGGGAGCGCGTGTCCGAGGTCTGGGATCTCATGGTCCACGGCAAGGGCCGCAAGGCCACGGATGCCGTGCAGGCTGTGGAAGATTCCTATGCCGAGGGCGTCAGCGACGAATTCATCAAGCCCGTGCTGCTGGAAGGCGAGGATGCCTCCACCCTGCAGGACGGCGACGGCCTGTTCTTCTACAATTTCCGCGCCGACCGCATGCGCGAGCTTTCCCAGGCCTTCGTGGACGCGGACTTCACCGCTTTCGAGCGGGGCAGGGTGCCGCAGCTGGCTGCCGTGGCTTCCATGACGGCCTACGACGCCCACTTCCCCCTGCCGGTGGCCTTCCCCAAGGAATCCGTGACCATGGGCCTTGGCGAAGTCGTTTCGCAGCAGGGCATGCACCAGCTGCGTCTGGCCGAAACGGAAAAATACGCGCACGTCACCTATTTCTTCAACGGCGGTGTGGAAGAGCCCCTGCCGCTGGAAGACCGCATCCTCGTGCCTTCGCCGCGCGAGGTGCAGACTTATGACCAGAAACCGGCCATGAGCGCCCGCGAGGTCACGGACAAGTTCGTGGAAGCCTGGCAGAGCGGCCAGTACGACCTGGTGGTCTGCAACCTGGCCAACGGCGATATGGTGGGCCATACGGGCGTGCTCTCCGCCGCCGTGGAAGCCTGCACGGTGGTGGATGAATGCGTGGGCCGCATGGTGGCTGCCGTGGAGGCCCGCAAGGGCCGTATGCTGCTCATCGCCGACCACGGCAACTGCGAAGTCATGAAGGACGGAGAGGGCAAGCCCCAGACCGCCCATACCACCAATCCCGTGCCCTGCATCCTGCTGGATGCCTCCGGCAAGGAATGGCGCCTGCATGACGGCAAGCTGGCCGATGTGGCCCCGACCCTGCTGCGCATGTGGGGCATCGCCCAGCCCGAGGCCATGACCGGGACGCCGCTGGTGGAGGAAGCCCATGTCCGGTAGTCAGAAACCTTTGGAGCCTGTGGCTCCTGACGGCATGGAGCTGCTGTTCTTCTACCGCTGCCCCCACTGCCTGCGCCATGTACCGCTGGTCAACCCGGTGGAGCCGCGCAATGTGCGCTGCGACGGCTGCGGCAAGCAGTTCCCCATTATCCCGGTGGACGAGCACGGCCTGCATTATGTGCGCATCATGCTGGCTAACGGCAAGGCCGCTGCCAATCCCGACTATCTGTAAGCGTCGCCATACGGCCGGAGGAAAGTCCTCCGGCCGTTTTCTCTGCCGCGATGCTTTTTTCTCCACGCTACCAAATATACCGAGCAAACGACATGAAGATCTGTCCCGTCATCTTGTGCGGGGGCGCCGGTACACGCCTGTGGCCCCTATCCCGTCGCAAGTATCCCAAGCAATTCATGGACCTGGGCGGCCATACGCTGTTCGAGGACACGCTGCAGCGTCTTGCGGCCGTGCCCGGACTGGCCGCGCCCGTGGTCATCTGCAATGAAGAGCAGCGCTTTCTTGCCGCCGCAGCCCTGCAGCGTCAGGGACTGAACGGCCGGATCCTGCTGGAACCGGAACCGCGCAATACGGCACCGGCCATCGCCGCTGCCGCGCTGGCCGTGACGGCCGCCTGTGACGTGGAAGACGGTGATCCTGTCCTGCTGGTCCTGCCTTCGGACCATGTGCTGGAGGATCTGCCGGCTTTTGCCGCTGCCGTCACACAGGCTGCGGAGTGTGCCCGCGAAGGGGCCCTGGTCACCTTCGGGGTCACGCCGGACCGTCCCGAGACCGGTTACGGCTACATCGAAAAGGGCGATGCCCTGGCTTCCGGTTTCGCGGTCCGCCGTTTTGTGGAAAAGCCCGCGCAGGAGGCTGCCGAAGCCATGCTGGCGCAGGGCGGCTATTTCTGGAGCAGCGGCATGTTCGTGTTTCGCGCCTCCCAGTATCTGGCCGAGCTGGAAGCGCAGGCTCCGGCCATCATGGCCGCGGTGCGCAAGGCCTGGGCCCTGCGCCGGGCCGATTATGACTTCATCCGCCTGCATCGGGAATCTTTTGCCCACTGCCCCTCTGATTCGGTGGACTATGCCCTGATGGAGAAAAGCGCGCATGTTGCCATGGTGCCGCTGCCGTGCCGCTGGAGCGATCTGGGATCCTGGGAAGCCATCTACGAAAACAGCACGCAGGATGCGGAAGGTAATGCCTGCGTGGGCGATGTGATGGCCCAGGACAGCCGGGGATGCTACATCCATGCCGGGAGCCGCCTGGTGACGACGCTGGGCGTGAAGGATCTTGTGGTGGTGGAGACCGGCGACGCCGTCCTGGTGGCCGACAGGGCCCGCAGCCAGGAGGTCAAGACCCTGGTGGCCCGTCTTGCCGCCCAGGACCGGCACGAGCAGGAGATGCATCTGCGTGTATATCGTCCCTGGGGCTGGTATGAGACCCTGGCCCTGGGCGAGCGCTTCCAGGTCAAGCGGATCCAGGTCAATCCCGGAGCCGCACTTTCCCTGCAACGTCACCGGCACCGGGCCGAGCACTGGGTCGTCATCGCCGGGGAAGGTCTGGTGCGCGTGGGGGACGAAGAGATGCACCTGCATGTGGACCAGTCGGTCTACATCCCCCAGAAGACCATGCATCGGCTGAGCAACGCTTCGGCACAGCCGCTGGAGATCGTGGAAATCCAGACCGGTGATTACCTGGGCGAAGACGATATCGAGCGTTTTGACGACCGTTACGGGCGTGAATGAGCCTGAGATGGCTTGAGGCCATCACCAGATACCAAGGCTGCGGGAGAGTTCCCGCGGCCTTTTTTATTTTTGGGGGTCAGCCTGGTGAGCGTCACGACGCAAAACGAAATGGCGGACGATTTGGGGGATGGCCCAGAGACAGGCATCAGGCAAACGTCCCCGATAACGTCTCGCAGTCCTTCAGAGCCCGTCTGGTATACGACGCAGCCGGATGGATGAAACGGATCTTTTTTGTAAGCATCCGGACGTTTTTCCTGATGTCACAGGGCGATCACCGGGCAGCGGACAGGCCCGGAAAAAAGTTTTTTGGCGAGGAGGGGGGAGGGGGAGACGCAGCTTTTGCCCACAAAAGGGGGCCTTTCCCTCGCCCGCAGGAAAACACGGATGCAGACGGATGCGTCGCAGTTCTCCCGCTTTTCTGCAGGCATAAAAAAAGGGGGAGCATTGCTGCTCCCCCCAAAGATGACACATGGTCGAAGATTACTCTTCGTCGCCTTCCCACTTGATGAAGCCGGGATTGACGTTGACCATGGCGTTGACGATCAGTTCCACCAGGCCGCCGTAGGCGAAGCTGTTCTTGGTGTACAGATCGCTGTGTTCCAGCATTTCGCGGATCTGGCCCTTGCAGTTGGAGCAGGGAGCGCAGATGTACTTCTTGGTTTCGGGGCCAAGGCAGTCCTTGAAGGCCTGGGCGATCTGCCACATCTTTTTACGGCCGGAGATGTTGCCGCGCCATTCGTCGATGTTCTGACGGGTCATGATGGCGAAGCCGGAACCACCGCCGCAGCAGTAGTTGTCCACGCCGTGGCAGGGCATTTCGCGGAACTGCGGGGCGATCTTGTGCAGGATGTCGCGCTGGGGCTGCACCACACCCATCAGACGGACCACGTTGCAGGGGTCGTGCAGGGTGACGGGGAAGTTGTTGCGCGAGGGATCCAGCTTCAGACGACCGGACATGATGATGTCACGCAGGGTCACGTAGCAGGATTCGCGGGGCACCTGGTATTCGTAGGGGATGACGCGGTCGGCGATAACGGTCATGGCCTTGTGGGCGTGGCCGCATTCGCCGATGACGATCTTCTTGGCACCCAGTTCCTTGGCGGCCTGCATGTGCTGCAGGGCGATACGGGCGGTCTGGGCGTCGTCGTAGAACACGCCGTAGTTCACGCCGTCATAGGCCACGGCCTTGCTGGACAGGGTCCAGGAAAGGCCGGCTTCCTGGAAGATCAGGGAGAAGCTGGCGATGTTTTCGGGCCAGGCCATGACTTCGCCGGCGTTGTGGATCAGCAGGATGTCGGCGCCCTTCACGTCGAAGGGGGTGTGGATGCCCACGCCGGTGATTTCGGTGTAGTCCTCGTCGATGAACTCCACGTTTTCTTTCACCACGTCGGGGGTCATACCGGTGGAGGAGCCCACCTTCATCTGGTTGATGGTGCCCTTTTCGTGCAGTTCGCGGGGCGAGAAGCCCAGTTCCTGGCTGAACAGCTTGCGGATTTCGCGGGCGATCAGGCCGTTATCCACACCGATGGGGCAGGTCTGGGCGCAGCGACGGCAGAGGTTGCAACGGTAGGCCAGTTCGCCCAGGCGGGCAACGGTCTTCCAGTTCAGGCCCATGTCGCCGTAACGCCATTTGGCCAAGGGCTCTTTCTTCACATACTGCTTGTAGATGCGGCGGAAGATTTCAGAGCGGTAGTTGGGGCGGTACATCTCGTTCTTGCCGGACATCTCGTACAGATGACAGGCATCGGAACAGGAGTTGCACTGGGCGCAGTAGTCCATGCTGGTTTCCAGCATGGGCAGGAAGGTCCAGTTGTTCTCCTTGCTGAACAGCTTACGCATACCGTCCAGGAAACGGTTGACCAGCTCTTCTTCTTCCTGGGGGGTCTGGGGCTTGGGGATGTTCAGCACGCAGACTTCGTCCAGGATGCAGGCCACTTTGGCCTTCTGCCCGTCGGTAACGGGGCGCCAGGGCATCTTGACGAGGTCAAGGCCTTCCACATCGGGGATGTCCTTGAGGTCGATGCTGACCATCTGGCCTTCGGCCGTGGAAATATCAGTCAAACGCAGCGTATCTTTCATGATGTACTCCCTAGTCCTTCTTGGGGGATTCGGTAGCGATGTCGAGCCAGGTCTTGGTGCCCTGACCGTTGATGTGGTCGGCAGCCCAGCTCACCTTGAACTGCAGGGCCTGCTTCATCTTCTCGTTGTTCTTCTGGCTGAAATCGGTGGGGGTGTCGCCCCAGCGGATGTCATGGTAGGTGAAGTACTTGAAGAGCAGGTGGCCCATGTGGGTCATGGGGATCCAGATCAGCACGAAGAAGCCGAACAGCATGTGGATCACGAAAGTGGTGCTGTTGATGTCGGCAAAGTTGAAGGTGAGCAGGTTGTAGATGAAGTCACCGGACATGCGGGCAAAGGAGGGGTTGAAGGCCCAAGCCACCAGACCCACCAGGGCGAAGACGATGAACACGCCCAGGTTGAAGAAGTGTTCGGGGGTGGAGTACTTGCGCAGGCCTTCGTCGTGCAGACGACGGCAGATCAGGCCGATGCCGCCGCCGATGATGCCGAACATGCCCAGCAGGCTGATGGCATTGATGACGTTGTGCACGAAGGTCAGGAAGCCGCCGTCGGGGTTCATGCCGAACAGGCGCAGGAAGGCGGCCACGACCAGGATGATGGTGCCGCCCATCAGCATGTACAGACCCAGGTGGAAGGGGTAGGTGCGGAACCACAGCTTGAGGTTATGGGTGAAGGTGGCGTGCAGGAAGAGCACTTCTTCCAGCAGGGCCTTGAGGTCGCCCATGTGGTCGATGTGGCGGGGCTTGGTCCACCAGTCGGTCTCTTCCATGAAGCTGCCGCCGTAGGAGCCTTTGGGGCCTTCATGCGGCACGGGGTAGAGCTCCCAGCGGACGTGCAGGGGGCTGGCAGCCAGATAGCCTTTCACCTTGATGGCGGCAGTCGCCACAAAGCCGATTACTGCAAGGTAGGCCAGGATGTAGAACAGAGTTGTCATGCGTTTTCTCCCATGAGTCGAGATGCCTGCGGCATCGTGGTTTCTGCGCATGACCGAGCCAGATCCGGTCATGAGCAAGAGGTGCAGCGCACCAGGAACCAACCTCTCCAGAACAATGCGCCGGGATCCTGCGGCTTGGATCATGCCGGGGCACGACCTGTCGCCGCCTGGTCTCAGGCGCGGAACAATTCCTGCCTTCTACCGTAAAATGCAAGAAATGCAAAGATGGCACGCAGATTCCCAAAATACTCCGACCTGACTATGTTTTCTTATTTATATAATTATTTCAATGTGTTAATATGAATGAAGCCATGCTTTGCGCGTATGAAAAATTTTTTGACCTCCTTTTCACACCACGTCGGCTCCGGCGGAGGGGGATGCGTCTTAGCCAGCAGGTCTTCCCGGCCATGGCCGGGAAATTTTTCTCTCTTATCAGGAATTAGTCACAAAAAGAAAGATGGGAAGGGCTTCTCTACATTTTGTTGCATTGGGGCCGACACCACCCGGTCCCAGCCGCAGGGAGGAAGGCGCCGGGACAGCGGCCGGCAAGAGAGGCAGGGCCGGCGACGGCGAGAGGGCAGGGCGTGCTCATACGATTCCCCGGCCGGTCAGCCATACATAAAAAAAGGGCGACCGCCATATGACGGTCGCCCTGATGTTCAGCGGAGGAGGGCCTACTGGCCCAGATCCACCAGCACGGGGTTCTCTTCCAGATCTTCCAGGAACTTGTCCGGACGTTCCTTCTGGTCGGGCACGGTGATGTCGCCGTGGACATACTCGCGATAGCCCGTACCGGCCGGGATGAGACGGCCCACGATGACGTTTTCCTTGAGGCCGCGCAGGTAGTCCATCTTGCCCTTGAGGGAAGCCTCGGTGAGCACCTTGGTGGTTTCCTGGAAGGAAGCCGCCGAGATGAAGGACGAGGTGGTCAGCGAAGCCTGGGTGATGCCCAGCACCAGCGGTTCGGCGGTGGCGGGCTGACGGCCTTCGGCGATGGCCTTGTGGTTCTCGGCCTTGAACTCGGCCTTGTCCACCTGTTCGCCCACCAGGAAGCTGGTGCCGCCGGAATCCAGCACGGTGACCTTCTTGAGCATCTGGCGCACGATGACTTCGATGTGCTTGTCGTCGATGCCCACGCCCTGGAAGCGGTACACTTCCTGGATCTCGTCCACGAGGTAGCGGGCCAGGTACTTTTCACCGCGGGTGCGCAGGATGTCGTGCAGTTCGGGCGAACCTTCGGTCAGCGGATCGCCGGCTTCCACGAAGTCGCCGTCGGCCACGGTGATGTGCTTGCCCTTGGGCACCAGGTATTCCTTGGCATCACCGATCTCGGGGGTCACCACCAGCTTGCGCTTGCCCTTGGATTCGCCGGCGTAGGACACGGTACCGGAGATCTCGGAGACCACGGCCATGTCTTTGGGCTTGCGGACTTCGAAGAGTTCGGCCACGCGGGGAAGACCACCCACGATGTCCTTGGTCTTGGAAGTTTCGCGGGGCTTACGGGCGATGATGTCACCGGCCTGGATGGCCTCGCCGTCCTTGACCATGATGATGGAGCCCACGGGCAGGCTGTACACGGCGGACGCCAGGCTGTGCGGACGCTGCTTGACGTTGCCGTCCTCATCGCAGACCGAGATGGACGGACGGTAGTTGGTGGTACGGTATTCCATGATGGTCAGGGAGGCCTGACGCGTCACGTCGTCCACCTTTTCCTGCACGGTCTTGCCGTCCACGATGTCGGTGAAGCGGATGATGCCCTCTTCTTCGGACACGAAGGGTTCGTTGAAGGGGTCCCACTCGGCCAGCACGGTGCCCTTGGTCACTTCCTGACCGTCGGTCACATGCAGGCGGGCGCCGTTGGGCAGGATGTACTTTTCACGTTCGCGGCCCTGCGGATCCACGATGGTCAGCTGGCCGCTCTTGCCCAGCACCAGCTGGATGCCGTCACGGTTGGTAACGGCGCGCACGCGGTTGAGGATGACGCGACCGGTGTTCTGGGCTTCGAACTTGTTCTTTTCAATGGTGCTGGATGCGGTACCACCGATGTGGAAGGTACGCATGGTCAGCTGGGTGCCGGGTTCACCGATGGACTGGGCGGCGATGATGCCCACGGTCTCGCCGGTGTTGACCAGGTGCCCGCGGGCCAGGTCGCGGCCGTAGCACAGGGCGCAGATGCCGCGCCCGGCCTGGCAGGTGAGGGGCGAACGCACCGTGATGGAGCTCACGCCGTGTTCACGCAGCACAGCGGCCTCGGCTTCGTCGATGGGGGTGTTCTCGGGCAGCAGCACCTTTTCCGCGTCTTCGGGATCGTAGACGGGGTAGAGCAGCACACGGCCCATGGCGCGTTCCCACACCGGGGTCTTGATGTCGCCGCCTTCGCGCAGGTGGGTCAGCTCGATGCCGTCCACCGTGCCGCAGTCGTGTTCGGAGACGATCACGTCCTGCACCACGTCCACCAGACGACGGGTCAGGTAACCGGAGTTGGCCGTCTTCAGGGCGGTGTCGGCCAGACCCTTACGGGCACCGTGGGTGGAGGTGAAGTACTGCAGCACCGACAGACCTTCGCGGAAGGACGAGGTGATGGGCGTTTCGATGATTTCACCGGAAGGCTTGGCCATCAGACCGCGCATACCGGCCAGCTGACGCATCTGGTCCTGGTTGCCTCGAGCACCGGAGGTGGACATCATGAAGATGGAGTTGAAGCTCTGGTTCTTCTCTTCACGGCCGGTCTTGGGATCCTTCAGGATATCGTAAGAGATCTCCTTGATCATTTCCGTGGAGACGTCCTGGGTGGCCTTGGTCCACACATCGACGACCTTGTTGTACTTTTCGGTACGGGTGATGATACCGTCGCGGTACTGGCGTTCGATGTCGTCCACCTCGGCCTGGGAAGCGGCCAGGATGTCCTTCTTGCGGGCCGGGATGATGAGGTCCTTCACACCGATACTGACACCGGCGCGGGTAGCGAACTCATAACCCATGTTCTTCAGATTGTCGCAGAGGATGACCGTGGCCTTGATGCCGCACTGGCGGTAGCAGTTTTCCACCAGCTTGGCGATCATCTTCTTGGTCAGCACCAGGTTGACGTTCTCGAAGGACATTTCCTTGGGCAGGATGTTGCTCACCAGCACGCGGCCGGGCGTGGTGCGGTAGGTCTTGCCGCCGGGCATGCGCACGTTGATGCGGGCGTGCAGGGACACGGCATCGGCATCATAGGCGGCTTCCACTTCCCAGGGACCGCAGAAGGTCATGCCTTCGCCCTTCTCGAAGCTGCGCTCGGAGGTCATGTAGTACAGCCCCAGAACGATGTCCTGGGAAGGCACGATGACGGGACCGCCGTTGGCGGGCGAGAGGATGTTGTTGGTGCTCATCATGAGCACGCGGCATTCGATCTGCGCTTCCACGGAAAGCGGGATGTGCACGGCCATCTGGTCACCGTCGAAGTCGGCGTTGTAGGCCGAGCAGACCAGGGGATGCAGACGGATGGCCTTGCCTTCCACCAGCAGGGGCTCAAAGGCCTGGATACCCAGACGGTGCAGGGTGGGGGCACGGTTGAGCATGATGGGGTATTCGCGCACCACTTCCGAGAGGATGTCCCAGACCACCAGCTCTTCACGCTCCACCATCTTCTTGGCGCTCTTGATGGTGGAGGCATAACCGCGTTTTTCCAGCTCCGAGTAGATGAAGGGCTTGAACAGCTCCAGGGCCATCTTCTTGGGCAGGCCGCACTGGTGCAGCTTGAGGTAAGGACCCACGGTAATGACGGAACGACCGGAGTAGTCCACGCGCTTGCCCAGCAGGTTCTGACGGAAGCGGCCCTGCTTGCCCTTGATCATGTCGGACAGGGACTTGAGCGGACGACCGTTGGTACCGGCGATGGCGCGACCGCGGCGGCCGTTGTCGAACAGGGCGTCCACGGCTTCCTGCAGCATGCGCTTTTCGTTGCGGATGATGATGTCGGGAGCGCCCAGTTCGATGAGGCGCTTCAGACGGTTGTTGCGGTTGATGACGCGGCGGTACAGGTCGTTGAGGTCGGAGGTGGCGAAACGGCCGCCGTCCAGGGGCACCAGGGGACGCAGCTCCGGCGGGATGACGGGAATGACTTCCATGATCATCCATTCGGGCTTGTTGTTGGACTCCAGGAAGGCCTCGACGATCTTCAGGCGCTTGGTGAGCTTCTTCTTTTTGGTCTGGCTCTTGGTGGTCTCGCTTTCTTCGCGCAGTTCGGTGCGCAGCTTTTCCAGATCCAGCTCTTCCAGAAGGGAGCGCACGGCTTCGGCGCCCATGCCCACGGTCAGGGCGTCTTCGGTGCCGTAGTGGTCCAGGATCTGCAGGTACTGGTCTTCAGAGATGACCTGGCGGCGCTGCAGATTGGTCTGGCCGGGATCGAGCACGATGTAGGAATCGAAGTACAGGACCTTTTCCAGATCGGCCATGGTCATGTCGAGCAGGGTGCCGATCTTGGAAGGCAGGGTCTTGAGGAACCAGATGTGGGCCACGGGCGCGGCCAGTTCGATGTGGCCCATGCGCTCGCGACGCACCTTGGAGGCAATGACTTCAACGCCGCACTTTTCGCAGACGATGCCGCGGTGCTTCATGCGCTTGTACTTGCCGCAGTTGCACTCGTAGTCCTTCACGGGGCCGAAGATCTTGGCGCAGAACAGGCCGTCGCGCTCCGGCTTGAAGGTACGGTAGTTGATGGTTTCCGGTTTCTTGACCTCACCGTAGGACCATTCGCGGATGGCTTCGGGCGAGGCGATGGAAATCTGGATGGCTTTCAGGTTGCGGATGTTGGTCACATTGGCCGACGTGCCGCGTGCAGTGAAGAGATCGTCCAGGCTCATATATCTACCTTGCTTGTCAAAAGCTCGTTACAGTCGTTGTGGCGTATGGTTGACGCTCCGTCCCGGGGAATGGCGCTGCCGGGCACCGCGCGGTGGCGTGATGCCCGGCGCATCCATGAATTATTCCTCGGGTTCCTGGTCGCGCATGAAGCCGATACGCTTGGGCTTTTTCTTGCCGTCTTCCTGATGCAGGGTCACGTCGAGGCCCAGGCTCATGAGTTCCTTGACCAGAACGTTGAAGGATTCGGGCAGACCGGCTTCCAGGAAGTTGTCGCCCTTGACGATCTTCTCGTACATCTTCACGCGTCCGGCCACGTCGTCGGACTTGACGGTAAGGAATTCCTGCAGGAGATAGGCGGCGCCGTAGGCTTCCAGAGCCCAGACTTCCATTTCACCCAGACGCTGGCCACCGAACTGCGCCTTACCGCCCAGCGGCTGCTGGGTGACCAGGCTGTAGGGGCCGGTGGATCGGGCGTGGATCTTTTCGTCGACCAGGTGGTGCAGCTTCAGGATGTACATGACACCGGTGGTCACGCGGTTCTTGAAGGGCACGCCGGTGCGGCCGTCGTACAGGACGGTCTTGCCGTCGCCGTCCTTGCCGGCCTTTTCCATCCAGCCCCAGATCTCTTCTTCGGTGGCGCCGTCGAAGACCGGGGTCTTGGTCACGATGCCGTTGCGCAGCTTCTTGACCGAGGCGATGAACTCTTCGTCGTCCATCTTGTCCACCAGCTCGCTGATGGCCGGGGAATCGAAGACGTCCTTGACCTCGTCACGCACCACCTGCAGGGCCGCGCCGGAATCCAGCAGTTCGGCCAGCTGGCGGCCAAGTTCCTTGGCGCCCCAGCCCAGGTGGGTTTCCATGATCTGGCCGATGTTCATTCGCGAAGGCACGCCCAGGGGGTTGAGCACGATGTCCACGGGGCGACCGTCGGCGAAGAAGGGCATGTCTTCTTCGGGCAGGATGCAGGAGACCACACCCTTGTTACCGTGACGGCCGGCCATCTTGTCGCCCACCGAGAGCTTGCGCTTGATGGCGATGTGGACCTTGACCATCTTGATGACGCCGGGAGGCAGATCGTCCCCTTCGGTGACCTTCTCGCGCTTGGAGTCATAGATGGCGTGCAGGTAATCCATCTGATGGTCGTAGTCCTTGAGCTGGTCGGCCACGATGTCGTTGACTTCCTTGCTCTCGAACAGGCCCTGCAGCTTCTTCACCGGGATGGCGTCCAGCTGCTCGCGGGTCAGGGCGACACCGGCTTCCACCAGCACTTCGCCCTTCTTGTTGCCGGGGACGCTGACGGCGGTCAGCTTGCCCAGCACATGGGGGGCCAGCACTTCGCGGGTGCGGTTGCCCAGAGCGCGCATGTGATCGGATTCCTTCTGATCCAGCACGGCGGTGTCGTGGGCCTCGATGGCCAGGGTGCGGTCGTCCTTTTCACCGGAACGACGGTTGAACACCTTGACGTCGATGACCGTACCTTCCACTCCCGGGGGCACCTTGAGGGAGGTGTTCTTCACGTCGCGGGCCTTCTCGCCGAAGATGGCGCGCAACAGCTTTTCTTCCGGGGTCAGCTGGGTCTCGCCCTTGGGGGTGATCTTGCCGACCAGGATGTCGTCAGGCTTCACGGCCGCGCCGATGCGGATGATGCCGCTGTCGTCCAGGTTGCGCAGCATGTCTTCGCTGACGTTGGGGATGTCGCGGGTGATCTCTTCGGGTCCGAGCTTGGTGTCGCGGGCCACCACTTCGAATTCTTCGATGTGGATGGAGGTGAAGATGTCCTCTTTCACGGTACGTTCGGAAATGAGGATGGAGTCTTCGTAGTTGTAACCGCACCAGGGCATGAAGGCCACCACCAGGTTCTTGCCCAGAGCCAGCTGGCCTTCGTCGATGCCGGGACCGTCAGCGAGGATCTCGCCCTTCTTGAACACCTGACCGGGGTAGCAGGTGGGCTTCTGACCAAAGCAGGAGTTCTGGTTGGACTTGTGGAACTTCAGCAGGTCATAGGCGCGCACGCCGCCCTGTTTCTTGTACAGGTCGCCTTCGTAGGAGACCACGATGCGGTCGGCGTCGGCGTATTCCACCTTGCCGTCGGCCTGGGCCACGATGCAGGCGCCGGAGTCGCGGGCCACGTCGATTTCCATGCCGGTGCCCACCAGGGGCTTTTCGCTGCGCAGCAGCGGCACGGCCTGGCGCTGCATGTTGGAACCCATGAGGGCGCGGTTGGCGTCGTCGTGTTCCAGGAAGGGGATGAGCGCGGCCGAGATGGAGACCATCTGGCTGGGCGAGATGTCCATGAGGGTCACCTCGTCACGGGAGCGCATTTCCACTTCGCCCTTGACGCGCACGGTCACGAACTCGTCCAGGAAGTTGCCGTCGGCGTCCACGCGGGCGTTGGCCTGGGCCACCACCTGGTCGCCTTCGCGGGAAGCGTCCAGATGCACGATCTCGTCAGTCATGCGGCCATTGCGCACCACGCGGTACGGGGTCTCGATGAAACCGAAGTCGTTGACCTTGGCGAAGGTGGTCAGCGACACGATCAGACCGATGTTGGGACCTTCGGGCGTTTCGATGGGGCAGATGCGGCCATAGTGGGAGGTGTGCACGTCGCGCACTTCGAAGCCGGCACGCTCACGGGTCAGACCGCCGGGGCCCAGGGCCGACAGACGGCGCTTGTGGGTCACTTCGGACAGGGAGTTGGTCTGGTCCATGAACTGCGACAGCTGGGAAGTACCGAAGAACTCCTTGAGCACCGCGGCCACAGGCTTGGGATTGATCAGGTCGTGGGGCATGAGCGTGGAGATTTCCTGGATGCTCATGCGCTCCTTGATGGCGCGCTCCATGCGCACCAGACCGATGCGGTACTGGTTCTCCACCAGTTCGCCCACCAGGCGCACGCGGCGATTGCCCAGATGGTCGATATCGTCGGCCGGACCGTGGCTGTCCTTCAACTGCACCAGCACCTTGATGGCGGTGAGGATGTCGTTGTCGGTCAGGGTACGGGAATCTTCGGTGTCGGGCAGGCCCAGGCGCTGGTTGAGCTTGTAACGGCCCACCGGCGACAGGTCATAGTAATCCGGGCTGCGGAACAGGTTGTCGAAGAAGCTGGCGGCGATCTCGGCGGTCGGCGGGCTGGAAGGACGCAGACGACGGTAGATCTCTTCCTGAGCCTTTTCCTGATCGGGGATGCGGTCCTGCATCAGGGTGTCGCGGATGGAGGAAGAGGTGTCGGTGCCCTTGGTGTGCAGCACGGCGATACGCTCGATGCCGGCTTCGCGCATGCGCTCCAGCAGGCCGGGAGTGATCTCGTCGGCGGCTTCGGCCAGCACTTCGCCACTGCCGGGAGCGATGACGTCTTCGGCCAGGAACATGCCGTCCAGGGTGTCGGGACGCACTTCGATGGCCTTGATGCCCGCTTCACAGACCTGACGCCAGCCACGCTTGGTGATGGGCTTGCCGGCCTTGATGAGCACGGTGCCGTCCTCGGTGGCGATGTCGGAGTAGGCGTTGTCCTTGCGGTACAGGGACTTTTCCACTTCCCACATCAGGGTGTTGTGCGGCTTCAGCAGGTAGTGCTCGCGGGTGTAGAAGTACTCCAGGATGTCCATCTTGCTCATGCCCATGGCCTTGAACAGGATGGTGGCGGGCATCTTGCGGCGACGGTCGATGCGGACATACAGGATGTCCTTGTGGTCGAAGTCGAAGTCCAGCCAGGAGCCACGCATGGGGATGACTCGGCAGGAGTAGAGCACCTTGCGGCTGGTGTGGGTCTTGCCGCCGTCGTGTTCAAAGATGATGCCGGGAGAACGCTGCAGCTGGTTGACGATGACGCGCTCGGTGCCGTTGATGATGAACGTGCCCTTTTCCGTCATCAGGGGCAGGGTGCCAAAGTAGATGCCCTGTTCCTTGATGTCGCGGATAGTGCGGTTGCCCGTGGCTTCATCGGTGTCATAGACCACCAGGCGCACCTTGATGTGCACCGGGGCTTCGTAGGTCAGGCCTTTGGAGATGCACTCGGCCTGGTCGTACTTGGGCTCGCGGATTTCGTAGCTGACGAATTCCAGGCTGGCGGTCTTGTTGAAATCTTCGATGGGGAAGACGGTGTGGAACACGCCTTCCAGACCTTCCTCCTTATTTCGATCGGCTTCGGCAACGCCTTCCTGCAGGAACTTGCTGTAGGAGTCGATCTGAAGATTGAGGAGGTGCGGAATGGGGAGAGTAACGTTGATTTTGCCGAACTGTTTGGTAAGCTGGCCCATGCGATACCTCAAGGTAGGTAGCGGTTGCGCTTCGGCTGCCGGCGTTGCACCGGAACGTCCGGTCGGCATTCTGCCCGTGCAGACCGCTGTGGACAGACTGCCAAAACGCCAGTCATGCCGCGATCCGAAGCGTACAATCTATATCTCTCAGTGGGATCCGGTTTTCACAACGCGCAAAAAGGACAAACGACACTTCCCCGCGTTGCCGGCAGGGGTTAGGCCGCTTGTCTTGAAAGAAAAGGCTATGCGCGTCGGGCGTTATCTACCAGAAAAACCAGATACTTCTCCCACAACAGTTTTGGAACGAAGAGACATACCGCAAAAGCATGGTTTTTGCAAGCACTTTTTCCGCAGCCCGGAAGCGCCCCGGAAGGGAGAGGGGGCGAGGGCGGGACGGCTGCCGTGAGCAGCCTGGGCAGTATCTACCATGCCTGTGCCGCCGGGGCAACGCCGAAAAAAGAAACTCCGTCTTTTTTTGTATGGAAAAAGACGGAGCGTCAATGAAAAAAAGCAGGCTGCATCAAAAAGACACAAAAGGAAACCCGCAAGATACCGGCCGACTGTGGGCAGGCAATAAAAAAGGCGGGGTTTGCACCCCGCCTTCAAAAAGATCGGAAAAACCGAACTTACTTCACTTCGACAACAGCGCCGGCTTCGGTCAGCTGCTTCTTGGCTTCTTCGGCTTCTTCCTTGCTCACGCCTTCCTTCAGGGTGGAGGGGCAGCCGTCGACCTTTTCCTTGGCTTCCTTCAGGCCCAGGCTGGTCAGAGCGCGCACGACCTTGATGACGCCGATCTTGTTGGCGCCGGCTTCCTTCAGGATAACGTCGAATTCGGTCTTTTCTTCGGCAGCGGCAGCGGCGCCACCGTCAGCGGGGGCGGCCATCACCATGGCAGCGGCGGGAGCGGCAGCGGACACGCCGAACTTTTCTTCCAGTTCCTTGATGAATTCGGACAGTTCCAGGACGGTCATGTTGGAGATGAACTCAACAACCTGTTCTTTGGTCACGGACATGGTAAACTCCTAGCTCTTTGGCTAAAATTTGGTTGATTGCTTTTCTTGCTGCGAAAGCCTTAGGCGGCTTCGCCCTTCTTTTCTTCGATGGCCTTAAGCGCATAGAGCAGGCCGCGGAGAACGTTGGCGAACAGCGAAACAAAATTGGTGGGCACGGCGTTCATGGTGCCGAGCAGCTGACCAAGGAGCTGTTCCTTGGACGGCAGCTTGGCCAGGGCTTCAACCTGTTCGGCAGACATTTCCTTGCCTTCCAGGCTGCCGCAGCGCAGCTGGAACAGCTTGCTCTGCTTAGCAAAATCACTCAACGCCTTGGCCACCGCCACGGGGTCATCGAAACCAAGGGCAATGGCGCTGTTGTCGTGGAACTTGTCCTTGACAACGTCATGCGTGCCACCGGTAAAAGCGATACGGGCCAACGTGTTCTTGACGACGTAGAATTCGCCGCCAGCCTTGCGCAGGTTCACACGGAGGTTCGTCAGCTCTTCCACCGTCATGCCCTTGAACTCGGTCAGCACCGCAAAAGAAGCACGATCGGCATTCGCTTTGATCGCTTCAATGACGGCTGCTTTTTCAGACCTGGTCACGTGATACCTCTCACGTTCGGGGTTGCCGGGTGGAATGCCGAGCCAAAGATAAGTCTGGACAGGTGGATTAAAGGCCTTGCGGCCTGCCTGCCGTCTTCGACTCGAATTCCCTTGCCTTAGCCAGTAAATTCAAATGCGGGGATTGCTATTACTGCAATCCCCGCACGATGTCAACTAAAAAATGGGCTTAGCCTTCCAGGAATTTTTTCACCTGGGACATATCGATCTTGAAGCCGGGGCCCATGGTGGTGGACACAGCCATGGAGAGCATGTAGGTGCCCTTGGCGCCGGAGGGCTTCAGACGATTCACGGTTTCCAGCAGGGCCTTGAGGTTGCCCAGGATCTTTTCGGGACCGAAGGAAACCTTGCCCAGAGGAGCGTGCAGAACACCGGCCTTGTCGACCTTGAAGTCCACGCGACCGGCCTTCAGTTCGTTGACGGCCTTGGTCACGTCGAAGGTAACGGAACCGGTCTTGGCGTTGGGCATCAGGCCGCGGGGGCCGAGCAGACGGCCGATCTGGCCCACCAGAGCCATGACGTCAGGGGTGGCGACGGCGGCGTCGAAGTCCAGCCAGCCTTCCTTAACCTTGGCCACCAGGTCTTCAGCACCCACGAAGTCGGCGCCGGCGGCGGTGGCTTCGGCCTGCTTTTCACCCTTACAGAAAACGGCCACGCGAACGGTCTTGCCCAGGCCGTGAGGCAGGGTCACAGCGCCGCGCACCATCTGGTCGGAGTACTTGGGGTCAACACCCAGGCGGATGGCCACGTCGACGGTTTCGTCGAACTTGGCGAAGGAAGCGCCCAGGGATTTGCTCACAGCGTCTTCAACGCTCAGGCGTTCCTGCAGGTTCACGCCTTCGAGAGCTTTGCGAAAATTTTTGCCATGCTTGGGCATGTCTTTATCCTTTCGTTTTATCTCCTGCCACACATGGACTGCTCCAGGTCTGGCAGTACAATTGATCAACGAGGGGCAGCCAGGCTGCCGTCATCCGGTAAACCGGTCCCTACTTGATTTCGATGCCCATGCTGCGGGCGGTGCCGGCGATGGACTTCACAGCGGACTCAAGGGTGGCGGCGTTGAGATCGGGCAGCTTCAGCTTGGCGATTTCTTCCACCTGGGCCATGGTCAGGCTGCCAACCTTGTTACGGTTGGGTTCACCGGAGCCCTTTTCGATCTTGGCGGCCTTCATGATCAGCACCGCGGCCGGGGGGGTCTTGGTGATGAAGGTGAAGGAGCGGTCAGCGTAGACCGTGATGACCACAGGGATGATCATGCCCTTCTGGTCCTGGGTGCGGGCATTGAATTCCTTGCAGAAGCCCATGATGTTCAGGCCATGCTGACCCAGGGCGGGACCCACCGGCGGGGAGGGGTTGGCGGCGCCGGCCGGAATCTGCAGTTTGATTTTGGCAACTTCTTTTTTGGCCATGATGTTCTATCCTTATGACTGGAACAGCGCCCTGCGGCGCTGCTCCGATGCTAGCCCTTGGAAACCTGCACGAAATCCAGTTCCACCGGGGTTTGTCTTCCGAAGATGGAAACGGATACGCGCAGCTTGCCCTTTTCGTAGTTGACATCGTCCACGACGCCATTGAAGCCCTCGAAGGGGCCCTCGATAACCCGAACGTCGTCGCCGCGTTCGAAGTTGAACTTGGGCCGGGGGGTCTCCTGGCGACTTTCCATCAGCGAGAGGATGCGCGCGGCGTCGCTTTCGCTCATGGGAGTGGGGCGGTTCTTACCCCCCACAAAACCGGTGACCTTGGGGATGGACTGCACCAGATGGCAGGAAAGATCCGTCATAATCATGCGGATCATCACATAGCCGGGGTAGAATTTGCGGGTACTGGTGCGAGGCTGCGAGCCGTTCTTGGAAGGTTCGATGACCTTTTCGGTAGGCACGACCACTTCCTGGATGAGGCCATTGTCCTCGCCGGAATCCATCATCGCCTTAATGGTCTTCTGCACGCGCTGCTCGAAACCGGAGTAGGTGTGCACGATGTACCAGCGAGACTTCTTCCCCAGTTCGGAGTTCTCGTCGATAACGGGAGTGTTCATATGTGCCTTCAGGAGAGGATGCTCTTGATGATGGCCGAAAGCCCCAGATCCACGAGGCCAAGCACGATCGCCATGACGGCAACAAAGCCCAGAACCGCAAACGTCGCTTTGCGCGTTTCCTTGAGCGTAGGCCACGTAACCTTACGCAGTTCGCCGCGAGAATCTTCGATATATTGCGCCAGGCGGGAGATGGGGTTGGGGGTCTGTTCGGTCTTGGAGTCGGCTTGCGCGGATTTCTTTACCATGGTGCTTCCCACAAGATAAAAAATGGCAGGGCAGGAGGGATTCGAACCCCCAACTTGCGGTTTTGGAGACCGCCGCTCTAGCCGTTAGAGCTACTGCCCTGCGTACCGTCAGGGGGGAGGGGTGCTCCCCCCTGCGGAAGTATTGTTACCTGGTTTCTCTGTGAAGCGTGTGCTTCTTGTCCCAGGGACAATATTTTTTCATTTCCAGACGCCCGGTGGTGTTCTTCTTGTTCTTCCGGGTGCTGTAGTTGCGACGCTTGCACTCAGTGCAGGCAAGGATGATATTCACTCTCATGGTACTACTCGATGATTTCGGTCACCACGCCGGAGCCCACGGTACGGCCACCTTCACGGATGGCGAAGCGCAGACCGGCTTCCATGGCGATGGGGGCGATCAGTTCCACCAGGAACTGGCTGTTATCGCCAGGCATGACCATTTCCACACCTTCGGGCAGGTTGATCACACCGGTGATGTCGGTGGTACGGAAGTAGAACTGAGGACGATAGCCGGAGAAGAACGGGGTGTGACGGCCACCTTCTTCCTTGGACAGGACGTACACTTCAGCCTTGAACTTCTTGTGGGGCGTGATGGACTTGGGAGCAGCGAGCACCTGGCCGCGTTCCACTTCGTCACGCTTGGTGCCGCGCAGCAGCACACCGATGTTGTCACCAGCTTCGCCCTGATCCAGCAGCTTGCGGAACATTTCCACGCCGGTGCAGGTGGTCTGGGCGGTGGGCTTGATACCCACGATTTCCACCACGTCGCCGACCTTGATGATGCCGCGTTCCACACGACCGGTCACCACGGTACCGCGGCCGGAGATGGAGAACACGTCTTCGATGGGCATCAGGAAGGGCTTGTCGATGTCGCGCTCGGGATCGGGGATGAAGTCGTCGCAAGCCTGCAGCAGTTCGATGATGCACTTGGCTTCAGGAGCGTCGGGATCGTCGCATTCCAGAGCCTTCAGAGCGGAACCACGGATAACGGGCACGTCGTCGCCGGGGAAGTCGTAGGAAGACAGCAGTTCGCGCACTTCCAGTTCCACCAGTTCCAGCAGTTCTTCGTCGTCCACCAGGTCGCACTTGTTCAGGAACACGACCAGCTGGGGCACGCCGACCTGACGGGCGAGCAGGATGTGCTCACGGGTCTGAGGCATGGGACCGTCGGTAGCGGCCACCACCAGGATACCGCCGTCCATCTGGGCAGCACCGGTGATCATGTTCTTGATGTAGTCAGCGTGGCCGGGGCAGTCCACATGAGCGTAGTGACGCTTTTCGGTTTCGTATTCCACGTGGGCGGTGGCGATGGTGATACCACGTTCCTTTTCTTCGGGAGCCTTGTCGATTTCGTCGTAGGAAATGAAGCTACCGGAGCCCTTCAGACCGGCGATCTTGGTGATGGCGGCGGTCAGAGTAGTCTTACCATGGTCGATGTGGCCGATGGTACCAATGTTAACGTGGGGCTTTTTGCGTTCGTATTTTTCCTTGCCCATTGTACGTCTCCCTGAGGATAAAATTTGTTGCGGTTACTGTACTTTCAACCTTGAGCATGGTTTCGAACGCCTGCTCCCGGTTTCTTGCCACTGCCCGCATAAGTCCCTGTGTTGTTGCCCAGGGAACGTGCTTTGACAGGAAAAAGGATGACTGGAAGGGAAAAATGCAGGAATGGAGCGGGAAACGGGATTCGAACCCGCAACCCTCAGCTTGGAAGGCTGATGCTCTAGCCGTTGAGCTATTCCCGCATCCTCGATGCGCGTTGTTTTGCAGGCCAGCGAACTGACCCCCGGGTTTCGGCATGGCCCGGTACTGCACCGTAGTTCCCGACAGTCTACCTGTCTCCTACAGCCAAGGCAGTTGTTAGCATGTGCCACACTTCTTATTCAGAAGTGGTGGAGGGGGGTGGATTTGAACCACCGAAGTCTTACGACGACAGATTTACAGTCTGTTCCCTTTGGCCACTCGGGAACCCCTCCACTCTGAGTTGCAAGCGATGTTGGCTTGCAAGATTTTCAGTCTGGCGTGGGCTTGTCCGGCTTTGCTTCCGGTGCCCTGCTGCCCCGTTCGGCTTTCGCTTTCGTGAGGCATTCGTCAGCAGCAAGGATGTGTTTACGGAAAACCGGCCCCTTTGGCAAGCACTTTTTTGCATTTTTTCGATTTTTTTTCGTTAAAAAATAAAAAATAAATAAAAATAATATGTTATGAATATGCCTAAAAAGCCTGTTTTCCTTGCTTCAGGGGCTTTTATGGGCTTTTTCGATCAAGCGGGCTTCAAAAAGGGCCTGAAAAAGTTGTTTCAGCTCGTGCCGGATGCGTGTTTTGGGGACGTCAGGGAAGGTCTCGGCCAGCAGGGAAAGAGCCTCGTCACGTGAAAGGGGAGCGGAAAGCAGCTGCCAGACCACGGCTCCGGTGCCATCGAGACGAAAGATGTGGTTACCGTGGCTGTCCGTGAGGAAGATGCTTTGTCCTGCCTGCCGGCAACTCAGGCCCGGGCGTTGCTGCCACAGTGTCCTGCTGTCCCCCGCGTCGCTGGCGGTCTCGGCTGCGGGAGGCCGACCGGCTGAGGGACGAGCACAAGAGGCAGAAGAATCCGGCACGGGAGGAAAATCCGCGGGCAGGGGCGCAGCCGGGGGCAGCAAGGGGGCCTGCCGTGCGAGGAGCTCTGCGGCTTCATCCAGGTCATCATAGCGGAGGATGCGGCAGGGCAGGGCATCCAGCAGTTGCGAGCCCAGCCTGAGGACCTCCGGTGCACCGCCATCGGGGATCAGGAAACGGGCCAGCACGTTGTCCATGCCGGTGGCGGCAGGGGCGGGCAGAAGAACGGCCCGGCTGCCGGGCGTGCGTTCCAGCAGGATCACGGCATCCGGGGCGTGGCGTTCGCCCCAGGGCGCCAGATCGTCCGGGGAGGGAGCCAGATAGCCATAATGGCGATCACATATGCCCGGGCGCTCGTTCATGAAGCGTTTCAGGGCAGGGGAAGAGGGCGGGGGCAGGCGCAGGCGGGGAGCTACGCCGAAGGAAAAGATTTTTCCCTGATGGAGGCCCAGCAGGTCGTCACCGAGCCCCCGTGCTGTACCGGCCATGAGACGGACGACCAGCGTGCTTTTCCCGGCGCGGTTGTCGCCGCAGAAGATCAGGGTGCGCCCATGCAGGCACACGGCCGCGGCATGGAGGGAGATCAGGCGGGGGCAGGCATGACAGCAGGCGGCCACCAGCTCGATGGCCAGGCTGCACAGCAGACAGGCCCGGGAGGGCTCGTAGCGGGGAGCGGGCAGCCAGGGAGAGCGCAGGCGATAGCCGCGCCCCTGTGGAGTGATGACCAGCAGGGGCGCAGTTTCATGCAGGCAGGATGGCAGCGTCCCGGAGATGGACGGGAGCCCCGCTGGTTGCGGGGCGTGCGGCCAGAGCCGGAAAAAAGCATCCAGTGCGGGCAGCAGGCCTTGGCAGTCATGCAGTCGCACGGCTCCCGGCACACCGGCAAAAAAGACGTCCTGGTGCGCCATGCCTAGTAGCGATCCGGCCGGAAGCCCCCCAGGGCGTCATTGAACGTGTCACGCAGGCGATCCCCGGCCTCACGATGCCAGCCTTCATTATAGCGGCCGTCGTAACGGTCGTCATAACGGTCACGGTAATCATAGTTGCGGGAGGGGCGGGAATGGCGACGCGAGGGACGGCTGCGGCGGCTGCGTCTGGAGTAGCGGCTGCGCCGGGAATAATGGCTGCCGTGGGAAGAACGTCTGCGCCGCCGGTGCGAGGGCCGGGAGTGGGCCTCGGCTTCATTGACGCAGAGCAGGACCGGCGTGGCATAGAGCAGGCCCGTGGCGACCAGACCGGCCAGGAAGGAACGGCGCTTGTTGCGGAGGCTGTCTTCGGAAGGGGCGGACGATTCTGTCTTCATAATGCCCTCCTGCCCGGGAGCGGGTCAGGTAAAAGTATCCTGAATAGCAGACGAAAAACGGTCTGTCGGAGATTGTGCCAGCAAAGCGGGGCCTTGCCAAGGGGGCTCCGCAAGTCTGACGGAGCCAGTCTGCTGCGTCAGGCATGAGCAAAGCGTCAGGGCGTGGCATGGCCGTACGCCCTATGTCGGCGTTTTTTTCGGCAGGGCATCGTCCGCCAAAGGATGCGGCTTTGCAGGGCATCCTTCCGGTCTGCTTCCATGTGCCGCTGCCGGCGGGTTGCCGGACATGTCGCGGTGGCCCCGCTGCGGACTGCGTCCCCGGCAGGCGCGTCACGGCACGGGGCGGCATGCCGTCAGCAGGCCTGTTGCCGGGTCCGGGCCAGAAAGGCGTCGGCCTTGTGGTATTCCGGCTCATCCAGCAGGCTGGTCACGGTAAAGACCAGCAGGGAGAGGCAGACGCCCAGGATCACCTGCAGGGCCGACTGCTGCTCCCAGAAGGCGGGCAAGGGCATCCCCAGGAAGATGGCCAGATTGTACAGGCAGTAGGCCAGGCCGCAGAGCATGGAGCACAGGGCGCCCCTGCTGGTGCCGCGCCGCCAGAAAAAGGCCAGGACAAGCGGTACGAACACGCCGGTGGTGATGATGTCCGAGGCTATCCAGGTGATCTCGAAGATGGAACGGATGCGCAGGGAGATGAGGATGCCCACGGCCACGATGACCAGCGTGGCCAGCCGGGACAGGCGCAAGCGGGTCTTTTCGTCGTAGCTGCCGGGGAGCAGGTCCATGACCAGGGTCATGGCGCCGGTGTTGATGAGGGAGTCCATGGTGGACATGATGGCCGCCGAGATGCCCACGAAGACCACCGCCGCCAGCAGGGGCGACATGGAGCTTTCCACCAGGGCGGTGACCACGCCGCCCTTGGGCAGGGTATCGAACAGGACGATGCCCGCCATGCCGGTAAGGACCACGATCAGGTACAGCGGGATGTAGACGAAAAAGCTCATGACCGTCATGCGCCGGGCGTCCCGCGTGTCGCGTGTGGCCGAGATGCGTTGCCAGACATTGGCCTGGATCATCCACGAGCAGCCGAAGGTGATGACGTACATCAGGTATTTGGGGGCGCCTGCGGTCAGGCTCATGAATTCCGGCCTGCCGCTGCGGGCCGCCGCCTCCGCGATGGGGCCCAGGCCGCCGCATTCCTGCATGGCCACCACGAAGACGGCCAGGGCGGACAGGAGCAGCAGCACGAACTGGATGATGTCCGTGAGCACCACGCCGCGAAAGCCCCCGAACATGGAATAGACCAGCACGATGAGCGTCCCGGCCAGCACGCCGCCCTCATAGCCCATGCCGAGGAAGGTCCCGAAAAAATCCCCCACGGCCACCATCTGCGAGGCAGCGGAGAACAGCATGAAAAACAGGATCATCAGCGCCAGCAGCCGCGCCACGGGACGGGAATAGCGGGCCTCCATCATGGCCCCCTGGGTCAGATAGCCCACGCTGCGGATGGCCCGTGCCCCCAGGCCCATGAGCAGGGTGGCCACCAGCACGGGCACGCCGTAGTACCAGAAGGCCCCCATGCCGTCGGCAAAGGCCAGATCCGCCGTGGACAGGGCCGAGCCCCCGCCCCACCATGAGGCGATGAAGGTGATGGACAGGGCCCAGAACGGCAGGCTGCGCCCGGCAAAGAAATAGTCTTCCACGTCGCTGTTCTTTTTTTCCTTGAGGACGACCAGCAACAGGATGGCAAAATAGAGGACGAGCCCGATAAGGGAAGCGGTCTTGAGCATGGGGATTCCGCGAATGGCTGAAAGTGGCGGGGCGTTGGGGACAGAGGATCAGCGGGCCAGATTGCGCAGGAGGCTGTCCAGCACAGCCATGCAGGCGGCCTGATCCGCGGGCGGGACGTCCTGCCAGAGCCTGCGGTGCAGTGCCGTGGAGATGTCCGTCTGGACATGGCGCAGGGCCTCGCCCCTGTCGCTCAGGGACACGAGCTGCACCCGGGCGTCCTGCGGCGAGGGACGGCGCCGGCAGTAGCCGCGCTCCTGCAGGGTATCCACCAGGCCCGTGACCGTGTTTTTTTTGCGGCCTATGCGCCGGGCCAGCGTGCTCATGGGCTGGGGGGATCCCTCGAACAGGGCATGGAGCACGGCCCCGTGGGCGGGCAGCAGATCGGTGATGCCGCGCCGGGCAAGTTCGTCGCAGATATGCTGGTTGGCCTGCTCCCGGATACGAGAAAGCAGGTCGATGATGTCATCAGGTGAGGTGGCAGGCATGGGGCCTCCGTGCAGGAGAATTCGGGCGTTTTTAGTTCGTGGGCGAACTAATGTCAACGGAAGAAGGGCAGCCGTCAGAGCTGCCCGATGGAATGCATCCCTTTCTTTTCTATTTTATGGAGCGGACAAGCGTGATAACAGGCAAAAAAGGAGATCCTCATGGATAGGAACAGGCCTGTGTTTCCCTGTCCGCATTGCGGTTCCCGCCACACGAGCTGAGCCGGGCAAGCCTGTCTTTTCTGCCGGAGTGGCTGCGCCGTCTGTTGCCCGTATCCGGGACCTGTCCTGCGCAGGGCAGGATCATCCTCGCTTGCAAGGATTGCGGGAAAAGGTTCGTCATGTATATCATGTAGGGGGAGGGCCCCCGCCATGGCGACCATGTTTCCTGCTGATGTGACGTCGTTCCTGACGACCGGCGAAGAGGCAACGTACAGTTTTCTGCAACGCACGGCCCGGCCGGACGGCAAATTCCTGTGCTGGTACGCGCCGGACATCGAAGAGCGCGAGCCGGACTTCATCCTGCTGTCGCCCGATTGCGGCCTGGTGGTGCTGGAGGTCAAGGACTGGCTCATCGACCAGCTGCTGGAAGTGGACGGCAAAAGCGTGCTCCTGTCGGTCAACGGCCGGGAGGAGCGGCGCAAGCAGCCTTTGGCCCAGGCGCGGGAATATGTGGGCAGCCTGCTCACCCTGTTGAACAAGCACGCGCCCCGCATGGCGGACGGCAAGCCTTTGCTGCCCTGTCCCGTCACCGGCGGGGCGGTGTTGCCGCACATCAGCCGTGAGGAATTCCGGGCGGCCGGTCTGGGCGAGGTCATGGAGGAGGGCCGGATCATCTTCTGGGATGAACTGCACGAGGAGTCCCCGCTGCGGCGGGATGCCTCGGGCCGCAGTTTCGCGTGCTGGCTCGCGGAGCATTTCCCGCCCCTGTTCCCTTTCCAGCTCTCGGGTTCCCAGATCGACTGGCTGCGGGCCCGGATCTTCCCCGTGGTGCGGCTGGAACTGCCCGTACGCGGCGGGACGCATGCCTCGGCCCAGGACGAGACCATCCGCGCTCTGGACCGCGACCAGGAAAATCTGGCACGCGGCATGGGCGCCGGGAAACAGCTCATCATCGGGCCGTCCGGCAGCGGCAAGACGCTCATCCTGGCGCATCAGGCCTGGAACCTGCCGCGGGTGGACAAAAAGATCCGCCGTGTGCTGGTGACCTGCTTCAATCTGTCGCTGGTGGGCTACATCCGCCGCTTGCTGGCCCGCAAGGGCGCCAGCCTTGGCCCGGACGGGGTGGAGGTGGTGCCGTTTTACAGTGTTTGCGAACGTATCCTGGGCGAACCGCTGACCCATGCCGAGGAGAGCGAGTATTACAACATCATCGTGCAGGAGGCACAGGAGCGCCTGCAAGGGGAACATCCGCTCAAAGGGCACTGGGATGCCATCCTGGTCGATGAGGGGCAGGATTTTTCCCCGGAGATGGCGCACGTCCTGCTGGCCCTGCTGCCGCCGTATGGGGTGCTGACCGTGGCCCAGGATGAACAGCAATGCCTGTACCAGCCGGAGGACAGCGGCTGGGAGAAAATGGGCATCGCCGGTCTGCGGCTGCGCCGCCTGCAACGCCAGTACCGCAACACACGGGCCATCGCCCGGATGGCCTTGCGTCTGCTGCCGGAAGGTGAGCCCGTGCCGGAGCTGGCAGGGGCGGAAGGGGAAGCGCCCTGCTGGCTGCAAAGCGCCGATGCGCCTGCGCTGGTGCGCGACGTGGCGGATTCCGTGGCCACTCTGGTACGGGAGGGTGTGCCCATGAGCGAGATAGCGATCCTCTACGCCCATTCCCGCATGGAAGGGCTGGCGTCCAGCCTGCCGGAAAGCCTGCTGGAAGCGGTGGAGGCCCGGGGCGTCATGGCCCGCTGGGTGGCCCGGGATACGACCAGCAAGCGCTATTTCGACATCACCACGGACAGCGTCTGCATCTCCACCATCCACAGCGCCAAAGGTCTGGATTTTTCCCATGTCTTCCTGCTGGGCATGGATCGCCTCCAGCCGGAGAAGCCCCGCCAGCGGCGTCTGGCTTATGTAGGAATGACGCGCGCCCGGGAGCATCTGACGCTGGCTATTTGCGGCCGGGAAGGGCTCGTCCCCGTGCTGACAGCGGCAGAGCGGTAGGCGCTTGAGAGCCGTCCGCTGTCCTTCATATGCTGAGGCAGGAGAGCCGGCCGGTGAAAAGCCCCCTGTGCGAAAGCCCTTGCCAAGCGGTCAGGATTCATCTAAAAGAGGAGAGATGCTGGTGTGGCTCAATCGGTAGAGCAGCTGATTTGTAATCTGCAGGTTATGGGTTCAAGTCCCTTCACCAGCTCCAGGAAAAAGCAAAAAGCCCTTACGGAAAACTCCGTGAGGGCTTTTTTGTTATGGGCTTTAGCCTGTTGAGCGCCTGACAGGCGCGAAACAAAAAACCACCC
>ERZ857982.766-NODE-766-length-39197-cov-3.686679_pt1 | contig 39197 bp, 31 predicted proteins | sample MGYA00519955_ERZ857982 | MGnify/ENA primary metagenome ERZ857982 (study PRJEB31778, sample SAMEA3449416) | human gut metagenome | biome: human gut; feature: human-associated habitat; material: faeces | place: United Kingdom | collected 2010/2012 ... | reverse complement strand
ACAGATCACGGACGTCTGGCTCGACACGGCGGGCTATCTCACCGGTGCGCTGCTGACGCTGCTGATCTTCCGCCTGTGCCGGAAACGGCCGGTCCGCCGGAGAAAAAACGGACCGCGGCCAGCCTTTTTCAAACGGTCTTCACCGGCAGAGGCACGGCAAAACCGGAATTTTCGCCTCCCGGCCCACGGGAAACGGCTTCGTCGCAGACATAATCCGAAAACAAGCCGCCCCCCGAAAACAGGACCGAACGCCTTGTCCTTCCCGAATCGCCGGAAACGGTATGCCGAGCAACCGAAACACGTCGCAACAGCCGAAAAGGCCGGCATACGCCGATCCTACCCCTCCTTTTCAAAACTTTTCAGAAGCTCGATCTCGGCCGGCCAACGGCTTTCGTCGGGCGTCTCGAGAATCAGCGGAATGTCGTCGAAACGCTTGTCTCGGGCGATAAAGCGGAAAACGGTCATACCCAGAAAACCGTCGCCCAGATTCCGGTGACGGTCGACCCGGCTGCCCAGCGGCTTCATCGAATCGTTCAGGTGCATACCGCGCAGGTAACGGAATCCGACCGTGCGGTCGAATTCGTCGAAGGTCCTCTCGCACGCCTCGTCGCTCGTCAGGTCGTAGCCGGCGGCAAAGGCATGGCAGGTGTCGATGCAGACGCCCACGCGGCTCTGATCTTTCACGAGCGAGAGGATCGTCGCCAGCTGCTCGAACGAATATCCGACATTGGAGCCCTGCCCGGCCGTGTTCTCCACGACGGCCGTCACGCCCCGGGTCCGCTCGAGCGCCCAGTCGATCGACTCGGCCACGAGCCGCAGACATCGGTCGGCGCCGATCAGGCCCAGATCGCTGCCCGGATGAAAGTTCAGCCGGTCGAGCCCCAGCTGCTCGCAACGCTGCATCTCGTCGAGGAAGGCAGCGCGCGACTTCTTCAGCTCCTCGTCCTTGGGATGGCCCAGGTTGATCAGGTAGCTGTCGTGAGGCAGGACGACGCCCGGAGCGTATCCTCCCGCCCTGCAATTGGCCTCGAACGCGCCGATTGAGGACGGCTTGAGCGGCGCGGCCGACCATTGCCGCTGATTCTTCGTAAACAGGGCGAAAGCCGTCGCCCCGATCTTTTCGGCGTTCAGCGGAGCGTTTTCGACCCCTCCTGCCGCACTGACATGCGCTCCAAAATATTTCATCGTACCATGTTATTGTCGCGTCCGTCTCCTCGTCGCGCCGGAAAGGCGGACGCACCGGAGCAAAAATACGGATTTCCGAAGCAAAAAAAAGAGGGTCCGCTCAATCCGGGTCAAAATTGCTATCTTTGCGCAAGACTCAACCCTGCGCAGACTATGAAACCCCTGAGAATTTTTCTGTTGCTTGCAGGACTTCTGCTGGCTTCGAGCCGAGCCGAAGCCCAGTTCTCCATTTCAAAAGTCACACCGAAAGAGGCGGACGTCAAAAACTTTCGGGACACGATCAAGCAGCTGTCGGCCGTCAACAACCAGTTCTTCAGCGAAGCGCGCTACCGGGCCGAGAAAAAACGTTTGCGCAAGGAACGGAACACGATCACCTGCACGGTCGGGCTATCGTTGAACCAAACCGGCTTCGACAACTGGGCCCCGGGCGGAAACAACACGTTCGACGCGACCGCCTCGCTGCTCTATACGCACGTCTACACCCGCGACAAACTGAACATGACCTACTCGTTCGACTCGAAATACGGCATGAACGTCATTTCGGGAACGACGTTCAAGAATCTCGACTACTTCATTTTCAACCTCAACACGGGATGGGCCATCTCGAAGAACTGGTCGTACAGCGCCAGCGCCAACCTGCGAAGCCAATGGTCGAAAGGATACAAGTCGGTCACCGAGAAAATACTGGTCAGCAACTTCATGTCGCCCGGCACGCTGACGCTCGGCGTCGGCTTCACGTACCGGGCGCTGAAGAAAGTGCCGCTGATCGTGACGGTCAACCCCCTGAGCGGCAACATGCAATTCGTTCTGGACGACTCGCTCTCGCGGCAGGGCGCCCACGGCGTGCCGGCCGGCAAGCACCAGAAAAGCTCGCTCGGATCGACGCTGCGCATCGACCTGAGCCAGCCGATCGCGGGAGGAAAGATGAACTACATCACTTACTTTTATGTCTCGACGAACTACGAGCAAAACAACTACGTCGAATGGCAAAATACGTTCAACATCATCGCAGCCAAGATATTCAACATCGGGCTTTTCTGCCGCATGGTCTACAACGAGCCTCAGGCGACGCCTCGGAACCGCTCGCTTCAATGGACCTACAAAATCGGGGTCGGATTGTCCTATACGTTCAAAAACAAGTAGCTTCGGGTACGGGAATTGCCCATGGCCCCGACAAGAAACTTTCGCTAAAACGACATGTACAAAAACAGTAAATTCACGATTCTGCTGCCGACCGTGATCGCCTGCTCGCTGGCAGCAGGGATGTTACTCGGCAGTTTTCTGCTGCGCAGCGGCGCGGACCGACCTGCACGCAGGGCCGCGCTTTCCGTAGCCGGGACCGATAAGCTCAACATGCTGCTCCGCCTGATCGACGCGCAATATGTCGACACGGTACGGATGGACTCGCTCACGGAAGAAATCATCCCGCTGATTCTCGAAAATCTCGACCCGCATTCGATGTATTTCAGCGCGAAGGACCTCGCTCAGGCCAACGAGACGATCGAAGGAGAGTTCGACGGCATCGGCGTCGTGTTCAACATGGCGACCGACACGGTCATCGTGCTGAACGTCATCGCCGGCGGACCGAGCGCCAAGGCAGGCATACAGGGAGGAGACCGGATCGTGACGGTCGAGGACAGCACAATCGCCGGAGTCGAAATGGACCAAAACGAAGTAGTGAAAAGGCTCAGGGGTCCTCGAGGCAGCGAAGTCCGGCTCGGAATCCAGCGCTCCGGAATCGACGGGTTGATCCCGGTCACCGTCCGGCGCGACGCCATTCCGATCAAAAGCATCACGGCTTCGTACCTGATCCGCCCGGATATCGGCTATATCAAGTTCGATCAATTCTCGGTCAACGCCTACAAAGAACTGAGCGAAGCGATCGGACAGCTCAAGGGACAAGGCATGCAGAAGCTCATCCTCGACATCCGGGGCAACTCGGGCGGCCTGCTCGAACAGGCCATCGCGATCTCGAACGAGTTCCTGCCCGCCGACAAGATGATCGTCTACACGCAGGACCGCGCGGGAAACAGGGAGACCCAATACAGCGACGGGCAAGGAGAGTTCACCGACGAACAGCTGGTCGTGCTGATCGACGAATACAGTGCCTCGTCGAGCGAGATTCTGGCCGGAGCGCTTCAGGACAACGACCGGGGCACGATCATCGGCCGCCGCTCCTACGGCAAGGGACTGGTCCAAAGTCAGATCCCGTTCCCGGACGGCTCGGCGGTCCGTCTGACCGTCGCGCGCTACTACACGCCGACGGGACGGTCGATCCAGAAACCGTACAGCGACGGAACGGAAAGCTACAACCGCGAGCTGCTGTCGCGCTACGAGCATAACGAGCTTTTTTCGGCCGACAGCATCCATTTCGCCGACAGCCTCAAATACGTGACCGAAGGCGGCAAGGTCGTCTACGGCGGAGGAGGCATCATGCCGGACATTTTCGTACCGGCCGACACTTCGGACATGACCCCTTATTTCAGAGAGGTGGCCGGGCGCAACATTCTCTACCGTTTCACGCTCGACTATACGGATCGCCACCGCGCGCAACTGAACGGAATCCGGACGCTCGAGGAACTGGACCGCTTCTTCGGCTCGCAGCCGGACCTGCTCGGCGAATTCGTCCGCTATGCGGCCCGGCAGGGCGTGGCACCGAAACCGGCCGAAATCGAACGCTCGAAAGAGGTCATGCTGGCCCAAATCAAAGCCTACGTAGGCCGCAACACGCCGCTGGAGGACAATGCTTTTTACCACAACATCCAAAGCATCGACAACGTGGTAAAACAGGCGCTCGAGGTGCTGTCGGCTCCCCGGCCGGACAACGAGCTCCATGTCCGGGACACGGTCGCGCGGACCGAGCCGTCGCTTTAGCGCAGCGGGAAACAACGCGACGTCGCATGCTTACGTCACACCCGACATACTTTTATTGCAAGTATCCTCGACATTACAATCGACTCGCCCGGACGACCCGGACAAACGGACCGTTTCCGACCGGAACGATGCCTTGTCGCTAAGACGGCGAAAAGTCGGGAGAGCTCCTGCAAGCACGCGATCGCGAAAAACCGGGACGGTGTGCGTAGCCTCATGCACATTTATTTCAAGACGCTTACATGACTATGCTGTCGCGTAAGTCGCCTTCGATCCTTTCCTTTCGTTCGGACCACCGTCCGATTGTTTCCGGGTTATATGGGAGAATCTATGCCGGCGCACCGAAATATGCTATCAGGGGTTTGAAATACCTTCTCCGAGCGTTCGGCCGTCGATATTTCTCAACCGTATATCAGATAACCGGCTACGCCCGAGAGCACGATCAGCAGGATCGGATCGATCTTGCGCAGCGAAGCCAGAAAGACCGCGCCGAAAATCAGCCAGCTCTTGTAGTCGATAAAGGTGACCGGAGTGAACAGCACGGCGCCTGCCAGTGCGATCATGGCCAGAATCATCGGCCTCATGCCGTACATGACTCCGCGGATGTAGGCATTGTTCCGCAGGGCCAGATAAAAGCGCGTCAGTACGATCATCAGCGTCATGGCGGGCAGGCAGACGGCCGCCGTCGCTACGACCGCTCCCCAGACGCTGCCGGTCACGACGTAGCCGATATAGGTCGCGCTGTTGATCGAGATCGGCCCGGGCGTCATCTGCGAAACGGCGATGATGTCGGTCAGCTCCTCGTTCGTGATCCAGCCGTGGGCGATCACCACCTCGTGCTGAATCAGCGACAGCATCGCATACCCCCCGCCGAAGCCGAAAAAGCCGATTTTCAGATAGGATAGGAACAGTTGCAGATAGATCATGGCTTCAGCCCCTTTCTTTTCAGACAGAACGTCCAGCCCAGCCCTCCGACGGCCCCGACCAGAATCAGATAGACGGGCGAGAATCCGAAATACCACGTCGCGCCCAGCGCCAGAGAGGCCAGTACGAAACGCCATGCCCCGAGCCCCTTGGACAGATGAATGATCGGGGCCAAAATCAGCGCCACCACGGCCGGACGCATGCCCTTGAACACGGCCTCGACGACCGGCTCGTGCTCGAACGAAACGAAAAACAGCGCCACGAGCAATATGATGACGAACGAAGGTACGACGACACCGAGCACCGAGCTGAACGCCCCCCGGTAACGATCGATCTTGTAGCCGACGAAAACCGCCGTATTGAGAGCCAAGGGCCCCGGCGAAGTCTGGGCGAGCGTCAGCAGGTCGAGGAATTCCTCGCGATCGATCCACGCCCGGCGATCGACCACTTCCTTTTCGATCAGCGGAACCATGGCGTATCCCCCGCCGAAGGTAAATACCCCGACCTTGAAGAACGACCAGAAAAGATTCAACGATTTCTGCATAAAGTCTTTTTCTCCTGTAATTCGCCCGCTCGCTCGCTTTCGTCCGTTTCCGCACGGACTTTTCTCCCGGAAACGGACGGAAGCGCCGGTCGGGCCCCTTCCGCCAAATCCGCGGCTTCGCCGTTTCCTCTATGACGGATACGTACGCATTCGGAAACGGAAACCGCGAGCGACTTCTTCCTCCGATTGCGTCCGCCGCCTTGCACCGGTCCCCGAAGGAGTCCGGAAACACCGGTCTCGCGCAACCGGATACTGCGGGCACCTGCGGCACGGCGCGCACCGCTAAAGAGCGTCCCGCAAAGTTCCTACCAGCCGTTTACGAACGCGACCGAGTGCGCAGCCACGACGCCGGCCGTTTCGGTCCGAAGACGGCTGCGGCCGAGCGAAACGGCCCGGAAACCGCTGTCGAGCGCCGAGCGGATTTCATCGGAAGAAAAATCGCCCTCGGGCCCTATAAGGATCAGCACCTGCTCCCGGGGGCCGAAAGCCTCCCCGAGCGGAGTCCGGTTCCCGCTCTCCTCGCAATGGGCGATCAGCCGGCTACCCGCGCAAGGGAGCTCCAGCAGCTCACGCAAAGGCATCGGAGAATCGACCCGGGGCAGATAAGCCTTCAGCGACTGCTTCATCGCACCGGTCACCACACGGAGTATCCGGTCTATCCGGAGCGTCCGCCGCTCGCAGCGGTCGGTCAGCACGGGCGTGATCCGGTCGACGCCGATTTCGGTCGCCTTCTCGGCGAACCACTCGTAACGGTCGACGTTTTTCGTCGGCGCGACGGCCAGATGCAGCGAGTAAGGGCGTTGCCCGAAGCCCTGCTCGCAGCCGAGTATCTCGAGCCGGCAGCCGCGCGGCGAATCGTCGGCGATCTCGGCCCGGCACATCGCGCCCCGGCCGTCGGTCACCCACAGGCTGTCGCCCCGGCCCAGACGCAACACGCGGACGGCATGCTTCGACTCCTCTTCGCCGAGCAGATAGCTTCCGGAAGCAGGGTCCAGATCGGGGGCGTAAAATAATTGCATAGAAATAGGCGTTTTGTGGATCGGTATCGCTACTTTTGCAATAGCGTCCCGAACTCTCCGGGCAAAAGTACAAAACAACCGACGAACTCACAACGTTTGCCATCGATGAAAAAATTTTCGTTTCCGCTCATCGTTCTCTTATCGATAACCGCCATGTCAAGCTGCCGCAACAAACAGGCGGAGGTCAATCCGCTGCTCGCCCCGTGGGACACGCCCTACGAGGTTCCTCCTTTCGACAAGATCGAAATACGCCATTACAAGCCGGCCGTCGAGCAGGCCATTGTCCGTCACCAAAAGGAAATCGACTCGATCGCATCGAACCCGGCGGCCCCGGATTTCGAAAATACGATCGCCGCGCTCGACCGGAGCGGGGAAACGCTCGACCGGGTCTACACGACCTTCTCGCTGGTCGCCGCAGCCGACAACAACGAGGCGATGCAGCAGGCCGATCTGGAAATATCGCCGGCGGTAGCGGCCCATCGGGACGACATATACCTGAACGAAAAGCTTTTCGAACGGGTGGAGGCTGTCTACGAGAAGCTCGACTCGCTGCCGCTCACGCCCGAGCAGAAACGTCTGACGGAACTCACGTACAAAAACTTCGTGCGCGCCGGAGCCGGTCTTACGCCCCGCAGCAAGAAACGGCTGCGCGAGATCAACTCGGAACTGACGACACTCGGCATCCGCTTCGGCAATAACCTGCTGGCAGAGAACAAGGACTTCGCGCTCGTGCTCGACAGCCTCAAGCAGACGACCGGCCTGCCCGACGACGTGGTCAATGCGGCGGCGGCCGAGGCCGAGGCCCGGGGTATGAAGGGGAAATACGTCTTCACGCTCGGCAAACCCAGCCTGATTCCGTTCCTGACCTACGCCAAAGACCGCAACCTGCGCGAGCGGCTCTACCGGGGCTATCTGAACCGGGGAGCCAACGGCGGCGACCACGACAACACGCGGATCGTCGAGCGGATCGTCAGGCTGCGCTCCGAGAAGGCCGCCCTGCTCGGCTATCCGTCTTACGCAGCGCTCAAGCTCGACGGTACGCTGGCCGCGACGCCCGAGCGAGTATACGAGATGTTCGACCGACTCTGGGAACCGACGCTGAAACTGGCCGGCGAGGAGCTCGCCGAAATGAAGGCGATCAAGGCGGCCGAAACCGGCGACAGCACGTTCGCCTCGTGGGACTGGTGGTACTACGCCGAACGGCTTCGCCAATCGAAATACGATCTCGACGAAGAGGCCCTCAAGCCGTACCTGTCGCTCGACAATGTCAAGCAAGGCGTTTTCATGCTCAGCAACCGGCTCTGGGGACTGACTTTCCGCCCCGTGTCGATCCCGGTCTATCATAAGGAGTGCCTGACATACGAGGTTCTCGACAAGGACAACGCGCATCTGGGCATCCTCTACTTCGACCTGTACCCGCGCGAGGGCAAGCAGGCCGGAGCATGGTGCGACGCATTCCGGCCCGAGCGGTACACGGCCGACGGACAGCGCGTCGCGCCGGTCGTGACGGTCGTAGCCAACTTCACGCCTCCCCGAGGCAACGCTCCGGCTCTGCTCAGCCTGGACGAAACCGAAACGCTGTTCCACGAGTTCGGACATGCGCTGAACAACCTGTTCGCCCAGACCCGATATAAAGGAACGGGCATGAACTCGATGGAGCTCGACTTCGTCGAAATGCCGTCGCAGATCATGGAGAACTGGGCCACCGAGCCCGAAATGCTCCGCGCCTATGCCAAACACTACGCTACCGGCGAGACGCTCCCTGCCAATATGATCGCGCGCATCGTCCGCAGCAAGCTGTTCAATCAGGGATTCATGACCGCCGAACTGCTCGCCGCAGCGCAACTCGATATGGACATTCATACGCTCGGAGCGTCGGACACGCTCGATCCGACGGAACTCGAGCGCCGCTCGCTCTACGAACAGCGGGGATTGCTGCCGCAGATCGCCCCGCGCTACCGGTATCCCTACTTCGCCCACATATTCAACGGCGACGGATATGCGGCGGGCTACTACAGCTATCTGTGGTCGCAGATGTACGATGAAGACGCCTACGAAGCTTTCCGGCAGAGCGGCGACGTATTCAGCCGCGAGCTGGCCCGTTCCTACCGGAGAAACATTCTCGAGCGGGGCGCCGCCGAGCCGGGAGCCTCGCTGTACCGGAATTTCCGGGGAAGCGATCCCGACATCCGGCCGCTGCTGGTCGCACGGGGACTGGCCCCCGCCCCGTCTCCTTCCGATACGACGGCCGTGCGGGATACGGCCGTAATTCTCCAAGTATCGGCCGACACGACCGACGGCAAGAGGCAATAAGTCCAAGACAAGTAACAGCCCTATTTCGCTAAGGCGTACCGTCGTCCGTTCCGGCGTGTCATCGGCAAGCCGGAGACCGGCCTTATCACCGCGTGTCACACGACAAACAAGAAAATCAGGAAATACAGCCGTGCCGAAAGTTCGTCGCAACCGATCGCCCGGCAACAAGTCAAGACAGGCAACAGCTTCTCGTGACAGCATACCGACATCCGTCCCGGCATGTTACCGGCAAGCCGGGGACCTACCTTACCCAGCACGGCAAGTCGAATAACGGCGGACAAGCAGCGGACAGGCAACGCACGCCGCACCGAAAACCCGTCGCAACCGACGCTGTCCGGCAATCGCGGCCGAGCCGCCGATCCGACGGCATCCGCAATGACCGGCGGTTCGTTCCAGCGCCATGGCGAATTTCCGAAGCGAAAACGCGGGGCAACGGAGTACCGGACCATGCGTTGCCTTGCACGCCCAAAAGCTCCGCCATACATGAAAGACGGCGGAGACGGATATACGAAAGGGGAGGCTCGCGCCTTCCCTTTCGTATATTGACGTTCCTCGGCTCTCCGACGAACGCGCCGGATCGGCCGGCACTTATTTCACAGGCTTCCCTTGGCTGTCTACCACGACCAGATCGCCCAGACCGAGCGAGCGCACGCCGGCCAACTGCGTCTTGGCGTCGCCCACGATGACGATCGTCATCCGGTCGAAATCGATATACTGCCCGATCACCTGTTTGGCCTCGTCGAGAGTCATATCCTTAAGCGTCTGCTCGTTGCGCTTGACGTAATCGTCGGCCAAGCCGTAAAGGGCGATCTTGCGCAACATAGCCAGTTGGGCCGCCGGCGTCTCGAACGATCCGTTCATCGTGCGCAACAGCGCCTGACGGGTCCGGTCCAAAAACTCCTGCGAGTAATCCGCGCCGTACGAGGAAAGAATATCGCGGAACAGAGCGACCGACTCTTCGGTCACGATCGCCTGAACGCTCGAAAGAGCTTGGAAATTGTTGTAGTAATTGCCCTGCACGAAATGGGAATACGCCCCGTAGGTATAGCCGTGCTGCAAGCGCAGGATCTCGAACAGCAGGCTGCCCGAGGAGGCACCCAGCTTATCGTTGACGATTACGGCCGGATAGGCCTCGGGACTGCGCATCGGCATGGCCTTGGAACCGATCAGCACATAGGACTGGCGCGCTCCGGGATAATCGACGAAGAGAACCTTGCCCGCGGGCTCCGTGCCGTCTTCGCCGATCTCGGGCTGACGGACGTCCTTGGCCGGCCAGTTCCCGGTCAGCGACGCGAGCGACTTCTCCACCTCGGACTGAGTGAAACCTCCCACGAAGCTCATGCGCGCGACTTTCGGGCTGAAGCACTCGTCATAGAAAGCCTTCAGATCGTCGAGTGTGATCGACTGAAGCGACGCTTCCGTGCCGCTCGGATTCTCGGACAAGACGCTGCCCGCGCCGTAAAGCGCCTTGTCGAAAACGCTCTGAGCGATCGCCTCCGGTTCGGTCGCGCGCTGGCGGACGTTATCGATCGCCCGCTCCTTGACTACGGCGAACGACTGCTCGTCCCAACGCGGATGGAGCAGCATCTCCTCGACCAACTCCATCGCCCGGGCGAAATTCTTTTTCAGGCAAAGGCCGCTGAGCGTCATCGACTCGCGGCTGCATGCGACCCGGATCGAAGCGCCGAGCTGTCCGATCGCCTCCTCGAGCTGCTCGGGCGTCTTCGAGACTGTTCCCTCGTTCAGCATCTGCGCGGTCAGATAAGCGACGCCCACCTTGCCGGGAGCATCGAGTAGCATGCCCTGATTCAACTCGATCGAGAAGTTCACCAGCGGCAGCTCGCCGTACTCGATTCCCTTGATCTGCATTCCGTTGGGCAGAGTCGAGCTCCAGACAGCAGGTACGCTGAGTTCGGGCGTATTGGCCATCAGGGCGGGCTCGACGCTGCGGTCGATCTGCGAGGGAGTCTTCTCGTACGGGTCGTCGACGATCTGTCCGCCCTCGGAGCTCATCTGCTGGTCGTCGATCGACTCCTGCTCGACCTGAGCCGGCACGGAACCGGTCACGGCCAAAGCGGACTGTCCCTCGGGATAGATGCTGACCGACAGGAACGGACGCCCCTTGACGTACTTCTCGTACACGCGCATCACATCGTCGACAGTCACTTCGCGGTACTTGTCCAACTCCCGCAGCGAACGGTCGGGCGCGCCGCCGAACACGTTGTCGCGCGCCATGGAAATCGCCTTGCCGTTGGTAGAAGTCAGCCGGTTATACGTACGCGTTTCCTCCTGATTCTTGTAACGCTCGAGGTCTTTCGGATCGATCCCCTCCTTTTCGAAGCGGGCGAGCGCCTCGTCGAACGCAGCCTGCACGTCGTCGAGCTTCACGCCGGGGAAGGTTTTGGCATCGAAAACGATCAGTCCCGCCACTTCCAGCTGATAGCTGAACATCTCGACCTCGGGCGCGAGCTTGCGCTCCTCGACGAGCACCTTGTACAGCGGCGACTTCTTATCGCCGGCCAGCAGGTTCGTGAGAAAATCGAGCGCATAGCCGTCTTCGTTATAGGTTTCGACCCCGGGATAGGCAAGCAACAGCATCGGCGCGTTGCAGAAGACATCCTCGTACGAAATCTTCTTCGTCGAGTCGAGCGTCACGTTCTGCACCTGCGGAGCCTCGGGCTTGCCTCGGTCGGGTATTTCGCCGAAATACTTTTCGATCAGTTTTTTGGCCTCTGCCTTGTCGAAATCGCCCGCTACGACGAGGGTAGCATTGCTGGTCGTGTAATATTTGTCGTAAAACTCCTTGACGTCATCGACCGTCGCGCTGCGCAGATCGGGAATTTCCCCGATCACGGTCCAGCTATACGGATGTCCCTGCGGAAACAGGTTCTTGAATGTCAGATCCCACGCCAGACCGTAAGGCAAGTTCTCGCCCTGACGTTTTTCGTTCGACACGACGTCGATCTCGCGTTTGAGCCCGCCCTCGGTCACCGTATTGATGAAATAGCCCATACGGTCGGACTCCATCCACAGCACCTTCTCCAGCGCATCGCGCGGCACGGTCTCGAAATAGACGGTACCGTCGTTGCTCGTGCCGCCGTTGAACGTGCCGCCGAGCGCGTCTATTTTCTGGAAAAAGGCGTTGCGCGGCAGGTTCTCGGAACGCTGGAAAAGCATATGCTCGAAAAAGTGCGCGAAACCCGTCTTGCCCGGTTTCTCGCGGTTGCTGCCCACATGGTACTGGATAGCCACGGAAACGACCGGATCGGAGGTATCCTGGTGCAATACGACCTCGAGACCGTTGGGCAGCCGGTACTTCTCGTACTCGAGAGAAGCGCGGTCGTCTGTTCCGCTCGCACAACTACTCATGCCGAAAACGGTTAGGGTGAGAAACGGAAACAAAGAAAGCTTTTTCATAGATTCTATCGGTTATTGACTTCATACATTGAAAATTATTGACTTCGGACCACAGGGATGCAATCCGTAATTCGACAAAGTTAACCATTATCCGGCACAATCAGGCAAAAAATCGCGCAATACCGTTTCAAATGCAGTAAGGCGGGCACGAAAAAATTCCATGCGAAATCGGGCCGGTCTCGGGCACGGAGGTAACGGGCACAGCGCAAACCGGCAAGAAAAGGAGTTTCGGCTTCCGGTTTCATTCGCTACATATTGAGGATAATTCGTAGGATTCGGCCCGGAAATTTTCCGGAAAAACGAATTTTTTCTCCTCAATTGCTCCCGCCTTTGCTTATATTTGTCGTCAAAGAGCCATTCGAAATGACCCGGCGCGAAATATGGGATACGGTGTACGGCGCGGCCGCGGCGGCTTACGAGCCGAGGGAGGCGCGGGCCGTCGCGGCGCTCGTGTGCGAGGACCGGCTCGGGCTGCGATTCACGGACGTGATCGTCGAGCCCGACGCGCCCTGTCCGCTGCGCGACGATCTGCAACGCCTCGCTTTCGAGATCGGGTCGTACCGCCCGGCCCAATACATAGCCGGATTCTGCCGCTTTTGCGGCAGGAAGTTTTCCCTCGAGGAGGGCGTGCTGATCCCCCGTCCCGAAACCGAGGAGCTCGTCCGGACGATCGTCGAGCGGCACAGGAGCGACAGCGGCCTGCGTATTCTCGACATCGGAACGGGGAGCGGCTGCATAGCCGTGACGCTGGCGGCCGAGCTGCCGGATGCGCGGGTGACGGCCGTCGACATATCCGATACGGCGCTGCGCATCGCCCGACGGAATGCGGAACGCCTCCGGCAGACGGTCCGCTTCGAGCGGCGCGACATCCTGACCGGCCCGCCCGAGGGAGAGTTCGATCTGATCGTCAGCAACCCACCTTATGTGACGGAGTCCGAGAAGAGGCAGATGAGCCCGAACGTGCTGCGATACGAGCCGCACCGGGCGCTGTTCGTGCCCGACGACGATCCGCTGTTGTTCTACCGGGCGATCGCCGGTCTCGGCCGGCGGCTGTTCGCACCCGGAGGGACGGTTTATTTCGAGATCAACGAGCGGTTCGGCACTCAAACCGTCGAATTGCTCGAAAACGAGGGCTACCGCGAAATCGTCCTGTCGAAGGACTTTTTCGGAAAGCCCAGAACGGTCAGCGCGCGATGGAAGTGAAACGGACCAAAACGCCCGAACAGGCTCTTCGGGCCCTGATGAACGTCTGCGCCAAGAGCGAGCGGGCGATCTCGGACGTCCGGCGATCGCTGACACGGTGGGGAGTAGCCCCCGAGCAGCATCAGCCGATTATCGACCGGCTCGTCAGGGAACGGTTCATCGACGAGGCACGCTATGCCGAGGCATACGTCCGGGAAAAACTGAACCTGAGCCGCTGGGGCGTCCGCAAGATCAGAGCCGCGCTGAAAGCCAAGCGGATTCCGGAGCAGACGATCGACGAGGCGCTCGCCCAAGCCGACCCGCAAAAACTGGGCACGAAGCTCGAGGAGTCGCTGCGGCGCAAGATGCAGGGTACCCGTGCCGTCTCCGACTATCAGATGCGCGGCAAACTGCTGCGCTACGGCGCGGGCCTCGGATTCGACTACGACGAAGTGAGCGACGCGATCGACAGATTGATGCGCGAAAGGGAAAAATGACGATCAACAAGGAAAAACGCCATATGAAAAGGAAAATTGTTGTTCTGCTGCCATTGGCTGCGGCCGCTGCTCTCTGCACGGCATGGATCGCCTCGAGCGGTACGGACGAACCGCTTCCGTCGGAGCGGACGGTACGGACGAGCTCGGAAGCACGGACCGGAGAAGACAAACCGAGCGAATTTTCCGAGTCCTCGCCCGCCCCGTCCGCAAGCGCGGCAAACGAAGCGAGCAGAGTCGAGCCGGCCGCCGTTTCAGGACAAGCGACGGCGCCAAGCGGACAAGCGATCGGCTACGCTTCGCCGCTGAATATTCCGCTGCGGCTGTCGGCCAACTACGGCGAACTGCGCGGAGGCCATTTCCACGCGGGGATCGACATCAAGACGCAGGGCGTGATCGGCAAGCCCGTCTTCGCCATGGACGACGGCTATGTCTCGCGCATCAACGTCTCGCCGGGCGGATTCGGCAAGGCGCTCTACATCACTCACCCCGACGGACGGATGACGGTATACGGCCACTTGGAGCGCTTCACCGAGCCGATCGAAGCCTACGTCCACGAGCTGCAATACGCCCGCAAAACGTTCGCCCTCGACTTCGCCCCGCCCGAAACCCGCTTTCCGGTCAAGCGCGGCGAGCGCATCGGGCTGTCGGGCAACCGGGGTTCGTCGGGAGGACCGCACCTGCATCTGGAAGTGCGCGAAGGAGCGGCGCAGAGACCGCTGAACGTACTGGCGCGCGGATTTCTGAAAGTGCCCGACACGATCCCGCCCGTCGTCAAGAAGCTTTACTACGTATCCGTCGATACGGTCCAGGGCATTCCCCTGCACACCGTACGGCTGAGCCTTCCCGTCGGCCGGACGGCCTCGGGCGGATACGCGCTGCCCGATACGGTCCCCCTGCCCGTCACGGCGAACGGATACTTCGCCGTCGAGGCCGAGGAGAAAAAGAACGGCACGAGCAACCCGATGGGCATTTACGAGGCCGAAGTGTCGAAAGACGGGGAACCTTGCTTCTCGATGACGGTCGACCGGATCGGCTTCGAGCTGGGCCGCTACTCGTACGCCGTCGCGCTTTACCCCGAGTCGCGCGGCACGCGCAACGGAGTGTACCGCCTTTGCGCCCTGCCCAACAATCCGCTGCCGATCTACGGCAAGGACGCTCGCAGGGGCATGCTCTCATTCGAGGAGGGACGCACGCACAGAATGGAAATCACGCTCGGCGACGATTGCAAAAACCGCTCGACGCTCGCGTTCGACGTCCGCCTCGCTTCGGCGGACGGAACGGACGAGGAACAAGACAGGCCCTCGGGCATCCCGGTGCGCTGGAACAGCGACTACCGCTACGGAGGCGAGGGTCTTTGGTTCGCCATTCCCCGGGGAGCGCTCTACGAATCGATTCTGCTGCGCATGCAAACCAAACCCCGACCCGCCTACGGATACTCTCCGCTGTATACGGTCCACACGCCGGACGTGCCGCTGCACAAGAGCATCCGGGTCAGCATCGACGCATCGGAGCTGCCCGAGCATCTGCAAAGCAAGGCCCTGATCGGCTCGATAGGCGCCGACGGACGGCGCAGCTCGGCCGGCGGCTCGTGGAAAGAGGGCAAGGTGAGCACCGACACCCGCTCTTTCGGAACGTTCTACATAGCCGTCGACACCGTTCCGCCCCGCATAGCTCCCGCCTTCAAGGCCGACGCCGACTTCGGGTCGCGGGAAACGATCGCTGTGAAAATAAGCGACGACTTCTCGGGCATCGGCTCCTACTCGGCCACGATCGACGGCCAGTGGGCCCTGTTCGAGCTCGACGCCAAAACAGGGACGTTGACGCACTATTTCGACGACAAGCGCTGGGAGAAGGGCAAGACCCACGAACTGGTGCTGACCGTGACGGACAACAAGGGAAACCGGGCCGTCTACAAAAAGAGCTACAGGCGGTAGCCGCGCGACGGCAGGCAAATGCCGCGGAAACGTCCGCCTCGTCGCAACGGACGAAAAGAAACAGCGGCGACTCCCGGTTCCGCCGAGCCGGAGGCGAAGCCGTCCGGCTCGGCGGACGGGAAGTCGGAACCGGCCCGGCAGGCTAATATCCGGTCAAGCCGCTTGCCAAGCGGTCCGGATACGGACCGGAACGAACGCCGGGAAACTTCCGGGCCATATTCCGCGACGGTCCGGTCGTGACGACGGATCGGGTTCGCCGCCTTTCGCGACGCCGGCGGTACGGAAACGATCTTACGCTTTCAGGAAACAGGCGAAATCTTTCCGCCGACAGGAATCCCGACCGAGAAAACCGATAAAAAACCGAAAGGTCATGGCATACGACGGAATCATTTTCGACTTCAACGGAACGCTGTTCTTCGACTCCGACAAGCAAGAGCAGGCATGGCATACCGTATCGCGACAACTACGCGGAAAAGGTTTTACCTCCGAAGAAATGTACGAGCGGGTACACGGACGCTCGTCGCGCTCGATCTTCGAATACCTGCTCCGGAAACCGCTGACCCAAGAGCAGGTCTGGGAACTGATCGAACGCAAGGAAACGATCTACCGCGAACTCTGCCTGCAGGACGAGGAGCGCTTCCGTCTGGCTCCCGGAGCCGCCGAACTGCTGGACTGGCTCTGCGAGCACGGCATCCCGCATACGATCGCAACGGCTTCGGAAATACGCAATGTACGGTTCTTCAGGGAGCATTTCGGGTTGGACCGCTGGTTCGATCCGAGGCGAATCGTCTACGACGACGGCACGTTTTCAGGCAAGCCGGCGCCGGATATCTACCTCCGGGCCGCCGAACGGATCGGGTTGTCCCCTTCCCGGTGCATCGTGGCCGAGGACGCCCGTTCGGGTATCGAAGCGGCACGGAGAGCCGGCGCCGGCATGATCGTCGCCGTCGCCTCGACGATGGACCGCGGGACGGTAGGCCGGATCGAAGGCGTGGACGTCGTGATCGACCGCTTCGACCGACTCGACCGGAATCTGTTCGTTCAATATCCGAAAGCATAGTTCCCTCCGAAAAAACGTCGTCGCGACCGGAAAATGCTGCCGAGTCCGCTTGCAAGTCTGTCTTGTTTTCACTATTTTGCGGATAAACAGAGTAAAAACGCGCGGTCGACAACCGAAAAACCGGTCCGTCACGGACGGACGGCAGGCGTATGCCTTACGAAACGGGAACGGCCGGAATCAAGGAACGCGGGGCCGCGCGAATCGTCCTTAAAAACCTTACACGATGAAAACGGTCAAGGAATGCGGCAGCCTGTTCGAAGCTCAGGTCGTCAGGCAAAGACTCGAAAGCGAACGGATACAAGCTTTCGTCCTGAACGAGAACTCCAACGACTACGTGCCGTTCGCCGGGGCTATTCCGTCGCTGGCCGTACAGGTCGTCGTAGCAGACGACGACTACGAGAGGGCCCGCGACCTGTTGGCCGAAGAAACGGCCTCGGAGCGACCGATAGTCTGTCCCGAATGCGGGTCGCAGGACGTGCGTTCGGAAGTGGGAGAAACCCGTCTGAAACGTTTCGGCGCCTATCTGCTCGCCGGCCTCGGCGCATTGGGGAACGGCTCGGCAGGCAACATCCGCCGGTATTTCCGGTGCAACCGGTGCGGAACGCCGTTCCATTAGCTCACTCTGCTCGTCCGACGGAAAACGGTTTCAACTTCACGCCCGAAATGCACGGCAATCCGCAGAAGGACTGCTCGGCTTTTTCTCGCGATCAGACGTTCCGGTTCGTGGCTGCGTTTCGGACGCATGGCCAGAAGCACCCGGACGCTGTGAAAAACCGGCAGAGACCACGGCCCGACATCGTCTTATCCGGAATTCCGATTATCTTGCATTTACGACCAAGCGTTGCCGGTCCGGCAACGGGAGAATCGCCGACGCGCTTCCGGACGGCTCCGCGACGGATTCCCGTTTCAGAACTTCCATTTCGAAGAGAGCGAGCAAGTAACGTAATCGTTTCCGGAGCCGAAGTCCGTTCGCAAAGCGGCGAGCGACCGCTTCCGGCAAAAGCTCCGGGCAAACGAAATACGGAGAGGAACGCCCGCGAGATACGGCACCCCGTGCGCCGGCCGTCACATCATACGACCGAAGCGGCGGCGGCCCAACGCATGCCGCAACACGATGCTACCGAAAAATATCCAGCGCGAACGGGCCACGCGGCCGCGCTGAATCGCGCGCCGCTTCCGATGAAGCGAGCTGCGGCGACGATGGAAGTCTATGTGAGCACGGAACACCTGTCTGAAAAAATCGGGGCGCCCCTGAACCAGAAAAACGAGAGCGGCCGCGCCGTCGAGCGCCATCCGGGCGAACAGCACCGGCCAAAACGACAGCGGGGAGAGGTTCTTGAACAGCATGCACAGATTGTTGCGGAAGTTCAGATAGATCTTCTGCGGACTGTTGTTCGGCAGCGTGCCGCCCCCGACATGCAGCACGCAGCTACGGGGCTCGACCCGTACCGCATAACCGGCCAGCTGGGCCCTCCAGCAGAAATCGATCTCCTCCATGTGGGCGAAGAAATCGCCGTCGAACCCTCCCAGCGAGCGAAACACGTCGGCTCGGACGGCCATGCAGGCGCCCGATGCCCAGAACACCTCACGCGGATCGTCGTACTGTCCCTTGTCGGACTCGATCGAATCGAGTATGCGGCCGCGACAGAAAGGATAGCCCAAAAAATCGATGAACCCGCCGGCCGCACCGGCATACTCGAACTTGTCCGGCTCGCCGAACGAGCGGATTTTCGGAGACACGGCGGCGACCGACCCGTCGCCGTCGAGCGTGCGGACCAACGGATCGAGCCACCCCTCGGTCACTTCGACATCGGAATTGAGCAGTACGAAATACTCGGCGTTCAGCCCGGCGAGCGCCCGGTTGTATCCCTCCGCATAGCCGTAGTTGCGGTCGAGCCGCAACAATTCGACCTGAGGATAACTACGCTCGAGGAAACGGACCGAATCGTCGGTCGAGCCGTTGTCGGCCACGACGATCCCCGCGCCCGGCGTGCGCGAAACGAGGGAGGGAAGAAAGCGCTCCAGATAATCGCGCCCGTTCCAGTTCAGTATGACGATTTTTACTCGGGTCATGCTTCCGGGATATTATGCGTTTCCGTATCGCGGGAATGGCGCATGTCGTAATCCGCGGGCTTTTTGTGCTTCCAGCGACGATGCGACCACATCCACAACTCGGGCGACTCGCGGATCATCGCCTCGAGCAACGCGATATAGCGTTCGGTTATCTGATGCTCGGCCACCGGCTCTACTCCGTCGTAAACGAGTTTGAACTCGGCTTCGTAATGCCGGGGAGCCACCTTGCGCACGTGCATGAAATAAACGGGCATTTTCAATTTCAGGGCCATCTTCTCGATGCCCGAGAAGAAAGGAGTGTCCTGCTCGAGGAAACGGTACCAATGCTTGATCTCGTGCCAAGGAGGAGTCTGGTCGGCGATCAGGGCGACGATTACGGGCTTCCCGCCCGAGAGCCGGGCGGCGATCGTCTCCTTGAAGATGTCGTTCATCGGTACCGGCTGGGTCCCGAAGCGCGATCGGGCCGAGGGATAGAAACGATCCACCACTGCATTGTGCAGCGGCCGGTATACGGCGAACACGCGGTGGTCGGTATGACAGACGTAATTGATCGTCAGCTCCCAGCTTCCGAAGTGCGACATGGCCGAAATCCAGCTGCGGCCGCGCATCAGCTCTTCCTGCTTTTCCACATCGCGGTAAACCATGCGCTCGAGTATCTCCCGCCGGGAAATCGAGCCCAGCAGAATCGTGTCGATAAACACCTCGGACAGATGCCGGTAGAATCTGCGCTCGATGTCGCGCAGCTCTTCCCTGCTCTTTTCGGGGAAAGCGTTCGCCAGATTGGTCCGCACGACGCTCACCCGGTAGCGGACGACCCGGTGGAGCACCCAGCAGACCATCGGCGCGAACCCGCGATAAAGCAGCCCGCGGGGAAGCCACCCGGCCACCCGACTGACCCCCCACAGCAGCCGATACTGTATCCGCTCGCTCGACGTCATTTGACCTGCTTTTGAAATTCGTCGTACACGGCCGGCGTAGCCGCGATGATCCGCCGGCCGTACAAATAGCCGTTCCCTCCGCCGTAGTCGGTCACCCGCGCCCCGGCCTGCATAGCGACCAAGGCCCCCGCCGCGACATCCCACGGCGACAGGCCCTCATGGAAGAAAGCGTCGAAGCGACCGCAGGCCACGTAGGCCAAATCGGCAGCCGCCGACCCCAGACGGCGCACGCCGTTGGTCGTATTCTGAAAGCGTATGAGACTATCGATAAAGCCGTCCGTCTTTGAAACCGTCCCGTAGGCGAATCCTATGGCAATCAGCGAGTTTTCCAGCCGGTCGGTCTGCGAGACAACGATCCGCTCACCGTTCAGATAGGCATACGAGCCGCGCCAGGCATAGAACATCTCGTCGCGGGTCACCTCGTATACGACTCCGACGACCGGCTCGTCCTCTTCGGTCAACGCGATACTGACGCAATAGGGCGAAAGCCCGTGCACGAAATTGGTCGTCCCGTCAAGCGGATCGACGATCCATTTGAGACGGCTCGCCCCACCGGCGGCGGAGACGGTTCCCTCTTCGGTTACGAACTCCGCCTCGGGAACCAGGGCCTTCAGACGTTCGACAAGCGTCCGTTCGGTCTGCTTATCGACATACGACACCAGATTCTGGGCCCCTTTGAATTCCACGTCCGAAAACGTAAAACGCTCGCGCTGCCGGGCGATATAGGCTCCCGCTTCGCGGGCCAGCTCGCACACATCCAGACAAACCGCTCTGTAATCCATCGCTCTATTCGATATAAAGTTTCAAACTGTCGGTCCGGGTCCTCGCACGGAGCCACGTCTCGATCTTCGCGCGCTCGGCAGCCGGGAGCCGCCCGTCGGTACGGACCACGCACAATACGAGCGTATCGGCCGAAGAACCGTAACGAATCGTCTTCGACAGCGACACCTCGCGCAGGGAAGGCACCAGCGCGCGCATCTCGCGCGCGATGTCGGCCGAGGGCAGCGTATCGGTCGCATAAGCGGACAACTTCCGCTCCAACTCGCCGATGCGGCGGTTCTTCTCGGCGATCAGCTCGCGGTATCCGCTTTGCAGGGAGACCAGATCGACGTGATCGTCCTCGCCATTCTGCCGGACGATCAGCTTCGCTTGCGACAGGCCGTAACCGGCCATTTGCAGTCGGGCGCTCTCGATCGCCTCCTTCGAGACGGGTTCGCCGATCATAAACACCTCGATCGAGGAGCTGTCGGAATCGAAATGCGTGTGGAAATCGATCGCCTTGGCCTTCGGAAACTGAAACACGTTCGACACGTAGCGCTGAGCATTCGTTTCGAAAAAACTGCGTTTGACGATACGGTAGCCGATCACGACGCTCGGCACGATCGTCACCAGAACGATCAGCAGCATCGAGCGGCGGACACGCGCCTCGCGGCCCTTGTCGAGAAACTCCTTCTTGCGATATTTCAGGAAGCGGACGACGACGAAGGTAGCGATCGCTATGAAGACCGTATTGATGAAAAAGAGATAGAAAGCGCCGAGAAAATAATTCAGTTGGAGCGTGGCCAGTCCGTAACCGGCCGTACACAACGGCGGCATCAGCGCCGTTGCGATCGCCACGCCGGGAATCACGGTCGAAGTCCGGTCTCGCCGCGACTGGGCGACGATACCCGCCAGTCCGCCGAAGAAAGCGATCAGCACGTCGTAAGTCGTCGGAACCGTGCGCGCCAGCAACTCGCTCTGCGCTCCGCTCAGCGGCGAAACGACGAAATAGAGCGTCGAGGTCAGAATGCTCACGAGCACCATGAAGCCGAAATTGCGCACCGAACGCTTCAGCAGGTCGAAATCGTTGATGCCGACCGACAGTCCCATGCCCATGATCGGGCCCATCAGCGGCGAAATGAGCATCGCGCCGATGATGACGGCCGTCGAGTTGACATTCAGGCCCAAGGAAGCCACGAACGTCGCGAATATCAGCACCCAGAGATTCGTGCCGCGAAAATCGACCCCGCGGCAGATATTGTCCACCACCTCGTCCTGCAGGGCGCTGTCCTCCCCCAGATCGAAACGGTCCCTGAGAAAACGCCTCAGCGAGTCGAACGGAGATCCGGAAGCGTTATTTCTGGTCATCATAATCCCATGGAATTAATGTCGGCGGAATCCCGCCCCGACGCCGCCGGTCCGTCGGCACCCGCCTCGCGGCGAGGACGTCCTCCGAGCACGACGACGATTTCGCCTTTAGGCTCGTGCGCGGCGAAATGGGCCGCCACCTCGGCGAGCGTACCCCGCACCGTCTGCTCGAACTTCTTGGTCAGCTCGCGCGATACCGAAACCGGACGTTCGGCTCCGAAAACCCCGGCGAACTGCTCAAGCGTCTTCGTCAGACGGTAAGGCGACTCGTAGAAAATCATCGTACGCTCTTCGTCGGCGAGTTGCAGCAAGCGCTTCGTCCGCCCTTTCTTGGCCGGCAGAAAACCCTCGAAACAAAAACGATCGCACGGGAAGCCGCTGTCCACAAGCGCCGGCACGAAAGCCGTAGCGCCCGGCAGGGTCTCGATTTCGATCCCGTGCTCGAGGCAAGTTCTCACGAGCAGAAAACCGGGATCGGAAATACCCGGCGTGCCGGCATCCGACACCAACGCGACCGCCTCGCCCGACTCGATGGTACGGGCAACGGCCTCGACGGCCGAATGCTCGTTGAACTTATGGTGACTCCACATCCTCTTCTCGATCCCCAGATGTCTGAGCAGCACCTGCGTGGTCCGCGTATCCTCGGCCAGAATCAGGTCCACGTCCGAAAGCACCCTCACGGCGCGCAGCGTGATATCGTCCAAGTTGCCGATCGGCGTGGGCACCACATAGAGCTTCGACATGGTTCCTCTCAGCTAAGTTTGCGCTCGAGCAGATCGACCAACAGCTGCACTCCCTCGCTGTCGGGGTCCCACTCGAAATTTTCCTGCATGTAAAGCAGCGCGTCGTCCAAGTCGGTAAAGCTGTCGAGCCGTTCGATCGTCGCCGAATAGGCGGCGGCATCGCCTCCGAACAAATTGCGGATCAGCATGAAACGGTCGTTGACGCCGATATGCTGGCGCAGCTCCCCGCGTATCCCCTGCTGAATTTTCGATGCGACGTCCGCATGGAGGGTCTGCTTGCCGAGCACTTCGTTCATAGCCGTCGCTCCGCTGCCGGCAAGCACCTCGCCGAGCACTTTCTTGCTCGTACCGCCATCCGGCACGGCCGTATGAGACGAAATCCCTTCCGGCTCGGAGACAGTCGGCAGACCGGCCGCTTCCTCGTGTTTGCGATAAGAAGCCGAAGCGGGATAAGGCGAAGCGGCGGGAACATCCCCGTACAGAGACAGAATGACCCGTTTGTCAACCCGGTGACGAGTGACAGGCTCGTCGTCGAACAGCTTTTGCTCGACGGAATCCTCCCCGTCCGGCAGCGCTTCGGCCGCAGCGGTCGCGCAACCGTCCTGCGGCGCCTCCGCAGTTTCGGCACAAGCGCCGGCCGGTATCTCGGCGACCGCTTCCGGCACGTCACCGGCCGTTGCCGCAGGGATTTCCTTCTCCGCATGCCCTTCCCCGGCGGCAGCGGACCCTACGTCGCAGGAAGACTTCTCCTGCGCACTCTCCGACGGCGCGTCCGGACCCGGCCGTCCGGCCGTCGGAACGGAAGCCTCTCCTTGCACGGCGGCATGCGGCTCGGAGACCCCGCAAGCGGGAACCGGTTCCGAAAGCAGAATCGTTTCATACAGTCCCCTGAGCTTTTCCAGCACCAAGTCCCGTTCGAGAGCTCCGGCCGGTCCGGCCGCGCTCCAGCTTTTTATCAGGGCGCGAAGGCGCTCCACGTCGTCGATCAGTTTCTGTACATCCATAGATACTCCGTCAAATTCTTATCAGTCCGTTTCCGTACCGCCGCCGAAGCGAGACGCCCGTTCGCCGCGCGCCCGTCGTATCCGCCAGCGGCCGAAATATACGAACAAAATTTTTTCAAAGTTAGAATTTATACGGGATTAATACAAATTCCGGGAGACGGCCCGTTCGGCCCGCTCCGTTCCCGAATTTCGGCCGAAAAGCCCCGGGAAAGCAAAAAAGCAACCGTTCGATACAAAAAACACAAGAAAAAATTGCATTTTATACCCGAATTGCATACTTTTGGAAAACAAATCGACGGTTCCGGCGCACAGCGAACGACCGGAATTTTTGTAAACTTATACAATAAAACAACTTATCCAATACTATGAATTCACCCTGTGGATCATGTAGAATCGGAGTATTTTACGACGGAAATTTTCTGCTGCACGCATCGAACTACTACAACTATATCCATCCGGTAAAAAGGCGGCTGAGTCTGGGCGGACTGCATAATTTCATCCGCCACCGCGTGGCCGAGGAGGAAGGCATCGAGCCCTCGAAATGCCAGATCGCCCAAGCGCACTATTTCAGAGGGCGGCTCAATGCGGCCGAGGCGGCCCAGCGGGGGAACCAGCTGTACAACGACCGGGTGTTCGACGATATCCTGATGTCGGAAGGGATTCAGCCCCACTACCTGCCGCTGAGAAATCTGCAAGGGAAAAAGGAAGAGCGAGGGATCGACGTATGGCTTTCGCTGGAAGCCTACGAACTGGCGATGACCGGCCGCATCGACACGGTCGTGCTGATCGTCTCGGATACCGACTACACCCCGCTGATGCGGAAACTCACGGGGTTGGGACTGCGGATCATGCTGCTCAGTTGGGAATTCGAGTATGTCAACGACGACGGCGTGAAGATGGTCACCAAGACCTCGCACGAATTGCTCTCGCTGGCCACCTATCCGGTCGCCATGCACGACGTGATCAACTACGGCGTACAACAGAACAACCCGCTGATCAGCGAAATGTTCGTCGCGCCCGACCCGTCGCGCCAAGCCCGCGAGCAGACGTTCGAAACGAGCGAGATATTGAGCCTCAAGAACGGTTTCGGCTTCATCAAGTACCCGAACAACAACCTGTTTTTCCACTATCAGGACGTCGTCGGGGAGTTCGCGGACCTCAACGTAGGCGATCCGGTCGAATTCACGATCGAGCAGAACCAACAGAAGCAGGACGTCGCCAAGAACGTCCGCAAGTTGCTCCCGTCGGAGATCAAGAAGATAGCCAAAAAGGGAGCCGGCCTTTAACCGATACGACGAAGAATGATCCGGGAACCGCTTTCCGGATCATTTTTCATTAGCGACGAACTACCAAACCCTAATTGCCGTATGAAACTCAAACCTTTTCTGACGATCCTTTGCCTGAGCGCCCTGCTGTGGAGCTCGGACCGTGCGGTCGCAGCGTTGCCCGACCGCGCGGAGCGGCCATGGAAAGCCCGCTGGATCAGCTCGGGCACGACGCCCGAACAACCCAATACATGGCTCAACTACCGCTACACGGCCGATCTGCCCGCCCTGCCCTCCTCGGTCGTCGCCCGCATCGGAGCGGACAGCAAGTACTGGCTTTGGGTGAACGGCCGGCTGGTCGTATTCGAGGGAGGTCTCAAAAGAGGCCCCAATCCGCAGGATACCTACTACGACGAGGTGGAGCTGGCTCCTTACCTGGTCAAGGGGAAGAACACGATCGCCGTGCTGCTGTGGTATTTCGGCAAGCCGTCGTTCTCGCACAACGACAGCGGCAAGGCCGGTCTGATCTTCGACTGCCAGACGGCCGATTTCGACATTCTGAGCGACGAGACTTGGAAGTGCGAGACGAACGCCGCCTACGGAACCTGCGACAAGCCGGACCCCAACTTCCGCCTGGCCGAGTCGAACATCCGCTACGACGGGCGCAAAAGCGACGACGCATGGTACATGCCCTCGTTCGACGACCGCGACATGACCCGGGCGGTCGACAACGGACCGGCCGGATGCCGGCCTTGGAACAAGCTGGTCAAGCGCCCGATCCCGCTGTGGAAGATCGGCGAGTTGCGCGACTACGCCTCGCAGAGACGCAGCGGCGACTCGATCATCTGCACGCTGCCCTATAACGCTCAGATCACACCGTACATCAAGCTGAAGGCGCATGCCGGCGACACGGTGAAGATCATGTCGGACAACTACCTCGTCTACAACGGCGGCGACAACTACCTGCGCTGCGAATACATCGCCCGCGAAGGTCTCCAAAGCTACGAGAACCTGGGTTGGACGAACGGGCACAAGATCTATTACGTGCTGCCCAAAGGGGCCGAAGCCGTCGAGCTGAAGTTCCGTGAGACGGGCTACGACACGGAGTTTACCGGCGAATTCGAGTGCTCGGACCCGCTGTACAACAAATTCTGGAAAAAAGCGCTCCGCACGCTCTACCTCACGATGCGCGACACCTATATGGACTGCCCCGACCGCGAACGCTCGCAATGGACGGGCGACGCCGTCAACGAATCGGGCGAAGCGTTTTACGTGCTGTCCGAGTCGGCCGCGCTGCTGACGCGCAAATGGCTGCACGACCTGGCAGGATGGCAGAAGACCGACGGCGTGATCTACGCCCCCGTTCCCTCGTCGAACTGGGACAAGGAGTTGCCCGGACAGGTCATGGCCTCGCTCGGATTCTACGGACTGTGGAACTACTACTGGTACACCGGCGACCGGCAGACGCTCGCCGACGTCTATCCGGCCGTGCAACGCTACATAGCTCTTTGGAAAAAAGGGAACAAAGGGACCATGCTGCTGCGCGAGGGAGGCTGGAATTGGGGCGACTGGGGCACCGACATCGACATCGTTCCGCTCCAGAACTGCTGGTACTACCTGATGCTCAAAGGCATGCGCAATACGGCGCAAATATTGGGCAAGAAAGAAGACGCCAAACGTTACGCCGAACAGATGAGCGCGCTCAAGCAGGCTTTCAACGCTCACTTTTGGACCGGCAGCGAGTACCGCGACCCGCAATACGAGGATGCCACGGACGACCGCATCCATGCGCTGGCCGTCGTATCGGGACTAGCCGACCGGGACAAGTATCCGGCCATTCTGGAGGTCTTCCGCACGCAGGAACACGCCAGTCCCTACATGGAAAAGTATGTACTCGAGGCCATGCTGCAAATGGGTCACGGAGCCGAAGGGCTCGCGCGGCATAACCGCCGGTTCTCGAAAATGGTCGAGGACGACCGCTTCACGACGCTGTTCGAGGGCTGGGGCATCGGAGCGGAAGGCTTCGGAGGCGGCTCGGTCAACCATGCATGGAGCGGAGGCGGGCTGACGATCGCCTCGCAATATATCTGCGGCATCCGCCCGCTGGAAACGGCCTACGCCAAGATCGGCATCCTGCCTATACCGGCCGGACTCGACTCGGCCCGGACATCGGTTCTGACGCCGGTCGGGCGCGTAGTCTCGTCATTCGAGTACACGCCTTACCTGTTCGCGCTCGACGCCGAGCTGCCCGCCGGGTCGCGCGGCGTGATCGGAGCTCCGAAACAGGGCGTCCGGGAGATCAAGATCAACGGCGTCACCGTCTGGAAAAACGGACGGGCCGTCCGCAACAAGGTAGCCCGTCTGAGCGCGAAGCAACCCAGCGACCAGCACTTGAGTTTCGACGTGCGGGGCGGATCGTACAGGCTGATCGCCGTCCAGTAGCTCCAGTAGGCCCCCGCCCGGTTATCGGTAGCCTGGGCAGAGGATTCCGGAGACGCTTTCCGCGGGCAGAGACGGGAGAAGCCCGTAGACGGCGAGTCCGCGGACGGAAATAATCGGTGCTCGACGCCGGCGATACGGGCGCGGCAGGCTTTCTCCAAAAGCTTGCCGCGCCTTTCTTTTCGGCAAGGAACGGATTTCCCGGGCACATGGTTTCAGGCAGCCGATCCGGCCGTTATCAGGATATTTCCTCGCGAAACCGAGATATCGAGGTATTTATGAAGTCCGTCCGGCTCCATTGCTTTGGCAGGCTCCCACGGAAGCGGGACAAAAAGCAACGGCATTCTTCGCTGTTCGTCAGACAAGTCGCGCCATACAAGAGCGTGCGGCATCCTCAGCCGAAAAGCATAAAACCAGCCTGCGCCTAACCTCGGTCCGAAACGGCCGAGCAATGCCGGATATTTCCAAGAAACCGCCAAAGGGACCGAAAGGAAAAGAAGCGGTCAAATTCCGTCCCCAACAAGCCGGACAGCCGTTGCGCCAAACGACCGGAAAGTCCGCAAGTCTTCCATGAGCGGTCGAAACGACAGGGAACAGGCCGGGATACGGTCTATCCCCGTCGCAAACGCCGCCGGCAAAGGATCAGCGCATAGCGCAAGGCATGTCGGAGCAGCCGCAAATCGGTACGTCCCGTCCGGTAGCGCCGGTACATGCTCCGGGCGAAAGGCACGTAGGCGCTCCGCCCTTCGGAAAGAACCCTTTTATAAAACTTATAGGCCGCGAAAGTTTCCGCCTCCCGCACCTCGCGCGGACTCATCGGCACGGCGGTCAGCGGCAGGCAGCCGTCCCATTTGCGCTGGAACAGCATGATATTCCGGTACCAGCTGTCATCGTACGACCCGACCGATTCGTGTTCCCCGAACACGCTGTGACAGACATAATTGGTATAGCGGCGGGCTATGCGGACGCAGAAATCGATATCGTACAAATGAAAGTCCCGAAAGAGCTCCTCGTCGAAAGGATGTTCACGCCAGACCGCCTTGGGCACGATCAGGCACTGGCCGTCCACCTGAACGACCGGCGAGAAGTCGGCCTCTCCGGCCCTGCTCTCCAGGCGGACCACACGCTCGCCGATATGCTGGTAGAGACTGGCCCGTTCATAGCGACTCAATCCCCCCATTAGCGAAGGCGACCGCGTCTTGAGCGCATACCCGAAGAACCCGATCACGCCCGCTCCCGGCGTAGCCCGATAAAAATCGACGATCGTGCGGGCCCACGAGGCGGTCCTGAACGAGAAGTCCTCGTGCAGAAAGCACAGGTAGTCGCTCCTGGCCTGGGATGCGTAATGGTTGTAGGTTTTGCACAGCCCCCAGCCCGTTTCCCGATTGTCGTGAATGAAAATCTCGGGATCGATCCCCGAGCTCCGGCGGATATTCAGTTCGGTCCGCCGGCTCCGATCCGGATCGACAGAGCATATGACGAATGTTATCATCGGACGAATATTTGCCGCCGATCCGTCACCCGGACGGGCGCGAGAGACGTCGCGCCGCCCGGGACTATTTCCACGACCCGGCGAAGTGATGGATGCAATAGGAATTTTCCGTCAGTTCGAGCTGCCCCGTCTCGTAGGTTTTCGGACAGAAATAGTCTTTCGGGAAAAAATGCAGCTCCCCGTCGTACACCTGATACGTGTTGTCGAGCCGAATCCCCCGACGACGGAAAATTTTCGAGATGATCAGCGTATTGGGCGTATCGTTCAGACGGCCGTACCAGCGGACGAAAGGCTTGCCGTCATAATAGCTCATCAGCATATCGAGCCAAGGCGCCCCTTTCCTGGAGGCGAGCAGTCCCGTCGGCAGCAGACAGTTGGATTCGAATCCCGTAAAGCCGGGCAGGCCCAGCAGATCGTCCAGACTGCGCAGCACTTCCACGTCGGTATCCATATAGATTCCGCCGAAACTTTTCAGGGCATACAGCCGGACATAGTCGGTGACGAACGCGAATTTGCGCCGCTCGTATGCCTGACGGGTGAACCGCAGCCGGTTCACGTCGAAACTATCCTCGTTCCAGAGCTTGAGCTCGTAGTCGGGAAGAAACTTCCGCCACGAGGCCAGGCAATGCTCCGCCAGTTCGGGCATCTTTCCCCGGCCGAACCAGCAATAGTGAATGATTTTCGGTATCATACGTCGCCATTTATCCGACAAATATAGCAATTTTCCGCTCTTGCGGAACGGCCGGCCCGGCCGGAGGGCGCTCCGTCGTCTTCCCGAGGTCACAAATCTTGGGGAATCGGACCGTGTTATAGTCGGTATTTTTTCGTACATTTGCGCACATTACCAAAAGACACTAACACTCCGGACAATGGCATTACAATGCGGAATCGTAGGCCTGCCCAACGTAGGCAAGTCGACGCTGTTCAACTGTCTGTCGAACGCCAAGGCGCAGGCGGCGAATTTTCCTTTCTGTACGATAGAACCCAACGTCGGGGTCATCACGGTGCCCGACGAGCGGATCGTGAACCTCGCGAAAATAGACAACCCGAAGAAAATCATCCCCACGACGATCGAGATCGTCGATATAGCCGGTCTGGTCAAGGGCGCGTCCAAAGGCGAGGGGCTGGGCAACAAGTTTCTGGCCAACATCCGCGAGACGGACGCGATCATCCACGTGCTGCGCTGCTTCGAGAACGACAACATCACGCATGTGGACGGAACGATCGACCCGGTGCGCGACAAGGAGATCATCGACACGGAACTCCAGCTCAAGGACCTCGAAACGGTCGAGAGCCGCATCGGCAAGGTGAGCAAGCAGGCCGCCACGGGCGACAAGACGGCCAAACGGCTGTTCGACATCCTCTCGCGCTACAAAGCGGCGCTCGAACAGGGCAAAAGCGCCCGGACCGTCGAACTCGACAAGGAGGACCGCAAAGCGGTACACGACTTGCATCTGCTGACCGACAAGCCGGTGCTGTACGTCTGCAACGTGGACGAAAAGAGCGCGGCGAAAGGCAACTCCCATGTGGATGCCGTCCGCGAGGCGATCCGCGACGAGAATGCCGAACTGCTGATCGTAGCGGCGGCGACCGAGGCCGACATCGCCGAACTGGAGACCTACGAGGAACGGCAGATGTTTCTGGAGGAGGCGGGACTCAGCGAGTCGGGCGTCAGCCGGCTGATCCGCTCGGCATACAAGCTGCTCGATCTGGAGACCTATTTCACGACGGGACCGGACGAGACCCGCGCATGGACATACCGCAAGGGGACCAAGGCCCCTCAGGCCGCCGGCATCATCCATACCGACTTCGAGCGGGGGTTCATCCGCGCCGAAGTGATCAAGTACGGCGACTACGTCGCGCTCGGCTCCGAGAAAGCCTGCCGCGAGGCCGGCAAGATCGCGGTCGAGGGCAAGGAGTACATCGTGCAGGACGGCGACATCATGCACTTCCTGTTCAACGTATAGCGAAAGAACAACCTGAAATACTATAAAACCGTAAACTCATGGCAACTGCAAACAAATCAGGCAACCTCTACCTGAAACTGGTCCCGATCATGCTCTCGTTCTTCGCGATGAGCTTCGTCGATCTGGTGGGAACCGGAACGAACTTCATCAAAAAAGACTTCGGACTGTCGGACACCATGGCCGGACTGTTCCCGCTGATGGTATTCCTGTGGTTTCTGATCTTTTCCGTGCCGACGGGCCTGCTGATGAACCGTATCGGCCGGCGCAAGACGGTGCTGATCAGCCTGGTGGTCACGGCGCTCGCGCTGCTGCTGCCCGTACTCACCATCCCGATGCCGCACAATACGGCGTCGTTCACGATCATGCTCGTGTCGTTCTGCCTGCTGGGCATCGGCAACGCGATCATGCAGGTCTCGCTGAACCCGCTGCTGTCGAATATCGTGCACGGCGACCGGCTGGCCAGCGCCCTGACGCTGGGGCAGTTCGTCAAGGCGATCGGCTCGTTCGTCGCTCCGATCATCGCCGGGTGGGCCGCCCTCGAGTTCGGAAATTGGAAACTGCTCTACCCGATCTTCACGGGTATCTCGATTCTGGCCGTGCTGTCGCTCGGCGTAACGAAGAGGAGGACGAGAAGGGAGAAGCCTCCACGTTCCGGCAGTGCCTCGCGCTGCTGGGCAACGGATTCGTGCTGCTCGCCTTTTTGGGAATCGTTTGCCACGTGGGTATCGACGTCGGCATGAACCTGACGGCTCCGAAGATATTGCAGGAGCGTCTGGGCATCGGCATCGAGCAGGCCGCCTACGCGACGAGCATCTATTTTCTGTTCCGTACGATCGGGAGCTTCGCCGGCGCATTCCTGCTGGCTCGTTTCGCGGCCCGGCCGTTCTTTCTGGTCAGCGTGCTGATGATGATCGTCGCCCTCGCCGGGCTTTTCTTCACGCACGACAAAACGGTAATCTCGATCTGCATCGCGCTGTTCGGCCTCGGCAACTCGAACGTTTTCTCGGTCGTCTTCTCGCAGGCGCTGCTGCACATGCCCGATAAGAAGAACGAAGTATCGGGCCTGATGATCATGGGCCTGTTCGGCGGCGCCGTGTTCGCGCTGCCGATGGGTATGGCTGCCGACTCGCTGGGATCGCAAGCCGGAGCGCTGGCCGTGATGATGATCGGCGTGCTGTACCTGCTGTTCTTTACCAAGAAAATCAGAACCAACCGATAAGGGCTTATGAACGATCCTCTCATCGTAGGCATAGGCGAAATCCTGTGGGACGTCCTGCCCGAAGGGAAAAAACTGGGCGGAGCGCCGTCCAACTTTGCCTATCACGTATCGCAACTGGGTCTGGCAAGCTGCGTGGCGAGCGCTATCGGCGGCGACGCGCTCGGACAGGAAGCGGCCGGCACGCTCGACGGCAAACAGGTAACTCACCTGTTGCAACGAGTAGACTTTCCTACCGGCACCGTGCAAGTCGAACTCGATGCGCGAGGCGTACCGCGCTACGATATCCGCACCGGCGTGGCATGGGACAACATCCCCTACACCGACGCGCTCGATGCCTTGGCCGAACGGACGCGGGCCGTTTGTTTCGGATCGCTCGCCCAACGAAGCCCCGTTTCTCAAGAGACGATCGCCCGGTTTCTCGACCGGATGCCCGACGACGGCGATCGCTACCGGATATTCGATATCAACCTCCGGCAGGACTTTTATACGAAGGAAGTGATCGAACGATCGCTCGATAAGTGCAACGTACTGAAGATAAACGACGAAGAGCTGGTCATTGTGAACCGATTGTTCGGCTATCCGGGCATCGATCTGCAGGACACCTGCCGGACGCTGATCGCGCGGTACGGACTCCGATACCTGATCCTGACGCTCGGAGCGAACGGGAGCTACGTGTTCCCGCAGCACGGGGAAGCCTCGTTCTGCGAGACGCCGAAAGTGGAGGTCGCCGACACGGTGGGCGCCGGCGACTCGTTCACGGCCGGGTTCTGCTCGGCTCTGCTGCGAGGTAAGACAACGCGCGAGGCCCACAGATTGGCCGTCGACGTGTCGGCTTATGTCTGCACTCAGAACGGAGCGATGCCCGTCCTGCCCGAATCGCTGAAAAAGCGATTGGAATAAAGACAGCGGCCGTTGTACGGTCGGCAGAACGGACGTTCGTCGAACGTTTTTTGAAAGCCAAGCACTTCAACGTCCGCCGGACCCGAGACGGCAGGAGAAGCTCCAACGGAAACGCCGGCGGTATGGGGACCGAGCGAAACCGCATCGGACCAAACTCTGGAAGCGAAAGGAAGCGGTTCCGCTACGGCATCCGGAAAACGAAAAAGAGAAGATCGAGAAATGAAACAGAACATTTGGAGCGCAGCCGTCATCGGTCTGTGCGCTATTCTGACGGCCGCCGTCCTGGGCGGAGCCTACAAGCACAAATACCGCTCGCAGAACCGGATCGTCGTAACCGGACTGGGCGAGCGCCAGTTCACGTCGGATTTGATCGTATGGAAAGGCTGGATCGTCGAGCAGGCTCCGGCGATCGAAAGCGGTTATGCCGCATTGGAAGCCAACAAGCGCAAGGTGCAGGAATATCTTCGCAGCAGGGGAATCGCCGACAGTGCCGTACTGTTCATGTTCGTCAACGTGAACCGACAGACCGAGTCGGTCTATCAGGACGGCCGGTACGTAGGCGACCGCTTCACGGGGTATGAGCTGCGGCAGGAGTTCCGCATCGAGTCGACCGACGTGGAGGCCGTCGAAAGCGTATCGCGCGAAATCTCGTCGCTGATCGCCCAAGGGGTCCGGATGGACGCCGAACAACCGGAGTATTTCTACACGAAGCTGTCGGACCTGAAGCTCGAGCTGATCGAAGAGGCGACGGCCGACGCGCGTGCCCGAGCCGAGATCATCGCCCGCAACGCCTCGTCGTCGCTCGGCCGGCTCGCGAACGGCCGCATGGGCGTATTCCAGATTACCGGAGCCAACTCGAACGAGGCGCTGTCGGCCGGCGGCAACTATAATTCGGCCTCGAAGAACAAAAAAGCCAGCATCACGATGCGGCTGGAATACATCACGAAATAAACGGAAAAGAACTCACATGGAACGAAAAGTCAGAGTACGATTCGCGCCCAGTCCGACGGGCCCGCTGCACATGGGCGGCGTCCGTACGGCGCTGTACAACTACCTGTTCGCCCGTCAGCACGGCGGAGACTTCATCCTCCGCATCGAAGACACCGATTCGCAGCGGTTCGTGCCGGGAGCGGAGAAATATATCCTCGACTCGCTCGCCTGGTGCGGGATACGCATCGACGAGGGAGTCGCCGAAGGAGGACCGCACGCCCCGTATCGGCAGAGCGAGCGCCGCGAAATCTATCTGAAATACGCACAGCAGCTCGTCGAATCGGGTCACGCCTACTATGCGTTCGACACGCAGGAGGAGCTCGCCTCGATCCGGGCCGAGGCCGAATCGCGGGGCCAGACGTTCGCCTATAACCACGAGGTACGGGGCCGGCTGGCCACGTCGCTCGCGCTGCCGGCCGAGGAAGTGCGCCGGAGAATGGAAGCCGGCGAACCGTGGGTCGTACGCTTCATGATGCCCGAAAACGAGCAGGTGCATATGCACGACCTGATCCGGGGCGACGTGACGGTCAACACGTCGACGCTGGACGACAAGGTGCTCTACAAGTCGGCCGACGCGTTGCCGACGTATCATCTGGCCAATATCGTCGACGATCATCTGATGGAGATATCGCATGTGATCCGGGGCGAGGAGTGGCTGCCGTCGCTGCCGCTGCACTACCTGCTCTACCGGGCTTTCGGCTGGAGCGACTCGCAGCCCGAGTTCGCCCACCTGCCGCTGCTGCTCAAGCCGACCGGAGGCGGCAAGCTCAGCAAGCGCGACGGCGACAAGATGGGCTTCCCGGTCTTCCCGCTACGCTGGACGTCGCCCGATGGCGAGACGGCGCACGGATACCGCGAGGACGGCTATTTCCCCGAAGCGTTCGTCAACATGCTGGCGCTGCTGGGCTGGAACCCCGGAACCGAGCAGGAAATCTTCTCGATGGACGAACTGATCGAGGCTTTCTCGCTCGAACGGGTCAGCAAAAGCGGCGCCCGGTTCAACCCCGAAAAAGCCCGCTGGTTCAACGCGCAATACCTGCATGCGAAAAGCGACGCCGAGCTGGCCGGAATGCTGATGCCCGTATTACAGGAAAAAGGAATCGAAGCGGGAAAGGATCGGACCGAAAAGGCCGTAGCACTGATCAAGGAGCGCGCCACGTTCCCGCAGGAGCTGTGGAGCCTGTCGTGGTTCCTGTTCAAAGCGCCCGAAGAGTACGAGGAAAAAGGCGTTGCCAAATTCTGGAAAGGAGAGAACCCGGCCCGGATCGCCGCGCTGAGGGAAGTGATCGCCGGCATCGACGATTTCTCGAAGGAAAACGCCGAGCGGATCGTGCACGACTGGATCGTGGCTCGGGAATATCCGATGGGACAAGTGATGAACTCGCTGCGCCTGACGCTCGTCGGAGCCGGCTCCGGCCCGAGCATCTTCGACATCTGCGAGATCATCGGCAAGGAAGAAACGCTCCGGCGCATCGACGCGGCGCTCGACAAGCTGGGACGACAGGCGATCGGTTGACACGAGCGCGAGCCATCGAACGATTACGGCCGGCGGCCGTACCGGTAAAAGCTCGGCTGAAGCGGCAAGAGCATGAACGAGGAGAAGCCTTTCTTAGGCTTCTCCTCGTTCCGTGCAGAACCGGAGCGAAAACTTTCCCGGCGACGATTCCGCCTTCCCGCCCGCAACTTCGGGATACACGGATCGCGAACGACACCGGATTCTTTACGTCCAAAAACCGGGGAGGAAAATCATAGAATCCTTACAAATGGCTCTTCATCCGGAAATATGCCGGCAAGAACGCCTTGTCCGAAGGGGAAGGCGACGATCCCATCAACGTTTAAAGGGGGGGGAGAGAGGAGCAGTCCCGCCGGCGTCTTTCTTCGGAGACGACCCGGCTCAACGGCTCGACCGGACATCCGCTGCCCGGCAATAATCGTAATGCGGCACGCCTTTCCAGCCCGCAGGAAACAAATCACGCGCTCCAGTCGGGCACAAAGCCGGTTCTGCAAAGCGACAGCGAACTATTCGTGATGATAGGGCTCGTTGCGGATAATCGTAAAGGCCCGGTAAAGCTGCTCGGCGAAAAGGGCGCGCACGATCTGATGGGAAAAGGTCATGGCCGAGAGCGACAGCCGGCCGTCGGCCCGCTCGTACACCTTCGGCGAGAAACCGTAAGGCCCGCCTATCACGAAGCAGAGCCTGCGCAGTCCGCTGTTCATCCGCTTTTGCAGCCACAGCGCGAAATCGACCGAGCGCAGCTGAACCCCCTTTTCGTCGAGCAGCACGACATAGTCGCCCTCGCCGAACTGCCGCAACAGCGCCTCACCCTCCTGCCGCTTCTGGCTTTCGGCCGACAGGCTCCGGGTATTCTTCAGGTCGGGTAGTTCCGTAAGCGTCACCTTCGCATAGAAATTCAAGCGCTTCAGATAAGCCGCCACGAGCGAGCGCACTTCGGCCTGGTCGGTCTTGCCGACGACGATCAGATCGACTTTCATCGGCGGCGCGCGGAGGCTTTGCCCTTGGGTTTGGCGGCCGGCTGCTTCTGAGCGGCGGCCGAGTTCAGGTAGGTCCGCCCGTCACGGGTGGCCGGGAAATCGAAATCGGAGTTCCACTGCCCCCGCGCGTCGCGGTAGGTGACCAGATGCAGCGAATCGGCTGCCTTGAGCCACTGGTAAGCCTTGTAGAGGTTATACCCGTTGCCGCAACGACCGCCGAGCGACAGTGCGACGACCGACGTGTGATTCTTGCTCCGTCCCTGCATGGCGCACACCCGATCGATGAACTGAGGCAGGAAATCCGGCGCATTGGCCACCGAGCCGCCGACATTCGGATCGTCCGTCCGGTATCCGGCGTTGACGTTGGCCTGATCGATCACATAACAGCCCACGCGGTCGCACAGGTCGTAGAACCAGGCCGGCTGCGGATAGCTGACGCAAACCGTGTTGAATCCTCCTCTTTTCAGCGCCTTCAGCTCTCGCTCGGTCGCAACGGCATCCGGAGCCGCATCGTAGTCGGCCGCCGTCAGCGATGCCCTGCTGCCGTTGATCCACAGCTCCCCGTCGCGCAACTCCACGTCCTTGAACCCGAACCGCAACGGGATATACTCGATGATACGTCCGTCGCGGCGCGTATAGAGCATCAGTTCGTACAGCGTCGGAGCGTCGGGCGTCCAGGCCGATTTCATCACATGGTAGAGAAGTTCGTGACAACGGATCGTGTCGGTGCTCTCGCCGGGAATCTCCCGCTCGACGAGGTTGTACGTCAGCAGCTTGCCGGCCGGCGAATAAATGTCGTAACCGAGCGTGACTTTCTCGGCGCTGCGGTAAGAGTTCGACATCACCACGGCGAAGTCGACATTGCCGTGCACCCGAGCCGAATCGGGACTCGTCTCGACGACGAAATCCTCGATCCGCAACTTCGGCTGAGAGTAAAGGTAAATCTTGCCGAGCGTGCCGGCGGCCGTCTGCGGAATCAGCGTTTCCATCCAGTTGCCCGCCGAGAAGCCGTACACCTCGATAGCAATCGTATTCACGCCGTCTGTCACGGCCGGGGAAATCGGAAATTCGGCAGGCGTACGGCTGTCGTTCGCGTAGCCGATCCGCCGTCCGTTCACATAGAGCGAATAGCCCCCTCCCACCCCCTCGACATGCAGGAACAGGTCGCGGTCGAGCCACAGGTAAGGAATCTCGATCTGGGCGCGGTACTGCACCAGCGGAATCTCGGCAGGCAGTTGCGGCGGCACGAGCCCTTCGAGCAGCGAGGCTCCCGCCACGGGAGCCGTGTTCGGCAACTCGGTCTGTTGCCACAGGGCAGTCGAGAAAGAGGGCAGATAGAAGTCGCGCTCTCCTCCCGAGGCCGTCGTCGAATGGCGCACCCGCCACTTGCCCTCGAGGGATACGTAATGGGGGGACCGGGAGGGATCGCCGGTCTCGGCCTGCTCGCGGGTCGAATAGCTGACGAATTCGGGCCGGGAGTCGGCCTTGCCCTCCGAGGCGACCGACGGATCGGTCCAAAAGCCTTCAGGCGCATTCTGGGCACCGAGCGCACCGAACCCCAGCAGGCTCAGCACGGACAGGCAAACGGTTCTTTTCATGGTATAGCGAATCGGAATCCTTGCGTTTCTGTTTTTCTATTTATGCTCTCCGCAGTCCGCCGCTCCCGAGACGTAAAGCACGGCAACGGCGACGCCGCATGCGGCGTCGCGGGCGCTACTTCTGGCGGAAGAAAATCTGAATCGGCACTCCCTTGAAGTCCCACCGCTCGCGGATCTTGTTCTCCAGAAAGCGACGGTATCCCTCCTTGATATACTGCGGCAAATTGACGAAGAAAGCGAAAGCCGGAGTCGGAGAGGCCAGTTGAGTGACATACTTGATACGAATGTACTTGCCCTTGGTCGACGGCGGAGGCGTCTGCTCGATGATCGGCAGCAGATACTCGTTCAGCGCCGAGGTCGGAATCCGGCGGATGCGCGCGTAATAGACGTTCATGGCCGTCTGCAGCACGTCCAGAATACGCTGCTTGTTCAGCACCGACGTGAAGACGATCGGCACGTCGTCGAACGGAGCGATGCGGCGACGGATGCTCTCGGCATACTCCTTCATCGTGTTGCTGCCCTTTTCGACCAAGTCCCACTTGTTGATGACGATCACGCAACCTTTCTTGTTCCGCTCGATCAGGCGGAAGATGTTCATGTCCTGAGCCTCCACTCCGGCCGACGCGTCGATCATCAGGATGCAGACGTCGGACGACTCGATCGAACGGATCGAGCGCAGCACGGAATAGAACTCCAGATCGTCGGTCACTTTGGTTTTCTTGCGCAAGCCGGCCGTGTCGATCAGATAGAAGTCCATGCCGAACTTGTTGTAGCGCGTCAGGATCGAGTCGCGCGTCGTCCCGGCGATCGGCGTCACGATGTTGCGCTCGCGGTCCAGCAAAGCGTTCGTCAGCGAGGACTTGCCGACGTTCGGCTTGCCGATGACGGCGACGCGGGTATAGTCCGCGTCCGCGTCGGAGGCGTCCTCGGGCGGAAAATGCTCCAGGCAGGCATCGAGCAGGTCGCCCGCGCAGTGGCCGTGCACGGCGGAGACGGCGATCGG
>ERZ857982.749-NODE-749-length-40181-cov-8.934182_pt1 | contig 40181 bp, 39 predicted proteins | sample MGYA00519955_ERZ857982 | MGnify/ENA primary metagenome ERZ857982 (study PRJEB31778, sample SAMEA3449416) | human gut metagenome | biome: human gut; feature: human-associated habitat; material: faeces | place: United Kingdom | collected 2010/2012 ... | reverse complement strand
CTGGAGGATATCGCCCTCATCAGCGACATTGACAGCTACAACGAGAGCGCTGACCAGGTGGTTCTGATGACCATCCACTCTGCAAAGGGTCTGGAATTTCCCTATGTGTTCCTCATTGGCATGGAGGAGGGGGTGTTCCCCAGCGAGATGAGCAAATACTCCGAGGCAGATCTGGAGGAAGAGCGCCGTCTGGCCTATGTCGGCATCACCCGCGCCAAGAAGGAGCTGTATATCTCCAACAGCGTCTCCCGGATGCTCTACGGCCGCACCCAGCGCAACGAGCCCAGCCGCTTCCTGCGCGAGATCGAGCCTGAGTATATAGAAGAGACCCGCAGCCCGGCGTTGGAACGCCGTTCTTCCATGGGCTGGGGTTCCAGTTACAGTGATACCGTTCCTGGCGGGGCCTCGGGCTACTCCGGCGCGTCCGGCTGGGGCCGCAATTCCAGCAGCTTCGGCGGCCGCACCGGCGGCAGCTACCTCAACCATGAATACAATGCCTCTGAGCGCGGCGGCTTCGGCTCCGGTTATGCAGGCCGTGGCAGCAGTGCTTCCGGGTTTGGCAGCGGAAGCAGCGCCCCGCGCGCGTCCGGCTCCTCCGGTTTTGGCGCGGGCTATGGCCGCCCCGCGGCCCCCAAGGCAGCATCCAAACCCGTGAGCTTTCCGGGGAGCCCGGCAGCTTCCCGCCCGGCATCCACCGGCCCAAAACATTACGAGGTGGGCGACATTGTGGAGCACAAGGTCTTTGGCCGGGGCAAGGTGCTGGCGGTCAAGGCCGCTGCCGGAGACCAGATCGTGGAGATCAACTTTGAAAAGGTCGGCGTGAAGAAAACCATGGCAAATTTTGCGCCGCTGACGAAAATCACGGAGGAATGAGAAAACTATGATGACCGTTCGATTGATCGCATATACCCCTGAACCGGAAAAGGTGGTGGCAGCAGCGGCCAAGCTCTGCTACTCCGATGCCCATATCACCGACCTGCTGGACGGCCTGACTGAGGAGAAGACGGCCAAGTTCCTGACCATGCTCAGCGACCTGGGCCATGCCAGCCCCATTGAACATGCCAGCTTCACCTTTGGCATTGAGGGTGTGAGCCGCACGCTGCTGGCCCAGATCACCCGGCATCGCATCGCATCCTTCAGTGTCCAGAGCCAGCGGTATGTCCGGCTGGACGACTTCCACTATGTCATCCCGCCGGAGATCGAGGCCATCCCTGAAGCAAAGGCAGCCTTTCTTGAGAGCATGGATGAGGACGCGAAGCGCTACCTGGACCTTGCAAAAAAGCTGGAGGACGGCCACACTGCCCGCCTGATGGCGGAGGGAATGCCGGAAAAGCAGGCCCGTGCCAAGGCCTCCAAACAGGCCAACGAGGATGCCCGCTTTGTGCTGCCCAACGCCTGCGAGACGAAGATGGTCGTGACCATGAACGCCCGCAGCCTGCAGAATTTCTTCCATCTGCGCTGCTGCTCCCGCGCTCAGTGGGAGATCCGTCAGCTGGCTGAGGAGATGTTCCGGCTGGTCTACCCGGTGGCACCCCATATCTTTGCCAAGGCCGGCCCGGCCTGTGTCAGCGGCCCCTGCCCCGAGGGCAAGATGTGCTGCGGCAGAACTGCCGAAGTCCGCGCAAAGTATGAGGCCATCAAGCAGGAGGCAGGTGTATGAGCAAAGGCAAGCTGATCGTTCTGGAAGGGCTGGACGGCAGCGGCAAGGGCACGCAGGCCAAGCTGCTGGCAAAGCACCTGACGATGACGGATCATCTGGTAAGAGAGATCACCTTCCCGGATTATGACAGTGATTCCAGTGCGCTGGTCAAGATGTATCTGGCCGGGCAGTTTGGCGACAAGCCTGACGATGTCAACGCCTACGCGGCATCCAGTTTTTATGCGGTGGACCGCTATGCGGGGTATAAGTCGGATTGGGGCAAGTTCTACGAGGAAGGCGGCATCTTGATCGCTGACCGCTACACCACCTCCAACGCCGTGCATCAGTGCTCGAAGCTCCCGCCGGAGCAGTGGGACACATTCCTGCAGTGGCTTTTTGACTATGAATACCACCTGCTGGGCCTGCCTGCGCCCGACAAGGTGATCTATCTGCAGGTTGACCCGGCGGTGAGCCAGCGGCTGATGACTGCCCGCTACCATGGCGACGAGACCAAGAAGGATGTCCATGAAAAGGACACCGAATATCTGGCCCGCAGCCGCCGGGCGGCAGAATACTGCGCCGCTCACCTCGGCTGGGATACCGTCCACTGCACGGCAGGGGAGAAGATGCGGAGCATTGAGGATATTCAGGGAGAGGTCAGAACTCTTGCTCTCGCTGTTATTTGAAACAAAAGGAGGCATCCTATATCATGTACCGTTTGATGCAGCCGTCCGATTGGGCGGAGGTGCTGGCCCTGTGGCAGGCTCAGCGCGGCGACACGGAGGAGTTTGTCCGTGGCGCTGTGGAACGCTTTGCCGGGGTGCAGAATGTCTACGTCGCGGAGGAAAACGACCACATTGAGGCTGTGGCACTGGCTGTGCCGGTGACCCTGCAGGGCCGCCCGGGCAGCTATCTGTTCAGTCTGTGCGGGCAGGGCAGCCTGCTCCTTGCGGGCCTAGTGGATACCCTGTGCGCCCAGCAGAAACTGCGGGGCGCAGGCTTTGTGGTGGCAGTGCCCGCCAGCCCGGAACAATCAACGCTGCTGCAGGATAAAGGCTTCCAAAAAGCCTTTGCCCTGCGCTGCCTGCCCCGGGAGGTGGAGCGCAACCTGTGGAGCCAGGCGGAATTCGATTCCGTGACGGCAAAAAAACTCTGCGAGCTGCGAGCAAAATACTGGCCCGACACCGTTCAGCTGCCGCCGGAGCAGATGGGGGAAGTTCTGCGGGACCTGTATTCCCGTGGCGCGACCATCGTATCCAGTGAGCAGGGCTACGGCATCTATTTCCGCAGGGAGGATACCCTTTACTTTGTGGAGATGATGGCGGAAAATGACCGTGCTGCCGAGGTGCTGATGGAAGCCGCCCGGGAGAAAGAGGTCGTTGTGGAAAAGGCTGTCATCACGGTGGGGGCTGCCCAGAATCTATTCCTGGGCGAGGGAACCCGGCAGGAGTATGGCCTCATCCGCTTTGAAGGAGAACCTTTTGATGTTTCGGAGAGCTACATGCGCCTGATGATGGACTGAAAGGAACGTGGATATGGCAGAGAAACACCAGAAAAAGAAAAAAGGCAGTGCGCTGAAGATCCTGTTGGCCGTGCTGTTGCTGCTGGTACTGACAGTCGGTGCGGCAGGCGTGTTTGCGTATAACGAGATCAACGGCAATGGAGGAAAGCCGGGTGCAGAGGTGACCGTCAGCATCCCCCAGGGCAGCGGTGTTGCTGCCATCGCAAAGGAGCTGAAGGAGGCTGGAGTGATCCGTTCGGCCTATCTGTTCCGCTGGTATGTGGGGCACAAAGGTGCCGCCGGAAAACTGCAGTACGGTGATTTTACGCTGCAAACCGGCGGATATTCCTACGATGGCCTGATCACAGAGCTGTCTGCGTATGCCAAGGCGGATTCGGTGCGGCTGACCTTCCCGGAGGGTACCACCGCCATTGCAATTGCCCAGAAAATGGAGGATGCCGGTCTGTGTACTGCCGAGGAGTTTCTGGAAGAAGCCAACACCGGAGATTTCAGCGAGTACACCTTCTGGCAGTATATCCCGGACGATGCCCCCGACCGCTTTATGAAGTGTGAGGGCTACCTCTTTCCGGACACCTATGAGTTTTTGACGGACGATACCGTGCATCATTATGTTGCAACGTTCTATGCACACTTCGATAAGCAGTTTACGGACGAGATGTACAGGGAACTGGAAAAGCAGGAGCTGACCCTGCCCGAGGTCATTACACTGGCCTCTTTTGTGCAGGAGGAAGCGGGCAACGATCAGGATTCCAATGTGGCGCAGGTGTTCCGCAACCGTCTGGCTGAGGGTTCGCCTTACCCCAAGCTCCAGAGCAACACCTCCAGCTATGTCCAGAGCGATGAGGACAACAACTACCTCTGGAACTGGGTGGCTCCGTATTATGGCGGCTGGGAGGATATCCCCGAGAACATCCGGAATGCCTACGATACCTACACCTGCACCGGCCTGCCCGCCGGGCCCATCTCGAACCCGGGCCTTGCCGCAATCCAGGCTGCTCTGGCACCTCAGTGCGATGAGGAAGTCAGGGACTGCTATTTCTTTGTTACGGATCTTTCCGGTCACTACTATTACGCCAAGACCTATGCTGAACATCAGGCCAACTGCCGGAAAGCGGCTGAAGTCAATCAGAGTTTGAAGAAGTAAGTCCCTCTCAGTCGGCTTCGCTGAAAGCTCTCCCAAGGGGAGTGCCAATTGCGGCTCCGGAGTCAGGTTTGCAGAAACCGATCCGGTGAGGCGGTATCGCGTCAGCGATGACAGAGAGGGTGTTAAAAAGAGAGGACGATTTTATGTTACAGATCCCGGAACTGCTGGCCCCGGCAGGCGACTTGGAGCGCCTGCGTTATGCCATCAACTATGGAGCAGACGCTGTTTATTGCAGCCTGCCGGAGTTCGGTATGCGGTCGGCTCCTGCCAATTTTACGCCGGAGCAGCTGGCCGAGGGTGTGATCTATGCCCATGCCCGCGGCCGCAAGGTTTATCTGACCATGAACACGCTGCCCACCAATGAGGAAGCTGACCGCCTGCCCGAAGCCATCAAGGCTGCTGCTGCCGCCGGTGTGGATGCCTTTATCGTGGCCGATCTAGGCGTGCTGGAAGCCTGTAAGCAGTTCGCCCCGGAGATCGATGTCCACATGTCCACCCAGACCGGCATCACCAACTGGGCCGCTGCGCGTGCCGCTTACAACATGGGTGCAAAGCGTGTGGTGCTGGCCCGTGAGATGAGCCTGCAGGATATCGCCACCCTGCGCGATAAGACCCCGCCGGAGCTGGAGATCGAGGCGTTTGTCCACGGTGCCATGTGCATGAGCATCTCGGGCCGGTGCCTGCTCTCCAATTACATGGCAGGCCGGGATGCCAACCGGGGCCAGTGCGCCCAGCCCTGCCGCTGGAAGTATTACCTCAGCGAGGAGACCCGCCCGGGCCAGCTGTATGAGATCGGTGAAAATGAGAACGGCAGCTATATCCTCAATGCAAACGATCTGTGCACCGCTCCCTTCATCGACCTCATCTGCAAGGCAGGTGTGGACAGCCTGAAGATCGAGGGCCGCGCCAAGACGTTCTACTATGTCGCCAGCGTCACCGCCGCCTACCGCAAGGCTCTGGATCAGTATCTGGCCGACCCGCTCAACGATAACTTTGAGCTGAGCGATGACGTTCTGGCCGAGCTGACCCGTACCAGCCACCGGCACTACTCCCCGGGCTTCTACTTTGGCCGCGAGCAGGCCCGTCAGGCAACCGACAGCGCTACTTATATCCGTGAGTGGGAGTTTGTGGGCACTGTGGAAAGCTGGGAGAATGGTGTTGCCTCCTGCCAGCAGCGCGGCAAATGGGGCCTTGGGGACACGCTGGAGGTGCTCTGCCCGGATGGCCGCAGCATCCCGCTGCACCCGGAGTGGATCAAAAACGAGGCAGGGGAGAGCATGGAATCCACCCCCCACGCCATGGAAAAGTACACCATCCCCACCCCGGAGCTGCCCCCCATGAGTCTGCTTCGCCGGAAGGTAGAAACTCTTGACAAATGATTCCAGAAGCAGTAAAATAATAAAGTCAAAATGAACGATGTCCTCTGGCTCTAGTGGTCAGAGGACAGTTGAGGGCTCGTAGCTCAGTTGGGATGAGCGTTCGGTTCGCATCCGAAAGGTCGAGGGTTCGACTCCCTTCGAGTCCATACAGCAGAAAACCGCTCTGTCGTAGCTATACGGCAGGGCGGTTTTCTTGTTCGCAGTTCTATGAGACGGTGAAGATTATTCTGACTGATCTGGAGCCGGTTCAAAGATGGAAAATTACTGCTCCTCAAACCTTGAAAGTGCTAGAAATCAAGGTTTCATGCGGGTTAATGCCGTGATACACTCGCAATGGCTCGACACCTGCAAATTGATGTCATAATCGTACATTTTTCGGGTTCGTTCTTGGGAACAATGCGATGCAGGCGTGAGGGAAAGGGCAGGGGAGAGCAGAGAGGGCAGTCGTTCTGGGGAACAGAGCAATATTACACAGGGTCGTGGTTGATTACATAAACAGTGCTGCGAGAAGCGCCTTCCTTATTCAACCAGCGGTCATCTACCATCTTGACTAAAAGGTTTCGTGCGCGACGCTGCCCGATGTTTAACAAAGTAGCAGCTTGGGTAGTTGTAATGGATGGATTTTCGAGGACATAATTGTAAATTTGCCGCTCTTGTTCATTTGTCGGCACTTTGTCGGCACTCACATTATGCTGAGAAATGTCCTGAGCAGCACTGGCAGCATTCAGTTGGTTACGATAGATATTGATACGTAAATCAACTTCACCGCCGAATTGAACCGCATCCCGTCAAGAAGACAATATGAAACAATACGTCTGTCGTATAGATCAAGGATGCTTGTGCTGCGGAATGACACCTCTGCCCAGAAAGACCGCATTGCGGAGCGGCTGCTGGTGCTTCAATAGGAACTGCTGAATCGTGACAACAACCGGGAAGCCTATGACGATATTACGGAGGAGATTTTCCTCCTGCGAGAGTTGCAGCAGCAGACGGATTCCGATGAAACTACCAAGGCCATCCAGATGGAGCGCATCAAGGAGTTGCAGGATTTTATCGGACAGCAGAGCAATGAGCTGACCGAGTTTGACGAAAAACTGGCCAAACGCTGGCTCCGACAAATCACGGTTTGGGATGACCACTACACCGTGGAGCGGAAGTCTGGACTGAGTATTGATTTACCTGCGTGAAAATGATGGGCGATAAGACGGCGAGAAGCAGAAGCCCTCCGAGTATATCCGTCGGAATGTAAAAGTTTACAGATGGCAGCTTGATAAAACGGCAGTCCTATGGTAGGATAAAAATGCAGAAGATGTAATGTGCCATCTGCGGAACAGGAGATAAGAACACATGAACAATATGGACGAACAAAAACGGGAATAGCGGCATCGGGAAGACCTTCAGCGGCTGCGTGGTTTCCGTCCAATTGATGATACCTTTATGCGTGGATTGTTCAAAGAGAACATTCCCTTGGCTGAGTTCGTACTGCGAATCATCACGGGAAAGCCTGATTTGGTGTTGATGAAATGTGAAACACAAGCAGATATGAAGCGTGTTACAGGTGCGCGGTCAATTTGTTTGGATGCTTATGCAACAGACAGTACAGGTAAGAAATACGATATTGAGGTGCAGCGTTCCGATATTGGAACAGACCCACACCGTGCAAGATACCATTCCAGCATGATGGATGTGGAAAATCTGGATGAAAAGCAGGAATACCGAGAATTGCCGGATACCTATGTCATATTCATCACGGAAAATGGCTATTATAAGGCTGGTAAGCCGGTATATGTTATCCAGAACATGAACCTGACGCTGGGCAAGCCATTCGACGATGGTTCACATATTTTGTATGTGAACGGTGAGTACCGGAATGATTCTGACATTGGCAGACTGATGCATGACTTCAACTGTACCTGTGCCGATGATACACCGAAAAGGACAGTACTTTTCCCTGCAAATCAAATAGATGTTCCCGATAGCCCTTGAAATCATGTACATAGAGACTTGAGAGTTTCATAAGAAATCCTCCTTGTAATGGTAACTCAATATTACCATGGGTAGGTGAAAAATTCAACCAAAAGAAGTAGAAGAACAACCATAAGGACTTTTGGCAGGTTGGCGTAGTATAGCATAGAAAAATAGGGGAGGCAACAAGATTTTGGAGAGAAAAAAGCACAATAGTACGTTTATATTACTCTACACCCGGTGCCTTGAACACCGCATCCTCTGCGCTACTATAGAAGATCAAAATAAAACTTCCTACCAATTCGGGAGGTACGGATCCAAGATCAGCGGCACTTGTAATCGGCAGCAGAACTTTCTTTGCTCCACTATCAAGACAGACCTGTAAGCTGTTTGCAAGCTCATCTACTTTTAGAATTGTACCGCTGATACTAATTTCACCTAGAACAGCAAGCGTACTGACTGTTGGCCGACCAAGCGCAATGCTGCACAGTGCAATCAGAGTGGGCAGTGCCAGCTTTCCTGTCATAGGACTATACGGCGGAAGATAAATGTATCGAATACCGGAACTGTCCAGTAGTTCTTTTACCGCCTTTGCATGGTACGACTTCATATTATCCATTGCGAGGACAGAATCATCGTTCAGATGAGGCGGCAAAATATCCTCCAAATATTGTCTGAAATGGTCTACTGTCGTTCCACCTGAGAAAGTCGTATAGTGTAGTGTTCCATTCAACTGGATGGATGACAGAATGGTCGTATTTTTCGGCTTGGAAAGTAGTGCAGAATTAACCGCTCTGCTTCCGCTAAGCGAATAGGCAAGCCGCCTTGTCATATCGGTATTGAAGCCGCTTTCGTCCAGAAACACAAGGTCACTTGCCTTGAATCCAGACATAAGGCCGTTCCAGTCTTTTTTCTTCTGTGCCACATCGGGGACGCTCCTGTTCACTGGAGTGAAGAGACTTCATCTTGCGGTGATATCCTGCCCGCTGAAGAAAACGCCAGACAGTATCAATGCTGACAGGAAAATCCAGTGTTTCTATAATTTCCAGCAAGTGATATCCGGCTGTGTCTTCAAAAGAGAAAGAATCCTCTGGTAATCCGCATCGATCAATTTGGGTTTCTTTCCACGGAGATTCGTCTGAGTTTCATAGCTTCCTGTTTCATGTCGACGCTTCAGCAAACGGCAGATCGAACAGGTGTTTACAGAAAAACATTTTGCCAGTTCTTTTACGCTGACACCCTTGTCGTATGCTTCTAAGATCATTTTTCGAGCTTCATTGTGCAGCATGGCTCTCAACTTCCTTGCTTCTGTTATACCACTTTTTTTCAAAAGGTAAAGAGCTGTGCTATATTATTGAAAACTGCTATAAAAATCGAACTGTTTCCGCTTTCGCTTCGTCAGTCCGGTTAGCGCACACCCTACACAGGGTGCTTTTTATTCATGTCTATTAATTCTGGGGCGGTCACACTTCATTGCGGGGAAGCCTAGCATTTTTTATAGCGCTATTTTACAACGGTCTCGCGATTTTTGCACTATTTTAGAACAGAAACTAATTTTGAGGCAAAAAATGAAGATTGCATTTCCTGGAAGGAAAAAATTGAGGATTGAGAGGAAAACAAAAATTTTGTATATTAAAGAAGTAAAGAGTAAGAAGACCTGTTCTTGGCAGGCAGAAGGAGAATGGGATGAAGATCGAAAAATGGGTGCAGGATTCAGCAGGTCGATTGGATGCTGTGGTTCTGCTGGACGCAGGGGAAAAACCCAGTACAGTGCAGGTGCTGGAGTTTGTGGATCGTCAGGCAGGAGCAGAAAAAATCTGGCTGTTGGGACGCGCAACACTCCAAAGAAAAGAAAACAGAGTTCTGGTCCGGACCTGTGTGCTACCTGCTATGGAGCTGCCGCAGCTGGAAGGTCGCACAGCCGAGTACCGTCTGAAACCGCCAACAGATGCGCAAGTAGAACAACAACTACAAGCCTTGGCCCGAACGAGGGTGGAGACATCGGAGGATGAAAAACCGGCCCGTGCAGGAGATCTTGCAACGCTAGACTTTGATGCGGTGCTGGAGGATGGAACACGATTTTCCGGTAGCATGGGCCGGGATGGTAGATACCATCTTGCTGTAGGTGAGGAGTTGCCGGAAGGAGTCTGGCAGGCCGTTGTAGGCAAAAAAGCAGGAGACGGATTCCAATGCAGAGTGCAGTTGCCCTATACCTACGAGGATAAACGTGCGGCCGGAAAGAATGCGGTATACATCGGCTGGGTGAAAAAAATTGTGCACCAGAGAATGCCCGAGCTGAATGATACCTTTGCTCAAAGCTTTGGACAAGAAAATATGTCAGCTCTTCGTGCAATAATTCGAGATAGCTTTCTGGAGCAAGAGGCGAGGGAGGCCAGGCGGATCATTTCTCAGCGGATGCTCCATGCCTTGAGTGATGAGACTATTGTGGAGCTGCCGCAGCTTGCTGTAGAGCTGGAAGCTGAATATCAGTGGAGGCAGCTGGAAAATCGACTGGAAAAGAGCGGTATTTCACTGGAAAGCCATCTGTGCCGCCTGCACAAAACGCGGGAGAAACTGGATGCAAGCATCCGAGTACATGCAGCAGAGGATATGAAACTTCGGGCAGTGTTTTTGGCTGTTGCCCGTCAAGAGGGACTGACCGTGTCTGATGCGGAGACGGAAGCCGCGGCCCGTGCTGCAACCCGGGGACTTGCCGGAGCACAGATCGATCGGATGCAGCTGCGCCAACGTCTGTGCGTGGAGAAAGGAATGCGATACGTCACAGAACGCATGGCCCTGAAACCAGCGAAGATATCTATAACATGAATGAATACGAAGAAATGAAAAGAGGATGAAACCGCATGAAAAAGCGAAGCGTTCTCTACACATGGGTCATTGAATTCTCAATTCTTCTGATCCTGATGGCAACCATGTGTGTTACGCTGACTCTTTCCGCCAGAAGAAAATTGCTGGACGAATACACAGAAATTACGATTCAGCAGCAGGAGAAAATTGAAACTGCGCTGAATAACAGTATGTCTCAGATCAAAACAGATGCCATCAATCTGGCGTGCAACAATGTGATCCGTAGTTTTTCGTTGCTCTCCACGCCGATGCCGTCTGATAATTACACATTCTACACCATTCAAAGTCTGTTGGCAGCTCCGGGAAGTACCCATAGTGCGGTGAGTGAGACCTATATTTATTTCAGAAATTTGAAAAAAGCGCTGACCTCCAAGACTGTCTATGAGAAGGAAACACTGGCTGCAATTCTGTTTGGTCCAGGCGGAGAGGTGGAAAAACGATTTGATTCTCTGCGCACGACTTCGTCTCTGTTCCGTGTAATAAGTGATTCCACTAACGGGAGGACGCAGGTCATGGCAGTAACCAGCATTCCAACGCAAGGCCGTTCCCCAACAGCACTCATCATTCAGGTGTTGGACCCGCAGGCGTTGGGTGAAATCGTTGCTGGACAGGCGACAATGGAGGGGACAACGACCTTGCTGATGGACAGCAGCGGTCAGCTTCTGTGCGAAAGTGGAAATCCAGCGCTTGCAGGGCAACTGGTGCAGATGGCAGCAGAAAAAGGCTGGAAAGCCATGTGGAGCTGGGAAATAAAAGCTATTACCTGCTGCAGAAGCAGCTGGAAGAAGAAAACTGGACCCTCATCACGTTGGTGCCGGTCTCTGCCATTACCCGGAAGAGTAGTTGGGTCTGGCAGCAGTCGATGGTGTTTCTGATGGTGTTCTTGGCAGTGGGCATCGTTGCAGCGGCTTCTATGGTGCAGTTGAATTATCAACCCTTGCGGGAACTGACCCGCAGCCTGCCGACAAAGTCGGACTGTGTAGAAGACCAAAACGAATACCAACAAATCGATGGCGCATTCCAGGCATACCGAAGAGATTTGGAAAGGATGCGGATTTTCCAAGAAAATCAGCGCGTTTCCCTGCAAAAAGAGCTGATGCAGAACCTGTTGGAGCACGACATCGATGTATCGGCACTTTCTGGAGACATTGCTTCCTGGATCAGGATCGACAGCTGGGGTGAGTGGTTCGTTTTGCTGTTGCTCAAGGATGAAGGTTTGGATTTCTCTGAGCCGCTGACCGAAAAGGTGACATTGCTGCCGGTACAACCGCACGGCGTTCCGACCCTTTGTATGTTTGCTAGGGAAGAAACCAACCTGCGTCAGAGCCTTGGTATGATGGAGGCTTATCTCAAGGAAAATGGCGTGGACTACTTCGCGGGCAGTGTCCGCTGTGGATGGAAACAAATCCACCCGGCATTCCTTTCGCTATGTGAACGAAGTGAGATTGCACAGGAGCAGCCGGAACGGAGTGGAACCCCCACGCCGAGCCCTGCACAGCGCATCACAGTGGCACAGGGGTCGGAGATTACCCGTCTGACCTTTTCTGGCAATGCGGAGGAGGCTATCCGAGCTCTGCACCACACGTTGCAGACCAATTTTAGCAGTTCGCCGGATATGTTTTTGCTGAGGATGCTCCTGACCGATGTGTTGGTGACTATGTTCAACGCGGTTCCGTCTGGAGAACAGGGAACAGAGGTGCAACAGGCCATCGTTGCCACCTCCCGTGCACTGCAAAAAGCTATGACCCATGCAGAAGCCGAGGAGCAGATGGATACTCTGATCGGTGCCATGGCGGTAAAGTATACCAGCCCGGCAGAGACTGATCAGCCCGAGCTGCTGTCTCGTATTTTACAGTGTGTGCAGGATCACTTTTGCGAACACGATTTCAATGTTTCCCGTGCCGCCGATCTGCTGGGGCTGAGTGTGGCCTATCTCTCAAAGTACTTCAAGCAGCAAACTGGAGTCAACCTACTGAACTACCTGAACAGTCTGCGTATTGATTACGCTAAGAAGCTGATGGATGAGGAACAAATCACAGTAGCCGAAGCGGCAGATCGTGCGGGTTACGAAAGTGCCAACACGTTTATACGCTTGTTCAAAAAGTATGCTGGTGATACCCCGGGCAACTATAATAAACACTGATCTCTACAGAAAAAACTGCAAAGTCCTGCCTTTCTAACAAAAGGCGGGGCTTTGTGCATATTGCAATAAAACAATGTAACATGTATAGCAAAAGTGCACAGGATGTTGTATTCTTGACGAAAAATAGGGATAGAAACGGCCGGAATATAAAATTTTGAGGATGGATTTTGCTCCAAAAACACAGTATGATAGAACCATCAAGGGCGCTTGGGAGAGCGCCGAATCGAATCCTCAGAAACACGAAGAAAAGGAGAAGAACAACATGAAAAAAATCTCTCGCCGCGATTTTCTGAAGGCAAGCGCCGCCACCTCCGGTGCTGCCCTGCTGACTGCTTGCGGCAGTTCTGGCAGTAGCACAGCTTCCACTGCAACATCAACTAGCTCTGCCGAGAGCGGCCCCCGTACTGTCAGTTACTGGATTGACTTGGCAAATACATCCGGTGCCGATGTCAAGAGCATGGGCGACCTGTACTGCTGGAAGGCTATTGAGGCCAACACTGGTATCAACGTAGAATTCCAGCATCCGGCCAGTGGTCAGGCTGCTGAGCAATTTAACTTGGTGGTTGCAGGAAACGAAATGCCAGACATCATGTATTACAGCTGGGCTACCAATTACTCCGGTGGTGCTGACGCAGCCATCGAAGATGGCAAGATCATTCCTCTGCAGGATTATATGGAAGAATATGCTCCCAATATGACCCATTACTTTGAGTTGCACCCGGATATGTTGGCCGATATTACCACCGACAGCGGCAATATCTACGGGTTCCCCGCTATCTACACCTCCACTGCAGAGGGTAGCAAGGAGTGGCAGGGGGTGTTTGATCGTGAACCTTTTGCTGAAAGCTTCATCGGTCTGGTCATTCGTACTGATTACCTCGAGCAGGTGGGAATGGATGTTCCGGTGACCTACGATGACTGGTATAATGTGCTGAAGGCATTTAAGGAAAAACTTGGCCTGAAGTATCCTATGTGTTTTGTGCAGATGTTTGAACAAATGTCCGTTGCTATCAGCGCAGGTTTTGGTGTTTGTGTTCCTGTTTCTGGTTTCTCTGCAGCCTACGGCTACGGCATCAATGAGGAAAATAAGGTCGAATTTGGCCCTGTTAAGGACGGCTACAAGGACTATCTGGCCTTCTTGAACAAGTTGTACAGCGAGGGTTTACTAGATAATGACTACATGGTTCTGGATCGTACCAGTGTTCAGGCAAAAATCCTGCAGGGCGATGTGGGTGCTTGGATCGAGATGATGCCCACTGGTCTGGGCAATCTGAAGAGCCAGATCCTTAAGGATGATCCCAATAATACGTTTTCTGCCGTGGGTGTCCATGAAATGGTCAAGACGGCTGGTACTGAGAATTGGTATCATCAGGCAAACCAGCCGTTCACCGGTTCTGTGGGTGCCATTACCGGCAGTTGCAAGGATGTAAAGACTGCGATGGAGCTGCTTGACTATGGCTGGGGCGAAGAAGGTAACATGCTCTTGAACTGGGGCATTGAAGGCGAGAGCTATGAGATGGTCGATGGCTGGCCTCAGTTCACCGATGCTATCATACACAACAAGGAAGGCAAGGCTCCTTCTACTGCTCACTCTATGTATCGCCAGCTGAACGGTCCTTTCCCCGAAGACCACTGGCAGCGTTTGGTCTCCAAGACCGATTATTCTCTTGCTGAAGGAGAAATCGACCAGAATATTGCGTCTTTGAATACCTGGAGCTACGAGAACGGCAAGCACTACAATGGTTTGCCTGCCACCACATTGTTGGATTCTGAGCAGGCTGCTTACAGCGGAGCTTTCAACGAAATTGGCACGTATGTGGGCGAGATGACCGCAAAATTCATTACTGGTACCGAGAGCCTGGATAACTTTGATGATTATGTCAAAAATGTCTACAGCATGGGGATGCAGAACTGCCTGGATATCCAGCAGGAAGCTTTGGACCGCTACAATGCCCGCGTAAAGTAAATCTGGATCTTTGAGATCCGTGCCGCAGGGCGGGGGTGCCCTGCGGCATTTTTTGAAGTCGGAGGAAAACGCTTATGTCCAAACAGTCCCGTCAGGCAAAAGCTGTGGCAGAGAAATATGGAATCGATACCCGGCTGACCTGGGATAAGATCAAAAAGAACTTTTATCAATATCGTGGCATTTACCTGATGCTGATTCCGGTGCTTGCATTCTATATTGTTTTTAACTATGCGCCGCTACAGGGTTTGCAGATCGCGTTCCGCAACTATCGCCCCGGTCGAGGCATCTGGGGCAGCGCATGGGTCGGTTTGGCAAATTTTAAGCAGTTTTTCACCGGCCCATATTTTTGGCGTGTTTTGCGCAATACCCTGTACATCAGCTTCTATACTATCGTTATCTGCTTCCCAGCCCCTATTTTGTTTGCACTGATGCTGAATGAACTGCGGATCAAAAAATTGAAAAGTGCGATCCAGACTGTGAGTTATTTGCCGCACTTCATTTCCCTGGTTGTGGTCTGTGGTATCATCAAGGAATTTGTCTCCTCTACTGGACTGATCAGCAACCTGCTCGCAGCAGGGGGCATGGCCTCCAATCTGCTAATGGATCCCTCTAAGTTCCGTGCAATCTATGTGGTCAGCGAACTGTGGCAGACCATAGGTTGGAACAGCATCATCTATCTGGCCGCCCTGGCTGGCATCAATCAGGAACTCTACGATGCCGCTGCTGTAGACGGAGCGGGGCGCTTTCGCCGCATCCTCAGTATTACCATCCCCTGTCTGATGCCCACCATTATTATCATGTTCATCATGCGCATCGGTCAGTTCATGAGTGTGGGCTACGACAAGATCATTCTGCTGTACAATGAGAATATTTATGAAACTGCGGATATCATCGGTTCCTTTGTCTACCGCAAGGGCCTGATTGAATCCAATTACAGTTACAGTATGGCGGTCAGTCTTGTGAACTCGTTGGTCAATTTCCTGCTGGTAGTGGTGGTGAACAAAATCAGCGCCAAGGTCAGCGAGACGAGCCTGTGGTAAGGAGGAAAACGCACTATGGTTGAAAAGAAAACTGGACTTGACTGGGTGCTGGACATTCTAAACACGACACTGTTGATTCTGATCGGTTTGGCCTGTCTGTATCCGTTTTGGTATGTTGTCTGTGCTTCCTTCAGTGATGCCAATGAATTTCTGCGGCATGATTTTGTCCTACTGCTTAAACCCTTGAAATTCAGCTTGGAGGCTTACCAGTACTGCATTACAGATCGCATTTTGGTGGGTTACCGCAACACGCTGTTCTATGTAGTGGCCGGTACCGCCATCAGTATGTTCCTGACATTCCTGGGAGCCTACGCCTTGAGCCGTAAGGGCTGGATGGGCAAGCGATTGGTAACATTGATGATCATGTTTACTATGTATTTCAGCGGTGGTATCATTGCCATTTACCTGTGGGTACAGCAGCTCCACATGATTGATACGGTCTGGGCAATTCTGCTGCCCACTGCCCTGAGCACCTATAACCTCATTGTTATGCGTACAGCCTTTGCCAATGTGCCGGAAAGTCTGATCGAAGCGGCACGGCTGGATGGTGCCAGTGAGTTTACCTGCTTATTCCGCATTGTTATCCCGCTGAGTCAGGCAACGATTGCCGTTGTACTGCTGTTCTACGCTGTATCCCGCTGGAATGATTGGATGAGCGCAACCATCTTCCTGCGCACGGCTGATTTGTATCCCTTGCAGATCTTCCTGCGCGAGATCCTGCTGACCAGCAGTGCAGACAACATTATCAGCACTTCTGGCGGCAGTACCAACACCGTAGCTTTGGCCGAGACCATCAAGTATGCCACCATCGTCATCTCTACAGCTCCCATCCTCTGCATCTATCCATTCATCCAGCGTTATTTTGTTACCGGAGTTATGATTGGAGGCGTGAAAGAATAATGAATAAATATAATTTTTCTCCCAAAAGTGAGCTGAAAGCCATCCATGAGCTACCGGATCCTTTCCTTAAACCGGATGGTACCCGTGTTCAGACTAGAGAGGAATGGCCGGAGCAGCGGGAATACCTTAAGGCGATGCTGACCCATTACCTCTATGGCACTATGCCACCGCCGCCGGGCAATACCCGCGGTAAAGTGACCTTCAGCCGTAAGGTCTACAATGGCCGTGCCATTGCCGAGACTGTACGTATTACCTGCGGGCCGGAGGATGCCGTGCAGTTTGATTGCGAACTTATTCGTCCGGCAAAAGAGGGAAAGGTACCGGTTATCACTTGGAACCAGTTCAAGGGCCGTCATGGCAGCCCCGATGAAGAAGATGCTGTGCTGAATCACGGCTATGCCATTATCGAGTTTGAGAAGGAACAACTGGCAGCGGACAGTGCCGATGCCATCCATGGTCCGCTGGCTACGGCCTATCCCGGTTATACTTGGGGTGCCATTGCCATATGGGCTTGGGCTCAGAGCCGTGTGGTGGATTATCTTGCGACCACAGATTATGCGGACATGGATCGAATCGTTGCTACTGGCCACAGCCGGGGCGGCAAGGTTGCCTTGTGCGCGACTATCTATGACGAGCGTTTTGCACTCTGTGCCGCCAGCGGCAGCGGTTGCTGTGGTGCGGGCTGTCTGCGCTATCTGGGTGGCCGGTTGGGCGAAGGTTTTGGAACCTGCGAGACTGCCGGCAGTATTGAGGATGTGTTCCCGTTCTGGTGGAGCGACAATTTTGGCGAGTTTGGCAAACGGGTCAAGACCTATACCCGCAGCAATGCGCCCCAAATAGAGCTCCAGGATGCAGTGGCAATGCTACAGTCCGAATCCAATGGCAAGACAGGGGATGAGGATTATCTGCCCTTTGATCTGCATTTCCTGCGCGCCTGCATTGCACCCCGTCCGGTCATTACTACTGAAGGACTGAGCGATACATGGGCAAACCCTTACGGCAGCCAGATTACTTGGCGTGCCGCCGATGAGGTGTACCAGTTTCTCGGCGCGGCAGGGAAGAACGCCATTGCCATGAGGGATGGACCGCATGAATATCAGAAGCTGGACTGGGAGCATGTGATTGCATTTTGTGATACAATGTTCTATGGAACATCCCCCAACAAGAACATCCAGTGCCGCACACAGGAGGCTAAGAGCCAAATGAATGAAATCCCGGGCGCAGACTGGCGGGAGTTCTGTTCGCATTTCTCGTGGCGGATGCCCAAAACAGAACATTGATACAACAAGGAGGCAACTCGCATGGGCGGATTGTTCGATTATGACAGCAAATTGTTTCAGCTGCTGCTGCGCGTTTCTGATCTGGTGGCACTGAGCCTTTTGTGGCTGCTGTGCAGCCTGCCGGTCATCACCATTGGCGCTTCGACCTCGGCACTGTATTATACGGCCATGAAGTTGGTGTGTCAGCGAGGGGACGGCACTGTTTCGATGTTTTTCCATGCGTTCAAGGAAAATATCAGATCGTCGCTTCCTGTGACCCTGTTGCTACTTGTGATCGGTTATGCGTTGGTGGTGGATTTCAACCTGTTGGTAGGTAGACTGGGTGGCAGTCCAGTGTTCCATGGATTGTGTATCATGGTGCTGGTGCTGTACGCAGCCATTGCAGGCCTGATCTTCCCGGTGCTGGCAAAGTTTCGCTGCACTCTGCGTCAACTGATACGCAATGTCCTGCTGCTATTGCTCCAGCACCCACTGACAGTGGTGGCAGTGACAGCCATGCATTTCATCCCATTTTGGCTGATTTGCGCCCACCTAGAATGGGTGGAATCACTGGAAGGTATTTTTCTGCTGTTTGGCCCGGGCGGCATTGCCTATGTCAACGCACTGATGTTGGTTCCTGTGTTTCGCAGTTATATCCCTGAGGAACAGCAAGAGGCATAAAATTGAGAAAAGAGGTCCATGCAATGAAAAATATAGATATCGCGCGACTCACCCCAGAGACATGGCCTGCCCGGCGCGAAGCATTGGTCAAGCTGTTTGGGCAGGAGGAATACGGCGTGGTCCCCGCGGGCTGGACGAGCAGCTTTGTTTGGGAAAAGGAACTGGAGAAGGACGGGCTGCACGGTAGATTAGGCTGTGTTACGGTGGAATACAAGGGCCGGAGCATGAGCTTTCCTTTTGCACTCTGGCTGCCTGAGAAGACCAGTGAACCCGTGCCCTGCGCGATTCAGATCAGCTGTCATGATCCTGTGGTCCACGACCAGATGAAGGGCATCGATCCGGCCATGCGGGAGAAGTTTATGGGCATGATGAAGGAACTCGTTGGAAACGAAGATCATTTCAATGTTATGATGATCGATATGATGGCCCCGAAGGAACCAAACACACTGGATATCACTTGCGATGTGGAAAAAGGCTACTGGCCGGTGCGTCAGCTGCTGGCCGACGGCTATGCTACTGCTGCTATCTATGCATCCAGTTTGGCTCCCGATGAGGGGGATAGCTGGAAGCAGGAGGGACTGTATCCACTGTTTTATGAGGCGGGAGAACGCCCGGCAGATGGTTTTGGCTGTCTGACTGCCTGGGGTTTTGGTGCCCAGCGTGTGCTGGATGCTTTACTGACCTGCCCGGAGATCGACCCTAAGCGTATTTCCGTGGCGGGCCACTCCCGTGCGGGAAAGGCTGCTCTTTGGGCCGCTGTGCAGGACGAGCGTTTTGCTACGGTGCTGGTTAACAACTCCGGTTGCTGTGGTGTTGCCATGAATGTGGGTAAGCTGGGTGAGCGTGTGGCCAGCATGTGCCAGATGATGCCTCGCTGGTTCTGCAAGAACTTCCTGAAATATAGTGCGATGGCGGTGGAGCAGATGCCCTTTGACCAGGATGAGCTGTTGGCTGCTATGGCACCTAGGCCGGTGTTTGTAACCTCTGGCAATCGTGACTATTGGAGTGATCCGGAGGCTGAGTTTCGTAGTGTTGTTTCGGCTGGGCATGTCTACGCTGCGCTGGGCAAAAAACCCTGCACCCAGACTGAGTACCCAGCACCGCAGACTGCCTGCTGCACCGGTGATGTGGGCTATGCCCTGCGAGAGGGCCCCCACGATATGACTGCGTGGGATTGGAAACAGTTCTGCAATTTTGAGGCGGCGCAGGCTGCAAAGGACTGAGTTCTGCGCACAAAAACAGTGTTTTCTCTCTTAAAAATCTCCCATACAAAAGCCGCTGACCGGAGTGCTTCTGCCAGAGAGCGCCGGACAGCGGCTTTTTAGGGTCTTTTTTACATCATTTTTTTGTGGTATAGGTCAGATCCAGCACCGGGCCAAAGGGGTCAAAGATGATGTTCCGGATGTCGGGTGCAATTAGCAGGCGCTTCTGCTGGGTAAACAGAGGGGCCGCCACGGCATCGTTGAGCAGCTGGCGCTCACAATCGCCCAGCAGGCGGCAGCGGGAGCTTCCGGTGGCCTGGGTGCTGGCCTGCAGCTGGGTGGCATACAGGGAATCTGCATAGGCTGATACAAACATCAATTACACCATAAGAATTGCACGAGATTTTGTTGAAGCCGTCCAGCCGCCATGGTATACTCTGATACAAAGGGGGCATCAGGATGTACGAAAAGCGGGGAACACCGCCGTGCGGCGCGCTGAATTCTTACATATGGAACAATTGCACCGGTGAAATTGCAGAAGAATCTGAAAATAGCAGTCAGCAAAGAGAGAACAGTTGGATGCGCAAAAAAGTTAGCAACCCCTTCCACTTGACAGAAATCAATGGTTGTGCTATTCTAACCATGCTGTGACTGGATTGAAAAACGAGTCACAAGGAGGAAGCACATGCCAATTGCGTTTACTGCGGAGGAACGCACAGTTCTGACCGGACAATTGTTGGAAAGCACTCGCCGCTTTGTCAAAGAGCAGCGCGCGCGCAAGGTCACGATCAAACAGCTGACGGACAGCGTCGGCATTTCCAAAGGAGCGTTCTACCTGTTTTATCCGTCCAAGGAACACCTGTTTTATGCGCTGCTGCGCCAGATGCATACCGAATTGTACGGCCCGGCCATGGAGCTGTTGGAACAGCCTAAGGGCACGCCCGCACAGCAGCTGACTTGCGCCATTCTGGAAGGCTGCCGTGCGCTGGATGAAAGCGGACTGTGCCGTTTCTGGGAGCAGGATGCGCCGGAAATTCTGTGCGCCATCCCGTCAGAAGAACGCAGGGCGCAACAGGAGCAGGAATATGCGGTGTTCCGCCGGTTCTTGGCGCAGAACAAAGCGGCGGATATCTCGGAGGAACAGGCCATGAACGCCCTGCGCAGCCTGATTTTGACCGTACCCATGCGTAAAAAGCTGGGCGAGGATTATCCGCAGATACTGCTATGGATGGCCCAGGGCATCTGTGCACAGATTTTTGGTTGAAGTGTGCCATGAGGAATCATGGCATTTTTATGCACCTGAAAGTTAGAAACAGCTAACAATAAACGGAGGTACTCTATGAACCTGAATTCCAAAAAACTGACCATCCCGGATCTGATTTCTGTTGGTGTGTTCACCGCCATCTATTTTGTGCTGGTGACTATTGCCACCTTCAGCTGTGCGCTGCTGCCGGGTGTTGGCAACATTTTGCTGCCGGCAGTGGCGGCGTTGATCTCCGGCAGCGTGTATATGCTGCTGGCCGCCAAGCTGCAGAAGTTTGGCGGCATCAGCATCATGGGTCTTGTCATGGGCCTGTTCTTTTTTGTGTCTGGTCACTTTGTGTTGTCCTTTGCCGCCAACATCGTTTGCGGCGTGCTGGCAGACTGGGTGGCAAGCCGCAGCCAGTACCGCAGCAAAAAGGTGCTGCTGGCCAGCTATGTCATCTTTTCGTATGGTCTCACCGGCCCGATCCTGCCGCTGTGGTTCATGAAGGATGCCTACATTGCTAACCTGACCGCCCGCGGCAAGGATGCCGCCTACATCGATACGCTGTTTGCGCCCATCAACAACGGCAGTTTCGTTGCGGCTATAGCGGCGATTTTGGTCTGCGCCGTGCTGGGCGGGCTGTTCGGCCAGCGCATGATGAAAAAGCACTTTGAGAAAGCGGGGATTGTGGCATGAGATTCCGCATGGACCCACGTGCCAAGCTGTATTTGCTGCTGCTGGCCAACCTGATGCTCTTTTTCCATGTTGGGACTGGGGCCGAGGCGGTAGCGACCGGGTTGTTCCTGCTGCTGTTTTTTCTCTCCGGGCACACTCGCACCGGCATCCGGTTGAGTGTGGTCTACTTTGGCCTGCTGGCCATTGATCTGTTTGTGGTGCCGCTGGCAGGGGAGGGCATTCTACTCAATCTGCTATCGCTGGTGTCGGTGGGCATCCGCATGATGCTGCCCTGCATCATTACCGGTGCGTATGCCTTTTCCACCACCACGGTAGGGGAACTGACCAGTGCCCTGCGGCGGATGCATGTGCCGGAAAGCGTCATCATCCCGTGCGCCGTTGTGGTGCGGTTCTTCCCTACTGTACAGGAGGACTACCACCAGATTCACAACGCCATGGCCCTGCACGGCATCGCTGAGGGCAAGGGGGCTCTGTTGCTGCACCCGATGCAGTCATTGGAATACATCCTCATGCCGCTGCTGATGAACGGCAACAATGTCGCGCAGGACCTCTCGGTAGCGGCACTGACTAAAGGCATCGGCCTGCCGGGCACCCATACCTGCATGACCGAGCTGCACCTGACTGTGTGGGATTTCATCTACCCGGCACTGTGTACGCTGCCGCTGCTGTGGAAGGGGGGGATACTGCTGTGAGAACACTGGTGGAAAGCAACAATGTTTCCTTTGCTTATCAGAACAGCACAGAACCGGCGTTGCAGGATATCTCACTGCGGATTCGGCCCGGTGAGTGCGTGTTGTTCTGTGGTCGAAGCGGCTGCGGTAAAACGACCTTTTCCCGCCTGCTGAATGGCCTTGCCCCGATGTTTTATCCCGGAGAACTGACCGGCAGCTGTACGGTGAGCGATTTGCTGGCAGGGAGCGCAGCCATTGAGCAGTATGTACCACTGGTGGGCAGCGTGTTTCAGAACCCCAAAACGCAGTATTTCAATGTGGACACCACAGCAGAATTGGCCTTCCCCTGTGAAAACAGCGGGATGCCGCCCACAGCCATCCGTCAGAGAGTACAGGAAGTGGTGGCACAGTTCCATCTGGAAGCTCTCATGGATCGCAGTGTGTTCAAGATCTCCGGCGGCGAAAAGCAGCGGGTGGCCTTTGCAGCGGCCTGTATGCTTGGTCCGAAGCTGTTGGTGCTGGACGAACCCACCAGCAATTTGGATGCCGGGGCCATCCGGCAGCTGCACGATATGATCGCCGCAATGAAGCAGGTGGGCATGACCATTGTGCTGGCCGAACACCGGTTGGCCTGGGTGCAGGATGTGGTGGACCGCTACTTCTTTTTTGAGGCGGGGCAGCTGACAGCCGTCTGGACGGCTGCGGACTTTGCCGCCTTGCCGGAAACGACCTTGCAGAACGCAGGTCTGCGCGCCCGGGACCTGACTGCGTGTCGGGAGAAGTTGCGGCAAAAAACGACGATGCAATGCACTGGGGTGCCGATACTGGAAGTGCAGAACCTGACCCTTGGTTACCACAGGCGCAACCTCATCCGGGCGCTTCCAGATATGAGTTTTGCTGCCGGGGAGATCGTGGGCCTGATGGGGCATAACGGCATTGGTAAAAGCACCCTGGCCAAAACTCTCTGCGGCCTGATGGAGCCGCTGGGCGGGCAGATTCTGTGGGAAGGCAAGACGGCCAACGCAAGGACCCGCCTGCACAAAAGCTTTCTGGTCATGCAGGATGTGAACTACCAGCTGTTCAGTGACAGCGTGCGAGAAGAAATTCTGCTGGGAGCAGCCCACCCGAAACTGGTGGATACCGTGATGCAGGCGCTGGGTCTGAACGGCCTTGCCGACCGCCACCCCATGAGCCTTTCCGGCGGGCAGAAGCAGCGGGTCGTAGTGGCAGCAGCCATGCTGAGCGACAAACCACTCATCCTGCTGGACGAACCAACCAGCGGTCTGGACCGAGGCAATATGGAACAGGTCGGGCGGCTATTGCAGCAACTCAAAGCACAGGGCAAGACCATTGTGGTCATTACACACGATGAAGAACTGGCTGCCGACTGGTGCGACCGTATTATAGCCCTGCAGGATTGATAGCAAGTCGGCTTTTTCGTGCAACGGCAATAACGCTGAATTGCATGTCGCAAAGATGTTGTTTGAATGCTGCACTATTTTTTGATTTGCGATATAAAGGAGAATGGAAAATGGAATACCATGCAAATGGCTGGCTGGGCCGGTGGCAGAATTTTGAAGCCTATCTCACGAGCAGTGATCCGTATCTGACCCGTGCATGGCAGGATGCCGAGACAGCTGCCGCAGCAATGCCCATGTTCTGCGGCGGTGTAAAGGCCTTCTGGCAGAGAGCCTGCGTGACCACCAGCTCGGAAAATCCGCACACTCTCGGCGGTTGGAACATCATTATGGCGTCAGGGGAGAAGCTTTGTATCGAGTGGCTGGACGAAGATGGCGCAAGTCTGGGCAAGGCGGTGTATCATCTGGAAAGCGTGTTGGAAAAAGGTCTGGAAGGCAAGGAGAACGCTCTGTTTGTGGCGGAAGATATGCCGGAAAACTGGCCTTTCCGCTGCCTGTTGGCCATGGAACCCATGCCGCCCCGCACGGCCCGCCAGATCGGCGGCCTGCTGAGCCACCTGCACTTCCAGTATGCCAGCCAGCGAAACCTGCTTGTGGACCCGGAGACCCAGAAACTGCACAATCCCATGTGGTATGCCACCGTCTGCGATGGAGATGGTTCTCTGCTGGAAAAGTGCAACATTGTGCGTGCGCTGCACCATCTGCCGGTGTGGGATGCACTGCCGGAACTCTAAACCAACGGTTTGTATGGCGCAATGCTGCTATAGCAGATGGCGGATGTAGGGCGGTGGTGGCAGCGGTCAAAAGTATAAATGAAATTCAGTAATATCAAGCTCCCTCAAAAATACAAAGGGCGTAGCGAAACACGATATCCTTTGTTAGATTTTCTCTGTAGTGTTATCTTGCGGAATCTTTTATGCCTTGACTTACGTTTGATGAAGTCGGCAGTTGGGTTTATCTGAAATATGGTTGTTGGGATAGTAGTGTGAATAATCGCATAAATGGAGAAAATGGCTTATATTGGAGAAAAAGCGCATTGCATCGTAAGTGAATCGGTGCTATAATATAAACTGTCAAAAGCTGAATATAAGCAGACGAACAGCCGGTAGGTCGAAAGCCTATCGGCTTTTTTTCATGCTATCTCACAGGCTACTATACATAATAAAAGACAGACTAGATTGGTACGGATAGGATCAGAAATGTGATGCTTTTGTGAAATAATGACGAAAAGTACCTGTTTTTTGCCCGATTTCGGTGTACATAGTGAAGGCTTTTATTTCTGCGCCAGATGAAAGGAGAGGTAGGAGTCAGGAAATTGTTGCAGTTCAGAGAAGACTGCGGCTGACCATTATCTACATGCGGTAGAACACTGAGCAGCATAATCCAGTGACCAGTGAAACATAGCAGGCGGCTTTTGCAGATGCCGAACCCGTGGGCAACTGCAAAGGTTGCCGGCTTTGTAGTTCACATAAAAGCAATTGAAATGACTGCAAATGTGAGAAGTGTGTGAAAGAATCAGCAAAAATAGTCAACTTTTGCCAGAAAATCGTTCGCTTTATGAAGGCCCTTAATTTTTGGCAGTGGAAAGGGGGATGTGAACTCCAGGAGTTCAGTGGTTTTGAATGCAAAATAATAGAATGGAGGTACGGATATGTAGAGGAAAAGTTTATTGTATACACAAGCTGAAATCATGCAGAAAGAGCAGCTGATAAATCTGGCGGCATGAATACACCACAAGAAAAGAAGGAGGACGTCTATGAGTTTGTCGACCATCACGCTGCAGTACAGCAGTGTAAGAGGGAAAGAAAAGAACACTAGCTATCCGTTCAAGGCTGAGGTCAAAACGGTGGATGACTTGGAAAAGATCGCGCAGTTCGACCATGTCTGTGGCGAGTATGCGGATGGAACCAACACTCGCAAAAATGCAATTAAGGGATACCGCAGCAAAAAGACTTTCCGAAAAGCTGACTGCCTGCCCGTGGACTGCGACAACACGAATCCGGATCCGCTTGCAGAAGACATTCCGGCGAGCGAGTGGAAAACACCGGCAGATGTTCGGGCGGCGTTTCCGGATGTTCCGTTTTATGTGGTCTATTCTCGTAACCACATGAAGGAAAAGAACGGAAAGACCGCTCGGCCGAAGTTCCATGTGTATTTCATTATAAACGATATGACGAGTGAAAAGCGGCTTGCAAAGCTGAAAAAGGATGTTCAGAAGTATTTCCCGGCTTTCGACCCGGCGGCTCTTGATATGGCACGATTCCTTTATGGCGTAGAGAACCCCAAGGTGGAGTTTTATGACGGAGATACACCGTTGGATACCTTCATGGAGCAGCGAACCGTCTTGCCAGAGACGATTCCAACTGGTGAGCGGAACAGTACGCTTTCCAAGTATGCTGCAAAAATTCTGAAGCGGCATGGAGATACGGCAGAGGCGGAAGCACTCTTTTACAAAGCATCGGAACGCTGCGAAGATTCGCTGGAAGATGACGAGTTGAAAACGATTCTGGGCAGTGCGAGGGCTTTCTACCATGGCACGATTGAAAAATCAGCGGACTATCTGAGCCCGGATGAGTATGAAGAAGCAGATGACGCAGGAAAGAAGCCTGTTACCAGCGATACCATCAAACAGATTTTGCAAAAGATGAGCGTTTGTGTACGGCTGAATCAGATCACCGGAAAGGTGGAAATCGAGGGCATGCCGCCGCAGCACTCTAAGGGAAATGCTGCAAATGTGCTGCCGGTACTGGTCAACGATTATCTGACAAAGCGGCGGATGCCCTGCGCTAAGCAGACACTGGATGACTGTCTGGTGCTGATCGAGGATGAAAAACGTTATAATCCGGTCGAGAAGATGTTCGAGTCCACCCAATATGATGGAATCGACCGCCTTAAAGAACTGGCAGAGATTCTGGGCGTCGAAGGAAACAAGACGTATGTCCTGTATCTGAGAAAATGGCTGCATCAGTGTGTTGCAATGGCACTGAATGATGAAATGAGCCCTTACGGTGCAGATGGTGTTCTGGTCATTCGTGGGCCGCAGGGCGCAGGCAAAACGCTGTTCTGCTCCAGAATCGCGATGAAGGCAGAGTGGTTCGCAGAGGGTGTCAGCATCGACCTTGACAAAAAGGACACAGTGATCCAGGCAACCAGCGTTTGGATCGCGGAGATGGGTGAGCTGGACAGCACCTTGAAGCGTGAACAGCTTGCGTTGAAAGCGTTTGTTACGGCATGCTGCGATACCTACCGCCAGCCTTATGCCCGTGTTGCTACTACCAAGCCACGCCGTACCAGTTTTTGTGCAACGGTCAATCCGCAGGAGTTTCTGAACGATGAAACTGGCAGCAGACGCTGGTGGGTAGTTGAGCCGACAAAAATCGATTGCCAGAAGCTGAAAGAACTCCCGGAATGCTGGTTCCAGCAGATGTGGGCACAGGTGTACACGGAACTGTATCTGCCGAATCCGCAGGGATTCCGGCTGACGGAAGAGGAACGCACTAAGCTACAGGCAGACAATGAAAAGTACAATAAGCCGCTGCCGGGTGAAACGGAGATCCTTGATAAGCTGGCGTGGGATAGTCCGGTGTGCCAGTGGGATTGGTATACAGTAACTGAAGTGCGAGATAACCTTATGCTGAAGCCGCTTACAACATCGCAAATCGGAAAGGTGCTTAAGAAACTGGCCGAAAGAGATGAGCGGATCATGACCAAAAAGCCCAGCAACAAGAGTTGTTATTATCTGCCACCGATGGATAAGAACGTGAGATTTTATCGCCATGTCGATAATTTCAGGCCGGCCTTGGCAGATGTGGACACGCTGGAAGACGCCAGTGCGCCGAAGGCGAGTTAAGAGAGTATTAGGTTATATTAGGTTGAAAATCTATATAGCAGAAAAAGCTGATAAAGTAGTGGTACTACTATACTATAAGAAATATAGAAAGAATAGGAAACTACTCTAACATTCCCCTAACGGGCAAGCCCTGATGGAAAATCGGAGAATACAGTGTTGGCCAGTAAAGGCAGAAAGGAAAATGCGATGAGAAGTGCAAAAGAATATCTGGAGCAGGTCAGAAAGCAGGCAGATCGTGTGGAAGACCTGAAGCAGGATGTCCAATATCTTGACGACGGCATGGCCAGCATTGGGAGTACGTCATTTTGCAAGACAGATGGACATTCCGGAAGTCCACAGGCAGGGTTTGTGCTCCTTGTGGAACGGAAAGATGCAAAGCAGCAGAAGCTGGATTTTGAGAAGAATCATCTTGCCGAGCTGATTGCACATGCAGATGCTGCAATCGATACAGTGCCAGATCCGAAAATGCGCCGAGTGCTGAAGCTGTATTATCTTGAAAACCTCAGTACGAAAGAAGTTGCTGAGAAGATGAATTACACAGTTCAGCATGTCAATCGTCTCATGAATAAAGGTCTTGAGATGGTACAACTTCCGGAGGACGAGGTGATTCCAGCCTAAATATTGCGGAGAAACACAGCGAAGACCAGTGAACCGGCAACAAAGCAGCAACATAAATATGATGATAGAACGATTAAAAATGAACTGTTGCCAATGTTGCCAGTCAATACCCTATCTTTTATATACTATTTACTTTTTAGTAGCAACAATAGCAACGAGAAGAAATAGATGGATATGAAAAGAGGGAAAATCATCGAATTGCAAATGGACTTCTGGATTGTTTCCGATTGCTCCGTGAGAAACTAACTGGCAACACACCAGCAACAAGAAAATAGAGCAAAAAGGAAACGGGATGTGGGGATTTAATGTTCTGAGGGTAATGTGCAACGATTGAGCTTTCTCAAAAAGTGGAGAGTAGATATTCACGAATGTTCAACGATGTTACGACTGAAATGGTTGCACAAGCGTTTTCGGCGTGGTATTATTATACTGGACAAAGAGAAAAGAACAGTCCACAAAAACAGAACACAACAACGAAGCCTTTGCAGGGTAAAACCTGTGAGGGCTTTTCTATTGCCCGGAAGTATGTGAGCATAGGAGAGGTGAGAGGTATGCCCAGAAAAAACGTTAAAGCCCTGCAAGTATCCCGGCTGCCCAAACCTGACGGATAGCCAATTCTGCCCGGAGCACCGGAAGAAAGCAGACAGGGACTACAACCGTTTCTACCGTGACCCTGCGCACAAGGAGCGGTACCATACCGCCGCATGGCATACGATCCGTGCGATGCAGCTGGTGCGGTATCCGCTCTGTGAGATGTGCATGGCAGAAGGCCGGTATGTCAAAGCAACGCTGGTGCATCATCGTGTGCCGCTGGCGGAAGGTGGCACGAATGCGCCAGAGAACCTGTGCAACCTTTGTGCATCCCATCATACTGCGCTGCACAACAAAATGCGGCGAGATGCTGGTGGGAACGGTGCAGCAGAATGAAAGTTTTGAATTCGTTTGATTGATTTGAATCTTTTGAAATCCTTTGATTTTCTTTGAAAAACCGTCTCTTTTCAAACGTCAGTTTTACCCAAGGGGGAGTGCAAATCTCTACGTGGGTACGATTGAAAAACGGCGGTCCAGTCACGCACACAAAAATTGGATTTCAAAAAGTCCGGGAATGATTCAAAAACGGAACTGAAAATGCTATAAAGCCGCGCAGATATGCGTAAAAACTGGCGTTTGATTTTTGCGAATTGTTTGATTTCCTGCCCGAAAAAATCAATCAAAATCAAAGAAATTAAACAGGAATGAGGGTGAGAAGATGCCAGACCGAAACGGTGCTAACCGTGGCGGTGCCCGACCGGGTGCAGGCCGCAAGAAGAAACCGCTGTCTGAGCGCATTGAAGCCGGGCAGAAGGCAACGGTGCTGAAAATACCGGAAGTGGAAACAGCGCAGATGCCGAAGATAAAGGATTATTTCAAGGCCGAGCAGCGGATGGGAGAGCTGTATGCCGCTGAAATTTACGAAGAAACGTGGCAATGGTTAAATGAGCGCAGCTGTGCATCCCTCATCAACCCGATGCTGCTGGAGCAGTACGCCATGAGCGCATCCCGGTGGGTGCAGCTGGAAGGTATCAACTCACAGTACGGTTTCATTACCAAGACTGCGCAGGGTGTTGTAACAGCATCGCCCTTTGTGGCACAGGCACAGGCTTATATGAAGCAGACCAACCAGCTGTGGTATCAGATTTATCAGATCGTCAAGGAGAACTGCTCCACGACTTTTGACGGTACGCCGCAGGATGACCTGATGGAGCGCCTGCTGAAGGCACGGGACGGAGATACAGGAAGGTGATAAGTTTTGCAGAATTATACCCTGACACCCCTAATGGCACAAACCTCGCATTACGATGAGCGGAAAGCTGACTATGCGGTCAGTTTTATCGAATGCCTGAAACACACAAAAGGCAGCTTCTATAACGCGCCATTCAAGCTGCTGGGCTGGCAGGAGCGCATCATCCGGGATCTGTTTGGTATTATAAAGCCAAACGGTTATCGGCAGTTCAATACAGCGTATATCGAATGTCCGAAGAAGCAGGGAAAAACCGAACTGGCTGCTGCGGTAGCTCTACTCATGACCTGCGGAGATGGTGAGCAGCGTGCAGAGGTGTTCAGCGCCGCCGCAGACCGCCAGCAGGCCAGTATCATCTTCATGGTGGCGGCAGATATGGTAAAGCTGTGCCCTGCATTGGATGCACGGTGTAAGATTCTTTATTCCCAGAAAAGAATCATTTACAAGCCAACGAACAGCTTCTATCAGGTGCTGTCCGCAGATGCGCCGACCAAGCACGGCTTTTCCATCCACTGCCTGTGCCTTGATGAGTTGCACAATCAGCCGAACGATAAGTTATTCAATGTCCTGACAAAAGGCTCTGGTGATGCCCGGAAACAGCCACTGATGTTCATCATCACGACTGCCGGAAATGACATCCATTCGGTCTGCTACCAGCAGCACCAGAAAGCACAGGATATTCTGGATGGCCGTCAGCATGACCCGACTTTTTATCCAGTTATCTACGGTGCACCCATGGATGCTGACTGGACAGACCCGGAAGTCTGGAAGAAAGCGAATCCATCGCTGGGTGTCACCATTGACATCGAAAAGCTGGAAGCCGCCTGCAACTCGGCAAAGCAGAATCCGGCAGAGGAGAATGTATTCCGGCAGCTGCGCCTGTGCCAGTGGACGAAGCAGACTGTGCGGTGGATGCCCATGGAAAAGTGGGACGCCTGCGCAGTACCCGTAGATGAAAGGGCGTTGGAAGGTCGTCCCTGCTATGCAGGACTGGACTTGTCCAGTACAACCGACTTGACCTCGCTGGTGCTGGTATTTCCTCCGCAGGAAGATGATGAGCCGTATCAGGTGCTGCCGTACTTCTGGGTGCCGGATGAAACGCTGGATCTCCGTGTGCGCCGGGATCATGTGAACTATGACCTCTGGGCACGGCAGGACTTTATCAAAACCACAGAGGGCAATGTGGTGGATTACGATGCGATAATCCGGTTCATGAGTGACTTGTCCGAAAAGTACGATATCCGGGAAGTAGCATATGACCGCTGGAATTCCTCCATGATGGTATCCCATCTGACAGACCTTGGCTTCACAATGGTTCCCTTTGGACAGGGCTTCGGCAGCATGAGCGAGCCGACCAAGCAGCTGATGCGGTTGGTGCTGAGCGGCGAACTGGCGCATGGTGAGCATCCGGTGCTGCGCTGGTGCATGGACAATGTGGTGGTGCGCACAGACCCAGCTGGCAACATCAAGATGGACAAGTCCCGTGCGGTAGAGCGCATCGATGGCGCAGTCGCTCTGGTCATGGCTCTTGACCGTGCTCTGCGCTGCGGCGGCACCAGTACAACTTCTATCTATGAAGACCGTGGATTGCTGTATTTGTAAAAAGGGGGGGGGGGGGAGAGAATATGAGTTTTTGGAATCGGCTGTTCAAGCCGAAAGTTGAAGATTATTCCATCAGCAGCCGGTATCGGTTTCTGATGGGTCCTACCGCTGCAGGAAAGACCGTAAACGAGCGTTCTGCCATGCAGTTGACCGCTGTGTATGCCTGCGTGCGCATCCTTGCAGAGGGCATTGCAGGAGTGCCGCTGCATCTGTACAAATGCGGTAAAAACGGCAGCAGGGAAAAGGCGTTAGACCATCCGCTGTACTTCCTGCTGCATAGTGAGCCGAACTCGGAGATGACCAGTTTTGTTTTCCGGGAAACGCTTATGACGCACTTGCTGTTGTATGGCAACTGTTACTGCCAGATCATCCGTGATGGCCGAGGGCAGGTAACAGCGTTATATCCCCTGATGCCAAATCAGATATCGGTCGACCGAGATGAAAAAGGCCAACTTTACTAAACTTATCTGCGCAGCGGCGAAGAAGCCGACACTATGAAAAAGGGCACTGTTTATCTACTGCCGGAGGATGTACTGCACATTCCGGCCCTCGGATTTGATGGGCTTGTCGGATACAGCCCCATCGCCATGGCAAAAAACAGCATCGGTGTAGGGCTTGCTTGTGAAGAATACGGTGCAAAGTTTTTCGCAAACGGTGCAGCACCCAGCGGTGTGCTGGAGCATCCCGGTACCATCAAAGATATCACCCGGCTGCGAGAAAGCTGGAACGCTATCTATGGTGGCAGTAAAAACGCTGGAAAAGTTGCAATTTTGGAAGAGGGTATGCACTATTCTCCGATTTCCATCTCTCCAAATGAGGCACAGTTCCTTGAAACGAGAAAGTTCCAGGTAGACGAGATCGCTCGTATCTTCCATGTGCCGCCGCACATGATCGGCGACCTGGAGCGCAGCACCTTCAGCAACATCGAGCAGCAGTCACTGGAATTTGTGAAGTACACTCTGAACCCGTGGGTCTGCCGCTGGGAACAGGCTTTGACGAGATCGTTGCTCAGCCCAAAGGAAAAACTGGAATACAGCATCAAGTTCAATGTGGACGGCCTGCTGCGCGGCGATTACCAGAGCCGGATGAACGGCTATGCGGTTGGGCGGCAGAATGGATTCCTCTCGGCGAACGACGTGCGTGAACTTGAAAATATGGAAAAAATTTCTGCTGAACAGGGCGGCAACCTTTATCTGGTCAATGGCAACATGATCAAGATGACGGATGCCGTCACGAACCCCAGAGAAAAGGACAGTGCGTAAGTGCTGACTTTATAGTACACCTTTTGAATCAAAATATCTACACCATAAGGAGATTTTTATGACAGTCAATGAACTTCGGGAAAAAAGAAACACTGCGTGGGAGAATGCTAAAGACTTTCTGGAAACCCACCGCATATCGACATGGTGCTGACGAAATCCATCAGTCGGTTTGCCCGGAATACGCTGGATTGCCTGAAATACATCCGTATGCTGAAGGAAAAGGGCATCGCGGTCTATTTCCAGAAAGAGAACATCAACACGCTGGACGCCAAGGGCGAGGTGATGATCACCATCATGGCATCTCTTGCTCAGCAGGAATCGGAATCCATCAGCAAGAATGTGAAACTGGGCATCGACTTCCGCAATAAGCAGGGAAAGGTGCAGGTGAACCATAACCGCTTTCTGGGGTACACCAAGGATGCCGAGGGGCACCTTATCATTGACCCGGAGCAGGCAGAAGTGGTAAAGCGCATCTATCGGAAATATCTGGAAGGTGCCAGCATGGATATGATCTGCCATGGACTGGAAGCGGATGGCATCCTGACCGGGGCAGGAAATAAGAAGTGGTACACCAGCACAGTTAAGAAAATCCTTACCAATGAGAAATACATCGGGGATGCACTGCTCCAGAAGACCTGCACCATCGATATCCTGAACAAGACCCGTGTGGCCAATAACGGCATCGCACCTCAGTATTATGTAGAAGATGACCATGAGGCCATTATCCCCAAGGAAATCTACATGAAGGTGCAGGAAGAACTGGTACGCCGCAGGAATGTGCAGGCAAGCCCCAGCGGTAAAAAGCGGATGTACAGTTGCACACACTGCTTTTCGCAGATGGTGGTCTGCGGAAGTTGCGGTGAAGTTTTTCGACGTATTCACTGGAACAACCATGGTTGCCGCTCCATTGTCTGGCGGTGCGCCAGCAGGCTGGAATAGAACGGTACAGTCTGCAATGCTCGGACAGTCAATGAAAAAGAACTGGAACAGGTCGTTTTGAAAGCCTTGAACGAAATGCTTGGTTCAAAGTCTACATACAAGGAGCAACTCCAGAAAAATCTGATGCAGGTCCTTCGGAATGACACTTCTGCCCAGAAAGACCGCATTGCAGAGCGGCTGCTGGTTCTTCAACAGGAATTGTTGAACCGTGCCAACAACCGGGAAGCCTACGATGATGTTGCCGAGGAGATTTTCCATCTGCGTGAACTGCAACAGCAGACCGATTCCGATGAGACCACTAAGGCCATTCAGATGGAGCGAATCAAGGAGTTGCAAGATTTTATCGGACAGCAGAGCAATGAGCTGACCGAGTTTGACGAAAAACTGGTTAAACGCTGGCTCCGGCAAATCACGATCTGGGATGACTACTATATCGTGGAGCTGAAGTCTGGACTGAGTATTGATGTGCCTGCGTGAAAAATAAGAAGAATAGAGGATAAAGCATAGCCGCCAGCGTACAGTGTGATGGATTTTCACATGATACGCTGGCGGCATTTTTGCTGCAGAATCAAAGCGGCAAATTATTTGTGGAGGTGTTTGCGATAGGCATGGCTATAACGGAATCTGACAATTCATAAACCATATCCCAGTCGATTAGAGTTCCGTTAATAATAACATCTCCGGTATCTAAATCTTCATGGGTGGCATCGTTTCCGTTTTGAAATTTAAGATCAAAAATGTGATAGCAGTGTACATCATGATGGAACTGTTTTTGCAAAGAATCGCCCCATTTCCGGAGATATAATAACTCTTTCCCAACGTTTTTTGTATTTAAAAGATAACGAATTACAGGAATGAGAGCTTCGTTAAAAGCCTGAAAAGCAACGGAAAAAGTTTTCAATAAATCAACGTTTTCCCCAGAATTGATCATATAGTCTTTGTCAACAGGCTTCCATTTATCGTATTCATTGAGGAGCTTTTGTACATTACAAGATATACCAATTCCAGTAGGAGAGTTGAATCCGTGAACGATATTTTGACAATGCTGGGAAACATTTCGCAGATGATATGTAAAAGCATACTCTGGATGTGCATTATAAGTAGCATGGGTGCTATCTTCAAAAACTTTTAAGAACTCAGATGTTTTACCATATTCTTGTTTGATTTTAGTTTCCATGTGGTCAAGGCAAGTTCTCAACTCGAACAAAAATCCCCGAACTAGACGCTCTGCGGTATGTAAGTTTCTCATAATATAATTGCTACTTGGGTTGGCACTGTAACTCCACTGAATCAAAGTGTCGAAAGAATCACTAACACATTTGCCCAAGTAGTAAAACTCTAAAGTCTCACTGATTATAGTAGATGAATTAAGTATTTTCTGACAAGTATCACTGTCGATGCCATCAATAAAGTTCGTCTTGTCATTATACATGTCTACTAAGTAGTACATAGATGCCTCCTAGATTAATAACATCCAAATCCTACACTGGATACCCCCAGATACCTGAGTTGCCGGATTCGCTGTTAGCACAAACATCTAATCAAGAAACTCAATTATCTGCTACCCCTGTGGCTACGATTTAGATATTGCCCAAATTCTCAAAAACCGCCCTCGACCTGTTTCCAAGGACGAAAACGGTTCAGACTGTAAAATGATGTCCAAACGATATTGAACGAATCACCGCACTATATTACTGGACTTTTGACATCAAGAGTACGCACTCCACATGGCTTGAGGGTTGCGTTTGTTACATCGTTTTGGTATAACAACTCACAACCTCGCAATGCCTCGTTTATAGAGAACGGTATAAAGTTCAAATTTAGCGGTTTTGTGCGGTTCTGTAAGGGCTGAAAAATAGCCATGTTCAACGATTTCAAAGCACAAGGACTTGTGCGGATTCATGCGTATACCGTGGGATGGTGGCAAGTGGGTGACAATGCCACCGCACCCAAACGACACTACCGCACAACGTCTTGATGAAAAAGGGGGTCAGCCGAACTTACCTCACCGACAGCATGGGGCGCAAACAGTCAACCACGGTTATCAATGAATCCGGCTTGTATAACGTGATTCTTCGTAGTGATAAGCCGGAAACCATATAGGCGGCTGTACTGTTCAAATAGTTCAATTTTATTTTGAATTACCTTGAACATATTATACTGCACCCATTGTCAACAAGCAAGACGGGTGATAAAATAAAACAAAAAGGTGATTTCCATGAAACGCATTGACGGTAAAACCCCTTTTGGCGGTGACTACGCTGAATTTCATTTTTTGGATGTCGAAAACAATGAAGTTGATGAGGGCGAGGAAACAAGCATTGTTATCCGTGAGTGTAAAGCGGATGGAACGCCTGTAAAAGAAACATGGGCTAGGGTGCCCGATAACTGGTATAAAAACAATCCTACGGACGTTATTTGGTGGAAAGACACGCCGGACGGTGTGGGCGAATGGCTTTTTAGTTTCGACAAAAAGACTGTGTTCAATATGTTCGCTGACTACCCCAAAGCCCTAACCCCGGAACAGAAACAGATTTTTGATAAAGAAAACCCCGAATGGGCGGACTTCTTCAAAGATCGTCAAGAGGACAATATAAAATGATGCCGATGCCTAGTTTTTACACAAGCCCGTATTTTGTGAATGAGCCGGATAACTGGCATTTGACGGATGATGCCCCGGAAGATGTACGCAAAGAGTTTGAAGAATACATGAATCATCCCGACTGTGTGCAAGATGATGGGCTTATAAGGGCTATGAAAAGCTATTATCGTGCATTTGGCGATACTTTCCCAAGTTATCCGAATCCCCCGGAAAATGCTGTTGAAATCATCCGGGATTGTTTGCAGAAAAAGAAAGATGTGTATGAGTTAGGCTATCTTAGCTTAGATGATAGCATCATATATTAAACGAAAAAAACGCACCGTTGAAAATTAACTTTCAAAAGTGCGTTTTTCTCAAGAGGTCAAGCCCATTTTGTGAACAGTTCCAACATGATTTCTTGATGGGTAGGATAAACGGCAGGAACGCCGCTTGATTTGTAAGCTGTGGTAACGCCGTTCTGTGTCACCGCTAATTTTGATCCGGCTTTGATGGAAACATCCGGCGACAAGAACACTTTAACGCCCTGCGAGAGTGCCGCCGCCGTGTCGGTCTGGACTGTGGCGGCGATGGTTTCAAAAGATAGTTTGCAAGGCTGGTTCTCCAAAACAACGATTTCTTTTGTGCTGGTAATGTGGGTGTTAGGGTCTTTGACAGATTGCCGCTCTGATACCGTCATAACGCCTGTATAGGTGCTTTCTATGGCCTTTCGTGCGGCTTTCTGTGCCGCCTGCATTGCTTTAATCATCGTGTAAAATTCCTCTTTCGGTTCAAGTTTATTAAAGACCATGACATAGCCGTAAAACCGCTTGTAAAGCCTTGCAAGGCTGTTTTATGGGTGAGGTAGGAAAGAACATCAAGCGGTAAATCCGTGGCCTACAAGCGTTAAATCCATGTTGTGTTCATCCAAATACAGATTGTGGGTGACATCTTCAACCATCATGTAATTTTTAAGCTGAACATCGCCCAAATCTAACAACGTGGGAATCAGACAACCCGGCCTAATGTTGGGATTGCCCAAAACGCCCTTTAGCTTTAGATTTTTGGTTTTTCGATTATACAGCTTTAACAGTGCTTCAGCTTTGGCGTTGCCGTTTTCATTGGCAGTTAAGCTATCATCAAAATATTGCAGAACACCCCACTTGTTCATGTTTGATTCATCGGATGCAACGCACGGTGTTCTTTCGCCCTTTTCACTGTCGTTGTACATCAAGACAACTTTATTGTAAGTCTGTTTGTCAATGCTGGAAGTATAAGTGAAATCTTCGCTGTTCCCATCATAAACCAGAAAATCAGGAACTTTCATATCTGCAATGTTTTTGAGGGTCAGCTTTCCAAAATCATCATACAGAACGAACATTTGCTTTGTGTTCTGCATGGTGAGATCAAGGGCGTTTTCAATCATTTCAAAAAGTGAAGTGTTATCTTCCACCCTTGAGGGGATTTTATAGCCCGTATCTGCGAGATCACCGATGGTTAAGTGAAAATCTTCGCAAACCATCTTAATGAAATCGGACGCTGTTTTGTTCTTATAAACGTAGGTGGATTTGTTTTTGAGATAACGAATCTGATCGTAGGCGGTTACTTTCAACAGAGAATCTTTACTTGACTGTTTTGTAAAGACATAACCCATAAAAACGGGAATACCGTCTATTTTCAGATGTACCGGGTCACCCTCTTCAAATTCCGGGGCTGTTTCCTTTAGCATACTAAAATCTAGCTTGCCGGGGGTACTACGTCTTTTCAAGGTCAACTTTACACCCTCTTGCACAGCAGGAAGAAAGCCGCTTGTTTTACTTGTACCGATCAGTAATTCATACTTTCCAACGGAAAGATTCATGTGCATCACCCCTTTTTGTGTTGCCAACTACCTTTGCGAATAGTTCATCTATGCTCAATTCCTGTTGAACAGCCTGTTCATTTTGGTGTATCTTATATGCAAGATGAGCCGCTTTTTCTTGCTGTTCAATACGATTCAAGGCAATGTTTTCTGTGATTGAACCGTTGGAATTGAAATAGCCCAAACTGCCTTTGTACGCTCTGGATGGAATATACCCATAGATAGAAGCGATTTCTTCTAACCGTTTCTTGCAATTTAAGGTTTGCAAGGCTTTATCTCGAATTTGGGCTATTCGTTGTTCTGAAATATGAAGTTCGTCTTTTAGTTCTCGCAACGTCTTAGAGCGGCAATAAAGCCCCGAAATAACATAGCTTTCAGTGTCCTTTAGTTCGTCTACGATGTTCCAAAGAACACGGTTTGCATATTCTCGCTCAAGCCGTTCTGTAACATCATCTTCCATGCTTGACGGATCGGGAATAGAATCTTCCAATAATAGCCCGTCCGCCCCCTCAACAGGGGATTCCAGACTTGCAACGGATGACTCAAACGCCGCTTTCCGCAAGTTATCCAGCTTATTTGCGGAAATGTTTAACGCTCTGCAAATTTCAAAATCGGATGGATTTTTGTTTTCACTTTGGCACTGTGCTAAAAAGCGTTTGTACCGTGCAATTTCGGAAAGTAGGTGAACGGGAATCCGCTTGACGTTGCCGCAATTTTCACAATAACGCTGAATAGACTGCCGAATCCAGTACCCTGCATAAGTTATGAATTTTGCATCATTGTCGGAATTGTACATAGAAGCGGCCTTTTGCAGACCTAAATACCCCTCTTGCATAAGATCATCTATTTCAGCCTGTTTAGAATATTTTATTGCGGTATTGTAGATGAAAGGACGGTTTTTCAAGTAAAGCTGTTCCAAGTTGGAAGAAACATTGATCCCGGCTTGAATCTGCCTTACAAGCTCTTCATTTTCAACTTGAATTCCATTTTGCTTTTCGTTCGTCATATCGGTCTTTTTCATACGTCACCAGAGAAATCATTGTATCAATCGTTCTTTTGCTTGCGCCGTTTTCTTTGGCACGCAAGATAAGTTCAAGATGATTTCGGATTGCTAATTCATCTTGTTGCAAAATTTCTCGTTCTAAATCGGTCATCGGTTGAAATCCTCAATTATGCCGTGTGAAAAATATCAGCCGTTCAGACCATCCAAAATGATTTCTTCGTTGGTGGGAATGTAATTGGTGAACATCTGCGGGTATTTCATGGCAAGGGCTTCATACTGCTTGCCGATCTCCATCATGGTATCAGGCAGAGCGCACACAGCGTAAGTAGTACGATCCTGCACTTCAAAGCGAACCATACCGTTATAGCCCGCGTTGATGATCTCGTAATCAGACAGCAGGGGGCAATCTGCAACGGCTTCAAGCTCTTTCAGACGGTCAAGATATTCGTTGATTTCTGCGGTCGTTCCCATGCGCTCATTGAGGATAGAAACGACTTCCGGGGCAAAAGTGCTGTATTTGATGGTAAGAACATCGTAGATCATCTTCATGGCCTTGTGAGAGCCTTTCAGCGGCTCAATAATGCTATGAAGCAGTTCAGCGGTCAACTTGCTTCCGCACATCTCAATAATTTTGAGGGCGTTTGCAACGTCCGTGGAGTGGTCGGCGTAATCCTCTGCAAAAGAAGTGCCAAATTCTTTGCAGAACTGCCGGATCAGCCCCCGGATAGAATCGGAAAACTGTTTGTTCAAGTTTCCGGCTTCGCCTTTCAGCTTTTCGATAGCTTCCTGCTTGCCAAAATCAGAAAGCCGCTGGTTAGAATCAATTTGGCCGATGGTATCACGGATTTTCCCGACTTCCTGCTTATGAGTATGCTTGAGCATCAGGGCATTCTTTGCGTAGGTTTCATAAGATTTTTCCATTTTCGTTTTCTCCTTTATCAAAAATCAACGC
>ERZ857982.744-NODE-744-length-40384-cov-9.268145_pt1 | contig 40384 bp, 36 predicted proteins | sample MGYA00519955_ERZ857982 | MGnify/ENA primary metagenome ERZ857982 (study PRJEB31778, sample SAMEA3449416) | human gut metagenome | biome: human gut; feature: human-associated habitat; material: faeces | place: United Kingdom | collected 2010/2012 ... | reverse complement strand
GGGACGAAATTACCACACCTTTTAAAATCAAAAAACATGCCGGACATCCTCTTAGGCGCAGCCGGTAACAGGCCCTTACAGGGCCAGAGCAAACCACCCGCTATGCGGGTGGTTCTGATTGTGCCCGTTGGCCGGGAAAGATGGCCTTGCCATGCCGCAAAACCGTGCGGCGGGGGAAGGTGCCGTCACCGGGCGGGCCGTTTGGGGCTGTGCCTGGGGGCTGAGGGCGCGGCAGGGCATGGCGGAGGGAGCCTCACGCGCGTACGGCGGGACGTTTTCGGGCGGGACATCCGTGCCGGGGGTGCCGGGAAGGCCGCCGTGCCGGCAGGCAAAAAAGAAGGCCCGCCGGAGACCGGCAGGCCCTGGGATGGCGGGGCATTGAAGCGGTGACGGGCGTTTGTCCCGCGGCCCTCATTCGTCGCTGATGCGGGTCTCGATCTTCAGGCCGTATTTTTCCATGCGCGCCAGCAGGGTGGGGCGGGAAAGGCCCAGCAGGCGGGCCGCCTGCGAGCGGTTGCCCCGGCACTGGCGCAGGGCCTCGCGCACCACGGCCCTGCCCATGATGTCCATGCAGGTGTCGAAGGGCGAAGGATCGCCGGACCGGAGGCAGGCCGTGACGATGCTGGCCAGGCTGCGCTGTTCGTCGTTGTGAGGTACGCCAGCAGGAGCCGGGGCGTCTTCGACAGGAGCTTCCCCTTCGTGGAAGCCGTTCCCGGTGCCGACGGGGGAGCGGCGTACGCCCGGGGCAGGGCCGGTATCGCCGTTGCCGTTGATGCTGAGGCCCGCCGCGGGGGGATGCGCTGCCGGGGAATCCAGCACCAGCTGCAGGTCGCGGATGCTCACCGGGGCGCCGCTGTTGAAGACCAGGGCCTTTTGCAGGGCATTGGAAAGTTCGCGCACGTTGCCGGGCCAGTCCAGACCGGCCAGATAGCGCAGGGCCTCTTCTTCCAGACCGGGATCGGGCCGGTGCAGCTCGGCGGCCTGCCGGTGCAGCAAAAAGGCCGCCAGGGCCGGGATGTCCTCGCGCCGTTCGCGCAGCGGCGGGGTCCAGAGGGTCACCACCTTGAGGCGGTAGTAAAGGTCCTCGCGGAAGCGTCCGTCGGCCACGGCCTGCTCCAGATTGGCGTTGGTGGCGGCGATGATGCGCACGTCCACGTCGATGGAGTCATGCCCGCCCAGACGCTGGATCTGTTTTTCCTGCAGCAGGCGCAGCAGTTTGGCCTGGATGCCCGGCGGCATGTCGCCGATCTCGTCCAGGAAGATGGTGCCGCCCGCGGCCTGTTCGATACGGCCGATACGGCGGTGCTGCGCGCCGGTGAAGGCACCGCGTTCATAACCGAAAAGTTCGCTCTCCAGCAGGGTGTCGGGGATGGCCACGCAGTTGATGACCGAGAACGGACGGCGGGAGCGCGGACTGTAGCGCCAAATGGCATTGGCCACCAGCTCCTTGCCCGTGCCGGATTCGCCCCGGATCAGCACCAGGGCATCGGTGGGCGCCACGCGGCCGATGGCCTTGTACAGCTCCTGCATGGGGGGCGTATGCCCCACCAGGCGGATGTCGTCCTCTTCGCCCAGAGCCTCCTCGGCGGACTGGGCCTCGTGGCGGCGCTGGCTCTCTCCCGCGGCCAGGGCCCGTTGCAGCAGCTCCAGCACCTGCGGGATGTCGAAGGGCTTGAGCATGTAGTCGAAGGCCCCCAGCCGGGTGGCTTCGATGGCGGTCTCCGTGGTGGAATAGGCCGTCATGATGACCACCGGCGGACAGCCCTCCAGGGCACGCATCCGCTTGAGCGCTTCCAGACCGTCCATGCCGGGCATGCGCACGTCCATGACCACGCATTGCGGCATCTTTTCCCGCATGAGGTTCAGGGCCTCCTCGGCCGAGGCGGCGGTGCGCGTCTCGTAGCCTTCGGCGTCCAGCAGGCGCTGGAAGCCCTGACGCAGGTGGTGGTCGTCGTCGACTATGAGGATCTCAGCCATACGTCGTCCCCCTTGCGGACAGGCAGTACCATGACGAAGCTGGCCCCGTGTCCCGGTGCGTTGTGCAGGTGCAGCCAGCCGCCGTGTTCTTCAAAGATGCGCCGGGCGATGGGCAGGCCCAGGCCCGTGCCCTCCACCTTGGTGCTCATGAAGGGCTGGAAGATGACCTCGTGCAGCTCTTCGGGCACGCCGGGGCCGCTGTCCTCGATGCGGATGACCACCACGGGCCCCAGCGGGGCCAGGCGGCCGCGCTCTTCGCTGATGCGCACTTCCCCGTCGGTACCGGCGGCTTCGCAGGCATTGATGATGAGGTTGGCCAGAGCCTCGCGCAGCTGTTCGGCATCGCCGTCCACCCGGGGCAGGGGCGCGTGCCGCGTGCGGCGCAGGGTCACCTTGTAGGCTTCCATGCGCGGTTGCAGCAGGATGAGGGTACGGTCCAGCACCTCGCTCATGTCCAGCGGTTCCTTGCTCAGGCGCGGACGGCGCGAAAATTCCAGAAAGTTGCTGGTAATGGCTTCCATGTGCCGCACGGCCTCGTTCATGGCCTGCACGTCTTCCTGCTGGGCCGGGGAAAGCTCCATGCCCCGGGTGAAGGAGAACAGGCGCAGCTTGAGGCCCGTCAGCGGGTTGCGGATGGAGTGGGCCACCCCGGCGGCCAGTTTGCCCACCAGGGCCATCTTTTCGGTCTGGCGCAGGTTTTGGCGCAGGTTCTCGTGGCTTTCCTCAAGGGCCAGGCGGGTGCGCTGCATGTTCTCGTGCATGCGGCGGATGCGGCAGGTGATGGCGGGCACGGGCGAGCCCTGCGGCATGCGTCCGTCGGCATCGGGGCCCAGTTCGCGCAGGGCCGTGAGCAGGGGCAGGTAGATGCCGCGCCACAGGCAGGCGCCCAGGCCCAGCAGCAGGAGCAGGGCAAACAGCAGCAGGCACATGAGGATGCGCTGGCGCGTGCCCAGCGGCCAGATGAAGATGTCGATGCACAGCCAGATGCAGAGCAGCAGGCACAGGGCCAGGGCGATGCTCCCCGGCAGCAGCAGCCGGGTGAGGTCGAAACCGTTTTTTTCTCCAGGAGCGGGAGCGTCCTGGACGGGCTGGGAAGGGTTTTCGTTCATGGGTGGCACGGGCGGAGGGGGAAAAGGCCCGCGCTGGCGGCAGCGGCGGGCCCGGAAAAGGTCAGGTCGATATGGGGCTAGAGCATCTGCATCACCTGCAGGAGCAGGAACATCTCCAGCAGGAAAACGGGCGCGTAGCCCAGCAACGTCTGGCTCCAGTCCAGTCGCAGCACGGTCTTGTAGCCCACAAGGGTGCAGGCCAGGCTCCAGACCAGGCCGGTGAGCGCCCCCAGCACGGGGATGACGCACAGCAGCATGGGCGCCGAGCCGTAGGCGCTGACCTGGAAGATCAGGTCGAATTCCGGCTTGTCGCGCAGGATGAGCCGGTACATGAGATAGAGCAGGGCGCTTTGCACATACAGCTGCAGGGTCACGAAGGCCACCTGCTTGAGCACGAACAGGGGCATGCTCTCATGGATGGCCAGGGTGCTGGCCATCATCTGCTGCATCTGCGGGTCCATGCCGCCGTCCACGAGCATGGAGGTCATGCCGCGCATCCAGAGCAGCTGCACCACGGAAAGGATGACGCTGACGATCAGGTAGAAGCTCAGGGCGCGCAGGGAGCGGCGATGCGGGCGCAGGCAGCTGAAGAAGGCCGGCGCGCCGAACATGATGCGCGTGGCCGTGCGGTAAAAGGCCACCATCCAGCCCGAAGGCGCGGGCGCCACGTCCCAGGGGTTGCCGGAAGGCAGGCCGGGGCGGTCGTCGTCGGCGTCGTCGTCCCGGAAGTCATCTTCAAGCGGCTCGTCGTCTGCCTGCGGCTTGGGCTCTTCCTGCCGGTCACGGGGCCGGAAGGGCGGGATCTCCTCGCGGGGATCTTCGCGGCGGCAGGGGGCCCCGCCTTCCCCGTCATCCCCCATGCCGGGGATGATGGCGCCGGGGGGCAGGTCGCTGGCCGCCGGAGCGGCTTCATTGCGGACGGGCGAAAGCTGCTCGCTGCTGCCATCCTGGGGATGGAAGCGGAAGCGGCAGGAACACTGGGGGCAGGTGGCGATCACCGAATGCGCCGGAGCGCGATCGGGAGGGAAAGGACGGCTGAAACCGCATTGAGGGCAGATGATGTTCATGACGCTACTCATAGCAGAGAGGCATCTGCCCTGCAATCCGGGGAACGGCCACGGGGCGGAAAAGGCGGATTCAGGCTTGACAGGCGGAGAGAGAGCAACTATTTTGTCCGCACCTAAGGGGAGTAACTGGGTCCTTGAGACCCTGGCAGCATCAACAGCCTGACATCACGTCTGGTGCTGCCGTTGGCCCTGCCGACTAGTGAGACCTTGGCCGCATGACTGCATGCAGCCAAGGTCTTTTTTTTTTGTGTAAAACCCAAACCCCGCCAAGGAGACCGTCATGTCTTTGCGCGACCTGCGTCCCTACCTTCTGGCTATCCTCATGACCTTGCCGGGCCTGGCCCTGCGCCTTGCCCCTGCGGACGTTTCCCCCATGCTGGTGGCCGTACTGGCCGGCCTGGCCATCCTGGGCGCGTCCTTCCTGCTGACCTGGGCCTGCGAAGTGGCCCAGCTCGACATCCCCCAGGCCGTGGCCGTGGCCGTGGTGGCCTTCATCGCCGTGCTGCCCGAATACGCCGTGGATATGTACTTTACCTGGATGGCGGGCCAGCATCCCGAAAGCGCCTACTCGCATTACGCCATCGCCAATATGACGGGCGCCAACCGGCTGCTCATCGGTATCGGCTGGACGGCCATCGTGCTGATCTTCGCGGGCCGCTTCCATAATTATGTAGCCCTGCACGAAGAAAAGCGCACCGACATCCTCTTCCTGGGCATGGCCACTCTCTATGCCCTGCTGATCCCGCTCAAGGGCTCCCTGACCCTGTTCGACGGCGTGGTCTTCCTGGGCATCTATGTGGGCTACATGTGCATCATCGCCCGCCGTCCCTGTGAGGAAGAAGAGCCCGAAGGCCCGGCGGCCACTCTGGCCAAGCTCTCGCGTCCCGCCCGCATGCGTGCCGTGGCCGGTCTGTTCCTGTTCGCGGCCCTGGTGATCCTGTTCAACGCCGAACCCTTCAGCGAAAGCCTGGTGGCCAGCGGCAAGATCCTGGGCATCAACGAGTTCCTGCTGGTGCAGTGGCTGGCGCCCATCGCTTCCGAAGCGCCGGAATTCATCGTGGCCCTGATGTTCGCCTTCCGCGGCAACGCCGGTCTGGCCCTGGGCAGCCTGCTGTCCTCCAAGCTCAACCAGTGGACCCTGCTGGTGGGCATGATCCCCGGTGTCTACGCCGTGTCTTCCGGCGGCACCACCCCCATCAACCTGGACCCGCACCAGTTCCAGGAGATCTTCCTCACGGCCGGCCAGTCCATCTTTGCCGTGGCCCTGCTGCTGGACCTGCGCCTGGGCCTGCGCGAGGCGGCGGCCCTGCTGGTGTTCTTCCTGGCCCAGCTGTTCTCGCCCTTCTATGACGTGCAGCTGGAAGCCCTGCTGGGCCTGCCCCACGACCCGCTGCGCCTGCACAACTTCTATGCCTGGACGTACCTGATCCTGGCGGGCCTGCTCCTGCTGCGGCACTGGCGCCTGGTGGCCGAGCTGCGTTACGGCTTCCACGTCAAGGTCCGGGATATCGTGCATCATTAAGGCCTTGCCTCCGTCTGGAGGATAGGCTCCCTACGGCCGGTCTTCCCCCTGTCCGCGCAGGGTCGGCAGACCGGCCTTTTATTTGCTCCCGCAAGGCTTGACAGGGCCGCAGGAGCCCTCTACAAGCAGCTTGCGGCGCCATGCCGCGATCTCTTTTTCCGTCGTCTGGGGGGTATGATGTTCAGCTCTGGGAATCTCCGTCATCTGCCGGGATCCTGTTGCCGGTCCGCTCGCATGCTTGCGCTGGCGGCCCTGCTGTCGTGCTTCGCACTGTCTCCTGATCTGTGTCCCACGGCCAGCGCCGCGCACGGGCACGGCACCATGCTGGCCGACTCCCGTCCCGAGCCCGCCCTTGCCCCCATTTCCGTCACGGATTGCAACCTGCGCCGCGTTTCCCGGCCGGGCAAGCCGGACATCACCGTCACCTATCCCATGCTGGGCCGCAAGGACGTGGACCGCGACGTGGCCGACTGGGTGGAGCGCATCGCCTCGACCTTCGAGGCCGAGCTGGCGCCGCTGGCCCTTGAGTGGCAGGAGCAGGAACTCCCGCCCTGCGAGCTCATAGGCTCCTACACCCTGACGCGTCCCTCGGCCAATGCCCTGAGCATCGTTTTCGAGATCTGGACCTATACCGGCGGCGCGCACGGCAATCTGGACGTGATCCCGCTGACCTACAGCCTGCTTTCCGGCCAGCGTCTGGGGCTGGTGGACATCTTCGAGAACGTGGACAAGGCTCTGGAGATCATGTCCGCCGTGTCCCGGAAGGAGCTTGCCACCCGTCTGGGCGGCGGCCGGGTGGACAGCATGATCCACGACGGCACCGAACCCCTGGCGGACAATTTTTCCGCGCTGGCCCTGGTGCCCGGCGGGGTGCGTGTCTACTTCCAGCCTTATCAGGTGGCTCCCTGGGCCGCCGGGACGCAGCGCGTCTTCATCCCGCTGGAAAAACTGGCTCCGGCCGGTCCCCTGCATCTGCTCTGGGGCGAATGATGCCGCCCCTGGAGGCCGTGCTGCGCTTTCCCGGCCATGCGCCTTTGCTGGCCGACCATTTTCCCGGTGCGCCCCGTGTGCCCGGTTCCTGCCTTTTGGAAGCCATGCGCCGGGCCGTGGAAGAGGCCTTCCCGTCCCGTCGTGTCCGTGCCGTGCGCCGGGCACGCTTCCGCCATTTCGTCCTGCCTGACAGCGACCTGCTGTGCCGCATGGAGCCTGAAGACAGGGGCGACGCCCTGCCGTCGGAGGTCCGCTGCCGTCTGCTGCACGGCGATGCCTGCCTGGCCGAAGCCGTGTTCTCTCTGGAGTGAGGGGAAGGCAGCCCTATTTTCAAGGGGATCTTGCCGAAGGAGACGAAGGAGGCTTTGGGGAAAGCGCCCTTTTCCGCCTTCTGGAGCTTCCATCTTCCCGCAAAAAACTTCCTTCCGGTCATTGGCGGGTCGTGCGCTGCGCAGAGCGGACGCGCGGCTGCCGGTCTCCCGGTTTTGTTGTGAGGGTGATGCCGGATGGCCCTATGGGCCTCATGCCCGGTGCATCTTCAGGCTTTATCCCGGCCTGTCCATGGCCTGGCGCAGGCCGTGTGCGGCAGGGCCCTTGCGCCCGGGCCGCTTTTTTTTCACTATGCGGCCATGCGATTGACGTTCCATGGTTCTGTCCTCATCCTTGGCGGCAGCAGCGAGCTGGGCCGTGCCCTGGCGCTGGCCTTGCGCGCCGAAGGGGCGCAGGTCTGCTGTGTCTGCCGTGATGACGCAGGCTGCGCCCGCTGTGCGCAGGACGGCCTGCCCGCCCTTGTCCTTGGCGATCCCGAGACCCTGCCCGCCCGCTGTGAAGCCCTGCTGGGCCGGCCGGTGGGGCATCTGGCGGATCTGCTGCATTCCCGTTTCGAACAGCTGGTGGCCATGGCGGCGCCCGAGGCCATAGAGCGCTGGGCGGATGATGACATCGCCTTGCGTGCCCGCTGCCTGCGTGCCGTGAGCCGGGCCATGCTGGCCCGCCGTTTCGGCCGTTGTGTCTTCGTCTCGTCCAGTGCCGCGCAGCGGCCGTCGCCCGGGCAGGGCTGGTACGCCGCGGCCAAGCTGGCCGGTGAGGGCCTGTACCGCAGCCTCGGCGTGGAGCTGGCCGGACGCGGCCTCAGCGCCTGTTCCGCCCGTCTGAGCTGGCTGGATGCCGGACGCGGGCACGAATTCCTTTCCCGCCACGGGCAGGTGGCCCGTGCCATGCCCGCCGGGCGCTGCCTGGGCCCGGACGACGTGCTGCCGGGCCTGTGCTTCCTGCTGTCGGCGGAGGCCGCGGCCATCAACGGCAGCGTGGTGACTCTTGACGGGGGCCTCGGGGCCCTCAAACTCCCGGAGCTGTGATGCGATACGACGAGATCAGCCTCAAGGTGCGCGAGATCGTGGCCAATCTGTTCGAGCGCGATGCCGCGACCCTGAGCGACGATACCCTGCTCATGCAGGATCTGCCCTGTGAATCCATCGACCTGCTGGAAGTGAGCGTGCAGCTGGGCGCCACCTTCCATATCTTTGTGGACGAGGAGCGCGCCTTCCTGCGTTCCCTGCGTTACCAGCTGGCCGGCGCCCCGGATGCGGCCGCCTTTCTGCGCGAGCATTACGGCCATCTGGACGAAGCGCGGCGGAAGCAGCTGGCCGCCTATTATGCGGATGCCGACGGCATGGCCCTGCAATCGCCCCTGACCCTGGGCGACATCGCCCACTGGGTGGAACAGGCCCTTGAGGCCACACGGCAGGGGGCCTGATGTCCGTGCCTGAGCGGGTCGTCATCAGCGGTGCGGGCTGCTGCACAGCGCTGGGCCATGATCTGGACAGCGTGGCCCGCAGCCTGCGCGAGGGCCGTGATGCCTTCCGGGCCTCCGGCGCGCTGGAAGGGCTTTCCGTCTGCCCGGCGGAAGACTGGGGCCAGGACGGGGCCCGGCAGCAGTTCGAAGGCTGGCGGCATCGCCATTACCTGAACCGGGGCAGCCGGATGGCTGTCCTTTCGGGCCTGCGTGCCCTGCGTGATGCCGGGCTGGAGGCGGGCCTGCCCGTCCGTTCGCAGATCATCGCCGCCGTGGGCCCCATGCTGGACGTCACCGGTGAACCGGGCCTGCCGCCGCAGGACACCGCGACGCTGGGCGCGCTCTGGCTGCTGCGCTGGCTGCCCAATACCGCCGCCGGGGCTCTGGCCCGTTTTGCCCGCTGCCATGGCGAGGCCCTGACCGTCAACGCGGCCTGCGCCTCGGCCCTGCAGGCCCTGGGCGAAGGCTGGCGGCGCATACGCTTCGGTCTGGCCGATGCCGTACTGGTCGCGGCCGGGGACAGCCGCCTTTCGCTGGGCGGACTGCTGGGCTATCACAAGGCCCGTGCCCTCAGTCTTTGTGCGCCCGGTACGGGCCCGCGTCCCTTCGACATGGGCCGGGACGGCTTCGTGCCCGGTGAGGGCGGCGCGGCCTTCGTGATGGAGAGCCTGTCCTCGGCGCAGGCCAGGGGCGCCCATGTCCATGCGGAGATCCTGGGCTACGGGGCATCCGTGGATGCCGAGAGCCTGACCGCGCCCGAAGCACGGGGCACCTGGGCCGAGCTGGCCGTGCGGGGCGCTCTGGAAGAGGCGTGCCTCGATGCCGCCGAACTGGGCTGGCTTTCGGCCCACGGCACGGGAACGCAGCTCAACGATCAGGCCGAGAGCCTGCTGTGGGAGCGCCTGCTGGGCGATGTGCCCGGCGGCCCGGCCGTCATGGCCTTCAAATCCTGGCTGGGGCACGGTTCCTCGGCCTGCGGGGCGCTGGAGCTGTGCTGTGCGCTGGCCGCCTGGCGTGACGGCAGGATGTCGCCCGTGCGCCATCTGGAACGGCCCTGTTCCCCCCGTCTCGACTTCGTGCGGGAGCCCCGCCCCTTCCCGTCCTCCCGCGGCCTGCTGGAGAATTTCGGCTTCGGTGGCCAGAACGCCGCCCTTGCCGTGGATCTGCGTCCATGAACACGGATTTCTTTCTGGATGCGCCGTCGCCCTTCGTCTTGCTGGATGCGGCACGGGCCCATTCGTCCCCGCCGGGGCTCACGGCCTGGCACCGTTGTGAGGGCGTGCCCTTCTGGCAGGTGCTGGAGGCCGCCGCGCAGGCGGCCGCCCTGCAACAGCGTGTGGCGCGGGATTTTTCCTGCCATGCCTTCCTGCTGTCCGTGGAGCGCGCTCCGTGGCCTGCCGGGCCCTTGTCCGGCACGGCGCGACTGGACGTGCGGGTGACGGCACAGGGCGGCAGTGTGGCGGCCTCGCTGGTGCGCGTGCGGGGGCTTTGCGGGCCTGGGGGCCCCCTGCCGCCGCTGGAGCTGGAACTGCGCGTGGGCCTGGTGCCCTATGATGCCTCTTTTTCCCGTGAACTGCTGGAGAGCCGCTACAGGGAGCTGTACTCATGTCTGTCCCACAACGCCGAAGCCTTTATGACTGTCTGAATGACCGCCTGCGCGCCGATGCCCGTCTGGGCCTTGCCCGCGACAGCGCCGCCATGGCCGGGGGAGCCGCCGGGCCGCTGCTGTACCGGGACGGCCGGGAGTACATCTCCTTCATGAGCAACGACGGTCTGGGCCTTGCCGCCGATGCGCACTGGCAGGCGCGGGTGGCTGCCTGTTTTGCCGCCTATGCGCCGTCGGCGTCGGCCTCGCGTCTGGCCGGGGGCCGCAGCGATGTGGTGGACCAGGCCTGCCGGGCCGTGGCCGATTACTTCGGTTTTGCGGAATGTCTGTTCCTGCCCAGCGGTTATCAGGCCAATCTGGCCTGTGTGACCACCTTGCTCCAGCAGGGGCAGGAGGCCTTCGTGGACAGGCGCTGTCACGCCAGCGTCATGCGGGCCCTGCCGCTGGCAGGGGCGCGCATCCGGGCCTGGAACCATCTGGATTATGACCATCTGGAGCGCCTGCTGTCCTCCCTGCCGCCGGACGCGCCGCAGCCCGTGGTCATGGCCGAGTCCCTGTACAGCATGGACGGCGCGGCCCTCGATCTGGAACGCATGGCGGCCCTGCGGCGTCGGTACGGATTTTTCCTCTGTGTGGACGAAGCCCATGCGCTGGGGGCCCTGGGTCCCGGCGGACGCGGCCTGTGCGCGGCGCAGGCCCTGCGGGATGGTGACCGGGCCCCGGCCGATCTGGTGGTGGGCACGCTGGGCAAATCGCTGGGCCTGTGGGGCGCGTTCCTGCTGCTGCCCTGGGGCTTCACGCCCCTGTTCGAGCATCTGGCCTCGGCCATCATGCACAGCACGGCCCTGCCGCCCGCCCATGCGGCCTGCATGCTGGCTCTTGTGGAGGAGCTGCCGCGCCTTGAGGAGCGACGGCGTATGCTGGCCGCGCGTGTGGCCTTTTTCCGTCAGGCCCTGACGGAACGGGGGCTGCCGGTCATGGGCGATGCGCACATCTTGTCCGTGCCCGTGGGCGATGAGGCGCGCTGCCGCCGTCTGGCCGCCCGTCTGGCCGAGAGCGGGGTGCTGGTACTGGGGGCCCGCTGGCCCACCGTACCGCGCGGCCAGGCCCTGCTGCGTTTCGGTCTCACCGCCCGTCATACGGAAGAATTGCTGGCCCGCACGGCTGCAGTGCTGTCTGGGCTGTGGGAAGGCCAGGGATAGGGGCGGGGGAGGAAGGGACCCTTTTGGAAAAGGGGCCCTTCCTCCCCCGTACCCCCTCCATCCTCCGAAAACTTTTGTTCTGGTCTGGCCGCAGGTCCCCGGTGTTGCGCTGTGGGGAGGGCTATCGTCTCCTGACCGGAGTACAGGGACTTCAGGGGGGAAGGCTTTGAGGGGAAGTGCCGCTTCGCTGGCTGCGGTCTGCGGCAGGGGATACGCGGCCGGGACCGGCGGATATGAGGGAAGAAGAAAGGGCCCGTCCCATGAGGGAAGATACTGGCGAGGCCGGGAAATTTTCAGATGGCCTGCCCTGTTGCAGGGGCCAAGACGTAAAAAAAGAGGAACGCTGTGGAGCGTCCCTCTTTTTTTATGCCTCATGCGCGGGCAGGGAAAGGTGCTTTCCCGCACGGCCCGCAGGCGTTGCGGCCAGGGCCGGATGACCTTGTCGGCCAGGGAAAGGCTGGTCACCACGTCCATCATGTTGGTGGTCTCGCCCACCTGCTTGGCTTCCAGCAGGTTGAAGAAGTTCAGACAGGTCCCGCAGACAAGGATGCTGACGCCGTTGCTTTCCAGCTGCTTCAGGGTATCCAGGCACTTGCCCTCCGTGGCCGCCAGCTTGACGCCGCCGTTGAGCAGCACGATGCGCCACAGGGAGGCCCCCAGTTCGGGCAGGCTGGCCAGGAAGTTTTCCATCAGGCGGGCGCCCAGTTCGTCATCGCCGCGGCCCAGGGTATCGGTGGTGATGAGGACCAGGGTCTTGCGGCTTTCCGTGTCCGCTGCAGGAGCGGCGGCCGGGGCCTGTTCCGGGGCTTCCACCTGTGTGGCGCTGCTCAGGCCGTGCACTTCCCACAGGGCGTTTTCGGGCTGGTTGACGCTGACTTCAAAGCCGCTGCGGCGCAAAAAGCGGCTCACGTTCTCGCTGGCGGCAGCGTTGTCCACCAGGACGAGCAACTCCTGCGGCCGTCCCTGTTCCAGGGCGTCGCGGGTGTGCATCACAGGCTGGGGGCAGGCAAGGCCCCGACAATCCAGGGTTTTCATTCATATCCTCCTGACGGTTTCGTTCCGGCATCATGCCGGTGGTGCCAGTATGCCAGATGCGGCAGGCAGGGTCGAGAGGGGAGCGGCACCGGCGGGATGCCACGCGTTTGGGGGCATGACTGGCTGATGTTGCCTGATGGGGGCGGCAGGGGAGGACTTCCCGCAAGTGGCGTGCAAGCTTTTCTGACGTGTTTGTTGGCCGCAGCTTTCCCGGCCTGCTTTGGGGACGGGCAGGCCAGGGCGGAAACGTTGCCGGAGCCGGGGAAAAGAAAAATTTTTTCCAGCCCCGGCGAGCGGTCATGCGGTCGGGGAGGCCCTGCCCACTGCCGGAAAAGCGGTGGGGTGGTTGACCAGATGCCGGTAGCAGGGTAGGATGGCTGCCAATGGCGGAATTCTCCGCCACAAGGAGGCATCATGTTCATTGTCCGTTTGTGAAGTAGCCGGCTGAAGACGCGGGTTCGCGTCATTTCCGGCTGCGGCGCGGGCAATGGATGGCATGCCCACGCATAATCCCTCCCATTCCTTCCCCTCGCCGCATACTCCCCATTCGACCATGCATGGCCTTGGTCGTCCTTTGCTGTGGCATGCACCTCATGCAGTGGACGGCAGTCGGGGGAAGGCTCCGTGGCTGGAGCCTTCCATTTCATCTTGTGCGGTCTTCATCATTCCCGTTTATCTCATCCTGCAGACAGGAGGCACGTATGCGTATTGCCGTTGGTCTGGGCAAAAAAGGTGGGGAGGAACGTCTGGCGCAACAGGGCGTCAGCCGTCGTGATTTTTTGAAATTCTGCACGGCCGTGGCCGTGACCATGGGCCTTGGGCCCAGCATGGCCACGGAAGTGGCCGCGGCGCTGACCAATCGCCGCGCCTCCGTGGTCTATCTGCACTGCGCTGAATGTACGGGCTGTTCCGAGGCCCTGCTGCGCACCTGCAAACCCTTCCTCGACACTCTGATCCTGGACACCATCTCCCTGGATTATCACGAAACCATCATGGCCGCCGCGGGCGAAGCCGCCGAGGCCGCGCTGGATCAGGCCATCAGCAATCCCGAAGGCTTCATCTGCGTGGTGGAAGGCGCCATCCCCACGGCCATGGACGGCAAGTACGGCTATGTGGGCGGCCACACCATGCTGGACCTGTGCAAGCGCGTGCTGCCCAAGGCCAAGGCCGTGGTCACCATGGGCACCTGTGCCGCTTACGGCGGCGTGCAGGCCGCCAAGCCCAATCCCACCGGCTCCGTGGGCGTCAATGACTGCTTCGCCAGGCTGGGCATGGACGTGAAGGCCATCAATATCCCGGGCTGCCCGCCCAATCCCCTGAACCTGGTGGGCACGCTGGTGGCCTTTTTGCAGAACAAGGAGATCAAGCTCGACGATCTGGGCCGTCCGCTCATGTTCTACGGCCAGTCCGTGCACGATCTGTGCGAGCGCCGCGTCCATTTCGAGGCGGGCGAGTTCGCGCCCTCCTTCGATTCCGAAGAAGCGCGCAAGGGCTGGTGTCTGTACGATCTGGGCTGCAAGGGCCCCAGCACCTACAACAACTGCCCCAAGGCCCTGTTCAACGAGACCAACTGGCCCGTGCGGGCCGGACATCCCTGCATCGGTTGCAGCGAGCCCAATTTCTGGGATGACCTGTCGCCTTTTTACCAGAACTAGGGAGCTGCCAGCATGAGCCAAGTTATGAAAACGCCCCAGAGCAATTTCTCCGGCCCCATTGTCGTTGACCCGCTGACCCGTATCGAAGGCCACCTGCGCATCGAGGTGGAAGTGGAAAACGGTCGCATCAAGGATGCCCGCAGCTGCGGCACCCTGTATCGCGGTCTGGAAGTGATCCTCAAGGGACGCGACCCCCGCGATGCCCAGCACTTCACCCAGCGCACCTGCGGCGTGTGCACCTACACCCACGCCCTGGCCTCCACCCGCGCCCTGGAAGACGCCATGGGCCTGACCCTGCCCGCCAATGCCACCTATATCCGCAATCTGGTGCTGGGCCTGCTGTTCATGCACGACCACATGGTGCACTTCTACCACCTGCACGCCCTGGACTTCGTGGACGTGACCGCCGCCCTCAAGGCCGATCCGGCCAAGGCCGCGGCGCTGGCCTCGTCCATCTCGCCCCGCAAGGCCACGGCCGATGACTTCAAGGCCGTGCAGGCCCGCCTGAAGGCCTTTGTGGACAGCGGCCAGCTGGGGCCCTTCACCAACGCCTATTTCCTGGGCGGGCATCCGGCCTATTATCTTGATCCCGAAGCCAACCTCGTGGCCACGGCCCACTATCTGGAAGCCCTGCGCGTGCAGGTCAGCGCCGCCAAGGCCATGGCCGTGTTCGGCGCCAAGAACCCGCATCCCCAGTTCCTCATCCCCGGCGGCGTGACCTGTTACGAATCCCTGACGCCCGAGCGCATCAAGGAATTCCGCGACCTGTACCTGCAGGCCCGCAAATTCATCGAAGAAGTCTACATCCCCGACCTGCTGCTGGTGGCCGGTGCCTACAAGGACTGGGCCGCGCTGGGCTGCGGTTGCCGCAACTTCATGGCCTTTGGTGAATTCCCCGAAGTGGGCGGCGAGCGCGACATCACCAAACGCTGGCTCAAGCCCGGCGTGCTGCTGGACGGCAAGCTGGATACCGTACATCCCTTCGATGCCGGCAAGATCGCCGAGCATGTGCGCCACAGCTGGTACGAAGGCGAAGAGGCCCGCGCCCCCTACGACGGCGAGACCAAGCCCGCCTTTACCCGCATGGGCGATACGGACCGCTATTCCTGGCTCAAGGCGCCGCGCTATGACGGCCTGGCCATGGAGACCGGCCCGCTGGCCCAGATGCTGGTGGCCTATGCCCAGGGCCATGAAGCCGTGAAGCCCGCAGTGGACAAGGTGCTGTCCGCCCTGGGCGTGGGGCCGGAAGCCCTGTTCTCCACCCTGGGCCGCACCGCCGCCCGCGGCGTCGAGACCCTGGTCATCGCCCAGCAGGTGGAAAAGTGGCTGGCCGAATACGAGGCCAATATCGCCGGCGGCGACAAGAAGATCGCCATGGAATGCAGCGTGCCCAGGGAAGGGCGCGGCGTGGGCTTCGTCAATGCCCCGCGCGGCGGCCTGTCGCACTGGCTGCGCATCGAAGACGGCAAGATCGGCAACTTCCAGCTGGTGGTGCCCACCACCTGGAACCTGGGGCCCCGGGATGCCAAGCATGTGCTGAGCGCCGCCGAACAGGCCCTGGTGGGCACGCCCGTGGCCGATCCCAAGCGGCCTGTGGAGATCCTGCGCACCATCCACTCCTTCGACCCCTGCATCGCCTGCGCCGTGCATGTCATCGACGGCGAGACCAATCAGGTGCACGAGTTCAAGGTCCTGTAATCCGTATCCGTTCGCTGGGGGAAGGGCTGTCCTCAAGGGGCCCTTCCCCTTTTTTCATGCGCCGTCCGCCGGGACGGCCGCCATCCAAGGAGGCTCCATGAGCGAGACTGTGGCCGCTCCCCGCGTGCTGATCATGGGCGTGGGCAATATCCTGTTGCGTGACGAAGGCTTCGGCGTGGCCGCCGTGAACCATCTGGAAAAGAACTACGACTGGCCGGAGAACGTGCGCTTGCAGGAAGGTGCCACCCAGGGGCTTTTGCTCATGTCCGAACTGGAGGAGTGCGACCTGCTGGTGGTGCTGGACGTGGTGCTGGGCGGCAAGGAGCCGGGCACGGTCTATCTGCTGGAAAACGAGGATCTGAGCCGCAGCCTCAGCTTTCAGGGTTCCATGCACCAGACGGATCTGCTCCAGACCCTGCAGGTCTGCGAGCTGGCCGGGTGCCGTCCGCAATGCCTGGCCTTCGGCCTCCAGCCTTTTGACTGGCGCACCATGCAGGTGGGCCTTTCGCCCGAGGCCGAGGCCATGCTGCCGGTCTTTGCGGAAAAGGTGGTGGCCGAACTGGCCCGGCGCGGCATCGTGGCCCGCCGGAAAGAAACGGCCTGAGTGGTACATCCGGGAGAAGGCCCCCTCATCCCGGCTGTCGCTGCCCGCAGCTTCCTTCGTCGCGACGGCTATGGTCTGCGGCGGCCATGCGGTCGCTGCCGGCGCGGGAGGGGCTCCATTGCTCCCCGTCCTTCCATCCCATCCCCCGCGCGTGTTATCGGCGGGTGCGCGACCACGACACGATCGTGGTACCGCACGGACGGCGGTCGCCGCGCGACGGCGAAAATCCCTGCCACCCCGCCAGCCCTGCCTTTGTTGCGAGCGCTTCGTCCGGAAGCGGCAGCGCATGAAAAAAGCTCCCTTTTCAGGGAGCTTTTTGCGTGCTGTGGCAGAAAAAGTACGGCGCGGACAGGCGCATAACGTCCGCAGGGAAGGGTGGGGAAAGGGCAGGGCAGAGAAAAGAGAAGCCTTGTTCGTCTGCGCTGTCGCCTTGCCGGTGTCTTGAGACCTCCCTTGCCTTGCGCCTGACGCATCTCCGCCTGGGGAGCGATCTCTCTCCCCGTATGATAGCGGCAGGGACCTTCCAGCGCGACCGGAAGAAAAGCTTTCGGGAGGAAGGAGGGGCGGGGGAGGAAGGCCCCCCTTTTTCAAAAGGGACTCTTGCCTCCCCCGCCATAACAGGCCCGGCGACGACAGCCGGACCGGCAAAACTAGTCGTCCAGTTCCAGATAGGTGGCGGTCTGCGCGCCCTTTTCGCTGACGCTGACGCTGTGGACGCGCACATGACAGGCGCTTTCATCGGCGGCCAGACGGCGGGCCACGTTCTGGAAGATGTGGCGGGAGATGTTTTCCGACGAGGGATTGAGGCGGTCGAAGGGCGGCACCTCGTTGATGATCTGATGGTCGAGGGCGGCCAGCTCTTCCTTGAGGGCGCGTTTGAGGACCTTGAAGTCCAGCAGCAGCTCCACATTTTCGGTGAGTTTGTCGCCTTCCACGGTCAGCTCCACGGCGAAATTGTGGCCGTGCAGACGCTCGCACTTGCCTTCGTAATGGCGCAGGGCATGGCCTGCGGAAATCTCGTCACGCACCGTAAGGCGCCAGATTTTCTTGGACATATCCTTTCCTTTGGCTGGTCCGGGCCAGCCAGGGTTCATTCGTGATCCTTTCCCGGAGGGATACCGTTTCGGGAAGGTCTGTGGCCTGTCCTCCCTGGCCGTCGCATATCCTGGCCGGATAAAGCGCATTTGGGGGAGGATAGGGGGCCCGGGGGGAAGGAACCCCCTTTGGGCGCCGGCTAAAGGGGGTTCCTTCCCCCCGGAAACGTTTTTACCCGGCCCAGGCGGCCAGGGCCCTGTCCAGTTCGGGGCCGGGGCTGACGCGGAACTGCGGCCCCAGCGTAAGGTGGCAGCGCACGCCGTCCAGCAGGACCATGGCTCCGGCCTCCACATTGCCGGGATGGGCCTCCAGGATGGCCTTGAGGGCCAGGATGTCCTCCTCGCCCAGGCGGTGGGCCGGTATCTGCACGCAGATGGGCGTATCGCTCTGGCCGCAGGCCTCGGAAAGCAGGGTCACGCTCTGGCCCAGCAGTTTGACCTCGCGGCTGGTCTCTTCGCCGTCCTCGTCGCTGTCGCGGCTCTCGTCCACCTGACTGTCCACCGTGGCCCGCAGGCAAAGGGGCTGTTCGCTCTTGAGCAGCTCGCGGGCCTCGGCATAGGCGCGGGGGAAGAAGGTGACCTCGGCATGGCCGGTAAGGTCCTCCACGCCCACGAAGGCCATGCGCTCGCCCTTGGACTTGGTGATGACCTCCTTGAGGCTGACCACCAGCACGGCGGTGCTCAGTTCGGCCTTGGGGTAGAGGTCGCGGGCGTCTTCCAGCGTGGTCAGGCGCAGGCGGCGCATCTCGCGGCTGAAGGGCTGGAGGGGATGGCTGGTGAGGAAGAAGCCCAGGGCCTCTTTTTCGTTCTTGAGGCGCTGGTCCTCGTCCATCTCGGGGATGCCGGACTCGGGGCAGTCGAAGCCGATACCGGGCTGGGGCTTGGCTTCCACCTGCGGGGCCATGGCCAGCAGGGAGATCTGGTTGGAATTCTTTTCCTTGGCTTTTTTCTGGGCGCGGGTGACCACCGTGTCCAGGGCGGCCAGCAGGGCCGCGCGCGAGACGCCGAAGCAGTCGCAGGCGCCGCCCTTGATGAGGGCTTCGAGCACGCGCTTGGTGACCTTGCGCAGGTCCACGCGGCAGCACATGTCGAAGAGGGAGACGTACTCGCCGTCCTTGCGGGCGTCCATGATCTCGGTGATGGCGCTGTCGCCCACGTTCTTGATGCCGCCCAGACCGAAGACGACTTTGCCCTCGCGGGCCGAGAAGGAACGCTGGCTGGCATTGACCGAGGGCTGCACCACGTCGATGCCCATGTCCTTGCAGCAGGAGATGTACTTGAGCAGCTTTTCCTGGTTGCTCATTTCCGAGGTGAGCAGGGCGGCCATGAACTCCACGGTATGGTGCACCTTGAGGTAGGCCGTGAAGTAGGAGATCTGGGCATAGGCGGCGGAGTGCGACTTGTTGAAGCCGTATTCCGCAAACTTTTCCATCAAGTCGAAGATCTCGTCGGCCTTGGCCTTGTCCACGCCGTTCTTCTGCGCGCCTTCCACGAACTTGACGCGTTCCTTGGCCATGGCTTCGGGCTTTTTCTTGCCCATGGCGCGGCGCAGCAGGTCAGCGCCGCCCAGGGTGTAGCTGGCGATGATCTGGGCGATCTGCATGACCTGTTCCTGATAGACGATGACGCCGTAGGTATCGCGCAGGCAGTCGCTGAGGGACTCGTGCGGATAGACCACGGGCACCTGCCCGTGCTTGCGCTTGATGAATTCGTCCACCATGCCGGAGCCCAGCGGGCCGGGACGGTACAGGGCCAGCATGGCGATGACGTCCTCGAAGCACGAGGGCTTGAGCATGCGCAGGTACTGGCGCATGCCCGAACTTTCCACCTGGAAGATGCCGTCGGTGTCGCCGCGGGCGTAAAGATCGTAGGTGGCGGCGTCGGTGAGGGGCAGGTTGTCCAGGTCGGGCGGCGTCTTGCCCTGCAGGGTGATGTTGTCCAGGGTGTCCTGGATGAGGGTCATGGTCTTGAGGCCCAGGAAGTCGAACTTCACCAGACCGGATTTTTCGGTCATGGGGCCGTCGAACTGGGTCACGAGTTCGCCGCGTTTGCCGGTGTAGAGGGGCAGGAACTCGTCCATGGGCCGGGGCGAGACCACAAGGCCGGCGGCGTGGGTGGAGGCGTGGCGCGACAGGCCCTCCAGACGGCGGGCCGTATTCAGCAGCTTTTTGACCTGCGGGTCGGTATCGTACAGGTTCTGGAGGTCGGGCTCGGCTTCCAGGGCCTTGTTGATGGTCATTTTCAGGTCGTCGGGCACCAGCTTGGCGATGCGGTCGGTCTCGGCAAAGCTCATGCCCAGGGCGCGGCCCACGTCACGCACAACGCCCTTGGCCTTCATGGTACCGAAGGTGGTGATCTGGGCCACGCTGTCCTTGCCGTAGGTATCCACCATATGCTGGATGACCTCGGTACGGCGGCGTTCGCAGAAGTCCACGTCGATATCGGGCAGGGAGACGCGCTCGGCGTTGAGGAAGCGCTCGAAGAGCAGATTGTAGGGCAGGGGGTCCAGGTTGGTGATGCGCAGCGACCAGGCCACCAGCGAACCGGCGGCCGAACCGCGGCCCGGGCCCACGGGGATGCCGTGGTCCTTGGCCCAGTTGATGAACTCCTGCACGATGAGGAAGTAGCCGGGGAAGCCCATCTCGAGGATGACCTTGAGCTCGTACTGCAAACGGTCGCGGTAGGCCTGCGGGTCGATGTTGGCGCGGTTGGGGTGCTTCTCCAAGCGGCGTTCCAGACCTTCCTCGGCCAGACGGCGGAACTCGGAATCCAGGCTGGCCCCTTCGGGCAGCTTGTAGACCGGGAAATAGTGGTGGCCCATGTCCAGTTCCACGTTGCAGCGCTCGGCGATCTCGGCCGTATTGCTCAGGGACTGGGGCAGATGGCCGAACACGGCCTCCATCTCCTCGCCGGACTTGTAGTAGAGGTCATGGGTGCCGAAGCGCATGCGCTTGGGGTCGTCCATGGTGGTCTGGGTCTGGATGCAGAGCAGCACCTCATGGGCGTCGGCGTCGTCGGCGTTGAGGTAGTGGCAGTCGTTGGTGGCCACGATGGGCAGCTTGAGATGGTCGGCGATCTCCAGCAGGCCCTTGTTGGCGATCTCCTGCTCGGGCAGGCTGTTGGACTGCAGCTCCAGATAGAAGCGGTCCGGGTAGATGTCGGCGTATTCGCGGGCCAGGGCGATGGCGCCGTCCATGTCGCCGGCGTTGAGGGCGCGCGGTATCTCGCCCGCGATGCAGGCCGAAAGGCAGATGAGGCCTTCGGAATATTGGCGCAGCATGGCCTTGTCCACGCGCGGCTTGTAGTGGAAGCCCTCCAGATAGCTGCGGCTCACCAGCTTGACCAGGTTGTGGTAGCCCTCGATGTTTTCCGAGAGCAGGATCAGGTGGTTGCGCTTGCGGGCCAGCTCGGAGGTCTTGTCCAGATGGTCGTGGCAGACGTAGACCTCGCAGCCGATGATGGGCTTGATGCCGAAGTCCTTGCAGGTCAGGAAGAATTTGGCCGCGCCGAACAGGTTGCCGTGGTCGGTGATGGCGCAGGCGGGCATGCCGAAATCCTTGGCACGGGAGCAGAGATCCTTGACGCGGATGGCGCCGTCAAGAAGGCTGTATTCGGTGTGGCAGTGCAGATGCACGAAATCGGACATGCGGGAACTCCGGGCCTCGACGGCCGATGAAGGGAAGAGAAGGCCATGTGCGGCCGGGGCGGTACGGGACGGCCGTGTCCGGCACCGGAAAGCGGATACGGACGCAGGGCCCGCACACGGCGGAGCAAGAGTATAGCAGGTTCGGGAGTGGGCCTCAAGGCTGGGCTCTGTCCTGTTTCGGGAAAGGGCAACGGCAGTTCCCGGTATTTCCCGAAGGGCGGAGCTGCGCATGCGGCAAGGGAAACGGGGCGGCGATCGGCGGATCGTCGCCCCGTTTCGTATGGGGAGGGAAAAGTCTGCCCCTGCAAGCAGGCCGCGGGAGTATCGGGCGGGTTCGGGCGCGGCAGGGTATGACAGAGGCGGATGTGCCGGCTAGATGCGCAGCATGCCGCCCATCAGGGCCGGATCCACGGCGGGCGCTTCCGGGGCGTCGGCAGCGGCGTCGTCACAGGCCAGGCAGCGTTCCTGCCAGTGCTCGGCCACGTTGACGAAATTGCTCACCCAGGTGCCCACATTGGTATCGGTGAGCGCGGCCAGGGGCAGCGTGCCCTGCAGGGTCACGCCCGTATCCTCGCGGGCGGCCAGGGTGAAGCCCTGGGTCTGGTGGAAGAAGGTGTTGGCGTCCAGCAGCGCGGCATACAGCTCGTCACGTTTGCGCGCGGGCAGGGGGGCCACCACGGTGAAGATCATGACCTGGTCCGTAGAGAGGCAGCGCAGGCTGACCTCGAAGTCATCGATGCCCAGCAGGCAGGAGGAATCGCCGTCGCGGGTCTCGATGCCGGGCAGATCCAGTTCACGGGCCAGGGCGGCCAGCAGGGAAGAAAAAGCGGGGTTCATGGCAGGGGCTCCTTGTTAGGGGATCAGGCGTCCTGGGGCTGACGGGCCTGCATGCGGCAGGCCGTGAGCACGCCCTGGCCGTCCGGGGTGACGGTGTAGGTGAAGTCCGCATCCAGCGGCGACTGGGGCGGCGTGTGGTAACGCATGGTCACATCGCCGTTGGCTTCGCGGCGGATGTCGATGTCCAGGGGCGAGTGCTCGTCCTGCAGCACGCCGGTCCGGTTGCTGAGGGTGCGTACCAGGAAGGCGCCGGACTGGCCCATGCTGAGGAGGACCTGCCGTGCCTGCGCGTCATTGTTGCCGCAGAGCAGCTGGGCCTGGATGGCCAGATTGTGCGACATGGTGGACGGCCGGCCATGCTCGAAATCGTTCTTGTCCTCGTCGGTCATGTAGGCGATGTCCTGGATATGGACGGTGGCCTCTGCCTCCGCCGGGATGCCCACACCGCCGAAGCTGATGGTGGGCCGGTAACCGGGAAGGGCGTTTTGCGTACCGCGCCGTTGCAGGTCCAAGGCCATCTCCCTTTCCACCTTGGCCATGTCGCCCAGGCGCGCCAGCGGTGTCAGGCTGGGCGGGAAGGCGAAGTCCTTGAGGTCGAAGCTGGCGCCACCGCTGACGGCTTCCAGGGCCTTTTCCAGGCGCACACCGGCACTGAGCAGGAGCATGCCGGTGAAGGGGGCCGCGGGATCATCCGTGCGGGCCTGGAACATGCCCAGGAGCTTTTCATACATGGCGCTGTTGAAATCACGCTGGCTCTTGGCAGCCAGATCTTGCGGCATAGGCTCCTGGAAGCAGCCCTGCCACAGGGTCTCGCGGCTGAGGGGGCCCTGGGGCTGCTGGGCGCGCATCTCGTCCATGTGCCGCATGGCCACCATGATGAGGGGGATACCGCCGCCCAGGTTCAGCTGGGGAGCCAGGGAGGACATCTCGCCCACAGACTGACGGGGGGTCAGGCACATGGCATCACGGAGCGTGGCATCGCCCAGGCCCGGCTTGCCGCAGGCAAAGGCAAAGCATTGCAGGGAGGTCTGGTTGGCCGTGGAAAGATCGCGGAAGAAGTCCGCGGGCGTGCCCTGACGCCCCGCCGCGCTTTCTTCCACCAGCACGCGGTCCATGAGCTGCCCCAGCTGGGCCTTGAGTTCGCCGTCCACACCAAGATGGGTGGCGCAGGCATCCAGGGCGGCGTCGCGGGTCAGCTGTGGATCGATGCCGCAGAGCATGTAGTCCGCGGGCCGGGACTGGAGGGTCTGCATGGTCACGGCATCGGCCATGTCCTGATAGGAAAGCAGCTTCTGGCTGTTGGCCGCCATATCGTTGATGATCCGCTCAAAGGCCTGGCGCAGGGCCGGGGAGGGCTGGAGGTTGTTCTTTGCGTAGAAGTCCTGCAGCGCATGGTCCAGATTGCGGGTATCGCCCGCGCCGTTGTTGCCCAGCAGGAAGCGGCGGGCCATCTCGGTGTTGGCCGGGCCCAGGGCCTGCGACATGTTCGATGCCTGGGCCAGGATGTCGCGGGCAACGCGGGCCTTGAGCGGCTTGCCCTGCTGGCGCATGGCGCTGAGCTGCGGGGCCAGGGCATCGGCGATGCCGTCACCGTACTTGTTGCGGATGGCGCCGAGGAAAGCTTCGGCAGTGGCGCGGTGGGTGGCCTTGGCGGTGAAGAAGGCGCTGACCCTGCCGGAAGTCTGGATGCCGCCTTCCGCGGTGGCGACAAGACGGTCATGGGTGCCGGCTATGTCGGCCAGTCGGGTCAGAGTGGCAACGTTGACGCGATCGATCTGGGGCATGGGATCCCTCCCGGGAAATGGTCGATAGGTGCGGTACGGGATGTACGGGCAAATGCTGTCCTGGGTGAAGCAAGCTTCATGCCAGTTCCTTCCAGCCTACAGGGGAAAGCCGGAAGTGTCCATTTTTCTTCGTCCAAAGGCGATCGGGCCCGGCAGGAGCAGGCGACGACACCCCCGGGCTGGCAACGATGTTGCCAGCATGGAGAACAGGACGCGTCGCCATGGGACAAAAAGTGTCACGGCAGCCCCGAAGGACTGCCGCGGCAGGTGCGGAAGATCCCCTGTCGAGACTTTTTGGATGTTCCGGGAAAGAGCGCGGCGATCAGCCTTCGTAGACCTTGTGGCTGTCCAGCCACAGCCAGCCCAGCAGGCAGGCCAGACCCACCAGAATGGCCATGAGGGCCTGGGCCGCCACGGGGCCGGGCCAGACGGGCAGGGCGCAGAGCAGCATGGACAGGCTGCCGAACAGCAGGCCGCCGCTGTTGATGAGGGCCGTCAGGCTGCCGGTATCGTTGCGCATCTGGTTGAGCATGAGCACCGTGGCCGGGGGGCGCAGGGCGCTGCCGCAAAAACTGATGGGCGCGCAGAGCAGGGCGAAGATGAAGGGCCCCCGATCCCCCACCAGCAGCAGGCCCAGCCCGGCCACCACGACGATGCCCAGATAGGCCGAGAAGAAGAGGCGCCGGGGCGCGGTGCGGAAAAAACGCTCATGCGCCAGCGGGCCCAGCATGCTCATGCCCGCATTGAAGGCGAAGAACAGGCTGTAGGCCTGGGGCGAGAGCCCGAACAGGCCCTGGAAGATATAGGAGGAAAGGGCCAGATAGGCCATGAAGGGCATGCTGGTGGCGGAAAAAAGCAGCAGCAGGCAGCGGAATCCCCGGTGGCGCAGCACCACCAGCAGACGGCCCAGCGTGCGGAAGGCATTGCCCTGCACCGGGTGGGTCATGGTCTCGCGCAGCAGCAATGTCCCGGCACCGGCCAGCAGGCCGCAGAGCAGCAGGCAGGCGAAGATGCCGCGCCAGTCGGTGACGGCCAGCAGGGCCCCGCCGATGACCGGGGCCAGCATGGGCGCCAGGATGGTGATGGTCTGGATCCAGGTGATGACTTTTTCCATGGCCCGGCCGCGCAGCACGTCCTTGACGATGGCCAGGGCCATGGCGCTGATGCCGCCGCTGCCGATGGCCTGCACGGCGCGCCAGAACAGCAGGGGCCAGATGGACTGGGCCAGGGCCAGGAACAGGCTGGAGACCACATAGAGCAGGGCGCCCGTGTAAAGCACGGGCTTGCGGCCGTATTTGTCGCTGAGCGGGCCCCAGAAGAGCATGGAGGCCCCGAAGAGCAGCAAAAAGCAGGAGATGCTCAGGCTGGAGAGGGCGTCCGTGGTCTGCAGGGCCTGCGTCATGTGCGGCAGGGCCGGCAGGTACATGTCGGTGGAAAGGGGCGCGAAGGCGCTCAGGAAGGCGAGGTAGGCAACCAGCCAGCGGTTGCCGGGAGCAAAAACTTTTTTGGGCATACGGGAACTCCATGCCCTCGTGTGAACGAAGGCGTGGTTCCGTGCTAACCAAGTTCCGCCCGATGTGCAATGAAATCCGTTTTCGTCCACCGGCGGGGCGCGGGCTTTTTTCGCACAGGGCCGGCAGACGGCTTCGGGGAGGGCCTGCCGTCTGCCCACGTCACGGAGGCGGCGGGCGCGCTGCGGCTCAACCGTATACGCGGCACAGCCCGCACCGCGGCATCGCGCGGGGCCGTGTGGTGGCAGGGCCCGCTTTTCGTCCGGCAACGGGCAACAAAAAAGGACGGGCCCGGCTTGCGGACCCGTCCTTGCAAAATGCGGTGAGAGCGTGCCTAGCGCAGGGCGGACACGATGTCCGAGGCTGAAGGCGAGGCCAGCACCTTGCCGTCGGCGATGACGGCCGGGATGCGCTTCACGCCGTAATAGCGGGAGATCTGCACGGCCTGGTACATGTTCACGTTGCCGGCATTGTAGCAGTAGCGGGCCACGTCCAGTTCCTGGCTGGAAGGCACGGCCGGACGCAGCTTGCCCATATAGGCGTAGTGGATGGGCAGGTCGCTGGGCTTGACGGTGGCATCGTACTCGTTGGTGAAGGGCACGCTGCGCCCCTGCTTCTTCTGGGCGGCCTTGATGCGGTTCCATTCGCTGAGGGCGTGGCTCATGTAGTCCATGGCCTGGCCCTTGCGCTCATAGCTGATCCAGATGCCCATGCCCATGAGGTCGGTACCGTAGTTTTCCGAATTTTTGGCAAAAACGGCGATCTTGGCGTCAGCGGGAGAAAGCTTGGCCGAGGCATCGCGCACGGCCTGCCAGACGCGGGCGCTGTCGGGCGAGGCAAAGTCCAGCAGCACGATGATCTCGTGCGGGGCCGTCTTGTTGCCGAAGAACACGGGGTAGATCTCTTCGCGCCAGTGGGGGCGGTAGGCGGCCTCGTCCTCGATGCTCTGGCGGTCGGCGCCCATGGCCTGCACCATGGCCATGCCTTCAGCGGAAAGGGTACGGGTGTTGGGCAGGCTCTTGTTCATCCAGGGGTTGAAGGCATTGGCTTTGGCAGCGGGGGCTGCCTGTGCCACAGGCGTCAGGTCGGCGCTGCCGTTGCCCCCCATCAGACCACAGGCAGAGATCAGGCCGCAGACCAGCAGGGCCAGCGGCAGGCGCAGGACATTCTTCACTTTTCCTCATCCTTTTTGACAGTTGGCAAGGCAGCCACGGCATCTTCCAGATGCCGCAGCCAGATATCGGCAAAAGCGCGGTATTCGGCCGTGCCCCGCACCACGGGCGCGCAGGTGTGGCCGGCGGCCTCGATGCGGGAACGCCAGGAATCCGGCGCGTCCCCGGCCATGTCTTCCAGAGTATGGCGCCCCACCACGGAGAGCAGGGGCATGAGCCAGACACGGCGGGACGTGAGGCGCGGCAGCAGGGCCTCCAGCTCCAGGGCACCGCTCATGGTGCCCACATGCACGCGGGCGTCCAGGGCCTGCACGGCCCCGGCAAGGGCCGCATACGCGGTCACGGCCTGCTTGCGGCTGCCGTGGCCCATGAGCACCACGTCCTCGTCGGCCCGGCGTTCTTCGGGCAGGTGGGCCAGCACGGCCTGCGCGGCGGCCCGGATGTCCTCGTCACAGGCCAGCAGGGGCGTCCCTATGCTCACATGCAGGCCGTCCAGACGCCCGGCCTCGTCAGCATCGGCGCGCACGTCGGTATGTTCGCTGCCGGGGATGATCTGCAGGGGCTGCACGGCCACATGGGTGAAATTTTCCAGGCACAGGCGGCGCAGGGCCTTGAGCACGGAATCGTTTTTTTGCCGGGCACGCGTCAGACGGGTGCGCAGCAGCTCCGAAGAAAGGGCCCAGCGCACGCAAATGCCGGGAAAACGTTCGCGCACCCAGGCGTCGAACTGGCGCAGCGAGCCACGCCCCTGGGGGCTGCTCGTACCGTAGGCGACCAACAGGATAGCGGTTTTCATCTCTGCTGGTGTACGACACTTGACGCACGCTGGCAAGACGGAGCGCCTCACGGTTGACCGTGGGCAGAGGGGAGGCTACAGTGCGCTATACTTTGGAGGATTGTTCGTGAAAGCATTGGTTCTGGAGGGCTGCACCGGATTGCTGGGGCAGGCCCTGCGCCATGTCCTGCTGGGGCGCGGCTGGTCGGTGGAATCGCTGGAACGCTCGGACGGTGACATCCTGGATGCGGACTTCCTGCAGGCCCGTCTGGACAGTTGCGCGCCGGACGTGGTGTTCAGCTCCCTTGGCTGGAACACGGTGGACGATGCCGAGGACCATCCCGACGAAGCCCTGCTCTACAACCGCACCCTGCCGCATACTCTGGCCTGCCTGCTCAAGACCCGCGGGGAAGGCCATCTGGTGCACTTCAGTTCCGGGCTGGTCTTTTCGGGCCAGCACGGCAGCCCCTGGCGCGAAGAAGACGCCACGGCGCCCCTCAATGTCTACGGCAAGACCCGTCTGGCCGGGGAGCAGGCCGTCTTGCAGACCCTGCCCGAGCGGGCCTGCGTGGTGCGCACGGGCTGGCTGTTCGGCCCCGGCAAGCGCAATTTCGTGGACGACATCCTCAATGCCTGCCACCGGCGCGACAGCATCACCATCGTGGACGACCGCACGGGCTCGCCCACCTATTCGCTGGATCTGGCCCTGTGGAGCATCATGCTGGCCGAACGTCAGGCCACTGGCCTGTGGCATGCCGTCAACAGCGGTCAGGCCACGTGGTGCGAGCTGGCCTGCGAAGCCGTGGGCCTGGCCGGCAACGAATGCCGCGTGGAGCCCATCCCCTCGTCGCAATGGCCGCAAAAAGCGCCGCGTCCGCCCTATACGGTACTGGGCTGCGGCAAGCTTTCCGAGTATCTGGGGATGCATCCGCGCCCCTGGACACAGGCCCTGCGGGAGCATTTTTTCTGCGACCCGTTCGATGCCTAAGGGTATCCGGCACGGGGACCGGTCGTTCACCGACAGGTTCCCGGGCACGGAGGCGCGGAGAAGAGCTCCGGGCGAGAGACGCTCCTGCGGGCCGTCGATGGCAGTGGGGCATAGATCTTGAGAGGCTCACGGCATGCGGGAGCACGACCTTCCTGTGCCGGATCAGGGACGCAAAGCCCTCCATAGCGAGAGGGATGATATATTTCCGGACTTGCATGGTTTGGACCTGAAAGGCCGCCTTCGGGCGGCCTTTCTCACAGACAGGGGGCTCGGCTCCCTGTTTTTTTGTTGATGGGCCAACGAGAGGCGCGCATCAAGACCGCCAGCCGGAGATGGCCGGGCGATGAGCCTGCATGGCAGGGCAGGAGGAGCGACAGAGCTGTTCCGGCAGATGGAGGCGGCGGAGATCGTGTGCGGCTTCCTTCACTGCGGGTATCGGCGGTGACGTCCGGCTTTCCGCCAAGGAGGAGAGGAACGCCGGTCTTTCGGTGGGGGGACTTGCTCCGTCCAAAAAGTATCAGGGGCGCGCCGGACGTGGCGTCGTCTGCAGCCGGACGGGCGCCACCCGTATCAGGGCGGCGGCCCCGGCCAGCAGGGTGCGGCGCTGTGCCGCGGCCAGCCCGGCATCACGCAGGCACCCTTCCAGCCCGCCACGCCGCAGCCAGATACGGGCGGGCGTCGCAGGCCCCCAGGGCAGGAAACCGGGCAGGAGGCGTCGCAGCAGGGCCGCAGGCAGGCCCAGGTTGCGTTCGGCCAGGATGAAGTCCGCCAGCCAGAGCTGCCGTGCCGCCAGGGCACAGGCCCGCAGCAGGCTCACGGCATCGGGCCAGGGCAGGGAAAACAGCACATAGCCCAGGCGCAGCCCTTCCAGCGAGCCCGCAGGCAGATCCGGCAGGGACGCAAAGGGCGCCTGCGCCGTCGTTCCGGGGAGGGCGGGCAGGGCATTGCAGGGCAGGGCACGGCTCACGTCCGGCCAGGGCACCCGGCGGCACAGGGCGGCGTACAGGCCGGGAACCGGCGGGGCCGGGCGCAAGGTGTGCAGGCGGGTCACGTCGGCATCGGACAGAAGGTCGCGCAGCAGGGGGACGCTGCCGGTCGCCTCCGGGGAGAAGCAGGGAGCGCTAGGACAGGCAGGCATCAGGGGCCTCCGTGGTCGGGACGGCATCCAGACAGCGCAGCAGGTGGTCACGGGCCGCCGCATAGGCCGGTGTGGCGGGCAGATCCGTCAGCAGACGGCGCGCGTGGCCCTCAGCCACGAAGCGGGCCCGGCTGGCCGGGAAGTGCATGTCGTAGAACCATGTCCCCAGCAGCACCCGGAAATCGTTGACGCTCTTCAGGTCGGCATAGGCCGCCACCCGCCCGGCCAGGGCATCGTCCAGCACTTTGTCGCTGTGGAGGGCGGGATCATCGGGCAGGCTCAGCACAACGGTGGGGCAGTAGGGCCGCGGGCCGGAAAGATGCTCGTCCATGACACGCAGGATGTCCAGCTTGTCGGCATCACGCACGGCATGGCAGATGCGGGCCATCCCTTCCGGCAGGCCCGCGGGCAGGGCAAAGCGGTTGTGCAGGCCCACGGCGGCGAGCACCAGCTTGCGGACGGCGGGCGTTTCGTCCTTCAGGCGCTGTTCGCGCTTGAGGATGCGCACGCCCCACTGGCCGTGGTTGCAGGACTCCCGGTCGCGGAAGGTATGCCAGCGCAGGTACTGCTCGAAGCGGGCGACGTCATGGTACAGGGCCGCCAGCAGACAGGCGCGGTCCAGCGGCGGTGCGAAGCGGCCGCCCGCGACGATGGCACGGGCATGGGCCAGCACCTGCATGGTGTGGTGCAGTTTGAGATCCATGGGCGAAGGATCACCGCCGTCGCGACGACATTCCTTTTCGCGCTCACGGGCCGCGTAGGCGGCGAACCAGGCTTCATGACAGCTGATGTCCGGCAGGACGGGGGATGCGGTGTTCATGTCTGTGGGTGTACGCCCCGGCCGGGAGGGAGGCAAGGGGCGTCGGTGCTGGGGCAGCGTCGCCCCTTGTTTTTCCTCAGCGCCGGAACTGTCCGCTGGCCTGGCGCCAGGCGGCGGCCTGTTCCGCTGCATCGGCCACGCGGGCGTCCACGATGGTCTTGCCGATGGGGCACAGGGCCAGGGCAGCCAGCTTGACGTGCTGCCAGGCGAAGGGGATGCCGATGATTGTCACGGCGCAGGCCAGGGCCGAGAGCAGATGGCCGCAGGCGATCCAGATACCGCAGAGCAGCAGCCAGACGATATTGCCCACGGTGCCCAGCGGGCCGGTGCCGATGTCGCCTTCGCCGGTAAGGACGTCACGGGAGACCGGCATGCGGCCGAAGGGCATGAAGGCGAAACCGGCCATGACGAAGCAGGCCCGGCCCCAGGGGATGCCGATGATGCTGATGAAGCAGAACACGCCCGCGATGCACCAGAGCAGGCCGGTACCCAGACCGAAGGGGAAGAACCAGAGGACATTGCCGAGACAGCCCAGAGCTTGCATGGGAAACTCCTGAAAAAACGTGGATGGAGCATCCATGCTACACGGGGGCGGGATGCCTGTCCATGTGCCGGGGGAGGGATGGGCGAAGCGTGCGGGGAAGATGCCGCATGGTGCGGTCACCTCCCTCTCTCCATCGAGGAGGAAGGCCCTCACGCAGGATGGCCGTCGGGCAGGAGGCCAGGCAGGATCAGGCAATGATCCCGGCCGTCCCCGTCATGGAAGGAGAGCGGGCCGGAAAAGGCGAAAGGCTACAGTTCCGGCAGGAAAAAATGGAAGGAGGCCAGCATGGCGGCCAGCAGACAGAGCTGGATCAGGACCACCAGCCAGCAGGTCTTGCGGAAGGCGGCAAGACGGCCGCGGGCACGCCCGCACACGGCGCGGGCCTCGTCCCGCACCTGACGGAGGGCCGTGCGTTCCTGTTCCGGAAGAGCGACGGACGCGGCGTCGAGGGCCGCCCCCAGCGCATCGAGCCGGGCCCGGAGCGCGGCCTGTTCCCGCTCCAGTTCCCGCAGCGGTGATGACGGACGGCGGGAGGCCTTGCGCGTGGCCTTTGCGGGGCCCGGGGCCTTGCGGGGCAGGAGCCGCCCCAGCCATGCTTTGCCGTTCATGGAAGTCCTTTGCCAAGAAAAAAGGGGGAAGGCGCAGGCCTTCCCCCTTGAGGATCGGATGCAGGACGAGGCTAGGCCTTGTCGAAGTTGACGACCACCTGTTCGCCGTCGCCGTTGCGGCGGGCGATGGTACCGATGGACCAGGCGGACATGCCGAAGGCCTGGATGAGGTTGATGGTCTCTTCCACCTGCTCTTCGGGCAGCACCAGCACGTAACCGATACCGCCGTTGAAGATCTGCAGGATCTCGGGCCAGGAAAGTTCGCCCACTTCGTGCAGCCACTTGAAGACCGGGGGCATTTCCCAGCTGCCGAAGTCGATGTGGGCTTCCACCTGATTGGGCAGCACGCGCGGGATGTTGTCGTAGAAGCCGCCGCCGGTGATGTGGGCCATGCCGCGCACGTCCAGGTCGCGCAGCAGGGAGCGGACCACTTCCACATAGATCTGGGTGGGGGCCAGCAGCACGTCACGCACGGTGGCGCCGTCGGCACCCGGGAAGGGATCGTCCGGGCCCAGGCCGCTCTTGTCCAGGATCTTGCGGGCCAGCGAGAAGCCGTTGGAGTGCAGGCCGGTAGAGGCCAGACCCACGATCTTGTCGCCCACGCGGATGCCGGAACCGTCCACCAGCTTGGCGTTGTCCACGATGCCCACGCAGAAGCCGGCCAGGTCATATTCGCCATCGCCGTACATGTCGGGCATCTCGGCGGTCTCGCCGCCCAGCAGGGCACAGGCGGACTGGCGACAGCCTTCGGCCACGCCGCTGATGACCGTGTGGGCGGTATCCACATCCAGCTTGCCGGTGGCGAAGTAGTCAAGGAAGAACAGGGGGGTGGCCCCCTGGACCAGGATGTCGTTGACGCTCATGGCCACGAGGTCGATGCCCACGGTATCGTGCTTGTTGAAGGCAAAGGCCAGTTTGAGCTTGGTGCCCACGCCGTCGGTGGACGAAACAAGCACGGGGTCGCTCATGTTGCCGATTTCAGGTCTGAACAGGCCCCCGAATCCCCCGATGTCGGAGATGACCCCCTTGGTATGCGTGCGCTGCACCAGATGCTTGATGCGCGCCACGAGATCATTGCCGGCCTGGATATCGACGCCGGCTTCGGTATATGCTTTTGCGCGATCTGTGGACATGGGTATCCTCCTTGGTGGGAGACACCCTAGCAAAAAATTTGCCGAATCCCAAGCAGCTTTTTGGGGGAAATCCCGGCAGGGGGAGATTTTCGGTCCCCTTTTTTCTCGTGGCAGCCGAGATTTTCCCCTGATATACCGGAGTGGCGGGCTTCCTGTTTTCTTCGGGCGGCAGGGCCGGGCCCGTACATGGAGGATGACGGTCCGGTGCAGGTGATGCGGACGGGCCGAGAGGGACAGTGCCACCGGCCGTCAGACCGGCACAGGCCGCCAGGGAGGACAGTTATGGAAAGCATGTTGTGGACACGGCTGACGGATGGCAGGCTGCGCTGCGGGCTCTGCGCCCATGCCTGCGTGCTCTCGCCGGGGCAGCGGGGACGCTGCGGTGTGCGCTCCAACCACGAGGGGCAGCCGCTCTCGCTGGTGGACGGGCTGGTGACGGGCGTACAGGCCGACCCGGTGGAAAAGAAGCCCCTGTATCATTTCCTGCCCGGCAGCCGGACCTTTTCCGTGGGCAGTGCCGGATGCAATTTTTCCTGCCGCTTCTGCCAGAACCATCATATTTCCCGTGACCCGCTGGAGCAGGAGCGCATCCGCGGGCACGAAGCCACGCCGGAGATGCTGGTGGAGGCGGCCCTGCGCACTGCCTGCCGCAGCCTGGCCTTCACCTACAACGAGCCCACGGTCTTCGTGGAACTGCTGGCGGCCACGGCCGCGCTGGGGCAGGAGCGGGGCCTGCCGTCCCTCCTGGTGAGCAACGGGTTCATGAGCCCCGGCTGTCTGGAGCTGCTGGGGCCCCTGGTGCGGGCGGCCAATATCGACCTGAAGGCCTTCAGCGAGGACTTCTATCATCGCTATTGCGGTGCCCGCCTGCGGCCCGTGCTGGACAATCTGGTGCGGATGCGCGCGCTGGGCTGGTGGCTGGAGGTGACGACCCTCATCCTGGAAGGTCTCAATGACGGGGAGGCGGAGCTGCGGGCGCTGGCACGCTTCATCCGCGACGAGCTGGGCGCGGACACGCCCTGGCATGTGACGGCTTTCCATCCCGCCTACCGCATGACGGATCATCCGGCCACAAGGGCGGAGACCTTGCGGCGCTGCCGGGACATCGGTCTGGAAGAGGGATTGCGCTTCGTGTATACGGGCAATGTCTTTTGCGCGGGCGGCGGCGACACGCTCTGCCCGCAGTGTGGCGCCCCCTGCCTGGAGCGGCAGGGATGGCAGGTTATCATGAGGACGGACACAGGCGTCTGTCCGCGATGCGGCAGCAAGCTGCCGGGAGTATGGGAATTATGATCATCGTCTATACGGGCAACGGAAAGGGCAAGACCAGCGCCTGCATCGGGCAGGCCATGCGGGCCCTGGGCCGGGATTTTGCCGTGGGTTTCGGCCAGTTCATGAAGCAGCCGGGCTGTGCCGGGGAACAGACCGTCCTCGCGCGCCTGCTGGGAGATGATTTTCTGGCCGGCGGCAAGGGCTTTTTGCGGCGCGAGGAAGACCGCCCCGCCCACAGGGAAGCGGCCCTGGCCACACTGGACTGGGCCCGGCAGCGTCTGGAACGCCTGGACCTGCTGGTGCTGGACGAGACGCTCTACGCTCTGAAAGCGGGCATCCTGGAACGGAGCGAAGTGGAAGAGCTCATGGACGCGGCGCGCCGTGCCCGGTGTCATCTGGTGCTTTCCGGCCGGGATGCGCCGGACTGGCTGGTGGAGGCCGCCGATCTTGTCACGGAGATGGGCGAGATCAAACATCCCTGGCGGGCGGGCATCAAGGCCGCGCCGGGCATCGAATTCTAGGGCGGGGCGTTTTGTCGGCAGCGGCCGCCCCCTGTCGTGAACGTTAAAAAAGGAAAGGGCCCGTTCCATCACTGGAGCGGGCCCTTCGTATGAAGGAAGATCGTTCATGACGGGGCGTGGCCCCGAAGATCCTGGGGAGTTTGGGTTAGACGGCCCCGGCGGCCTCGTCGCCCACCGGCGGCGGAGGCGGTGCCGTGGGCGGGGTCAGCTTGTGCGAGGAGTTGGCCGGCGGCATGGTGGGCACGTTCTGGGCCGCGGGCTGGGCGGCCGGTTCCGTGGACGGTGCCGCGGCGGGCGTGGCCGCCGGTTGTGTGCCCTGGCCCGCGCCGGGCACCACCTGGCCCTTGGGCACGGGCATGTCGGCCTGCTTCTGGGGCAGCATCAGATAGCTGATGACCTGCTTGACGCCTTCCACCTGGCGTGCGGCACGGATGGCCAGCTTGCGCTCGGCCTCATCCTTGACCACGCCCAGCAGCACCACGCGCCCGGCGTTGACTTCCGTATCGATGCGGGTGGAGCTCAGGCCCGAGGTGCCGATGAGTTCCGTGCGCAGCTTGGTGGCCAGGACAAAGTCGCCGGTGTCGCTCTTGGCCGGCGTGAACCAGTGCGAGGTGACGGAGCGCACGCCCTTGTGGCGGCGCGCAATGCGGATGGCCTGGGAGCGCATCTTTTCGGGAGCTTCGCCCACCAGGAAGACGTGGCCGTAATAGCAGTAGACCTTGATGCCCCAGCCCTGGGAAAGATTGGCGTCCATGAGGTCGGACTTGATGCCCAGGGAAATTTCCTTGTCATCGCTGATGGTGCCGCTCAGGCGCTGGTCGTCGTACACGCCGTAGAGCGAGGCACAACCGCTGCTGAGCATAAGGCAGCAGAGAAGCAGCAGGGGGACGATGTAACGCATGTATCCTCCTTGCGCCGGAGCGCTATTCCTTTTCACGCCGGATGCGGGCACCCACGGCGTTGAGTTTGTTCTCGATGCGTTCATAGCCGCGGTCCAGATGGTAGATACGCTGGACATGGGTCGTGCCGCGGGCGGCCAGACCGGCCAGCACCAGCGAGGCGCTGGCACGCAGGTCCGAGGCCATGACCGGGGCGCCGGTCAGACGGCTGACGCCGCGCACCATGGCCGTATGGCCGGAGATCTTGATGTCCGCGCCCATGCGCACCAGTTCCAGCACATGCATGAAGCGGTTTTCGAAGATGCTCTCCTCCACCATGCTGTAGCCTTCGGCCAGGCACATCAGGGCCATGATCTGGGCCTGCATGTCGGTGGGGAAGCCGGGGTAGGGGCGGGTCTTCACGTCCGCGCCGCGCAGCACGCCCTGGTAGCGGGCCAGCACGCCTTCGGGACGCTGCTCGATGGCCAGTCCCATGCTTTCCAGCTTGGCGATGACGGATTCCAGTTCGGTGAAGGGGCAGTTTTTGAGCAGCAGCTCGCCGCCGGTGATGCCCGCCGCCACCAAAAAGGTGCCGGCCTCGATGCGGTCGGCCATGATGGCATATTCCGTCCCGCGCAGGCTGCTGACGCCCTTGATGCGGATGGTGCTGCTGCCGTGGCCTTCGATCTGCGCGCCGCAGGAGATAAGGAAGTTGGCCAGATCCACCACTTCGGGCTCGCGGGCCGCGTTTTCCAGCGTGGTCTCGCCGTCGGCCAGCACGGCGGCCATGAGCAGGTTTTCCGTGCCGCCCACGGTGGGCATGTCAAAGGTGATGTGGGCGCCGCGCAGCTTGTCGCAATGGCCCATGATGTAGCCTTCTTCCAGCTCGAAGGTGGCGCCCATGAGCTCCAGGCCCTTCAGGTGCTGGTCCACGGGGCGGGCGCCGATGGCGCAGCCGCCGGGCAGGGCCACGCGGGCCTGGCCGATACGGGCCAGCAGCGGCCCCAGGCAGAGCACCGAGGCGCGCATGGTGCGCACCAGATCATACGGAGCCTCGGGCAGCAGGCTGCCGGGCTTCAGCTCCACGCGATGATCGTCATAGCTGCAGGAGCAGCCCAGCACGTTCAGGAGCTTGATGGTGGTATGGATGTCGCGCAGGTCGGGCACATTGGTGTAGACCATGGGCGCGTCCAGCAGGATGCCGGCAAAAAGAATGGGCAGGGCGGCATTCTTGGAGCCGCTGATATCTATGGTCCCTTTGAGCGGCGTACCGCCTTCGATAATAAGCTTGTCCATCAGGATCCTCGTGCGGCCTGCAGGCTCCGGCCTGCGGCGCATGCTGGGGGTTGCGGCAGCGGTCCCGTCCCCGTGCGGGGGCTGGTCCGTGCTCCGGCAAAACACGGTGTTTGGAGCCGGTATCGGATGCTAGTTTTTTTTCTATAAAAAATCCAGAAAGAGAAATGTAAATTTTTGCTTGCATATTTTTCGGGATGTGCGTATACACGTCTTCGTTACGGCGGAAGTAGCTCAGTTGGTAGAGCACCTGGTTGTGGCCCAGGTGGCCGTGGGTTCAAGTCCCATCTTTCGCCCCATAAGGAAATCCCCCCGCTTTCGAGCGGGGTTTTTCTTTTTCTGCCGCTGGTTACGGCCTGACAGCCCCTCAGCGGCGCTGTGCCGGGAGCCCGGGCCGGGAGTCCGAAAGGACAAATCCCGGCTTTATTCTCGTGTGCACGGAAGGGGATATGCCTCGTTCGCAGGGGAGGGCCTCCGGGAGATCCTTTTCCGGCGGGGAGGGAAGGGCCAGGGCCGTCCCGCGTGTTCCCTCTCGTCCTTATCTATAGATGGAGTCCTGTCCGCGGTCGTCATCTGCCTGGCGAGTGATAGAGGCCCGCGGTCCTGTCCCGCAGGAGGCGGCTTTTTCCTCAGGGCAGGCAACGCCCTTGGCCTCCAGACGGGCCGCCCTTGCCAAAGCAGGGCCTTTTGCGTACAAAACATCCCATCACGGAGCGTGGCGCAGCATGGTAGCGCACCTGCTTTGGGAGCAGGGGGTCGCTGGTTCGAATCCAGTCGCTCCGACCAAATAAAATCAAGAGGTTACACTGCAGACGTGGTGTAGCCTCTTTTTGCTTTTGCGACCAAATTGCGACCATACCTAGATTGGTCGAGTTTCCCCTAATCGCAGCTACTCACCTTTGCCCTGCATCTCTGTGGAATAAGTTTGCGGCGCTATTGGCAGCAATTTGCGCTCCTATTGGCAGCAGAAAGGCAAAAAGCAAGGCGGGATTTCTCCCGCCTTTTTTTACGGTCTAGTCGCTGAGGCGCGTTTTTCCGAAGGCCGGCTCGAAGGTGGCCAGTCGTTCATCCTGCGGACTGGCTCGGGGGCGCTCTCCTTTCGCCAGGCGTGTCACATATGTGGTCAGCAGGCGGATGCCCATAGGTGCCAGCTCCCTTCGCCACAGCTCCGCAGCCGATTCTCCGGGCAGCACATGGCACCAGTCCTGGGCCTCGATGGGGCCGGTATCCGCGCCGTCGTCCATCCAGTAGACCGTTCCACCGGCCACCGGCTCATGCATGGCCAGGGTCCAGCGGATGGCGTCGCGTCCCCGGTGCCGGGGCAGCAGTGACGGATGATAGGCCAGTATGCCCAGACCGCAGCGGGCACGCGCCACCGCGGGAAGGTATCGCTGGCAACAGGCCGCCACGCCAAGGTCACACAAGGGTACGGATTCCAGCGGGAATACCGGGATGCCGCACAGCCGGGCCTCTTCTTCCAGCCTGTCGTCTTTCCGATCAGGGCAGACACCCACCACCGTGGCCCGGGGCAGGAGCAAAAGCTGCCGCAGCACTTCTACCGCCAGCCATTTCTGGCCAAAGATCACGATGCGCATGTGGCCCCTCCGATATACCGAAAGCCCTGCACGGCCCGGAAATGCCCTCCATAACCTGAGGTATGGCCCAGATTTTTCAGCGTACCGGACCGTTGCCGTGAGGCATTGATGGACCGGGCGCTCCGTACCTTGTTCTCGCCGTAGAGGCGGGCCGTCACCTGCGTCCACAGGGGGGAACGGCGCAAGGCCGCACACATGCCGGGATGCGAGGTATGAAACAGGGTCGGCAGACATTTGCCATAGCGGTTCTCCCCATCACGCCACATCTGGCAGACAGTGTTGAGGAAGCGCATGCCCACACCGGCCCCCTGCCATTCCGGCAGGACCACCAGGCGGCAGGCGCGTGCCTCCACCAGGCCGGGGCGGGTACTGAAGGCCACATGCGCCACTGGTTGCCCGTCTACGAAGCCCACATAGTTGGTGGCCGCGATCATATGCGGCAGCTTTAGATAGTGATGCGGCTCAAAGAACGGCCACCACTCCCGGCCTGTTTGCCGGATCTCCAGCTCGAAACGGGGTCGTTGAAGACACCCCCGTGTCCAGCGGAAACCGTCGCCCCCGGTGTCAAAGATCCAGTCCGGGGCCAGCCAGTCGATGATGTCGTAGTGACACGAAAGCAGGACCACCTGCCCGCCGGTACGCCGCCAGGCTTTGGCAAAGGCGGACGCACCGATCCTGGCGACTTGCCGGTCCACCACGCTCGTGAACTCGTCCACGACAGCGCGTTCCGGAGCCTCACAGACCAGACGGGCCAGCGTGGCCCGGAACTTCTCTCCGGTACTCAGCACATGGTACGGGCGCAGCCAGGCAGGCACGTCTCCCAGCCCCACGGCGGACAGGGCACCGGTGACGGCCTGCCAGTTGCCGCCTCCGTCATCCGGGGAAATGGCGTCGATGATGGGCCTGTCCTTGGGCCAGCCTTCGGCCCCGCGCAGAGCCTCCGGCCCCCAGATACGGGCGCCGATGCTGGATTTCCCGGAACCGGAAGGCCCGACGACCAGGCCGATCTGCCACGGTTCCGCATCGGGGCCATCGATAGGCAGGTCGGCGTCGAGGTCGAAGCCGATGCCGTCGGCATTGAAAAGGGAGCGCACCAGGGCGGCGCGGTAGGAATCAAAGGCCGGTGCAGGATGGTGGATGGCGATCTTCATACGCGCACCACCTTGCAGGTATAGCCTTCGGCTTTGAGGCGTTCATAAACGGCCTTGTGCTCCGCCTCGTCCTTGCACAGGACGATGACGCCGAACTGCTCCTTATACCTGAAGCCGTTGGCCCCCAGCATGGGAGGTGCCGTTTCCTTGCGTTTCATGGGGATGCTCCTGATGGCCGTCTGATGGGCATCGTTGGCCCGGCCTCTGGCAAGCAGTTTGCCGCAATGGCGGCAGCGGATCTCGGTAATGGTCTCCATCTCTAACGGTTATGGGTTGCGCCCCGGTGTCCGCCCTGATAGGCTGTTGTGCGCTCGTCTTGAGCACAACAATCGGCGGGTACTCTGCGGGGAGAGGGTCGTCCTTTCCCTCCGTGGGGCCGTGGCGGGCTTGTCAGGCCCGTCGGTGGGGGCGTTGCCGCGCCCCCGCCACTGTCATCCGGTCACCAGGAGGAAGGTATGGCGACCTATAAGGAAGTTCTGGCCATGTGCAAGGAGTTGTACGCGAAGCAGAATCCCGAGTCTCGGCATGGGCCGGGAGTAGCCCCGTGCCATATCGCCCATGCCAAGGAATTGCTTGACATGCCCAAGCGGCCCCGCACCTCACCAAATCCTCGAAAAAAGCCCTGTCCCCCAGAAAAGTTGCCGCTTATCCGGCAGGCCTTCATCGCCCTAGGCATGCTGCCGCCGGGAAACGGCCGGTAAGCTCCGCCCGCAGTCTTTCCCGTCTCTCCACCACTGCGGAAGCCTCTTTCCGCCCCATGCGCGGGCCACGTTGCCCTTCAAGACGTATCCACCAGCGTGTGGCATGGCAGTTTGCGGCCCGGACCTGTCCGCCCGCTGTGGCCACCAGCCCCCGGCAGACACCGGGCAGCCAGTTGGCCGGACGCAACAGGCCGCGCAGGCCTTCGTCGTTCCATGCCTGCCCCAGATGGGCCAGCCAGTCCCGCACCATGATATGCCAGCCGCGCCAGGCACGGGACTGGTCAAAGACGCAATCCACGGCCTCGATGTCGCCGCCGTGATGTGCCCATGCCGCGAAGGACCGCACGTCGAAACGCTCCAGAGCGCCCCAGTTACGGATCAGGCAGCCCCGCAGCATGACCCGCATACCGGACTGTGCTTCCGGCCCTCGCCGTCCGAAGTCTTCGAGGATGCAGTCCTCAAAGATGGCCACCTTGCCGCGCTCCATAGCGGCCTTGGCTGCATCCCCAGAGCCGCACAGCACCAGCTTGCCCGCACCACGGATGATGCAGCGGCGAAAAACGGCGCTGCTGCCCCATGTCACGCCAATGGCCTCGTCAAGCCGCGTAAGCGGGCAGGCCGACAGGTCGATGAGGCAATCCTCCACCAGCCAGTCTTGCCCGT